>QFCS01004567.1_pt1 | contig 165855 bp, 127 predicted proteins | sample 3576561 | NCBI WGS metagenome assembly QFCS01 | reverse complement strand
GTGTGAAGTGTGGTAACTCCACCTTACCGATGAGCCCGGTGGCCACCGAGATCGAAATCGCATGGGGTGGGGCATGCCCCACCCCATGCGATCGCCTCAATCTAAACCGGAAATTACACCACGAGCGCGGACGCTAACAACACCGCAGTTTTCCTATGCCCTGTGAGCCTATGGTAGTTTAGAGCACACCCTTAAGCGGCTGAGCTCTAAACGGCCATATTGGTGTACTCCCCCTGCAATTAGGAATGAAAATGGCAAAATTCTTAGAAGCGAGCCACTTCTCCAGGGAGCCCAATTTTGGGAATTTTCCAACCGATTTAGAACCAAAAAGGCTACTCGACAGAAGATCCCGCAGCAATTTCTAAGACACAAGTCCAGACGCTATGAAGGCAGCTACGACACAATGCGTTCGATAAGAAATTTCTAATTGAATGCATTGGGCTATAAAGGATCTTTAGTTTGAGGCAATGAATACCCGAGCAAGAGGATCAACCCACGATAGCACGATCATTTCAAGCACATGCACACCCTCAGTCGATTATAGCTACTGAGAAATTGGGTCATAAACCGCCCTCCCCCATATACCTGCGGACGAGAGGTCGATAGGGAGCGCGCCCCTCGGTGTCGCCACCATGAATGACAACCTCTCGATCCCGGATCCCTGTTTTCAATGCAATCTTCCAAGGCCGCAGCGCGCGGTAAACGTGCCGAACAAAAGCCTGCCGCTGCCTCATCGACCAATCGCCCCGGACCAAAGGCCGCGCCTGTAGTCGAGTTCCCCGAGCCACTGTTCAGCGACTGGATCGATCCCGGCACCTTTCATGAGGCGCTTGCCCTGCACATGCAGCGCCATGGCGACAGTTGCTGGCAATTGTGGCGCGGCATCATCCGGTCCGGAGACAGATTGAACCGGCACACGATCCAGAACTGGGTGGCTGGTTCACGCATCCCGCGCACGCTTTCCAGCCTGCAAATGCTCAATCGGATCGAGCACCGCTATCGCCTGCCAGAAGGGTATTTCCGCGCTATGCTGCCCCACCAGACCCGGGCGCCGGGTGGCCTCAAACTAAAGGGTGTTGCCGCCTCGGAACAGCGCCGACTTGCCTGGCACCTGCCCGACGATTTCAACCAGCGCCCCTTGAAGGAACGTAACGAAATCTTGGCTTGGGTGCGCGAACACATCTTGTCGGGCGCCACGGACTACCGCCGCTTTCAGGCGGCAGCGATGAAACAGCGCTACGCCATCCGCTTCCCTGCCCTGACTGGCCGCAGACCGACGGGAAATATCGTCCCCGATGGTGTCGATCCAGACTTGCTGGCCGCGGCGAGAGATGCTCCGCCCGGGCTGACCAAGGAAATGGTTGACCTGGTGCGTTTCAAGACCGCCACGCTCACTGCGATTGGCTTTCGCCGCAGCGGGGTGTGGAACGAGGAAACGTCAGCCCAGAAGATCGAGCATTTCGGGCTGATGTTCGGCGCGCTGGCCGCGGCGCCCAAAGGCGAAGTGGCGGGTTTCGGCGTGCCTCTGGTCGATCTGAGCTTCGGACTGCTGATCTTCCCAACGGTTTGGGACTGGTACGTCCAATGGCGCGAACGGCGTCGCGGTTTCTACACGGGCTGGGAAGCCGACATGCTGCGCCTGATCGGTTCGCTGACGCGGCCAGAGACAGGCTGGATCCGCCAGACCCCGCGATTGGCGGAAAGGCTGTGCCCGATCCCCAACCTGATTTCTGCGGAGGAAATCGAGGCCGCGCGGCAGGACTGGGAGGCCGCCTGCGACACTGTCCATACCCATGTGCTCGCCCGCGCCCGCGAAATTGAGCGGGTGGCGCAAGTTCACCGTGATCCCTTCGAGCCGATCCTGCCCATTCTCGAGGCAGACAGCCCGGTGGGCGAATATCGCAAGATCACCGAGGAAATCCTGCGCACCCTGCCCGATGAGCGCCGCTATCCACGGCAGACCGCCGAAGCGATCCGGTCCTTTCTGATGCTGCGTCTGGGCCTGCATCTTGGTCTGCGACAGAAGAACCTGCGGCAGTTGATGGTGTGCCTGCCCGGCAGGCCGCCCCGCACCGAACGTCAGTTGGAAAGTTTGAAGCGCGGCGAAATCCGCTGGAGCGACCGCGCCGATGGCTGGGAGGTGCTGATCCCCGCCGTCGCCTTCAAGAACGCGGATTCCTCGTTCTTTTCTGGGCGGCCATTCCGCCTCGTGCTGCCCGATCTGGGCGATCTCTATCGACATCTGGCGGCCTATATCGAACGCCATCGTGCCGCCCTGTTGGCGGAGGCCGAAGACCCCGGCACGCTATTCGTCAAAACCGTGAAGGCAACAAGCCGCGATGCCGCCTACGACCAGAACACCTTCTACGAAGCGTGGCGTTTGGCCATCCAGCGCTATGGCATCTGGAACCCATATACCGGCCGGGGCGTGATCAAGGGCCTGCTGCCCCACGGCCCCCACAACATCCGCGACGTGCTGGCCACCCACATCCTGAAACAGACCGGCTCCTATGAGCAGGCCAGCTATGCCATTCAGGACACGCCGGAAATGGTTGCCAAGCACTATGGGCGGTTCTTCCCGCAGGACAAAGCGGCGCTGGCTGCGACCATCTTGAACCAGGTCTGGTTGGCGGCTTGAACGCGCCTCGTTCTCTGGACTAGCGTCTCCATGCGCGATCAAACCACAGAGGGGGACGAGGGCAATCCAGTCAGCGCGTTCACATTTCGTTGCGAATATTTCGATTATGTGCTATTGGGTCAATCCAAGACGGAGAGCCTGCCATGACCCTACCTGCCCATTCCGAGCCTTTCGGTGGTCGCCTGCCCTCTGCCGATGATCGTCAGATCGCCAACCAATTGCGCCAAATTCTGGCGGCCCATAAAGCGGGCGATGCCACGTTGCGCTTGCAGGTGCCTGAAGAGCGTCAACCGGTCGAGATCACATTGACCCCGGCGATGTCTGACCTCCTGCTCGACGTTTTGCGCCATGTTGGCAGCGGTCATGCCGTTACGCTCGTGCCGATCCAGGAACTTCTGACCACGCAGCAGGCTGCGGATCTGCTCAATGTCTCGCGTCCGCACCTGATCAAGCTGCTCGAGCAACAGGCCATGCCGCATTCGCTTGTTGGCCGGCACCGACGTGTGCGCGCCGAAGACGTGTTCGCCTACAAGGCCAAGCGAGATGCGGAACGCGGTCAGGCACTTGATGATCTTATCGCAGGCGATGCCGATCTGATCTGACGCCAGCCATGTTTGCCAATCGATATACCGCCCTCGTCGATGCCTGTTCGCTGGTCAGCGTCTGGCGCCGCAATCTGCTTTTGAGCTTGGCGGAAGCCGAATTTTTCCGGCTGCGCTGGTCGCAAACCATTTTGGACGAGACAGAAAGGGCATTGGCCAAGCTTCACCACCAGCGTGGCAACTCTGACGGTGACGCCCGTGCACGCAAGGCTATTGCGGCAATGACAAAGGCCTTTCCCGAGGCGATGGTTGATGACTTTGCTCAGCTTCTGGCCAATCCTCTCGGACTGCCGGATCCGAACGACGAGCACGTTATTGCTGCGGCGGTCAAAACTCAGGCTCAGGCCATCGTCACCGAGAACATCTCTGATTTTCCTGCCGAACTGCTGGGAAAACTGAACCTCGAAGCCCGCACCGCTGACGAGTTCATTGCCGACACCATCGCGCTTGAGGAAGGCCTTGCCATCCCGGCAATCCGTAACATGCGCCTACGCCTTAAGCGGCCTGAGATGGACGCAGGCGACCTATTGCGATCATTCGAAGCCCATGGATTGTTCGAGACCGTCACCGTGCTGACCCAGCACAGCGGCTCGATCTGAACGCTGCTGCCCTCAGTCGCGGCGCTTCGTAAGACCGGAGCTTTGCCGCCGACGCTTTCGCCTCTATCGGTAAGCTGGAGCCAACATTGCCAGCAGGCTGTCGATTTTCACCGTGGCGACAGTCGAGAACGTGTCAGAGATGGCATATGGCAGGATGATCCATGCACCGTGGCGCATCGCGCCGCAGGAATAGACAACATTGGGCACATAGCCCTCGCGCGTTGATTTTTCCGGCTGGACCAGCGGCAGGTGCGACCGGCCAAGCACGCGCGTGGGATCATCCTTGTCCAGCAGCACGGCGCCGATGGAATAGTGCCGCACAGGCCCGACGCCATGGGTCAGCAACAGCCACCCCTCATCCAGTTCGATCGGCGAGCCGCAATTGCCGATCTGTATGAACTCCCAAGGAAATTCCGGTGTGAGGATCGGTGTTCCAAGACCCCATTCCAGCAGATTGTCGGAATAGACCAGATGGAGGCTTTCATTGTCGTGACGCGCGATCATCGCATAGCGCCCCCCGATCCGCCTTGGGAACAGCGCCATGCCTTTGTTCACGGCAGCGGGACCCTTGAGCGGGGTCAGGCGGAAAGTCAGGAAGTCGCTGGTCTCGATGAGTTCCGATCGGATCGCCTGACCGCTGTAGGCCGTGTAGGTCGCGTAATAGGTCGTCTGCCCTTCCTCGATGAAGGGTACGAAGCGGGCATCCTCGATGCCATTGGCCTGCGCCTCGGTAACGGGGAAAATCACTCTTTCGGTGATGTCGCTGTCTGCCTCGAAGGCAAGGTCCAGCTTGTCGCCGACGCGCATGGTCACGCGGGGCAGGCTGGCGAGGCGGGTCGGGGGCTCGATCATCAGCGTGCCATCGGCCAGGAAAGTGCCGCAGCGGAAGGTGAGCGAGGAGATGTGCCCCTCGCCCACCGCCCGCAGCGACAGGATGAAGCGGATGGCGCCCGGTTCAACGCCGCTCTGGTTGGGGTGCGGCACAATGCTGGGGTTGAACAGGGCCGCCGCCTCAAAACTGTATTCGTGCAGGAAATAGGCCCCCACCAGTTGCAACTGGGTTGGGGTGAAACAGCAATGGCTGGAGAAGGCGTCCTCCATCTCCTGCGCGCGCTGCTCGAAAATGGCGGGCAGGTTGCGATGCCGATCATCGAAATTGTCGAGCGTTGCGGCCAGCACAGCCTCGGCCTCCGCCACGTCAAGCGCGAGGACGCGATCGACAATGTGGTTGGCGCGGGTCTTGTCCAGCGGGTTGTAATCGCGTGGCTCGACCGATGGGCGAAAGGCCCGCACCACCACGCGTGCAGGATCGGGCCGCAAATGCAGGGCATGGCGGTTGAGAAAAGAAGGATGGGGCATAGCGTCCTGTCAGGATAAAAGGTTTTGAATGGGAGAGGACGTCAGGATGTCAGGCTCAGGCTGGATCAGCCTGTGTGCCGGGTTTGCCTGTTCCATGTCGGCAAGGGCCAGCAGATAGGCCAGTAACGATTCCGCACCGCGGTTCTCATTGGCGCGATCGGGATGCAGACCATCGCGACAACTGCCGTCGAGTGGGTCGATCAACGACAAGCCCAGATCATTGGCACCGGTAAACCACGCAAAGGCCTTGTGCGCCTCTGCCAGCCAAAGCCGAGAAGCATCAACCGACATAGCGGCAAGGCAGGCTGCCACGGTGGCGCAGGCTTCGATGGGCTGTTGATCAAACGGCATAGGCGCAGCGCGCGACACCAGCAGGAACCCATGGGAACCCACGGGCCGGAAATAGCCCGCAGGCGCCGTTTGCAACTCGATCAACCAACGCAGCGCCCTCAGCCCGGCCTGCGTCCAGTCATCCCTGCCAACCGCCTTGCCGGTGATAATCAGCGCCTCGCACAGGCGGGCATTGTCATAGGTGAGCCGGTCTTCAAACCACACCCACTCGCCCGTTTCGCAAGCCAGCAACCGCTGATGCAACCGCTCACCAAGGTCAAGACGGATGTGCATGGCAGCATGATCGCGCGGATGGGCCAGGCAATAGTCGGCCAGCCCCAACAAGGTGAAAGCCCATGCGCGCGGCGAGGTGAAGCCGGCAACGGCATGCAAAGCCGACGCGAACAGCACGCTGGCCCATGGCGCCATCACGCCACCTTCGCGGTATCGCGCGCATCGTCCCAAGGCCCACAGCGTGCGGCCATGGCTATCTTCAGACCCCGCCTCTTCGAGCCAGCGCCGGTCGTAGCCCAGAAAATTGCGGAAACGGCCGTTGTCCGGGTTCCAGCCATGTTGCAGGAAAGCGGCAAAGCGCGGCCGCAGCGTGTCAATCAAAGGGCGTGACGCCGCAGTCGCGCCTAGGGTGCAACACAGCAGCAACGCTCTTGCATTATCATCGATGCAATAGCCGTGGTGCCGGTCGGGCACCGCGAAAACGGCATGTTGGAACAGCCCAGTATCGTCACACATCACCGCCAGATGGCTCAGGTCCACAGGAGGCAGGGTGAGCGCGACGGGCCGCCGGACAGTCTGGAAGGCTTCGCCATAACGCGAGGCGGTGTTGGCCCATGTCATCGCCCGGCTGGCGACATAGGCCTTGCGTCCCATGGCAAGCCGCGCCTCGTCATCGGTCAACAGGTCGGCCACCGCAAGCCCCAAACGATCGGGATCTGCGAAAGGCACAAGCAGGCCCGATCCATCCTCCAGCAGTTCAGCCGCATGCCAGTAGGGCGTGGAAACCACCGGGCGGCCCAACCCATGCGAATAGGCCAGCGTGCCCGATGTCATTTGCGATTCCACCAGATAGGGGGTGACGTAGACATCGCACATCGCGATATGATCGAGCAGTTCAGGCCGTTCGACAAAGCGGTCGATAAAGACCACATGCCCGTCGAGACCGAGCGCCGTCACCTTCGCGCGCAGGCTTTCCCGATAGGCCTCTCCATCCGCGCGCAGCAGAGCGGGATGAGTCGCTCCCATCACCACGTAAAGCGCATCAGGCACCATTGCCAGCACCACCAGCATCGCCTCGATCATCGTCTCGATGCCCTTGTTCGGGCTGATCAGCCCAAAGGTCAGGATGATGCGGTGATGGGCAAAGCCCAGTTTTTCCTTGGCATATTGCGGAAGCACCAGCGGTACTTCCGGGATGCCATGGGGGATCACCAGAATCTTGGCAGGATCGGCACCATATTGATCAATCAGGATCCGCCGCCCCTTGCGCGCCATCACCACCACCCGCGCCGATGCCGCGATGATGGCTTCGATCACGCGGCGCTGGCCATCATTGGGCTGGTCCAGCACGGTATGCAGCGTGGTGACCAGAGGCGCATCGACCGCCGCGATCAGATCGAGAATGTATTCCCCCGCCTCGCCTCCATAGATGCCGAATTCATGCTGGAGGCAGACAACGTCGAAATCCTGCGCATTGATGAAATCAGCCGCCGCTAGGTAGCCGCCACGGTCATCCTGCGCGACCGACCATCGCACTTGCGGGGGAAAAGCATATTGCCCACCCGGATCGCACATGGCGATGATCGCGGTCTGCGCCACCTCGGGCAAATGGCGCATCGCCAGTTCCAAGTCGCAGGTGAAGGTGGCAATACCGCAGCGCCGTGGCAGCGCGTTGCCGACAAAGGCAATGCGCAAGCCATCGGTCACGGACTTGTCCTAGAGCTTGCCTTTCAGCTTGCGCGTGGTGGCCAGAACGGGTGATGTGTCGATGCCAACGGGCACCGGCGTCGGCTTGCCCTTTACGGCCTTGGGTTTGCGAATTTCACGATTGCTGCGTTTTTGCGATTTTGCCATGGTATATGCTCCTTATGCAGTTTTTTGGGGGCGATTGACGTTGCCGATGACCAATAGGCAATAGCGCCCAAGACAGCGCGTCACCGACAGGCGGCAAGCAGGCAAGCCTGGCTTAAGCGACGGAATGCATCACTATGGCGGCAAAATATAATGTGACCGCGTTGCTGCGCCGAATTCACATCAATCTTTTTCGGTATCCCTGATCCGCGCCGCACCGGCCGACCGCCGCAGTGCGTTAACAGCAGCCAAACAATCATCATGGCGCGAATAGGCGCCACCCGACGCGTTTACATGGCCGTCAGCTGTGCACAGGCGCCAACGCCATTGCACTGCGGCTTGGCCGAAGGCTGCCGGTGATGGGAGGACCGAATAGATCTCGAAATAGGATTCTGCACGATCATTGGAAACCCACAGCGGAATAGAGCGCCATGGCGATGTTCCCCGCAAATCCTGCCCACTCTCGGCGTCGATCTCGCACCCCGCATTTTCGGCATGGCGCGCCGGCCGGGTGAAAGAGCCATGAAGAGCGCGGCCCCCCAGGCGACAGGAAATATCGGAAACAATGTGATCGAGATAGGTGGACATGTCCGTCCTCTCGGCTGGCAAGCGGGAGCACATATGTCTCTCTGTCACAGGGAGCTTGCAGCGAGGATTCTCGTGATGCTTAGGCAATAGCATGACTTCATTTTTTCGACTAACGATATTTTCAAAACAGACAGCGCAAGGTTTACGGTTTTAGAAAATTATGGATTATCAATCAGACGAAAATAAATATGAGACCTTACATTTTTAAAAAAATTATCTATATAAAAAATATCGCGGAAATCGTCTGGTAGGCAACCTCGACTGAGAGACAGAGTGCTCCCGCTTACGTGAATGGAGCCAAAACATGGATCTCAATCAACTTTATCAACGCCATCAAATTTTGCTGATGCGCGCCAGTTCCGCATCCAGCAATAATGCGTGCCGGAACCACCAAAGCGAGGCCGCAGGCATTGCGCGCCGCATCGAGGCTTTTCAGAACGCGCTCGGCGCCTTGGCAGCACAATCCTGGCGGCCGGAGATGGTCCGATGAGCCGCGCGATGAACATTGGCCTGCCCGAAGCGGATGTGGCCGCCATCTGCCAGAAAGCAGGGGTTCGGATCAGCGACATCGAAACCCTGCCATCGGGAGGGACGCATCTGGTCTGTGTGACCAGTGAGGGCGCCGAGGATATGCGCGGCAAGCTGAAAGGGCATTTGATTGAAGGCCGCGTGAAGCGCTTTGCCTTTTATCACCTCCGTCATTCCTGATGGTGGTTGGCGCGGGCCTTGGTCTCGGCGGAGCTGGCACCGTCGAGCCGCTGTGTAAAGGCACCATCGTCAGTGGCAGGCGGCCAGGTGCGATTTTGGAAATTTCCTCAAATTTCTTGATTGAAAAGCACAAGCGATTAAAGTTGACTTTCGAAATTATTGCCCTATAGGATTAACCGCTAACGTCGTTTGCGACAGAATTTGACTCCGATACATTCGGATTTTCTTCCTTTCACATACCACCAGCTCCATCTGCAATTTTGCGGATGGGTTCTCTTGTTTTCGTGAAAAGGAAACATTTATGACTATCGGCACCGTCAAGTTCTTCAATACAGACAAAGGTTATGGTTTCATCGCGCCCGAAAATGGCGGCAATGATAGCTTCGTGCATATCAGCGCTGTTCAGCAGGCCGGCATGGCCACGCTGAACAAGGACCAGCGTTTGAGCTATGAAGTCGAAACGGATCGTCGCGGCAAGCAGTCCGCGATCAATCTCGCTTTCGCCTGATCCAGACAGCCCCCGGTGTCGATCACGATGCCAGGGATTGTCCGTCGCGGCACGGAACTTTCCGGCGCCGCGAAGGCCCGCGCCCGGCCTGCTTGATCCGCAAAGCGAGATCGCAGGCCGGGCGCGGGAAACGCCATAACGGGCTGCCGACACGGTGGGTTGATCGCAAATCCATCAAAACGCACCGATCAGTTCGCCTGACCAGCGCCCAATCGCCGGTCGGAAAGGATCATCGTGGCTACCACAAGCAACCATTACAGAGCATGTGCCGAAAAGAGCCTGCGTGACGCGGAAGTCAGCAGCCTTGCCAATGTGCGAGAACGGCATCTGCATTCGGCAAAAGCATGGCAAACCATGGCCGAACGCGCCGCCCGGGTCGAGCAGGCCCGCCAGCAGCAGCAGGACATGACCTCCCTCGCCCCTGTTCAAAAAACGCAGGATGACCAAGGAACGAATTCCTAAGGCATCATCCGGTTCTGGGCCGGCCCCATGCTGACCCCGGGATCCTATCGGGTGGCGGGATTTGGCGCTTCACGTCTTCGAAAAAGGACATTCCCCATGCGAATCCGCGCTGGCTACAACATAGGTTTCACATGCGAAGCGCCGGTGCCCATGCTGGCCAAGCTGAGCGTTCATGCTTCCCGCAACAAGGATCTGCGCACCGCACAGCGCATTTTCACGACGCCTGAAGTGCCGCTCTATGATTATGTCGATGGCTTCGGCAATATTTGCACGCGACTGACCATGCCAACTGGCGGCATCACCATTTCCTGCGGCTTTGTCATCGAGGATCGCTTCGAACCTGATGAGGTGGACCTTGGCGCACGGCAGACATCACTCGCCGAATTACCCGACGATGTGCTGCATTTTCTGCTCGCCAGTCGTTATTGCGAAACAGACAAGCTGACAGACATTGCATGGGGCTTGTTTGGCCATCTGCCCATGGGCTGGGGTCTGGTGCAGGCTATTGTCGATTATGTCCACGATGCAATCCGCTTTGACTATATGGCTGCCCGCCCGACCAAGACCGCATGGGAGGTGTTCCACGAAAGAACGGGTGTGTGTCGGGACTATGCCCATCTTGCGATTGCCCTGTGCCGCTGCATGAACATTCCAGCGCGTTATTGCACCGGATATCTGGGTGACATGGATCTGCCGGCAGTGATCGGCGATATGGACTTTTCCGCGTGGTTCGAGGTGTGGCTGGGCGGGCGCTGGTTCGTCTTTGATGCAAGGCACAATTTCCCCCGCAGCGGTCGCATCCTGATGGCGCGGGGGCGAGATGCCGCCGACGCTGCCCTCACCACGACCTTTGGGGCGGTGACGCTCTCCCGGTTTGACATTTACACTGATCAGGACTGTCTGACGCAAGATTGATACAACCACCTTGATCCGCAGTATCTGGGAAGGGCGTAAATTCTCTTCGGCCACTGAGATGAACGGGCCGACAATCCTCGTAAAGTCCTAAAAGTCAGGCCAATTGTGAAGAACACGTGGTCGGCTTGTCGAACAATGCTACAACGCTGATCTTGCCCTTGATCGCCGCGAGAACGAGCGCACTGAGGCGGCTGGGAACCATATCGGCTGACTCGTCCACCCTGCAGGCAGCACTGTCAGCATGATGTCCAGTGTTAACTTCGATGAAAGTAGTTGCCTGCTCCTTGTCCGACACGAAATCCCTGGACCAGCACCCATCCTTGAAGTCCAATTATTCACGCCGTGGCGAGCTTGCCGAAATCCGTATCGCAAAATGAGTACCAAGCCGGCCTTGAAAGCCTACTCCAAGAGCGCATCGCCGCAGGCCTTGCTGGTGAGGTGAGTTCCAAAAGTCTTGCCGCCATCGTGAAAGTGGAAATGCTTTCCCCCATTTCTGATGATGAGCGCCTGAAGCGGCCCAAGGCTGATCACTCCCCCACAGGGCTCTGGCCATATTTGCGCAGCACATCATCGAAAGCCTCGGCCATCAGTTCCTGAAGGCTGAGGCCATGCTTGCGGGCGCAGACATGCATCGCCAGCGACATCTCGGGCGAGAAGTAACCTGCGATGGCCTTGCGACCCGCCCGGCTGTTTGACCTCGGCGACGTACTGATCGACATTGATGCGGCGACTGCCTCTTCATTGTCGGGCACGGCAAGCCGAGCTTGCGGCTTTGAAGTGGCCTTAGGCTTGTCGGCGAGGTTGGCAAATCGGCTCATCTGCTCACACTCCCTCATGAGCGGTGGTGGACATGTTCACCTGTGCGATGGTCCACATGTGAAGCGCAGCAATCTCGGCAACAGCCTTTCCTTCGGACTCAAACTCGATCACCGAGGCACCCGCTGCACTGGCGTGGCGATAGACAGCGCGGTCTGGCAGGATATGCGGGCAAGCCTTAATCCCGAAGCTCTGGACCAATTCGATGGCTTCCTCGTACATACGCGGCGCGTGAGGCGGGCCGGCGGTGAAGACCACGAACGCGGGTTTATCGAACAGGCGTACAAGACTGACCGTGGTCTTGATCGCCGCAAGATCGAAGGCGCTGGGGCGGCAGGGGACCAACACCAGGTCGGCCACCTCAACCGCCCTGCTGGCGGCACTGTCGGCATGAGGCGGTGTATCGATCACGATGAAGGTCGCGCCTTGGGCCTTGGCGGCATCGACCTTGGCCTGAATACGCGGCGGCGCGCTGTCGATCACTTCCGGCGCTTTGTCCGCGCGCCATGCGCCCCATTGGCTCGCGGTGGCTTGTGGGTCGGTGTCGATGATGAGGGCGACGGCGCCAGCGGCTTCAGCAGTCGCGGCAAGGTTTACAGATAGCGTAGTTTTGCCCGAGCCGCCCTTTTGGCTGACGATTGCTATAATGGTCATGGTGATTTCCTTACCCGTTCACGAGTGGGCGTGTGGGCTTGTGAGGGTGTGGACGTTTGGACACGTGATAAGCTGGACAGGTTCACCCATCGGGGCTGACGCGCCGCTCCATGCTGGCCATCAGCCTCGCGGTGAGATGCGCCAAAGGCCCAGCCTGTGGCTCGATCAACTGCTCAGGCTCTGGGGTTTGTGGCGGCACCTGCTGGGCATTGCGCTCCGTTGCCCGGAACAGTCCGGCGAGGTTCACCCCAGCCGAGCCTGCCCGCCGCACCATTCCCGCCAGACAGCGTGCCGGGGATCCAACCCGATAGCGGTGGCCCGGCGGCAATTCGGCATTCCGGTCGATCAGCAACACGCTGAGCGCCGCACGCTCCCGCCCGAACTGCTGGCAAGCCCGGCCCCAAGTGCTCTGGGCGATCCCAAGCCTCCCGCAGCTGCGCCAAGACGCCTCGACGAGGTTGGGCCAGGTCGCCCCGCCCAGCGCCTCGACGATGCCACGATAGCTCTCGGTGGCCACGACCAGCGCGGTCGCGGGCCGGATGCGCTCCAGCGGATAGCTGGGCCGCGCGGTACGCCTTCGTGATGAGTTTTTGTCTTGTATATTGGGTGCGCAGTTTTCTTCCGGCGCGTCGGAAGTTTTCAGTGCACGGGGCTCCGGATCGGGCCCAGATTCCGGATGATCTTCGATGGCGGTGAGCATGGCGGACAGGGCCTCGCGGATGGCAATCAGGCGGTCGATGCTGGTGATCCGCGCCGTGCGGCCATCGGGCAGGATGGTCTCGGCCCGCTCGCGCAGATCCTCGTCACCGGCCTCGCGGATGCGCTGGCCCAACTGGCGGATTTCAGCGCGGCATTGCTGGATGGCGCGGGCCTGCAATTCCAATGCCTCGGCCTTGGCCTGCATCTCGGCATAGCGTTCGACCAGCGGGGCCAGATTGATGCCTGCTGCCCAGACCACGATGCCATCCTGCCGGTCGCCAGCGCGCTCACCGTTGATCCCGGCGTTGCGGACGATGAAGCCAGCCTGCTCCAACTCGCGCTCAGCCGAATTGATCGAGCGAGGCGTCAGGCCCAGTTGCTCGGCAAATCGGCGAGCCTGCGTCCAGACCGCGCAGATGCGGCCGGACAGGTAATCGCCATCCATGGTCTTGAGGACGTAGTGCCGCACCAGCGCCACGGCGGTGGAGGACAGGCCAAAGCCTGGTCGTGCCACCTGCTCGAACAAGCGCAGCAAATCGAAACGCCCCACGCCAGCGGGCAGCCCCCTATGGGCAAGGGTGGTGCTCATGGCGCCCCTCCCCACCAATGCTGCTTGTCACGCAGTCGTGAGGGCGATAAGATTCCGCCATAGCCGCACAGCTATTCCAAAAGCCGCTGCGAAGGGTTGCCGCCCTTCCAGCGGTTATTTGCTTGTTAGGCGGGGGCCCCTTGCCGGGGTCATGTTTGGACAAGACGCGAGGCGCGATTTGTGCTAAACAATGCTCATGATATGCTTTTGCGTACGCAGGCAGAGCGTACACCAGAAGCTCTCGTACAAAGCTCGTACACGGCAATTTTGGAGGCTTGATTTTATCGCGTGATTTCAAGCTATTTACGCGAAATTGCCAATCCCCTTCACACGGGTGGGGTCACAGGTTCAATCCCTGTCGCGCCCACCATAAAATCCCATCGCATCCGGATTTTATGGTCAAGGCAGGCCATGCCCTGGCGCACGCTTCCAACGCAAAACATGCCGCCGCACATGCGCGGCCAAGCCGCGATCGTCGCGATGCGCGCCGGCCAAATCCGCTATCGCTGTGCGAGGCACGCGCTGACGCCAAAAGGCGGGCGGGAATGCCGCCACGCCTTTCCGTTCCTGCTGATGCCTTGGGCGCGCCGTGCGGCCTTCTCATGGGTTTGACGGCGAATCGGCTGTGCCTTTGGCAATGGGCACAGCCGAGCGCATGGTCAGGCCATCAGAACTGCACGACGAGCGAGCCCGAGAAGTCATGCTCTGCGCTGCGCGCGCCGATTTCGGCATTGTAGGTGCCGCGCAGCGAGACGCCGGTGCCGAGCGAGACCTGCACCGCGCCGCCAACCGTGGCCGCGTCGCGATCCAGGAAGGCCCGCGTGGTGAACGGCGTGACCTCCACCGGCGCACCGGCAAACTTGGCCGTGAGCGAGGCATCGGCCGTGCGGTGGACGTACCCGCCCCGCACCGAGAACGCGACCGGCACGCTGCCGAGATCGAACTTCTCGATGAAGGTCAGGCTGGGGCGGATATAGGCAAAGCCGGTCCGCCCGCGATCCTGCAGGCGCAGCGAGAGCATGTCTGCGCCGTTTTCACGCACGTTCTGCTGGTTCCACCAGACGTAGCCGCCTTCGAGCGCCGGCCGCAGCATGCCCGCCGTTGTGTCAAACGAGCGGGACAGGGCAAGGCCGGATTCACCATAGGTGAATTCTTGCCGCGCCTGCGCCGTCGACACGCCGCCCGGGGTATCGACCTGGCGCTGCACCGCCACGCTCGACGAGCCGAACGTGCCGAACACCCGCAGGTCGATCGGCGTGAAGTGGCCAGACAGCGACGCGCCGACCTGGAGGCGATCGCCGATGCCGACGGCATTGTCGATCTGGCTGTGCACCGTTTCATAGCTGATGCCGGCCGCGAAGGTGAGCGGGGTATCGCCCATCGTGTGGCTGAACCCGCCCGCCACGCTGCCGTTCACGTCGCGGAATGCACGCCCTTGATAGGTGCCGGTCTGCTTGAACATGTTGCCGCCGCCCGAGAACCACACGCATCCGCCATGGCCCTGGAAAACGCCATAGTCCGCGCAGTTGCTCATGCGCTGGGTGAAGTGATCCACGCTGCTCAGCGCCGAGGCGATCTGATTGGCGTAAATCTCGGCATCAAACGTGTCGTACTGCTTGCCCAGCGAGGCCAGATCGGGGGTGTAGAACAGCTGGACGATCACCGGCGCGAGCGCTGCGCTCGATCCGGCGGCCTGTATCCGGTTGAAATACTGGCCAACCTGGGTGCGGTTGTAATTCAGGTTGCCATCCACGCCGGCGAAATTGACCCGCGTGCGCAGGGCAATGTCGTTGGGCGTATAGACCAGGCTGAACTTGGCGATGGCCGACGTCGGCGCAATCAGCGTGATCGATCCCGTGGTCACCCCGCCCTGCGCCTCGAACAGCACGCTCGACCGGTCACCCGCCTGGATCAGCGGGATATTGTGCAACACGGTGTTGACGGTGCCCGACACGTTGGCCTTGCCGGTCAGGTTGATGCGGTCGGTAAACTGCGACTGCACCGCCGGATCGAAGTCCAGATCGGTCAGCAGGATGCCGTTCATCGTCTGGGTATAGCTGCCGGTCATGGTCGAGGTTTGCAGCAGGCCGACATCGCCCGGGCTCACCGTGCCATTGTTGGTCAGCAGGCCGGCAGCGCCCAGCCCGATCGTGTTGAACGGCACGAACAGCGCGCCATTGGCGTTGTTGAACGCGTTGACGCCATTGCCGCCATCCATGGCCAGTTGGACGTTGCCATAGACCAGGCCATTGTTGTTGACCGTGTTGTTGGCGCTGGTGGCCGTGATCGCCAGCTTGGACTGGGCCGTGACCGTGCCGGTGATGTCGATCGTGTTGGTGTTGCCACCGGCCAGGCTGATCCCCGTGCCGGCGCCGCTGCCGCCAAAGACGGCACCGTTGATCGCCACATGGATGTTGCCGCCGCCGTTGGCGCCCAGGCTTTGCGCCAGGATGCCGATGCCATCGGCATTCTGCGCGCTGACCTGGCCGGCAATGCTGAGCGAGATCGCCCCGCCGCTGCCCGCGCCGCCGGCGCTGCCGGCAAACGCGGTGCCCGCGGCATTGCCACCAACCAGGCCGCCACCGCCGCCCAGCGATTGGGCCACGATGCCGGTGGATTCATCGCCGGATACGACGATGTTGCCAACCTGGTTGAACGTGATGGCGCCGCCGTTGCCGGTGTTGGCCGCGTTGAGCGTCGGGACGATGCCGGCGCCCCCCAGCAGCAAGCCGCCGCCGCCGCCGATCGATTGCAGCACCACGCCATCCGACGAGACGCCGCTGGTGCCGATGCCGCCGGTGTTGGTCAGCGTGATGGCGCCGCCATTGCCCGAACTGCCGCCCGTGCCGCCCAGCGACACGGCATTCGCGCCGATGTTGGACAGGCGCACCACGCCGCCGCCGCCGCCGATCGATTGCGCGATCAGACCCATGGCGCTGTCGCCCGCGGTGACGATACCGCCGGTATAGCTGGCCGAGATCGCGCCGCCATCGTTGGCGGTACCGCCGTTGCCACCCAGTGACACCGTGGCGATCTGCCCCACGGGAGCACCCGCGGTGAGATAGGCACCGGCAAGCCCGCCGCCGCCTCCGATCGATTGCAGGACTGCGCCCGAGGCGAGATCACCGCTGGTCTGGATCAGGCCGGTTTGCGAGACGGTAAGCGCGCCACCGCCAGAGCTGGCCTGGTTGCTGCCACCCAGCCCAAGCGCCAGGCTGGCCGGCGTCGCCTGCGACACATCGAGTGCGATGGTGGCGCGGCCACCGCCGCCGCCGATCGATTGCACGATCTGCCCGGGCGTATCTGCACCGGCCGTGGCAATATCGCCCGATGTCGTGGTGGTGGTGGCAGCGCCGGCCGTGCCGGTACTGTTCGAACCGCCAAGCGAGAAGTTGAGCGCGGTCTGCGTCGCAGGCACCGTGCTGGCGCGCACCACCGCCAGGCTGCGCGCCAGGGCAAAGGTGGGCGCCGGCGCCGGCGCGGTCGATGCATCGGGCACGAAGCTGAGGTTGAGGTAAGCCGTGCCGCCACCGCCGCCGACCGACTGCGCCTGGGCACCCGCGCCGCCGACGCCGGCAACCACCTGGGTGCCGATCGAGTTGACCGTGACCGGTGCCGCCGTGGTATCGGGCGCCTTGCTGGTGCCCAGAATGACGCCCACCGTGGTGCGCAACACCTGGGTATTGTCGATCGGCGTGCCGACCAGATCGGTGATGCCCGACAGGTCGAACTTGAGCGAGCCACCGCCGCCATTGATGCTTTGCGCGGAAACCGCCTGCGCATTGTTGCCCTGGACGATGATCGTGCCAGCCTGGGTAACCGACACCGCACCACCGTGGCCGCCCGAGCCGCCGCCCACCGCACCCAGCGACGCGTTCATCGCGTTGCCGGCGATGGCGCCGTAGTTGAGCCCGGCGTCGATCGAGACATTGGCGTTGCCGCCACCGCCGCCGACCGATTGCGCGCGGATACCGTCCGCGCCCTCGCCGGTGGTCATGATGTTACCGGTGTTGACCACCGAGACTATGCCGGCATCGGCCCCATCGCCACCGCTGCCGCCGACTGTAAAGGTCTGCGTCTTGCCGCCATAACCGTTGCTGACGCCCATTGCCCCGGCCAAGACCATGCCGCCATTGCCGCCACCGCCGCCGACAGACTGGGCGAAGATACCATGGGCATCGGTGCCGCTGGTCAGGATGGTGCCGGCATTCGTCACCGCGACGTTGCCCGACGTATTGCCCGATCCACCGGTGCCGCCCAGGTCGAAACCAAGCTGCATCGATCCCGCGCCACCGCTGAGCTTGTCGAACGAGATGATCGAAGAGCCACGCCCGCCGCCGCCGCCGATCGATTGGGCAAAGATGCCATAGGCATCTGCGCCGGTGGTCTGGATCGTGCCGGTCTTGGCGTTGGTTACCATGACATCGCCGCCAGTACCGCCTTGGCCACCATTGCCGCCGATGTTCATGAGAATCTGGTTCGATTGCTTGCCGCCACTCGAACCGAGCACCAGCGACGCGACCAAACCGCCCGAGCCCCCGCCGCCACCAACGCTGGTGGCAACGATACCCGCGGCGCTCGTTCCCGTTGTCGAGATCGTTCCAGCGTTGCCGACATCGACAGTACCACCGGTGCCACCAGTGCCGCCGGTTCCGCCAACGCTCATGGCGAACACGTTGTTGGCGCTGGAACCCTGCATGACCAGATCGATCACGGCGCCGCCCGAGCCGCCGCCGCCGCCAATGCTTTCAGCGCGGATGCCGTAGGAGTTTGTGCCGCTGGTCTGCAGCGTGCCGGAATTGGTAACCGAGACATTGCCACCGGTCGCCCCGGTGCCGCCGGTACCACCGACCGAATAATTGGCCGTGGTCTGCGTGCCTTTGGCGCCGCCGGCAACCTGGAAACCGAGCGCTGCAACCATGCCGCCAATGCCGCCGCCGCCGCCGATGGACTGAGCCAGCACCGCTTCCGCATCGTGGCCCTGGGTCACGATGGTGCCGCTGTTGGCCACGCCTACGGCGCCCGATGCCGCGCCGGTGCCGCCATTGCCACCGACGGCATAGCCTAGCGCGGTCTGGTTGAGGAACGCGACGGCCGTGGCCATGCCGCCGGCACCGCCGCCGCCACCGATCGATTGCGCCAAGATGCCGCGTGCGTTCGCGCCTTGCGTGCCGATGTCGGCCGAGTTGTTGACGTTGACGGCGCCAGAAACGGCCCCCAGGCCGCCAGCGATGCCGATGCTCATCGAATAGGCTTGGGTCGCCCCGGTATCCTGATTGCTCGTCCCGACCTGGAGGTTGTTGGACGAACTGACCCCGCCCCCGCCACCGATCGATTGCGCCAGGATGCCGTAGGAATTCTGGCCCGCAGTGAGGATTGTTCCCGCCGCAGTGACATCGACGTTGCCTGAAGCGCCACCGGCGCCCCCTTGGCGGCCAAGGGTGATGTTGAGCTGGTTCGCCGCGCCAAGCGGCGCGGTGAGGCTGGTGGCGGTGTTGCCACCACCACCGCCGATCGACTGCGCGCGGATACCCGCCGAATCGGTGCCCAGCGTTGACAGCACACCAGTCTGATCGACCGTGACATTGCCGCCCGTGCCGCCGCCGGCCGGATCACCGCCGATGGTAAGGGCCACGGCGTCTGACTTGGGATTGATCCCTAGGTCGATCGAATAGTTGGCATTGCCACCGCCGCCGCCGATCGACTGCGCAGTAATCGCATCGGAGCGCGATCCGTTGGTGGCAATGATGCCATCCTGCTTGACCAGCACGACATCGCCATTGCCGGCCGCGCCGCCCGATCCGCCCACCAGAATCTGCGCCGATACCGGCGCGCCGGAGGCATCAAGCTCTTTCTTGCCCGATGCCACCAGCGACAGGACGGCGCCAGCGACACCGCCGCCGCCACCGATCGATTGCGCCACGATGCCCGTGGCATCGTTGCCATAGGTGACGAGTTGCGCCGGATCGGCCTTGGCATTCACCGGATCATAGCCACGCACGACGGTCACGGTGGAGGCATTGCCGGCCGCGCCGCCACTGCCACCGACGGACAGGGCGCCCGAATTGCCGCCGAGCGCGAGAACCACGTCAGAGTTCATGCCGCCGACGCCGCCGCCACCGCCGATCGACTGGGCCAGAATGCCGGCTGTTGCGGTGGTGACAGGCGTGAGGTCGGTCAGCCCAAGCTTGTCGAGGAACGTGGGAAGAACCGCTGGCGATGCACCAGTCGATAGCATCGAGGCTGGGGTGTAGGCGTTGATGGCGATAGTACCTTGGCTGTCGACCACAACCGCACCGGCGTCCGCGCCCGTGCCGCCATTGCCGCCAACCCCAAGAGCGATCGAGCCGCCGGTCTTGTTGCTGGAAACCGAAACGCCCGATGCAACATTGAGCGCGCCGCGCCCGCCACCGCCGCCGATCGACTGCGCGAGGATGCCCACGGTCTTGCCACCATCGGTGACAATCTGGCCGGTCTGCATCACCGACACATTGCCGGCGACGTTGCCGGCGCCACCAAAGCCACCGATGCCCAGGGTAACATTGGGCGTCTTGCTGTCGGGATCAAACGAGATGCCGCCGGAAATGTTGATGCCGCCGTTGCCGCCGCCACCGCCGATCGACTGCGCGACGAGGCCAACGGCGTTGCTGCCACCCGCGAACAGGTCGGAGGCCACGGTCACGTTGACGTTGCCCGCCGTGCCGCCGCTGCCGCCAAAGCCGCCCACGCCGATGGCGAGCGCGGCGTTGGCCGCAATCCCGCCCGACACGTTCAGCCCGCCATTGCCGCCACCGCCGCCGATCGACTGCGCCAGAACCGCGCTGGTGCCATTGGCAACGATGAGCCCTTGGCCGCCGTTGCCGCCAACCGATGCCGTGACATCGCCGGCGTTGCCGCCGCTGCCGCCAAAGCCACCGACGCCGAGCGACGCTGAATAGGCGTTGCCCTGGGTGGGATTGGCAATCGAGATCGACCCGGCAATGTCGATGCCGCCGTTGCCGCCGCCGCCGCCGATCGACTGCGCGACAAAGCCGCTGCCGCCGGTGACGGGGCTGATCGAAAACGCCGGGAGCGTGCCGGTGCGCGCATAGCTTTGCGCCATTGCGTTGTTGACGAGAATGTTGCCCGCCAGCGTCGCCGTGACGTTTCCGGCCGAGCCGCCACTGCCGCCAAAGCCACCAAGGCCCACCGCCACGCTGCCTGCGCCGCTGTCGAGCCCAAGTGCCAGGCTGCCCGAGACGTTCATGCCGCCATTGCCGCCGCCGCCGCCGATCGACTGCGCCAGCACGCCCGACGACGCGCCACCCTGGACCAGGGTATCGCCCTGCCGCTGCAACTGCACCGTGCCGGCCGAGCCGCCGCCGCCGCCAAAGCCGCCGATACCCACCGCCAGCGCGCCACCATCGTCGGTGCTCAATGCCACCGCGCCGGAAATGTTCATCCCGCCAGCGCCGCCGCCGCCGCCGATCGACTGCGCCGAAACGCCGTTGGCAAGCGTGCCCGCCGTGGTGACGAGGCCAGTGGCCGTCGCGTTGACCGCCGCGGCATTGCCGCCCGATCCGCCAAAGCCGCCGATGCCCAGGCTGACCGCGCCGGCCAGCGTTTTCGACAGAGCCAGGCTGCCACTGATCGAAAAGCCACCGTTGCCGCCGCCGCCGCCCAGCGACTGCGCGGCAACGCCGGTGGCGTTATCGCCATTGGTCGACGCCAGAACATCGCCGGCGCCCTGCGTGGCCGCGGCGCTGAGCGTCACATTGCCGCCATTGCCGCCGCCGCCGCCAAAGCCGCCCAGGCCAAAGCTGAGCGCACCGGCGCCCTGGCTGGCCAGGCTGGCCGCACCAGACACGGCAAAGCCACCGTTGCCGCCACCGCCCCCCAGCGATTGGGCGAGAATGCCGGTGCTGGTCTGGCCGTTGGTGACGCTCTTGCCCAGGATCGTGGCCGTCACATCGCCGCCCGCGCTGGCATTGCCGCCAAACCCGCCGATGCCCAGGCTCAACGCACCGGCGCCGTCGGCCGCACCCGCCAGTGTGCCGGTAATGGCAAAGCCGCCATTGCCGCCGCCGCCGCCGACCGACTGCGCCAGAACGCCGATCGCCTGATCACCATACGTCGAGGTATTGCCGGTCAGCGCCAGGCCGACCGTGCCCGCTGCGCCACCAGCGCCGCCAAAGCCGCCCACGCCAAGCGCCACCGCGCCAGCCCCGGCGCCCGAGAACGACAGGCCGCCGGCCAGCGCGAAGCCGCCATTGCCGCCGCCACCGCCGATCGACTGCGCCGCAACGCCGCCGCTTTGCAGACCCAGGGTCGCCGTGTCGCCCGCCACGGTCAGCTGCACCGCATTGCTCGCGCCGCCGCTGCCGCCAAAGCCGCCGACGCCCACGCCCACGGCACCCGAACCGGTGCCCGCCGCGCTGAGCGCGCCACCCACGGCAAAGCCGCCGTTGCCGCCGCCACCGCCCAGCGATTGGGCGAGAATGCCCTGGCTCAACACGCCGCTGGTCTGGGTCGCGCCGGTCACCGATGCCACGACCGTGCCGGCATTGCCGCCACCGCCACCAAAGCCGCCAAGCCCAACGCCCACCGCGCCAGAGCCAGTGCCCGCGCCCGACAGCGCGCCGCCCACGGCAAAGCCGCCCGCGCCGCCGCCACCGCCGATCGACTGGACCGTGATGCCCGTGCTGTCATCGCCGATCGTCGCGGTGTTGCCGGCCATGGTCAGCCGCGCATTGCCGGCCGCCCCGCCGTTGCCGCCAAAGCCGCCAAGGCCCACGCCCACCGCGCCGCCACCGGTGCCCGCGCCAGACAGCGCGCCACCCACGGCAAAGCTGCCGGCGCCACCGCCGCCGCCGATCGACTGGACCAGAACCGCGTTGCTCGACCCGCCCGTGGTGCCGACATTGCCCGTGATCATGGCCGCGGCATCAGCAGCGATGCCACCGCCGCCACCGCTGCCACCGATGCCCACGCCCACCGCGCCCGAACCGACGCCGGCACCCGACAGCGCGCCGCCAACGGCAAAACCACCATTGCCGCCGCCGCCGCCCAGCGACTGGACGACGATGGCATTGGCCTGGTTGCTTTGCGTCACGGTATCGCCGGTCAGCGTCAACGCGGCATCGCCGGCCGAACCGCCACCGCCGCCCGCGCCACCGATGCCCACGCCCACCGCGCCCGAACCAGCGCCCGCGCCCGAGAGGCTGCCGGCAACGGCAAAGCCGCCGTTGCCGCCGCCACCGCCAACCGATTGCGCCAGAACCGCGCCCGCGCCAAAGCCCTGGGTCAAAGTTCCGCCGGTCACGGCCAGCGTGACGGCAGCGGCATTGCCGCCGCCGCCGCCAGCACCACCAAGACCGACCGACACGCTTCCCGCACCCGCGCCTGCGCCCGAAAGGCTGCCGGTGACGTTGAAGCCGCCGCTACCGCCACCGCCGCCCAGCGATTGGGCAGTGATGGCCGTGGCAAGCCGGCCCTTGGTAATCGTTGTGCCTGTAACAGCCGCCAGCACGGTGCTGCCATTGCCGCCCGCGCCGCCCGATCCGCCAAAGCCGACGCCGATCGTGCCGGCCCCGGCCCCACCTGCGGCAACGCCGCCGGTGACATTGAACCCACCCGCGCCGCCGCCGCCGCCAACCGACTGCGCCAGCACGCCCAGGCTTTCATCGCCGCCAGTGGTGGTATTGCCGCTCAGCGCGAAATCGACGGCATTGCCGTTGCCGCCGCCGGCAGCAGTCCCGCCAAAACCGACGCCACCCGTGCCACTGCCCGCCCCGGCACCAGCGATCCCGCCGGTGACGTTGAAGCCGCCGTTGCCGCCGCCCCCGCCGATCGATTGCGCCACCGCGCCCGACGCCCGATCGCCACTGGTGGTGATGTCGGACGCGACCCGGCCATAGACTGTCCCGGCATTGCCGCCGAGGCCACCCGAGCCGCCAAAGCCGACGTTGACCGTGCCCGATCCGGCACCGGCCATGGCAATGCCGCCGGTGACGTTGAAACCGCCGCTGCCGCCACCACCGCCAACCGATTGCAGCACCAGGCCGGCACTGTCATTGCCGGCCGTACTGATCGCGCCCTTGATGGTCGCCTGGACATTGCCGCCGCTACCGCCGCCGCTGCCATTGCCACCAAAGCCGACCGAGACCGCGCCGCCGCCCAGGCCCGATGCGGCAATGCCGCCGGTGACGTTGAAACCGCCGCTGCCGCCACCGCCGCCCAGCGATTGCACCACCAGGCCGTTGCTGTTGTCGCCCGCCGTCGCCGTGGCGCCGGTGCGGCTGAAGATCACCTGGCCGCCGCTACCGCCACCCGCGCCGTTGCCGCCAAACCCGACGTTGACTGCCGCCGAAGCTGCGCCCGAGGCGGACAGGCCGCCCGCCACGTTGAACCCGCCGTTGCCGCCACCGCCGCCGATCGACTGGACGATCGCGCCGGCAGACTGGAACCCGGTGGTGGTCAACTGCCCATTGATCGTGCCGTTGACATAGCCGCCATCGCTGCCGTTGCCCCCGCTGCCACCAAACCCGACATTGGCGCCCAGTGCCGCGGTGCCGCCCGCTGCCACGCCGCCGGTGACGTTGAAGCCGCCACTGCCGCCGCCCCCGCCGACCGATTGATAGACCACGCCGGTTGATTGCGCGCCGGTGGTGGAGACGGTGCCGTCGGTGTTGCCGGCCACCGTACCGCCCGATCCGCCCGATCCGCCGCTGCCGCCGAACCCGACCAGGGCGCTAACCGACGTGCCGACGCTGGCCGAAATGCCGCCGGTGACGTTGAAGCCGCCGCTGCCGCCGCCGCCGCCCAGCGATTGCACGACAATGCCGCCAGACTGGTTGCCAGACGTGCTGACCGAGCCGAACGACCCGTTGACCAAGCCGCCCTGGCCGCCGTTGCCGCCGGTGCCGCCAAAGCCGATGCCGGCCTGCGCGCCGCCGAGCAGCGAGGCGTTGATCGTGCCGGTTACGTTGAAGCCGCCGTTGCCGCCGCCGCCGCCAACCGATTGGACCAGCCCACCCAGGGCATTGTTGCCGCTGGTCTGGATCGTGCCGACGAACGCGCCGGTTACCGTGCCGCCATCACCGCCGCCGCCGCCGGCGCCGCCAATGCCGGCCGCCATGTTGAACGCGGCCAGCCCGGCGCTGATGCTGGTTACCACCGACATGCCGCCATTGCCGCCGCCGCCGCCGACAGACTGGGCGGTAAAGCCGGTCGAAAACGCGCCGCCGGTGGCAATCGAACCGGTCAATTGCGCATCGACTGATCCACCCTGGCCGCCACCGGCACCGCTGCCGCCCACGCCCAGCGCCATCGAGACGCCCACCGTACCGACCGAAATCTGCCCGGCCTGCGCCAAACCGCCGTTGCCGCCGCCACCGCCGACCGATTGCGCCACGATGCCCAGTGCGTTGCTGCCGTTGGTAATCACGCTGGCCGGGCCGCTCATCACCACCAGGCCGCCATTGCCGCCCGCGCCGCCGCTGCCGCCGATCGCCATGCTGGAGCCGCTGCCAAAGCTGACCGTATCGGCAAAGCTGAAGCCGCCATTGCCGCCGCCGCCGCCGATCGATTGCGCCAGCACGCCGATGGAACGGTCACCCGCCGTGGTCACCGACCCCTGGCTGCCCGACGGCGCCGAGAAGCTGACGGTGACCGCCCCGCCATCGCCCGCGGCGCCACCGGTCCCGCCAATGGCTAGGCCGCTGAACAGGCCGATCGTGCCGGCAGCCCCGCCGTTGCCGCCACCGCCGCCAACCGATTGCGCCAGAATGCCATAGGAATCGGCGCCGCCGGTGGTGATCGCACCGCTTTGCGTCACAACGACCTGGCCGCCGGTGTTGGCGCCGCCACCGCTGCCGCCGACCGTCAGGAACACGCCGCCCGACGAACCGCCGTTGCCACCGCCACCGCCGATCGACTGGGCGGTAATGCCGTTGGATTGCACGCCGTGCGTGGTGATCGTGCCGCTGTTGCCCACCGACACGCTGCCGCCAACCGCACCGCCGCCACCGCTGCCGCCGATCGAGACAAGCCCGGCGCCAAAGCCGGCATCCCCGCCGCCGCCACCGACGGACTGGGCAAAGATGCCCCGGGCAAAGATGCCCTGGGTGGTGATGGTGCCCAGATTGCTGACGCTGACCGCGCCGCCCGAATTGGCAGAACCGCCCGAGCCGCCCAGGCCCACCGCGCCCACGCCAAAGCCGCCTGAGCCACCGCCCCCGCCGACCGACTGCGCATAGATGCCGGTCGAGCCATTGCCCTGGGTATAGATCAGGCCCGCGGCATATTGCGTTGCTGAAACGTCGCCACCGGCGCCGCCTGAGCCGCCACTGGCACCGAATGCAACCAGGCCGACGTTGCCACCGGCCGAACCACCGCCGCCGCCGATCGACTGCGCGACGATACCGCGCGAATCCACGCCTTGCGTGCTGATCCCGGCGGCGCTGGTGACCGTGACCTGTGCACCGTTGCCACCGCCGCCGCCGCTGGCGCCAATGCTGGCAAAGCCAACGCCGAGCGCGGCATTGCCGCCGCCACCGCCAATGGACTGGGCCAGGATCGCATCCGAGAAGTCGCCCAGCGTTGCCACCTGTGCGCCGCCATAGGCGTTGATCGCGGCGCTGGACGCTTGCCCGCCGACGCCGCCGCCCGAGCCGAGCGTGACGATGCCGATCTGGGTGCCGCCCGATCCGCCACCGCCGCCGATCGATTGCGCCAAAAGGCCGGTGGCAGAATTGCCCACGGTGTTGGTGATCGAGGTATTGGTCGCGGTGAGCGCGACGTTGCCGGCGTTGCCCCCGGCGCCGCCGTTGTTGCCGAGCGCGACGATAACCACGCCGCTGGTCCCGGCGTTGCCACCAGTGCCCCCAATGGATTGCGCCTCGACGCCGATCGAGCCGTCCCCCTTGGTTTGCACCTTGCCGCGCGTGGTCACCGAGACATCGCCGCCATTGCCGGCCACTGCCCCGTTGCCGCCACCGGTGATCGAGACATAGCTGCTGCCGCCGTTGCCGCCGTTGCCGCCCACCGATTCGCCCAGGATGCCCACGGCGTTCGCGTCGGCCGTGAAGATGGTCGCGGCGCTGTCCACGGTCACCGGGCCGCCGTTGTTCGCCCCGCCACCCGTGCCGCCACCGCCCGTGGTCAGATAGCCGCTGCCGCCCTTGCCGCCCTGCCCCCCGGCGCTTTGCGCAAAGATGCCATAGACCCCATCGCCCTTGGTGGTGATGCTGGTTGGCGCGCCAACCGTCAGGTTGACCACGCCGCCGGCGCCAGCCTTGCCGCCGGGCTTTCCGCCGCCTGAGATGTTGAGATAGGAATTGCCGCCATTGCCGCCATTGCCGCCGATGCTGGCGACATAGATCCCGGCGGAAACGCTGTTACCGTCGGCCACCTTGGTCACCGTGGGGATCGTCACGTTGACGGAATTGGTCGGCCCGTCCTTGCCCGGTGCACCCGCCGCCGCGGGGACGATGATGGCGCCGGCATGGCCATTCTTGCCATTGCCGCCCTTTTGAATGCTGACAAAGGCATTCTGATCACCCGATGCCGGGACGTAGCTGATTACCGTGTCGGGGCCGGTGGTCGGATTGGTCGGGATCGGCACCGCAACCGAAAGCTGTTCTTGCTGACCCGTGAGGGAGTTATCAAGATACAGAGTTGTAACGCCATCAATGCCATTTTTATCTTTGACGGCCTGATAGCCAACTACAGTATAGGTGATGCCATTATAAACAAATTGATCACCGGGGCTTTGCGCAGTGGTGATATAGTATCCGTTCGCAGTCTGAACTGTAAACGAATTGACGACCGCGGTGATGGCATCATAGGCCTGCAGCGCCGGGTTGTAGATCACATCGCCGACTTTGTAAGTCGGGCTTGCCGCATGCGCGGCCGCTGGTGCCGCCATGGCGATCGTGGCCAGCACGATCGGGGCCATCATGCGCGCATTGTTGGCCAGCAGTCCGGCAACGACTGCCTTTTTACGAGTATAGCGCATGTTTTGCCCCTGATCCGCGTTAACTATTCCCGAACCTTTTGGCGGGAAATTGCAGAGGGATTAGGCGCGGCGCATAGTCGCCTCAATCCGGTCAAATTGACCGGTCAATATTGACTGGTCCGCCTGTTTGCGGCGATGCTTTCCAGCTTATGCATTAACCACTCGCATTAACATATTTTGCGCCAAGGCAGCCTCGATCGCGGCCAGCAGGATTTCCGGCCGCACCGGCTTGTGCAGAACGGCCAGTTCTTCGCCCGCCGCCTCGGCCACGCGATCGGGGTGGGTATCGCCGGTGATCAGCAGCGCCGGCACGTTCTCGCCCACGGCCGCACGGATGGCGCGCACCGCCTCGGTGCCTTTCTCCCCGTTGCGCAGGCGCATGTCGCACAGGATCAGGCCGGGCCGGCGCGCACGGGCAAGGTCCAGTGCCTCGTCAATGGTTTCAACGGCATCGGTGCTATAGCCAAACGCGCTCAGCAACAGGGCAAGGCTCCGGCGGATGGCAATGTCGTCTTCCACGATCAGGACGTGCGCAACCGTGTCTGGCGCCAGGCGCGCAGATTGGTCTGCGCCAGGGGCGGCCGGCAGCGCATCTGGCGCGTGCCCAGGCGTGGCCAGCGCCAGCGCGATCCGAAACACGCTGCCGCGGCCGGGGCGGGATTGCAGGGTGATTTCGGCGCCAAGCAGATGCGCGAGGCGCCGGGCAATGGCCAAGCCCAGCCCCAGCCCCTTGCGCCGATCGCGCTCGGGATTGGCCAATTGCTTGAAATCGGCAAAGATCGCCTCTTGCTGGTCGGCGGCGATGCCGATCCCGGTATCCCACACTTCGACCAGCAGCATGTCGCCACGCCGCCGGCTGCCGACCAAGACCCCGCCCCGTTCGGTATAGCGAATGGCATTGCCGATCAGGTTCTGCAGGATCAGCTTGACCAGCGCCGGATCGGAATGGACCCAGGCGGCACTGGCAAACGTGCGATAGGCAAGCTGGCGCTGGTCGGCGAGAATGCCCAATTCGCCATCGATCTGCTCCAGCAGCGGGGCAATGGCAAAGGCATGCGGCCGTGGCACGATCACGCCTGCCTCTGCCCGCGAAAAATCGAGCAGCGCATCGAGCATGTCGGACGAGGCATCCAGCGCCTGGCGCGCGTTGTGGATGATCTCCCGCTGCTCGACATCGAGCTGCGAGCGCTCGAGCAGCGCGAGAGTGAGGCCCAGCGTGTGGATCGGCTGGCGCAAGTCGTGGCTGGCTGACGCGAGAAACGTCGATTTTGCGGCGTTGGCCTCTGCCGCGCGGGCTTCGGCATCGCGCGCAACGCCCACCTCGTGCTCCAGATCACGCGCCAGCCGGGCGTTGGAAAAGCCCAGCTGGATGGTGCGGGAGTAGTTTTCGCCCGAGGTGCGGGTGTTGAGATAGGTGCCGATGCAATAGATCGTCAGCAGCAGCGGCGGATAATCGAAGATCGGATCGTGTCCGGGCGTGATCTGCAGCAGGATGAACACGACCAGATCGAACGCGATGAAGGTCAGGATATAGGCGAGGTGGATGCGCGGCAGCGCGCTGTAGGTGGTGATGCCCCCGCTCAGCACCCCGCCCAGCGCCATGATCACCACGACGAACTGCGCCGGATTGGCATAGCGCCCGCAGATCCACAGCAGGCTGGCCCAGCCAGCAGCGTGCAGCGACTGGGTGACCATCAGGCGCCTGACATAGTGCAGCGGATTGGCGCGAAGCTTTGGCGCGGTGATCAGCCAGCGAACTTCCGCCTGCTCCCCCAGTTTGAGCAGCAGTTGAACCGCCAGCCACACCAGGATCACCGTGCCGGCACCGCGCAGCAACCAGGCCACCAGGAACGACAGCACCAGCGTGGTCAGCGAGCTTTGCCCCAGCACCCCATAGATCAGCTGAAGCTTTTCAAACAGGATCGCCCGCTCGTCGACGAGCGCCGCAGTCCCGTCGGGCCCGGCGCTCACAACAAACCGAGCTGTCTTGCGGAAAAGACCGCTTCCGATCGGTTGTTGGCCCCCAGCGTGCGAAACACCGCCTGGACATGGCCGCGCACGGTAAACTCCGACAGCGCCAGCCGCCGCGCGATCGCCTTGTTGGTGAAGCCCTCGGATAGCAGTTGCAACACCTCGACCTGGCGCTGGCTCAAAGACAAGTCCGCCTTGGTATCGTTGCGCGGAATGAAGCAGCCGATGGCCGCGATCAGCTGGTCCAGCGTGTCGGATTTGCAGACCGCCGCATCTGCGCCCAGCGCCAAGGCAGCGCTGGCGGTTTCCTGGTCGCTATCGGCGGTAATGACGAGAATGCTGCTCTTGGGCCAGCGTCGTTTCAGGAATGGTATCGAGGAAATACCCCGCAAACCGGGCAGGTTATCATCCAGTAAAATAAGGGGAATATTGAGGATGTTGGATGACAGCGCCTCTTCCACCGACGCGAAGGACAGGAATTTCACCGCCCCGAAATTTTTCTTTATTATCAGTTCGATGCCATGCCTGAACAGCTCATGGTCATCGATCGAAGCGATAGTGAACAAAGGCACTTTGCCCCCCTAGCCCCGGCTTTGCGCCGCTCCCCCGCGCGGTCATTGACACATCGCCAAATCCAACACAAGCGACTGTCCAATCGGGCAAGTTCAGCGATGGCACGCCGCGCGAACGCCATCGCGATGGCTGCTATTCCCACCAATCTGGATGCTTTGTGCAGGAATTGTCGCCGCCCCGCGTTTGAGCGTACAATACGCGCGCGCTCGATATGGCGGCGGCGCAGAGCCTTGGCAGGCTGTTCCTTGTTGCGGCCAGACATCACCGGGTTCCTGCATGCGCATACTGCTTGTCGAAGACGATGCCCCCCTCGCCCGCGCGCTGGAAGCGTGCCTTGCTGGTGCCGGGCTGACGGTCGACCGCGCCGCCAGCAGCGAGGAGGCGGAGCTATTCCTGGCCGCCAACACCTATGCCGCGCTGGTGCTCGATCGCGGATTGCCCGATGGCGATGGGTTGGCCCTGCTCGCCCGCTTGCGCCGCGCCGGGCATGGCCTGGCCGTGGTCGTGCTCACCGCGCGGGGAGAAGTGCAGGCGCGCATCGCCGGGCTGGACGCGGGCGCTGACGATTACATGGCCAAGCCCTTTTCGCCCGACGAGCTGCTCGCGCGCCTGCGCGCCGTGCTGCGCCGCAACGGCACGTTCCAGGGCCGTGAAATCGCCTGCGCCAATCTGGTCTTCGATCTCGACAATCTCTCGCTCAAGGTCGGGGGGCGGGTGGTTGCGCTGTCGGCGCGCGAAGCCGGGCTGCTCGGCCTCCTGCTGCGCCGCGAGGGACAGGTGGTGACCAAGCGCCTGGCCGAAGACCAGCTGTTCGGCGCCAACGATCCGCTCGGCTCCAACGCGATCGAGGTCTATGTCCATCGCCTGCGCCAGAAACTCGATGCCGCGCAGGGCGAGGCGGAAATCGTGACGGTGCGCGGCGTCGGCTATATCATCAAGCCGCGCGCATGAAGCGGCTGGTTCGGCGCGCGGCGACCTCGCTGCTCACGCGCATCCTGCTGGTGGAAGGCGTCACCATTCTGGTGGCCAGCCTGGCCATGCCGTTTGCCGCGCGCACCGTGCTGGAAAGCAGCGTCCGCGCGATCGAGCGCGACACCTTGCGCCAACAGGCCGAACTGGTGGCGCAGCATGTCATCCCCGCGGCAGGCAGCCACTGGCAGGTGGCCCTGCCGCGCGAGGAAATGGCGATCTATGCCACCGGCTATGACGGGCGCGCCTTTGCCGTGATCGATGCGCGCGGGCAGGTTCTGGCGCACAGCCCGTTCTTCCTGCCCGATATCTGGCCACAGCCGCCCCGGGCCTGGCACGAGCAGGCCCTGACCAGCGGGCCACTGGTTGGCCTGAGCGTGCCGCGGGCATTTGCCGGCCAGAACGTGCGCATCGTGGTGACCCAGGACCAGACCCGCCCCGGCGCCGTGGTCGACGACGTGGTGCGCAGCTTCCTGGCGCATTACCTGGTCTGGCTGATGGGGCTGCTGCTGTTGATGCCGCTGGCCAATATCACCATGCTGTGGCCGCTGCTGCGGCGGATGCGCCACACCGCGCGGGCCGCCACGCAGCTGGCCCCGCAGGACCCGGGCGCCCGGCTCGATGCGGCGGGCCTGCCGGCGGAGGCGACCGCCATGGTCAGCGCGATCAACGGCCTGCTCGACCGGGTGGAGGCGGCCCTGGCGCTGCAACAGGAATTTGCCGGCAACGTGGCCCACGAACTGCGCACCCCGCTTGCCACCCTGCGGCTGGAGGTGGGGCGCATGGCCACCGGGCCGGCGCGCGACGAGGCCCTGGCGCAGATCGCGCGGATGGCCCACGTGCTCGACCAGCTGCGCGATCTGGCCAGCCTGGAGCACGATGCCGCGCCCGCGTTCGAGCGGTTCGACCTGGCCGGGCTGGCCGTGGCGGTCGTGGCCGAACGCACGCCCGACGTGCTGGCCGGCGGGCGCAGCATCGCCCTGTTCGGCGCGGAAGACGTGGTGATGATCCATGGCAATCCCGGCCTCGTGGCCATGGCGCTTGCCAACCTGCTCGACAACGCGCGGCTGCACACCCCGCCCGGCACGGCGATCGAGGTCAGCATTGCCCGCCCGGCGCAGATCAGCGTTGCCGACAATGGTCCCGGCGTGACCGAGGAAGAGGCCACGCGCCTGGCGCGGCGGTTCTGGCGGGCCGACCATCGCCGCAGCGATGGCGCCGGGCTGGGCCTGTCGATCGTCCAGCGCATTGCCCATGTCCACCATGGCCGCCTGGTGATTTCGCGCGCCGCCAGCGGCGGGGCATGCTTCACCCTGTCGCTGACAGAATACGCTTTGCCGTAAGGTTGATGTAAGCAGGCGTGCCTAGGCCCGGCCCGATTTCAAGATCGAGGCCTGCCATGATGGATCATCTTCCCTCCGACGAGCCGGAACGGCCCGTGCCGGTTCTGTCGCGCCGCACGCAATGGCAATTGGCCGCTGCACTTGTGGTGGTCGTTGCTGCCGGAGGCTGGCTGGCGCCACGCCTGCTCGGCCTGGGCGGCGATCCTGCCCCCGCACCCGCGCCAGCCAGCAGCGACGGCAGCTTTTCCGCCACGCAGGCGCAGTGGGACAGCTTGCGCTTTGCCGCGGTGCAGACCGGGCCGCTGGGCGATGCGGCGCAAAGCGATGGCAAGATCGCGGTGGACGATGACCTGACCACGCCGGTCTTTTCGCCCTTCACCGGGCAGGTCACGCGCGTGTTCGCCAAGGCGGGAGACCGCGTGCGCGCCGGCCAGCCGCTGTTTGCCGTGGCCGCCAACGAGGCCGCGCAGAGCGAGGCTGACATCATGACCGCCGCCGCCGCGGTCAAGGTGGCGCAGGCCAACGCCGCGCGCCTGCACGATCTGGCCGCCAACAAGGGCGCCGCGCTCAAGGATGCGCAGCAGGCAGATGCCGATCTTGCCGCCGCGCAAGGCAATCTGCTGGCCGCGCAGGGCCGCCGCCGCGCCCTGGGCAGCATCAGCCATGGCGAGGGCATCGTCCGCGCGCCGGTCAGCGGCGTGGTCACCCAGCGGTTGATCGGCATGGGCCAGAACGTGGCCAGCGCCACCGGCGGCACGGCCACCCAGGCCTTTACCATTTCCGATTTCTCCCGCGTGTGGCTGGTGGGCAACCTGCGCGAGGAAGACGCCGGGCTGGCCCGCCTGGGCCAGATCGCGCTGGTGCGCCTGCCCGATGGCACGACGTTGCGCGCGCCGCTGACCTATGTGGCGCCGATGATCGATCCGGCCACGCGGCGGCTGACCGTGCGCGCCCAGATCGCCAATCCTGACGAGCGGCTCAAGCCCGAAACCTATGCCAGCTTTTCGCTGGAAACCGGCAACGTCCGCCAGGCGCTGATCGTGCCGGAAGAGGCGGTGATCTTCGAAGGCGATACGGCCCGCGTGTGGGTGGCAGACATGCGCCGCCATCGCCTGGCGCTGCGCCCGATCCGCACCGGCCAGATAGGCGGCGGCATCGTCGAGGTGACAAGCGGGCTCAAGCCGGGCGAAACGGTGGTGACGGCAGGCAGCCTGTTCATCGACCGTGGCGCACGGGCAGATTGAGGGAGCGCGAGGCATGAACCCTGTCGTTGCCCTGGCCCTGCGCCATCGCGTACTCGTGCTGGTCCTGCTGGCGCTGTTCCTGGTGGGCGGGGGCATTGCCTTCCGCCTGCTCAATATCGAGGCCTATCCCGATCCCGTGCCGCCGATGGTGGAGGTGGTGACGCAGAACCCCGGCCAGTCGGCCGGCGAGATCGAGCGCACCGTCACCATGCCGATCGAAATCCAGCTGGCGGGGATCAAGAACGTCAAGAAGGTGGAGACGATCTCGCTGTTCGGCCTGTCGGACGTGCGCGTGCAGTTCACGTTCGATTATGACTATGAACAGGCCAAGCAGCAGGTCATCAACGCCCTGTCGCAATTGCCGCCGCTGCCCGGCGGCGCGCAGCCAGGCATTTCGCCCACCAGCCCGATCGGTGAAATCTACCGCTATCGCATCGTCGGGCCCAAGAACTATTCCGTCACCGATCTCAAGACGATCCAGGACTGGATTCTGCAGCGGCGCTTCAAGGCGGTGCCGGGGGTGATCGACGTCAACGGCTGGGCCGGCAAGAGCAAGACCTACGAGGTCACGATCGATCAGCGCAAGCTGGTTGCCTATGGCCTGTCGCTGGGCCAGGTGCTCAATGCCATCAACAACGCCAACGGCAATGTCGGCGGCCAGACGATCAACCTGGGCCCGCAATCGGCCGTGGTGCGCGGCGTGGGCCTGATCCATTCGATGGACGATATCCGCGATACGCTGGTGGCCACCCCGGCGGCGGGCAAGCCGGTGCAGGTCAAGGACATTGCCACCGTGCAGGTGGGCAACCAGCCGCGCCTGGGCATCGTCGGCCAGGACAACGATGACGACATCGTCCAGGGCATCATCCTGATGCGCCGTGGCGAACAGAGCCTGCCCACGCTCAAGGCGGTGGAGGCCGAGGTCGACAAGATCAACAACGAGGGCATCCTGCCGCCCGGGGTTCATCTCGAAAAGATCTATGACCGCACCGACCTGATCGACGTGACGACGCACACCGTGCTGGAAAACATGGTGTTCGGGATCGCGCTGATCTTTGCCGTGCAGTGGATTTTTCTCGGCACGTTCCGCAGCGCCCTGGTGGTGGCGGCCACCATTCCCTTTGCCCTGGCGTTTTCGATCCTGATCATGGTGTTGTGCGGGGAATCGGCCAACCTTCTGTCGGTCGGCGCGATCGATTTCGGGCTGATCGTCGATGCCACGGTGATCATGGTGGAAAACATCTTCCGCCATCTCGCCCAGCCAGCGCGTGCCCGCCGTACCGCCGCAGGCATGCCCGATCAAAGGGGTGGGGTCGGTAGCTTCCTGGGCAAGCTGGGCATTATCGAGATGTCGGCGGCAGAGGTGAACCGCGCGATCTTCTTTGCCGCGGCGATCATCATTGCCGGCTTCCTGCCGCTGTTCACGCTGAGCGGGGTGGAAGGACACATCTTTGGCCCGATGGCCAAGACCTATGCCTATGCCATCGTCGGCGGGTTGATCGCCACGTTCACGGTCGCCCCGGTGTTGTCGGCCTTCCTGCTCAAGGACGAGGAAGAAGAACGCGAGACGCCGATCGTGCGCGCCATGCGCCGCGTCTATGACCCGGCATTGCGCTTTGCCCTCGCCAACCGCGTGGTGGCGCTGGGCAGCATGGCGGCGCTGCTGCTGGCCGCCGGCATTGCCATGCACGGGCTGGGCCTGGAATTCCTGCCAAAGCTGGAAGAGGGCAACTTCTGGATTCGCGCCACGCTGCCGCCTTCGATCAGCCTGGAAGAAGCGCAGGGTCAGGTGAACCGCATGCGGCACATGCTGATGAAGTATCCCGAGGTGCAGACCGTCATCAGCCAGCTCGGCCGGCCTGATGATGGCACCGACACCACCGGCTTCTTCAACGCCGAATTCTATGTGCCGCTCAAGCCGGCCAGCCAATGGCCCAAGGGTGTGACCAAGGAAGCGCTAACCCGCCAGGTGAATGCCGAGCTCGCTGCACCCTTCCCCGGCGTGGAGTTCAATTTCAGCCAGAACATCGAGGACAATGTCGAGGAGGCAGCGAGCGGCGTGAAGGGCGCCAATTCGATCAAGCTCTATGGCAACGATCTGCAGGCGCTGGAAAAAACCGCCTATCAGATCAAGGCCATCATGGCCAAGATCCCCGGCATTACCGACCTGTCGGTGTTCGATGCGCTGGGCCAGCCCACCGTCAACATCAAGATCGACCGCGACAAGGCGGCCCACTACGGCCTCGCCCCTGGTGACATCAACGCCGTGGTCCAGGCAGCGATCGGCGGGCAGGCGGCGGGCAACCTCTATGAATACGGTTCTGACCGCAACTTCCCCATCATGATCCGCCTTGCGCCACAATTCCGCCAGGATCTGGCTGCGATCCGCGCCATCCCGGTGGCGGTGCCCAATGCCGCCGGCGGTGTCAGCCAGATTCCGCTTTCGACCGTGGCCGATGTCAGCCTCGTCTCGGGCTATGCCTTCATCTATCGCGAAAACCAGTCGCGCTATATCCCGATCAAGTTCTCGGTGCGCGGCCGCGATCTGGGCGGCGCCGTACTGGAAGCGCAGCAGAAGATCGCCGCCGAAGTGAAGCTGCCGCCGGGCAGCCGCATCGAATGGGTGGGCGAATTCGGCGACCTTCAGGCCGCGCTCGCCCGGCTGGAAGTGGTGGTGCCGATCAGCCTGGCGCTGATCGTGATGCTGCTGTTCCTCAACTTCGGCTCGGTGCGTGATACCGCGCTGGCCGCCAGCGTGATGCCCATGGCGCTGGTCGGCGGCGTGCTGATCCTGGCGCTGACGGGAACGCCGTTCAGCGTGTCGGCGGCGATCGGGTTCATCGGCCTGTTCGGCATTTCGGTGATGGAGGGCATTCTTGTGCTGGCCTATTTCAACCAGTTGATCGGCAATGGCATGGACCGCACCCAGGCCGTGCTGCATGCCGCGCGTACCCGCTTCCGCCCGGTGATGATGACCTGCATCGCGGCCTGTGTCGGCCTGCTGCCGGCGGCGGTTTCCACCGGCATCGGCAGCCAGGTGCAGCGCCCGCTGGCCATGGTGGTGGTGGGCGGCATCCTTCTCGCGCCGGTGCTGATCCTGATCGTCCTGCCGGTGATGATCGATCTGTTTTCCAACCGCCCGGTGCGTCCGGCGCAAGAGCAGGAGCACACGGCATGAGCGCGCGCCACGTGATTGCGGCCACTGCCTGCGTGCTGGCCAGCGGGTGTGCGGTGGGGCCTGATTTCCATGCCCCCCCGCCCCCTGCGCAAACCACCTATGCCCCGGCCACGCCCACGGCGATCACCGCGCCGGGCGGCGTTGCCGGCGGCACGCAGGTGCTGTCATCGGGCGCGGTGGCAGGCGAATGGTGGCACGCCTTCGGCTCCCCCGCGCTCGATGCCCTGATCGACCGGGCGCTTGCCGCCAATACCGATCTGGCCGCGACCCGCGCCGGGCTCAAGCAGGCGCGCGAGCTGTGGCTGGCGCAGCGCGGGGTACTTTTTCCCACGGTCGACGCCGGGGCCACCACCAACCGCGTCAAGGGATCGCAATACCTTGCCCCGGTGCCCAACGACTCGAGCTTTACCTACAGCCTGCAGACCGCGCAGGTGAATGTCGGCTACACGCTCGATCTGTTCGGCGGCAACCGCCGCAGCGTGGAACAGGCCCGCGCCCAGTACGATGCCCAGGCCTATCAGGCAGAGGCCGCGCGCATCACCCTGATCAACACCGTGGCGGCCACCGCGTTTCAGTGCGCCGCCCTGCAGGAACAGGTCGATCGCCAGCGCGAGGTGATCGCGCTGCAACAGGAATTGCTGGCGATCACCCGTCGCCAACTGGCCGTGGGGCAGGCTGCCGGGGTCGACCTGATGGCGCAACAGGCGCAGCTGGCGCAGGCGCAGGGCGCGCTGCCGCCACTCGAACATGCCCTGGCGCAAAGCCATGACCTGCTCGCCTATCTCACCGGGCAGGGCGCAGCCGATAATCCCCTTCCGCCCGTGGCCCTGGCACAGGTGACGCTGCCGCGCGACCTGCCGCTCAGCCTGCCGGCGCAACTCGTGCGCAACCGGCCCGATATCCGCGCGGCCGAAGCCAACCTGCACGCCGCCAGCGCCGGGGTGGGCATCGCCACTGCCAACCGCCTGCCGCAGATCACCATCAGCGCCAGCGCCGGCGGCAATTCCGACGGCTGGTCCAGCCTGCTGTCGGCGGCCAACGCGTTCTGGTCGGCCGGCGCGGGCCTTACCCAGCCGATCTTTGCCGGCGGCGCCCTGCTCCACCGCCAACGTGCGGCGCGCGCCGCCTATGACCAGGCCGATGCGCAATACCGCTCCGCGGTGCTGGCCGCGTTCCAGAACGTCGCCGACACGCTCGCCGCGCTTCAGGCCGATGCCGCTGGCCTTGCGGCCGCGCAAGACGCGCGCGAGGCCGCACGCGACACCCTGGAAACAACCGGGCGCCAGGCCCGCGATGGCGACGTGGCCACGACGGCCGAGTTGCAGGCCCGCATCGCCCTGCTTCAGGCCGACCAGGCGCTGGCCCAGGCGCAGGCCGCGCGGTTGAGCGATACCGCCGCCTTTTTCCAGGCAGTGGGCGGCGGGTGGCATTCTCCGGCTGGCTGATCTAGGTACCCGTTATGCACGTAGCATCCCAGACCCTGCCCGATCCCGCCTCGGTCGCCGCGCTGTTCGATGTCGATCTGATCGGGCTGATCACCAGCCTGATCTGCCTGTCGACCGCGTTCGTGCTGGGCACCCTGATCGGGCTGGAACGGCAATGGCGCCAGCGCACCGCCGGGCTGCGCACCAATGTGCTGGTGGCAGTGGGCGCGGCCGCGTTCACCGATCTCGGCCTGCGGGTTGCCGGGGTGGATGGCGGGGTGCGGGTCATTTCCTATGTCGTATCGGGCATCGGCTTTCTCGGCGCCGGCGTGATCATGAAGGAAGGCACGCAGGTGCGCGGGCTCAACACCGCGGCCACGCTCTGGGCCAGTGCCGCGGTGGGCAGCTTTGCCGGCGCGCGCAAACCGGCAGAGGCAGTGCTGGTTGCCGTGTTCGTGCTGGCCGGCAACACGCTGCTGCGCCCTCTGGTCGATGCCGTCAACCGCCGCCCGTTGAGCCCGGGCGAGACCGAGGCACTCTATCGCGTGCACGTGGTCTGCGCGGCGGAAAACGTCGCCACCGCGCGCGACCTGCTGTTCGAGGAACTCGACATGCACCACTATCCGATCCGCGAGATCGAAACGCTTACCGATGGCGATACCCAGGTCGAACTCGGCGCGATCCTGGTGCCGACCACCGCCAACCCGGCCGATCTCGATGCGATCACGGCCCACATCGGCCGCCACGCGACCATCACCAGCGCCACCTGGACGGTCAGCACCACGCATTGAGCGGGCGACGCACGCCTGGTTTGACAGGCATTGCGGATATTGTTGCGGGCCATATATGCTCGGCCCGGCCGCAACCAGGACTGCCCCATCGCCGCGGCCGCTGGAGTAAGCGGAAATGAGCCTTGTCGTGCGCACGCTGGCCGATCGGATTTTCGATCTCGTGCGCGAGAAAGTCGTCTCGGGCGCGTTGCCGCAGGACCAGCCGATCCGGCAGGATGCGCTGGCCGCAGAATTCGGCGTCAGCAAGATCCCGCTGCGCGAGGCGCTGGCCCGGCTGGAGCAGGAGAACCTGCTGGTTTCCCATGCCAACCGTGGCTACTTCGTTCGCGCGATGAGCGCTGACGAGGCCGAGGAAATCTATGCCCTGCGCCTGGCGATCGAACCGGCGGCGGTGGGCCTGGCGGCACTGGCCGCCAGCGACGCCGAACGCGCCGCCGCCACCGCCGCGATGGACGCGCTGGACAAGGCCGCTGCCAGCGAAGCCGAGCAGGTGGCCATGCGCAACCGCGAGTTCCACGTCGCGCTCGCCCGGCCCTGCCGCCGCGTGCTGACCGTGCAATTGATCGAGCGGCTGCAGTTCCTCTCGGAACGCTATACCGTGGCCCACCTCGCCCCGGCCGGACGCGGCGACCGCGCCCATGACGAACACAATGGCCTGTTGCACGCCTGGCTGGCGCGCGATGCCGCCCGTGCCGAGGAGCTTGCCGCCGCGCACATTACCGGCACGCTGCAAGACCTGCGCCAGCAATTGCACCAGGCCTGATCCCGCCTCACCAGCGCCGCTGCAGCGTCAGGCCCCGGTGAAACGGGCCGGGCGCCGCTCGAACACGGCTGCCACGCCCTCGGCATAGTCGGCGGTTTCGCGCAAGAGCGCCTGCCGCGCCAGTTCGTGGTCGAGCATGCTTGCCACCTCCTGCGCCAGGCCGCGCGCCAGGGTGGTCCGCACCTCGACCAGGGCCAGCGGCCCGTTGGCAGCCACGGCGCCGGCCATCGCCAGGGCCGCTGCGTCAAGTTCCTGTGCCGACACCAGGCGATCGACCAGGCCCCAGTGCAGCGCCTGCTCGCCCTTTACCCGCTCGGCCGAGAGCATCATCCACGCCGCGCGCTGCTGCCCCACCACGCGCGGCAGGGTGTGGCTGATGGCAAAGCCGGGATGAAAGCCCAGCGCCACGAAATTGGCGCAAAAGCGCGCTGCCGGGCTGGCAATGCGGAAATCGGCCGCCAGGGCCAGGCCCAGCCCCGCCCCCACCGCCGCGCCGCCCACTGCCGCGATCATCGGCTTGCGCCGGGCAAACAGGCGCAGCGCCTGGTCATAGAGCCGGCGGATCGCGGCCAGCCCATCGGGCCCGCTTTCCCCGGCCGCGCCGCCCACCAGGTCTGCCCCGGCGCAAAAGGTCTTGCCTTCGGCGCGCAGCACGATCGCGCGCACCCGGGGATCGGCATCGCAGGCATCCACGGCATCGGCGATCTGGCCCAGCAATTCCACCGAGAGGAAATTGAGCGGCGGATGCGCGAGCGTGATGATGCCAAGATGATCGGCAACCTGAAGAGCGAGGCGGTGCGGGGTCTGCGTCATGCGCGCCTTGTTCCTGATCTGCCCTTTTCCGGCAAGTCTCATCGCATCGGGCCGATTGCATCCGCGCAGCCTTGCGGGCATAGCCCGGCAACCATGCATGATATCCGCCTGATCCGCGAAAACCCGCAAGCCTTCGACGCCGCCCTCGCCCGCCGTGGCGTGGCCCCCGTCTCTGCCGACATCCTGGCGCTCGACGCCCGCCGCCGCGAGGTCGCCACGCGGATGCAGGAGGCGCAGGGCCGCCGCAACGAAGCCTCGAAGCTGATCGGCGCGGCCATGGCCAAGGGTGACAAGGACACCGCCGAAGCGCTCAAGGCCGAAGTCGCCACGCTGAAAACCACGCTGCCGGCGCTGGAAGAGGAAGAACGCCAGCTTTCCGCGCAAAGCCTGGCTGCGCTGGCCGCCGTGCCCAACCTGCCCGCCGATGCCGTGCCCGAGGGGGAAGACGAAGCCGGCAACGTGGAAGTGGCGCGCTGGGGCACCCCGCGCAGCTTTGCCTTTGCCCCCAAGGAACACGCCGATCTCGGGCCGGCGCTGGGGCTGGACTTTGAAACCGGCGCGCTGATTTCCGGCGCGCGCTTTACCTTCCTGCGCGGCCAGATGGCCCGCCTGCAACGCGCGCTGGCGCAATTCATGCTCGATCACCAGACCGGCGTGAACGGCCATGTCGAATGCGCCCCGCCGCTGCTGGTCAAGGACGAGGCCGTGTTCGGCACGGGCCAGTTGCCCAAGTTTGCCGAAGACCTGTTCCGCACCACCGACGGGCGCTGGCTGATCCCCACGGCCGAAGTCTCGCTGACCAATGCCGTGCGCGAACAGATCCTGCCCGAAAGCGCGCTGCCCCTGCGCATGACCGCGCTGACCCCGTGCTTCCGCAGCGAAGCCGGTGCTGCCGGGCGCGACACGCGCGGCTATATTCGCCAGCACCAGTTCGACAAGGTGGAACTGGTCACGATCTGCAAGCCCGAGGATTCGGCCGCCGAGCACGAACGGATGACGGCGGCCGCGGAATCGGTGCTCCAGGCGCTGGACCTGCCCTATCGCAAGATGCTGCTCTGCGCCGGCGACATGGGTGCCACCGCGCGGATCACCTATGATCTGGAAGTGTGGCTGCCGGGGCAGGATGCCTATCGCGAGATTTCCTCGTGCTCCAACTGCGGCGATTTCCAGGCGCGGCGGATGAACGCGCGCTATCGGCCGGAAGGCGCCAAGGGCACCGAATTCGTCCACACGCTCAATGGTTCGGGCCTGGCCGTGGGCCGCACGCTGGTGGCCGTGCTGGAAAACTACCAGCAGGAAGATGGATCGGTCGACGTGCCGGCAGCGCTGGCGCCCTACATGGGCGGGCTGACCCGCCTGGTGCCGCAGGGCTGAACGCCGTGGGGCGGATGCAACGGCACAGCCTGGGCTTGCTGCTCGCGCTGCTGCCGTCTGCATCGCTGGCCGCGCCGCCCGCATCGCCGCCCGTTTCGCCACCACCATATGAAAGCCCGATCATCGCCTGGACCTATGTGGTTCAGCCGGGCGATACCTTTGCCGCGATTGCCCGCCGCATGGGTGTTTCGATGGCAGCGCTGGCCGCGGAAAACCGCGTGCCGCTGCCCTACCTGATCACCCAGGGCCAGGTGCTGCGCCGGCCGTCGCCAGCAGGTGACGCCGTGCCGCCAGCACCCACCCCCACCCCTGCTTCCCGCCCGGCCCCCGTGCCCCGGCCTGCGCCCCGCCCGGCGCCGGCCGCACGCCCCGCGCCACCGCTGCGCCCGGTCCCCGAACCTGCCCCGGCGCACCAGCGCGAAGTTGGCGCCCCGCGCCTGTCCTGGCCCACCTCGGGCACGATCGTGGCGCGCTTTGGCGTGCGCCAGGCGCAAGGGCGGGCCAACAACGGCATCGATCTGGCCGCATTTACCGGCATGTCGGTCCATGCCGCAGCCGCCGGGCGCGTGCTGTTCGCCGGCACGGAGCCGCAGCGCTTTGGCCAGTTGATCGTGATCGACCATGGCGGCGGCTGGGTTACCGCCTATGCCTATCTCGGCCGGGTTGACGTGGTGGAGGGCCAGCGCGTGACCGCCCGCCAGCCGATCGCGCGCATCGGCCGCAGCGGCGAAGCGCAAAAGCCGACGCTGCATTTCGAACTGCGCCGCGACAACGTGCCGCGCGATCCTGCGCCCTATCTGCCGGTGCGGTTGTAGGCGCAAAGGCTGCCCAAGGTATCCACCACCCCCAACCCCCTCCTCTAAAGAGGATGGGGCTGTAAAGTTGCGCTCCCCCTCCTCTTCAAAGGAGGGGGTTGGGGGGTGGTGCGAGGGATTGAGCCAGCGCCGCAGTCTTCACCGCTGGCCCAGCAGCCAGAACACCGTGCCCATCGCCAGATAGCACAGCATGACGCAGCCCGCGTCGATCATGGCGAGGCGCGTCGAGGTGCGCTGCTGGGTATAGCCGATCCACAGCCCGGGGATGACGAAGGCACCGGCCAGACCGCCCGACATCATGAAAAAGAGCCAGGGCTTGGCCGCCAGCGTGGCCCCGCCCACGCGGGCAAACATGTGGCCCATCATCGTGGAACTGACGAGCAGCAGGCCCGCGGTGATCGCCAGCGTGCGCCCCGGTGCCATGCGCAGGCCCAGCCCGCCCGGTCCCACTTCGGCCAGGCGCGCCCGGCCAAAGAGCGGGCCATACCACAGGCCCTGCACCGCCAGCGCCGCCAGGACGGCCAAAATCACTGCAAACCAGTTTACCGGACCCATTGCACCTCTTTCCTGTGCACACGCCCCCGTGTGTGCCTGTGCCTAGACCCAGCGCACGCAAAGCGCAAACATGCGACAGGAAATCATCGTTTTCCTTCCACGATCCGTCGCAGCAGGCGCCGCGCAAGCTGGCCATGGGCGGCGAAAAGCCATGATGAGGTGACGCGCGCGGCTTTTGCGCGTATGGGCGCGCGCACGATGGCCACTCTCCCCCCCGATTCCCGCGAAAATTCCGCCACCCCCGCCCCCGAGCCCAAGCGCGTGGGCATGGTCAGCCTGGGCTGCCCCAAGGCGCTGGTCGACTCCGAACGCATCCTCACCCGCCTGCGCGCCGATGGCTATGCCATGAGCGCGGACTATGCCGGGGCCGATGTCGTGCTGGTCAACACCTGCGGGTTCCTCGATTCGGCCAAGGAGGAAAGCCTGGCCGCGATCGGCGAGGCGATTGCCGAAAACGGCCGCGTGATCGTGACCGGATGCATGGGCAACGAGGCGGACGTGATCCGCGCCCGCTTCCCCGACGTGCTGGCCGTGACCGGCGCGCACCAGTACGAAGCCGTGGTGGAAGCGGTACACGAAGCCGCGCCACCGGCGATGGGCCCCTATTTCGACCTCATTCCCCAGGCGCTGGATGACATGGGCGGGGTCAAGCTCACCCCGCGCCACTACAGCTATCTCAAGATTTCAGAGGGCTGCAACCACGCCTGCTCGTTCTGCATCATCCCTGACCTGCGCGGCAAGCTCGCCAGCCGGCGGATCGATGCGGTGCTGCGCGAGGCGGAAAAGCTGGTGGCCGCCGGCACGCGCGAACTGCTGGTGATCAGCCAGGATACCTCGGCCTATGGCGTGGACGTGCGCCACGAAACGCGGACGTGGAAGGGCCGCGAAGTGCGGACCCACATGACCGACCTGGCACGCGAGCTGGGCCAGCTGCGCACGCCCGATGGCCAGGTGCCGTGGGTGCGGCTGCACTATGTCTATCCCTATCCGCACGTCGACCAGGTCATCCCGCTGATGGCGCAAGGGCTGCTCACGCCCTATCTCGACATCCCGTTCCAGCACGCCAGCCCCAAGGTGCTGCGCGCGATGAAGCGCCCGGCCAACGAAGCCAAGGTGCTCGACCGCATCAAGGCCTGGCGCGAGATCTGCCCCGACCTGGCGATCCGCTCCAGCTTCGTCGTCGGCTTTCCGGGCGAGACCGAAGAGGATTTCCAGTACCTGCTCGACTGGCTCGATGAAGCGCAGCTCGATCGCGTCGGCGCGTTCCGGTTCGAACCGGTCGAAGGCGCGGCGGCCAACAGCCTGCCCGATCCTGTGCCCGATGCGGTGAAGGAAGAACGCTATGCCCGGATCATGGCCAAGACCGAGGCGATCAGCGCCGCGCGCCTGGCCGCCAAGGTGGGCCGCACGATCCGCGTGATCATCGACGAAGTGGGCGAAGCAGACGAGGACGGCGATATCGGCGCCACCGGCCGCAGCCAGGCCGATGCCCCGGAAATCGACGGCGCGGTCTATCTGCGCAACGTGCCGGCCAGCCTCCAGCCCGGCGATTTCGTCGATGTGGTGGTGGAAGAGGCCGATGCGCACGACCTCTTCGGCGTGATCGCCTGACCACCTGAACGCCCGCGTTTCAGCCGTCCAAGGCCTCGGTCGCGCTGTCGCGCGGGCGGACATAGACCCGCGCCACCAGCGGAAAGTGGCTCGATACATCGGTCTCGATCGCCAGCACGATGCGTTCCACATCGCGCGCGGTGATCGTGTCGTCAAAATCGGCGCTGATGATCACGGTCACCATCGTCGGTGCGCTGTGCACGGTCAGCACTTCGTGCACGCGCACCACCCCGGCATGGGCGGCCGCAGTGGCACGGATCGCCGCCACCATCTTGGGATCGGCGGCTTCGCCGATCAGCAGGCCCTTGGCTTCATAGAGCAGGATCAGCGCCAGCGCGCCCAGCACCAGCCCGATCACCACCGAAGCAAGGCCATCCCACAGCGGGTTGCCGGTGATGAGGCTGAGCCCCAGGCCGAGCGCGGCGACGACCAGGCCGACCAGCGCGCCGGAATCCTCCAGCAGGATGACCAGGGTGGGCGCATCCTTGGTATCGCGGATCGCGGCCCAGACCGTGCCGCGCCGCCCGCGGTTGAAATCGCCCAGCGCCGCCAGGATCGACCAGCCTTCGAGGGCAAAGGCCACGCCGAGCACGGCAAAGGCGATCAGCGGGCTTTCCGCCGGCTCGGGGTGCAGGATGTGCTTCACCCCTTCGAACACCGAAACCCCGGCGCCCAGGGCAAAGACCAGGATCGCGACGATGAAGCTCCAGAAATAGAGCTCGCGGCCATAGCCGAAGGGGTGCAGCGCATCGGCCGGCTTCACCGCGCGCGCCCGGCCGTGCAGCAGCAACAGCTGGTTGGTCGAATCGACCATGCTGTGCACGCCTTCGGTCAGCATCGCCGAAGAGCCGGTAAATGCAGCGGCGGTAAACTTGGCCACGGCAATGCCGAGGTTGGCCCCCGGGGCAATCAGAATGGTGCGTGTCGATCCACCGGCCATGCGCGGTCAGGTCCCCTGTTGTCGTGACGAAGCACGGGGCTAACGCGCAAGGACGGTGAATGTCACCCGATTAGTTGCTGGCCGTCACGCCGCCAGGCGGGCATGGCCGGCAGGGGCATGGCCGGTGCCCAGGTCGAACTGGCCAACCAGCTGGCCCAGGGCATTTGCTTCGTTCGACAGGCTGCGCGAGGCGGCCGTGGCTTCCTCCACCAGCGCGGCGTTGGCCTGGGTGATGCGGTCCATGTCGGAAACCACGGTATCGACCTGGCCGATGGCGCCGGCCTGCTCTTCGGCCGAGCGGGCGATCGCCTCGATCATTTCCGACAGGCGCGAGGTGCGTTCGACGATCTGGCCCAGCGCGCTTTGCGTTTCGCCGATCATCTGCACGCCATTGCCCACGTCGCGATCGCTTTCGCGGATGATCGCGGTGATTTCCTTGGCCGCTTCGGACGATCGCTGCGCCAGGCTGCGCACTTCGCTGGCGACCACCGCAAAGCCCTTGCCGGCGTCCCCGGCGCGGGCCGCTTCCACCCCGGCGTTGAGCGCGAGCAGGTTGGTCTGGAATGCGATGCCTTCGATCAGCGCGACGATTTCCTGCATGCGGTTGCTCGACTTGGCGATGTCTTCCATGGCCGAGACCGCCTGGGTCATCGTTTCGCCGCTGGCGCGTGCTTCGTGGCGGGTTTGCCGCGCGGTGTCGCTGGCATCCTTGGCAGTCTGCGCGGTCTGCGCCACGGTGGTGCTCAGCTGGCGCACGGCTGCCGCCGATTCTTCCAGCGCGGCTGCCTGGTTTTCGGTGCGGCTCGACAGGTCGTGGCTGGCCGAGGCGATCTCGCTGGCGCCCACCCGCACCCCCTGCGCAGCCTGGGTCACCTGGCCCAGGGCATCGGCCAGGCTGGCCATCGACTGGTTGAAATCGACGCGCAGCTGCTCGTAATCGCCCGGAAACGTTTCGGTGATGCGATGTTGCAGGCGCCCTTCGCGCAGCGAGGCAAGCCCCGCGCCCAGCGCCCCCACCACCTGCTGCTGCACCGCCAAGCGTTCTTCCCCTGCACGCGCCGCCCGCCGCGCCACGAAATCCTTGATCGCTTCCAGCGCGCGGGCGATGTCGCCCACTTCGTCGGTCAGCTCATGGCCCGGCACGCTGCGATCGATCTGCCCGGCGGCCATGTCCTGCATCGCTTCAGATAGGCGCATCAGCGGGTTCGACACGCGCAGGCGGAACAGCAAGGCCACACCCAGTCCGACAACCACGGCAAACACGCCAACGCCAATCGCCAGGGTCTGCAGGTGCTGCGCCTCGGTCACGCCAGCGGCAGTATCAGCTTTGGCAAGAGTGGCATTGCGCGTCGCGAGCCCGGCGATTCGCTTGCCCATGCTCAATCCCAGCGGGTTCATGCGATCGCGAAACTGGGCATAGGCTTCGACATTGCGGTTCTGCAGCGAATAGTCCCGCACCGCGCGCGCTTCCTTGACCCAGGTGTGGAAGATCTGCTGGAGTTCGTTGATCGCATTCATCTCGTCCTGGTCACCACTGGGCGCCTGCAACGCACGATAGTCGTTCAACGCCTTGTCGAACTCGCCCACCCGCTGGTCAAATTCGGCATCCAGCCGGCGGGTTTCGGTCAGTTCGTTGGACAGGATGTGCTTGGCGATGATCAGGCGCAACTCGCCCAGCATGCCGCGCAACTGGGCCAGCGCCGTCAGCGTGGGCACGGTATCGGCAGACATCGCCGTAAGCCGTCCGCCCAGGCTGCTGGTGGCCGAAATCGCCATGGCCGCGCTGCCGACAGCCGCCAGGGCCAGGAGCAGCGTGCCCAGCAGGGAAATGGTGCGAATTCGCAAAGACCCGAAAACAGACATGTGAGAGCCACCCTTGCCTTGCATCATCCCGCGCGACACATGGCGCGGCCTTTCGCAGTGCATGGACCATGCCGCGTTAAGCCTGCGCCGATGCCGGCATAGGGGATTATGCGAGAGGGGGGCGGTGCCCGCTGCCGGCCGGAATCAGCCGGTCACAGCCAGCCGATCTTGCGAAACCGCCAATAGAGCCCGCCGCAAACCGTCAGGATCACGCCCCAGACGAAGAAATAGCCATAGTGCCATTTGAGCTCGGGAATGTACTCGAAGTTCATCCCATAGATGCCGGCAACCGCGGTCGGCACGGCCAGCAGGCCGGCCCAGGCGGCGAGTTGGCGCGTCATTTCCCCCTGGCGATGCTGTTCGAGCAGGCTGGCGGTTTCGACGATCGCGGCCAGCGTCTCTTTCAGCCCGCGCAGGCGCGCCATCGCCCGGCGCACATGGTCGAGCACGTCGCGAAACCAGATGCGCGCGGTGGGATCGATCAGCGCCACGTGGGATTCGGCCAGGCGCTCGCACACTTCCTCCATCGGGCCGATGATCCGCTCAAACCGGCGCAATTGGCGGCGCAGGCGGAAGATGCGGCGGATCGTCTGCTGTTCGGGAAAAACGTCGATCGCCGATTCTTCCATGGCGTGGGCCACGGCTTCCAGGCGCTCCATGATCGGCAGATAGCCATCGACGATGAAATCGAGCACAGCATGCAGCACATAGTCGGCGCCTTCGGCCAGGCGCTCGGGATCGGCCTCGAGCTTGTCGCGCAGGCCCAGGTGCGCGCGGCTGGAGCCGAACCGGACCGAGATGATGAAGTCGGCGCCCAGGAAAAACGCCGTCTGGCCATAGGCCAGCGTCTCGCCCGGCTCCAGCGTGGCGGTGCGCGCCACCACGAACAGGTGCTTCTGGTACTGGTCCAGCTTGGGCATCTGCTGGGGATTGAGCGCGTCTTCCACCGCCAGGGGGTGCAGGCCATAGTGGCTGGCGACCTGTGCCATCTCCTCGTGCGAAGGCTCGCACAGGCCGATCCAGTCGAATGCCCCGTCGGGCACGGCGGAAAACCTGTCGTCCAGGGCAAGCGGGCCGGGTATGCGGACGGCCGAGCGGCCGGAGGGATCGGGCACATAGCGGCGCGCGGCAATGATCGTCATGGCGGCCTATGTGGCAATGGCGCGGGCAAAGCGCAATCGTGCTGGCAAATGCCGGGCAAAGCCTTACCTCGGTGGGCATGACGAGACACGCGCCCGATCTGGATGTGGCGATCATCGGCGCGGGCATCAGCGGCATCAGCATGGCCGCCCACATCGCCCGCGATTGCCCCGGCCTCCGCTTTGCCCTGCTGGAGCGGCGCGCCAGCCTGGGCGGTACCTGGGACCTGTTCCGCTATCCCGGCGTGCGATCTGACAGCGACATGCACACGCTGGGTTTCGGCTTTGCCCCATGGCGCGGCGCCGATGCCATTGCCGATGGCGCGGCGATCCGCGAATATCTGAACGAAACCGTTTCATTGTTCGATCTGGACCGGCACATCCGCCGCAACACCCGCGTGACGGCGGCCGATTGGGACAGTGCGGCCGCCTGCTGGCGCCTGGCGCTGATCGATGCGGCGGGGGCAGAGCAGCGCCTGACGGCGCGGTTCCTGGTATTGGCCGCGGGCTATTACGATCACGATGCCGCGCACGATCCGCCGCTCTCCGGCGAGCAGGACTTTGCCGGGCCGATCGTGCTGCCGCAGTTCTGGCCGCAGGATCTGGACGTGGCGGGCCGGCAGGTGGTGGTGATCGGCTCTGGCGCCACGGCAGCCACGCTGGTGCCGGCACTGGCGCAGCGCGGGGCGCAGGTCACCATGCTGCAACGCACGCCCACCTGGTTCATTGCCAGTCCACGGCAAGACCGGCTGGCGCAGACCCTGCACCGCGTGCTGTCGGCCCGCCTTGCCGCGCGGCTGGTGCGGGCGCGCAACATCCGCCTGGGTGCCTGGTTCTACAACCGCGCCCGCCGCGCGCCCGACAAGGTGGGCGCCTGGCTCAAGCGGCGGGCCGCCCGCGCACTTGGCCCGGCCTGGGATGAAGCGGCGTTTACCCCGCCCTATGGCCCGTGGCAGCAGCGGCTGTGCCTGGTGCCCGATGGCGATCTGTTTGCCGCGGTCCGTGCCGGGCAAGCCAGGGTCGTGACCGGCCACATCGCCCGGATCGCGGCTGGCGGCGTGGTGCTGGCCGATGGGCAGCACCTGCCGGCCGACGTGATCGTCAAGGCGACCGGCCTGAAACTGGCCGTGGCCGGCAAAATCGCGCTCAGCCGCGATGGCGTGGCGGTGAACCTGGCCGATCACATCAACTACAAGGACTGCATGCTGTCGAACCTGCCCAACCTGGTGCAGGTGTTCGGCTATCTCAACGCCTCGTGGACGCTGCGCGCCGATCTGGTCGCCGCGTTCACCACGCGGGTGCTGGCCCACATGGCGCGCACCGGCACGCAGGTGGCAACGCCCGTGCTGGCAGCAGACCATGGCCTGGAAATGGACGACACGCCTGCGTTCTCGTCAGGCTATCTGCTGCGCGGGCAAGGCATGCTGCCGCGCAGCAGCACCGACCGGCGCTGGCGGCTCAATCACGATTACCTGGCCGATCGCGCGTTTCTGACCAAAGACCCCCTGGAAGATGGCGTACTGCGCTTTGACCGCACGCCCCAGCCGCTTGCGCCCGCGCCCGATTGCGTTATCGATACGCCCCGATGAGCGACGCATCCCGCACAAGCCCCGCCCGCATCTGGACCGCAGCCCTGCTGGTGATCGGCGACGAAATTCTGTCGGGCCGGACCCACGACAAGAACATCGCCCAGGTCGCCACCTGGCTCAACGTCCAGGGCATCCGCCTCAAGGAAGTGCGCGTGGTGGCCGATGACATGGCCGCGATCGTCGAGGCGGTGAACACCCTGCGCGCGCGCAACGATTACCTGTTCACCACCGGCGGCATCGGCCCCACCCATGATGACATCACGGTGGACGCAGTGGCCGCGGCGCTGGGGGTGGAGGTGGTGATCCACCCGGTCGCGCGCGCGATGCTGGAAGACTATTACGGCCCGCGCGGCGGCGTGAACGAAGCGCGGCTGCGCATGGCGCGGGTGCCGGCCGGCGCCAGCCTGATCGAAAACGCGCTGTCGGGCGCGCCGGGCATTGCCGTTGGCAACATCCACCTGCTGGCCGGCGTGCCGCACATCGCGGCAGAAATGCTGGCCGCGCTGACCGGCACGCTGCAGGGCGGGCTGCCGGTGCTGTCCGGCACGATCGGCTGCTGGGTGACCGAAAGCGAAGTGGCCGATCTGCTGCGTGAAACCGAGCAGGCCCACGAAGGCTGCCAGATCGGTTCCTACCCGTTTTTCCGTGAAGGCAAGGTGGGCGCCAACTTTGTCATTCGCGCCACCGACCAGGGCGTGATCGATGCCTGCATGGCCGATCTCATGGCCGGCCTTGCCGCGCTTGGCCCCCAAGGCGTGATCGGCGGGATCTGACCGCAAGCGACGGAAATCTCTCTAGACTTGGCTTGCGCTTGCGGCATTATCGCCGCCGATGGGCGGCGCATGGCGCGCCGCATGGGGGGAACGGCGTGAACATATCCAGGGGCCTCGCCATTGCGGCCGGGCTGTCAACGGCGTCTGCCATGGTCATGGCAGCAAGCCCCGCCTGCGCCTCCGCGCGCAGCACCACGCGCGAGGTGATCGTGGCCGATCCGGCACCCTGGGTCTTGCCCCCGCCTCAGCCGGCCACCGCAACGCCGCCTGCCACCGATGCCGCTCTCGCCGCGATCTATAGCGACACGCAATACCTGGCCGGTCCCGATGGCCTGCAGGTCTACAACGCGATGCGCTATCGCATCGTCAAGCCGCAGGGGCTCGCCGCCGGCAACCTTACGCTGACCTGGTCACCCGATGCCGGGCGCATGGTGCTGCACCGCCTGCGCGTGTTCCACGCCGGGGCGATGCGCGATCTGACGCATACCGCCACCTTTTCGGTAATGCAGCGCGAGCAGAACCTGGAACTGGCCACGCTGGATGGCCGGCTTACTGCCGCCTACCAGATCCCCGGCCTGGAAGTGGGGGACGAGGTGGAACTGGCCACCACGCTGACCGCGCGCGACCCGACCCTGAACGATGCGCGCGGCGATCTCTACATCATGCCGCAGGCCAGTGCCACGGGCACGTTCCGCCTGCGCGTGTCATGGCCGCAGGGCCAGCCGATGCGCTGGCAGACAACGCCCGATCTTGCCCCCACCCCGCTGCCCGGCGGCGGCAAGCTGGACGGCATCGCGCTGGAACTGCACGATCCCGATCCGCCGGCCGACGTGCCGCAGGGCGCACCGGCGCGCTATGGCTTGCGCCGCCTGGTGGAATTCACCAACTATGCCAGCTGGCCCGATTTCTCACGCCGGCTGTTCCCGCTCTATGACAAGGCGGCGCGCCTGGGTGCCAACAGCCCGCTCAAGGCCGAAGTGGCGCGGATCGCGGCAGCATCGCCCGATCCGGCCCGCCGCGCCGAAGCCGCGCTGCGCCTGGTCGAAGAGCAGGTGCGCTATGTCTATGTCGGCATGAATGGCGCCAACCTGACCCCGGCGGACGCCGATACCACCTGGCAGCGCCGCTATGGCGATTGCAAGGGCAAGACCGCCCTGCTGCTCGCGCTGCTGCGCGAACTGGATATCGAGGCGCAGCCGCTACTGATCCAGACCAAGGGGGGCGATGGCCTGTCCGACCGCCTGCCCAATGCCGCGCTGTTCGATCATGTCGTGGTGCGCGCGACCATCGCCGGCAAGCCCGTGTTGCTCGACGGCACGCGGCTGGGCGATCGCTCGCTGGCGATGATCCTGCCACCGCCCTGGCGCCAGGGCCTGCCGATCACCGCCGAAGGCGCGCCGATCCTGTCGCTGCCCACGCCGCCGCCGGTGCTGCCGCGCATGGTGGCCGTGCTTGATATCGATGCCAGCGCCGGGCTGTCGGCCCGTGCCAAAGTGCGCGCGCGCCAAATCCTGCGCGGTGACGAGGCGCTGATGATCCGCAGCTATCTGAGCAGCCTGCCCGCCGTCGACGCCGAACGCGCGCTGCGCAAGTATTGGGAAGCGGAGGAAAACTGGCTGGTGGCCGACAAGGTTGCGTGGGAGGCGGACGAAGCGCACGGCGCCGTGGTGCTGAGCGCGCAAGGCCTGGGCGACATGGACTGGGAAGACATGGGCGACGGCGCGCACCGCTATTACCTGCCCGGCGCCGGCTTCAGCCCGCCCGATCGCCTGCGCCGCCGCGCCGACCAGGACCAGACCCTGCCCTATGCCACCGATTACCCGGCGTTTCGCTGCTGGGCCACCACGGTGCGCCTGCCCGCGCCGGGCGCCGCGCACGACTGGACCTATTATGCCAAGCCGGTGGACCGTTCGCTGGGCGGTGTCGCCTATTGGCGCAAGGCCGGGCTCACCGGTACGGTGATGCGCACGGTGATGAGCCGGCGCGTGCTGCTGCCGGAAATCAGCGCGGCCCAAGCGGCCGAACTCAACCGCCAGATTCCCAAGTTCGACAACGACATGTCATCGGTGTTCGAACGGAGTGCGGTGAAAGGCGTGGCCCCGGCCAACCACGATGCCGCCCCGTTTGCCGACGATACCGACTGGCTGGCCGCCAAGACGCCATGCACCGCGCCATGATCGTCGCTCGTACCCTGGTGGCAGCCGCGCTGCTGGGCACCACGCTGGCAGGCTGCGTGCCGGCACGCCTGCCGGCGCTGGAAGCGACGCTCGCCGCCCAGCCCAGCGCCACGGCAGCCCTGGCGCAATGGTGCGCGGTGCAGCACCTGGCCGATCCGACCACGATCCATGCCGCCGCCGATCGCACGCCGCGCGCCGCGCCTGCGGCCGTACGCGCCGCGCTGGGCGTGGGGGCGGAAGAACCGCTGGGCTATCGCCATGTGCGCCTGTCGTGCGGGGGCGTGGTGCTGTCCGACGCGCAGAACTGGTTCGTGCCGGCGCGGCTGACCCCGGCGATGAACCAGACCCTGGCCAGCAGCGACACGCCGTTCGGCACGGTGGTGGCGCCGCTGCATTTCACCCGCCAGCGCCTGGCCGCGCGGCGCGGCCGCATGGCCGAATGCCCGGCCGGCACCGTGCTGTCACACCGCGCCGTGCTGCGTCGCCCCGATGGCGCGGCGATCAGCCTGGTGGTGGAATGCTATACCCGCGCCAGCGTTCAGACCCCGCCGGCCTCGCTGCGCTGATTGGCCGGAACGATCGCGGTGCGCACCCGCGAAAGCGCTGCGCCCAGCAGCAGCACCGGTTCGAGCACGGCCATGCCCACCAGGATGCCGACGAGGCGATCAAAGCCGGGGGCGATATGCGCCGCTTCCCAGCTATCGGGCACCAGCACGACCAAGACCGCCAGGGTAAACTGCGTGCCCACATAGCCGCGCCCGTGGTTGCCGTTTTCCAGATGGCGGCCCAGCGCCACGCCCATCGCGGTGCCCGCCAGCATCAGCGCGGCCCGCGCCGGGCCATGCAGCAGGGCCGCGAGCCCCAGCACCAGCGCCGCCAGGGCGCCACCGGCGAGGCAACCGAGCAGGCGATACCACAGCCGCCGGCTGACCTGGCGAAGGCCATTGGGGCCATCGACCGCCGTCACGGGAATCAGCATCACCGCCATGATCGTGATCGCGCCCGATACCAGCGAGGGCAGATCCCACAGCGTGGCCAGGCCAAGCAGCAACGCCAGGGCCAGGCCACCGCGCGCGCCGTGGAGCAGCGCATCGGGACGCCAGCCCACGCCCTGCGGCTTGGGCGCGCGAATCGCCGGCCAGCGGCGGCGCAATGTCCATGCCGATGCCAGGCTTACGGCCATGCAGGCGGCCGTGCCGGCCAGGGTTTCGATCATGCGCATCACGGCGAAGGCCCGCGGATCGGCCAGCGGCATGGCCACGCGATCGTAGAGCATCATGGCAAAGGTCAACCCCAGGAACAGCCAGGCATAGGCATGGCGCCCGGTGATCGCGCCATAGAGGCTGACCGTGCCGGCCAGCGCCATCGCCAGGGCCAGCACCACCATGTTGCCGCCCAGCGGGCTTTCCAGCACGCCAAGGCACGCCAGCGCGCCCAGCGCCGTGCCGATGATGCGCAGCAGCGCGCGGCGCAGCGTTTCCAGCGGATAGCCGCGCATGACCATGTAGCCGGTGAAAGCCGCCCACGAGACATGGGTGGCACCGATATGGTGCGCCACCAGGATCGCCAGCAGGACCGAGGCGACGCATTCCGCCTCGTCCACCAGGCGCGGCGCCAGCGGATCGCTATCGGCTACAGGATCACGCCCGGGGGCATCAGGAAGGGGCGCAGAAGTGGAGGAAACGGTCACAGCCTTGTGATTAGGGGAGCCGGGCACGCGCGCCTAGCCCCAACGGAAAGGGGCCGGGAAGGCAAACCCTCCCGGCCCCGAAATCCTGTTTGCCTTGGCGGCGTGCGCCTTAGCTGCCGTGCAGCGCTTAGCTGCCGTGCACCTGGGCAACGTCGATCTTCAGGCCGGGGCCCATCGACGAGGACAGGCCGACCTTGCGGACATACTTGCCCTTGGCGCCCGACGGCTTGGCCTTGACGATCGCATCGACGAAAGCGTCGAAGTTGGCGCGCAGCGCTTCGTTCGAGAACGAGAGCTTGCCGATGCCGCCATGGATGATCCCGGCCTTTTCGACGCGGAATTCGATCTGGCCGCTCTTGGCCGACTTCACGGCGTCAGCGACGTTCGGCGTCACGGTGCCCAGCTTCGGGTTCGGCATCAGGCCCTTGGGGCCCAGCACCTTGCCGAGGCGGCCAACCAGGCCCATCATGTCGGGCGTGGCGATGACGCGACCGTAGTCGAGGTTGCCGGCCTGCATGTCTTCCAGCAGGTCTTCGGCGCCCACGCGGTCAGCACCGGCGGCGAGCGCCGCTTCGGCCTTGTCGCCACGGGCGAACACGGCAACCTTGACGTCCTTGCCGGTGCCCGAGGGCAGGCTGACCATGCCACGGACCATCTGGTCGGCGTGGCGCGGGTCGACGCCGAGGTTCAGCGACACTTCGAGCGATTCGTCGAACTTGGCGCTCTTGAGATCCTTGAGCAGCTGGATGGCTTCATCCACGCCGTAGATCTTCTGGTTGTCGCCGAGCTTTTCGACGAGGGCCTTCTGCTTCTTGGTCTGCTTTGCCATGGTCTCAGCCCTCCACAACCTGCAGGCCCATCGAACGGGCCGAGCCCTCGATGATCTTGGCGGCCTGTTCGATGCTGTTCGCGTTCAGGTCCTTCATCTTGGCCTGGGCGATTTCTTCCAGCTGCGAGCGCTTGATGGTACCGGCCGAAGCCTTGCCCGGGGTCTTCGAACCCGACTTGATACCCACGGCCTGCTTGATGAAGAAGGTGGCGGGCGGAGTCTTGGTCACGAAGGTGAACGAGCGGTCCGCATAGACCGTGATCACGGTCGGCAGCGGCGTGCCCTTTTCCACTTCCTGGGTGGCGGCGTTGAATTCCTTGCAGAAACCCATGATGTTGACGCCGCGCTGACCCAGCGCGGGCCCGATCGGCGGCGAAGGCTTTGCTTCGCCGGCCTTGATCTGCAGCTTGATATAGCCTTCGATCTTCTTGGCCATGATGGCCTCCTTTCATCCTGTTGGGGCACGTGCCCCGCAGAGTAAGCGGTGATAGCGAGCGGCCGAAACTGCTCTACCGCGCGAAATCGGGCAGGTCAGAAACCCGCCGCGAAGTGGGCGCCCTTAGCAGGCGTGTCTGAAATTACAAGCGCGCCAATGGCTATCAGCTTGCTTTCATTTCGGAGAGGCGGAGGGCTCTTCGACCGTGAAAGGTTGAGAAGGGTCAAACTCTGGCACCCCTGCATCCACTGGATGCCAGACGACCATTTCTCCGGTGAATCTGTCAATTCGCACTAAAGTAGTCTGATTCATTTTTACCACAGAAAATCGGTTCATAAGCAAAAAACTGCCTAGAGCTGCTAAAAAAACTAAAGCAACAGCAGCCAAGCCAATTCTCTGCTTCATAGTTCCACCGATAATTAAGTAGCCTTCAAGCTTCTGACGCCCACAAAATGTCGAACATCGCTAAATTACTTGACCAGTTCGACTTCGTCGAAGCCGAGTTCCACCGGGGTGGCACGGCCGAAGATCGACACCGAGACCTTGACGCGGTGCTTGTCGAAATCGAGCTCTTCCACCACGCCGTTGAACGTGGCGAAGGGACCGGCGTTGACCTTGACCGAATCGCCGATTTCGTAATCGACGGCAACCTGGCGGGCCGGCTGGGCAGCGGCCTGTTCGCGCGCGCCGAAATAGCGTGCGGCTTCCTTTTCGGAAATCGGCTGCGGTTTGCCATTGTGGCCGAGGAAGCCGGTGACCTTGGGCGTGTTCTTGACCAGGTGATAGATATCGTCGTTCATCGCCAGCTTGGCGAGAACATAACCGGGCATGAACTTGCGCTCGACCGAGATCTTCTTGCCGCGCTTCACTTCGGTCACGGTTTCGGTGGGCACTTCCACCGCTTCGACCAGCTGCGACAGGCCGATGCGCTCAGCTTCGGCGATGATCGATTCGCGGACCTTGTTTTCAAAGCCGGAATAGGCGTGGATGATGTACCAGCGGGCCATAGTGGGTCTCTTGTACGAAGGTTTGGGAATCAGGCCAGCTTGAGCAGCCACTGCACGATCATGCCGAACACGCTGTCGATACCCAGGAAGAACACCGCCAGGATCAGCATCATGATGCCCACGAAAATCGCCGTGGTGGTGGTTTCCTGGCGCGTGGGCCACACCACCTTGCGCGCCTCTGCCTTCACCTGATTGAAGAATTCGCCGGGGCTGGTCTTGGCCATTGCCGTGCTGCCTTCGCTGCCTGAATGAATCTCGTCCCTTCCGCCTAGGGGCCATCGCCGCCCCGGACAGGTCCGGGAGGGGCAGTTCAAGGCTCCGATGTCGGAAAGTTCGCCGTATCTAGGGCCAAGCGCGCCGCTTGGCAAGGGTGCAGGGCGCCAAGCACCCGAGGGGCGCGCCACACGCCAGCATAAAAGACCCGGATACGAGCGGGCATTGAGCCGTTAAGGTAGGCAAACGCATCCTCGAGGAGTGCCTGACCATGCGCGCCATTGCCGCAACCGCTGCCCTGATCCTGGGCACTGTCATCAGCCTGCCGGCCATGGGCCAGCAGGCCACCACCGACACCACCTCGCGCACGCCGCTGCCGGGCACCCCGCCGGGGGTGAGCAGCCGGGCAACGATCGGCGCCGGCATCGGCCCGATGACCGGGGTGAGCCCCGCCATCGGCCCGGTGCGTTCTCCCGGTGGCGATGGCACGGGCCGGCCCCAGCCGGGCATGCCGGCCGATCCGGCCGCCAACAGCCTCAACAGCACCGGCATGGCCGGCGGCTTTGGAACCAGCCGCCGTACCACGATCGGCCAGGGCAGCGCCACCGGCGCGGCCCAGGGCGCGCTGGGCAGCACGATGCGATCCCCGGTCGATCCGATGGGGCGGGCGATGACCGGCGCGACCGGTGGCTCGACCCTTGGCGGCAGCGCCACAAGTGGCACCGGCAGCCATAGCGGCCACGTCAGCACGGCCACCGGTGGCGCGGCCAGCGGCACCACGGGCGGGCTGTGACAGGGTTGTGAGCCAAAGAAAAAGGCCGCTTCCCGAACGGGTTGCGGCCTCTTTTCAAGCAGCGGCCATCACGCGGTGGTGATGGCAGGAGTGGGGGGACTCGAACCCACGGCCCTCGGTTTTGGAGACCGATGCTCTACCAACTGAGCTACACTCCTGTGCTCGTGATGGCCCCTTAGTGGGTTGACGCGGGCAGTGCAACCGGCGGATGAAGATTTTCAACCATCATGTTGCAACCAGCAATTTCCATCATCCCGCCCGACCTGCTGCTCAGGGCCTATCGTGCCGGGATCTTTCCCATGGCCGACAGCCGCGACGATCCCGAGGTCTATTGGGTGGAGCCGCGCCTGCGCGCGATCCTGCCGCTCGACGGGTTCCACTGCTCCCACTCACTGGCGCGCACGCTGCGCCGGGGACGGTTTACCGTCACCTGCAACGCCGCGTTCGATGCGGTGATCGATTCGTGCGCGGCGCCGCGTGACGGGGCGCAGGACAGCTGGATCTCGCAGCGCATCCGCGAAAGCTACCGCACGCTCCACACCCTGGGCCACGCGCATTCGATCGAAACCTGGATGACCGGGCCAGACGGCCGGCGCGAGCTGGTCGGCGGGCTCTATGGCGTGGGCTTTGCCCGCGTGTTTTGCGGCGAAAGCATGTTCAGCCGGCAAAGCGATGCGTCGAAAGTGGCGCTGGCCTGGCTGGTTGCGGCGCTGCGCCATGCCGGGGCGGTGCTGCTCGATTGCCAGTTTTCCACCCCGCACCTGGCCTCGCTCGGCGCGGTGGAAATCCCCCAGGCAGACTATCTGGCCCGGCTGGACGATGCGGGGCGTTACTGCGTGGGCGAATCGGCGGGCGTGCCGCCGTCTTCCATCACCGGGGCATCATCGGCCGGGGCGTTGTCATCGGGCTCTTCCGCAGCAGCAGCGGCGGCGGGCTTGCCTGCGGGCTTTGCCGCGCTCTTGGCCGCGGCGGCCGATGCCGGGCTGTCTTCCTCGCCGGGGAACTTCATCGCGCAGTTCTTGACCCAGACATCATAGACCGGATGCTCGACCACGTTGAGCGACGGCGAATTCTTGAACAGCCAGCCGGAAAAGACCTTGTGCCAGGCCAGCTTCTGTTCGGTGGTGGCGCGTTCCTCGACAAACAGCTGGACGAACGCACCGGTTTCGGCCGGGTCTTCCCACGGCGCGGTGCGCTCGCACGTGCCCAGGCGCACGATGGCATTGCCGATGCGCCGCGCCTCACCCGAACGCAGCACGATGTCCTGCGTGATGTTGTTGCGCTTGTTGAGGAAGCCAAGCGTGGCAACGCGGTCCTTGACCGGCGTGCCGTAATCGCTTTCCGCAGCGCCACTCGCCGCCGGCATCGGCGCGGCGGCCGTTGCCTCGCCCGGAGGGGCGGTTTCGGCCGGTTCGCGGTGGTTGCAGCCGGCCAGCGCGCCCGCCAGCAGCAGCGTGCCGCCGGCCAGCATGACCGCAACCGACGGCGCGCGGCGGGCAGGCATCAGCCTTCGGGCGACCAGGCTTCGTAATCGCCGGTGGCAGCGGCGCGATGGCCACCGCGTTCCAGCGCGCCCTGCGGACGATAGGCCTTGGCCGTGCCCGTGGCGTTGGGGGTGAATTCGGTTTCCCAGATGCGCGGCGGCGGCAGGTTGCTTTCCGGCACGCCGTCGAGCGAGCCGTGCAGCCAGCCATGCCATTCGGCCGGCACGCGGCTGGCATCGTTGGCGCCGTTGTAGATCACCCAGCGACGCTCGCGGCCCTGGAACGGATGTCCCTTGGGATACGGCTTCTTGGCCCGGTAATACTTGTTGCCCTGGGCATCGTGGCCCACGAGTTCGCCATTGCGGGCGCTGTCGAGCAGGGTGCCGAAGGTGGCGCCGTCCCACCAGGTGAAGATCTTGCCGAGAATGCTCATGAAGCTCTTGTTCCAGTTGCCGCCCGCCGCGGCGGGTTTCCTTGCCCCTAGCCCCTGCAAGGGGGAGTCGGCAAGGGTGCTGTTGCACCTGCGTTGCCGACGATCCCCCGGGGCGTTTACCAGGCGATCTTGTCGCCGGGCTTGAGCCCGATCTGCGCGGCGCGCCCGCCATTGAGTTCGAGCACGGCCGCCGCCGGCCCGGTGGAAGGCAGCGGGGTCAGATCATAGGGCACGGCATTGGCCGCCACGTTGAGCACGCGGTGGTTGGGGCCGATGAAGATGATGTCGAGCGGGATCACCGTGTTCTTCATCCAGAACGCGGCCATGCGCGGCGGGTCCATCGGAAAGATCATGCCTTCGTCAGCGCCCATCGCCGTGCGGAACATCAGGCCCTTTTCCTGTTCCTCGCCCGTCACCGCCACTTCCACGCGGAACTGGTGGGTGCCGCTTTTGGTGGCGATCGCCAGGGGAATGACCTTGAGGCCCGAGATCGGATGGACGCCAACCGCACCGGTCGGCGCGGGCATGGCATCGGACTTGTGGTGGTGGCCGGCATCGGCCGTGGCCGGGGAACAGGCCATGATGCCCAGTGCCAGGGCGAGTGCCGCGCCCATCATCCCGGTCTTAATCGTCTGCGTCATAAACCCAATCTTCCGCTTCGCGTTCGCCCGCTGCATTCACCAGCGCGCGCGCCATGGCAAGGGGGTGCCCTGCCCTCAGGAACACGGCCACCTGCTTTTCCCGCACGGCCGGGTCGATCCGCCCATCGTCATCGCGCGGGCCGAACGGGCCCAGCCGCCGCTTGCGCGCCAGGGCGAGCGCGGCAGCGCGGGCCTGCTGGGCCGAACCCATCGCCTCTTCGCGCAGATCGGGCGCGATGCCGGCCTGGCCCAGGTCCTGGGCAATGCGCCGCGCGCCCAGCCCCCGCCGGCGCAGGCTGGCGCCGCGCATGCGGGCATAGCCTTCGTCGCTGACATAGCCGGCATCGGCCATGCGCGCGACGATCGCGGCCACATCGGGCGGGCTGGGCGCAGCTTCGTCCCAGCCGCGTTCGCGCAGCTTGCGGTTGAGATAGGCTGACAGCTTGCCGGTGCTGGTGGCAAAGCGGGCGACGTAGCCCAGCGCCAGTTCATCGAGCAGCGCCGCATCGAGCGGACGAGGAGGCCGCCGTGTGCGACGATCTGGTACATCAGGGCGGTTCACGCCATATTCGTGCCACACTCCGGACTAAATGAGAACCTCGGGTTACGGTTTCTTGACCATGGGGGCTTGCGCCAGGGCGCTGCCCACGCAAGGAGCCGCAGCCAGTCAGCCACCATTCACTGCCATAGGCAGAAGTGGCGGCACAGACCGACTGTTTGACCGATTTCCTGTTCCATACCTGGGGTACCGCATGACCGTTACGGCCGCCGTCGCAGAGAAGATGGCTCTTGTTCCAACGCCAAACGACGATGCGCAGCCGCGCCGTTATGCGGATTTTGCCACGTTCTGCGATGCGCTGGACTATGCCGCCCAGGGCGAGCGCGGGTTCAACTTCCACGATCCGCGCGGCACGCTGACGCAGGTCTATCCGTTTTCCCAGCTGCGCAGCGATGCGCTGGCCGCCGCCCGCCGCCTGATCGCGCGCGGCGTCAAGCCAGGTGACCGGCTGGCGCTGATCGCCGAAACCGGCCCGGAATTTGCCGCGCTGTTCTGCGGCGCGGTCTATGCCGGTGCCTGGCCGGTGCCGCTGCCGCTGCCGACCAGCTTTGGCGGCAAGGAAAACTATATCGACCAGCTTGCCGTGCAGCTGGCCAGTTCCGATCCGTGCCTGCTGGTCTATCCCGGCGAACTGGCCGAGATGTGCGGACAGGCCGCGGCGCGCCAGGGTTGCCCGGGGCTGAGCTGGGCCGAATTCGATGAAGGCGCTTTGGCCGATGGCGACCTGCCCACGGCCGATCCCGACGCGATCTGCTATCTGCAGTATTCCAGCGGCTCCACCCGCTTTCCCCATGGCGTGGCCGTTACCCACCGCGCGCTGCTGGCCAACCTGGCCGGCCATTCGCATGGCATGGACATTGGCGATGGCGATCGCTGCGTCAGCTGGCTGCCGTGGTATCACGACATGGGCCTGGTCGGCTGCTTCCTCTCGCCGATCGCCAACCAGGTATCGGTCGATTACCTCAAGACCGAGGATTTCGCCCGCCGCCCGCTCGCCTGGCTCGACCTGATCAGCCGCAACCAGGGCACCACGCTGTCGTATTCGCCCACCTTTGGCTATGACATCTGCGCCCGCCGCATCTCCAGCCAGACCAACGTGGCCGACCGGTTCGACCTGTCGCGCTGGCGGGTGGCCGGCAATGGCGCCGACATGATCCGCCCCGACGTGATGCAGGGCTTCGTCAATGCCTTTGCCGATGCCGGGTTCAAGGCCAGCGCCTTCCTGCCCAGCTATGGCCTTGCCGAAGCGACCCTGGCCGTCACGGTCATGCCGCCGGGCGAAGGCATCCGCGTGGAGCTGGTGGAAGAAGAGCGCCTGTCGGGCAGCCCGCGCGACCTGTCGCGCCCGGCCCGCTATCGCGCCATCGTCAACTGCGGCGTGCCCGTGTTGGGCATGGAAGTGGCGATTCGCGGCGAAAATGGCGAGGAACTGGCCCATCACCACATCGGCAAGGTGTGGTGCCGCGGCTCCTCGGTCATGCACTCCTATTTCCGCGATCCCGAATCGACCGCGGCCTGCATGGTCGATGGCTGGCTCGACACTGGCGACATGGGTTACGTCAACGCGCAGGGCTACCTGTTCATCGTTGGCCGCGCCAAGGACATGATCATCATCAACGGCAAGAACCACTGGCCGCAGGATATCGAATGGGCAGTGGAACAGCTGCCCGGCTTCCACCAGGGTGACATTGCCGCGTTCTCGGTGGAAACCGAAAACGGCGAGGAAACCCCGGCCGTGCTGGTGCACTGCCGCGTGTCGGACCCGGAAGAACGGGTGAAGCTGCGCGACCAGATCCGCGACAAGGTCCGCTCGATCACCGGCATGAACTGCGTGGTCGAACTCGTGCCGCCGCGCACCCTGCCGCGCACCAGCTCGGGCAAGCTGAGCCGCGCCAAGGCCAAGAAGCTGTACCTGTCGGGCGAGATCGAGCCCTATAGCCTGGCGGCCTGATCGCTTTTTTTGGGGGAACATGCCCTCCCCCAACCCCTCCCGCACGCGGGAGGGGAGCTGAGTGCCCCTCACCCTTCCGCTTGCGGGAGGGGGTCGGGGGGGAGGCCTTGTAGCGCCGATCAGAACGGAATTTCGGCCCCATCCCACGCCCACAGCTTGCCGCTGTCGGGCGGGCCGAGCCGGTCGAGCATGGCCAGCAGGGCCTGGGCCGAATAGTCTGGGGTAAACAGCTTTTCGGGCTTTACCCCGCGCTGGAACGGGGCAGACAGCGCCGTATCCACCGTGCCGGGATGAAGCGCTGCGGCCACGGCCTGGGGATGGCTGCGGGCCAGTTCGATCGCCAGCCCGCGCAGCAGCATGTTGAGCGCCGCCTTCGCCGCGCGATAGCCGTGCCAGCCGCCCAGGCGATTGTCGGAGATCGAGCCGACACGCGCCGAGAGCACGGCAAAGACCCCGCGCCGATCGCGGGACAGCAGGGCCGGGACATGGGCCATGATCAGCGCCGGGCCGATCGCATTGACGGCAAACTGCTGCGCCAGCGCCGCCTCGCCCAGGGACCGCACGCTTTTCTCGGGCGGCGTGCCATCGGGCAGCGTCAATTGACCGGTGGCGACCAGCACCATGTCGAGCGGGCCTTGCTGCGCCAGGGCCGCGCACGCCAGGGCCACGCTGGCTTCATCGGCATAGTCGAAAGTGAACGGGCGCACTTTGCCAGTGGCATCGACGCGGCGCCGCGCGCCGGCGTGGACCACGGCGACATCGTCTTGCCCCGCCAGCGCCGCCACCAGCGCGGCGCCGATGCCACCCGATGCGCCGAACACCGCCACATGGCGGCCCCGCGCTTGCTCATCCTGTGCTGTCATGGGGAAAGCCTGCGCGCCATGGCGCTGGCTGTCGAGCGGGCAGAAAGGGCACGGCTGCGCCGCCGGGCGAAACGCATGGGCCGTTCATCGGAATAGCGCCTTGCGCAGCGCGCGGGCCGGGGCCATCTTCCACGCGCGGAGGGCAAGCTCCCGATCCGCAGAGGAAAAGACAGGACCGCGTCATGGCATCGACCCCTTCGACCACCACCGCAGAGCAGGCGCCCGGTATTACGCTGACCCCGCCCGATCCCGTACCGGTGGTTGCCCCGCAGCAGGCCGCCGGGCTGGTTCCCGTGGCCGAGGAAACGCGCGGCAAGCTGGAAGCCAAGGCGGATGCCTTTGTGACGGAACTGCTGGCCCAGGACGCGGCAAGTCCCGAATTCGGCAAGCGGGTGGACCAGTTGACGGCAATGGGCCGCAAGGAAATCGCCCAGGCGGCAGGCATGTCCAACCGCTTCCTCGATCGCCCGATCCGCGCGATGGACAAGGATTCGGGGGTTGGTGCCGATCTCGCGCAGCTGCGCCGCACGATCGAAGAGCTTGATCCGGCGCGCAAGGGCAACCTGTCTTCGGGGCGCAAGATCCTGGGCATCATCCCCTTTGGCAACAGCATGAAGAAGTATTTCGACGGCTATGTCTCGGCCCAGGGGCACATCAAGGCGATCCTGGAACGGCTGGCCGCCGGCAAGGACGAGCTGTTGATGGACAATGCCGCGATCGATGTGGAGCGGCAGAAGCTGTGGGAAGGCATGGGCCAGCTGGAGCAGATGATCACCATCGCCCGCCTGCTCGATACCAAGCTGGAGGATGCCGCCGCCGATCTCGACCACACCGACCCGGCCAAGGCCAAGGCGATCCGCGAAAGCGCGCTGTTCTATACCCGCCAGCGCCTGCAGGATCTGCTGACGCAGATGGCGGTGACCGTGCAGGGCTATCTGGCGCTTGATCTGGTCAAGAAGAACAACGTGGAACTGGTCAAGGGCGTGGACCGCGCCAGCACCACCACGGTGGCCGCGCTGCGCACCGCGGTGACGGTGGCCCAGGCGATGACCAACCAGCGCCTGGTGCTTGAACAGATCACCGCGCTCAACACCACCACCGCCAACATCATCGATTCCACCGGCAAGCTGCTGCGCGAGCAGACCGGGCGCATCCATGAAATGGCCGCATCGAGCACGATCCCGCTGGAAACGCTGCAACGCGCGTTCCAGAACATCTATGACACGATGGACACGATCGACACCTTTAAGCTGAAGGCGCTCGACGCCATGAAGCAGACGGTGGACACGCTTTCGGGCGAGGTGGAAAAGTCCAAGGGTTATATCGCCCGGGCCGAAGGCGCGGCCAAGAACACCACCCAGGCCAGCGCACCGTCGCTGCTGAGCCTGGAGGGGTGATGTCAGCTTCAGATTTCCACCACCCCCAACCCCCTCCTCTGAAGAGGAGGGGGCTTTTGCGTCCCTTCTCCCCCTCCTCGTCAGAGGAGGGGGTCGGGGGGCGGTGGAAACCCAGAACCGACACTTCCTCAAAACAGGCCAGACCATGACTGCATCGCAATCCGACCAAATCCTGCGCGCCGCGCGCGCCAGCCTGGTGCAGCAGCGCGCCGGCGGACGGCGGCGATCGATCGGCGTGCGTTCGGCCGAGCTCAAGCGGCAGCATGTCGCCAAGAAGGCCGCGCGCATGGCGATGGCGGTGGGCGTGGTGCTGCTGGCGGCCATGGCCATGGGCCTGGTGATCGACGGGATCGGGCTGCTCGGGCTGTTGCTGACCATCCTGGCGGTGATCGGCGTGCTGGGCTTCTTTGCCACCTATCCCCGGCTCAAGGTGCCGGACCTGGCGACGATCAACCGGGGTGACGTGCGCACCATGGTGGGCCGCACGCAGCTGTGGCTGGAAGCGCAGGCACCGGCCCTGCCCGCCCCGGCGGTGCGCCTGGTGGATCAGATCGGCGCGCAGCTCGATGGGCTGGGCGCGCAGCTGGAAGGGATCGACGCCAGCCAGCCGGCCGTGGCCGAAGTGCGCAGCCTGGTGGGCGAGCATCTGCCCGGCATGGTCGAAAGCTGGCGGCGCATTCCCACCCATCTGCGCCAGGAAGAGCGCGGCGGCCGCAATGCCGATCAACAGCTGGCCGATGGCCTGGCCCGGATCAGTGGCGAGATCGACCAGATCACCCGCCAGCTTGCCGCCGGAGACATTGATGCCCTGGCCGTGCGCGGCCGCTATCTTGACTATCGCTATGGCGATGCGCTGGAAGGCGATGCTTTGGCCGACAAGGGCGCGCCCCCCGTGCGCCTTGTCCCGCCAGTGGAGACGAAATGATGCAAATTGCCCTGCCCCATTCCCTTGGCAAGGACGAGGTCCGCGCGCGCATGCAGGCCCGCCTCGGCGATGCCTCGGGCAAGGCCAGCGAGTTGATCGGCGGCATGGCCCAGGTCGAAACGCAGTGGAACGATGCCGATCACCTGACCATGACAGTATCGGCCATGGGCTTTACCATTCCCAGCCAGGTGACGCTGGAAGATAGCCAGGTGCTGTTCGACGTGGATATCCCCGCCGGGCTTGGCTTTGCCCGCGGCATGATCGAGGGGATGATCCGCGAAAAGGGCGAAAAGCTGCTGGTCTGAAGCGCGGCGGCTGGCCGCTGCCCAGCCGACGGAACACGCCACTGCCGAACCCGCGTTCGGCAGTGACGCCTCACAGATCCTTGCGCTCCAGTTCCAGGAATTCGGGCGGCAGGCGCAGCGTGCTGGCGACCAGCCGCGTTTCCAGCAGCAGATAGATCAGCGCCACCATCAACAGCGCAATGGCAATGAAGAACGTGGTTGCCGTAACATCGCCCAGATGCGCGATGCCGGTGATCTGGTTGAAGAACAGCGAACCCACCGTCACCCCGATGCCCAGGCCCGAGAGCACCAAGAGCAGGAGCGCGCGGCCGATCAGCTGGATGCGCCGATCGACATAGCGCATTTCCACCACGACCGCATCGTGCGCCACGCCAGTGGTTTCGGCGTGCAACTGCTGCAAGTGGCGCGAGCGATCGACGATGCGGCCCAACCGCGTGGTCAGGATGTTCATGATATTGCCGATCGCCACCAGCACGAAGACCGGGGCGAGCGACAGCTGGATGGTTTGCGCGATCATGCCGCATCTCTTGCCGCCAAGCACGCGGCCCTGGCAAGCACGGTCATTCCATCAGATTGAGGATATCGTCCACGCCGATCGTGGCAAAACCCACCGCGCTATCGGAAATGCCATAGGGCACCAGCAGGTTATCCTCCACCATCAGCGCCCCGCAGGTATAGACCACGTTGGGCACGTAGCCATAGCGATCGGCATCGATGGCGGTCAGCAACGGTACCTTGCTGCGGGCAATGACGCGCGAGGGATCATCGCGATCGAGCAGCGCGCAGCCCAGGGCATACTTGCGCATCGCGCCAACGCCATGGGTAAGCAGAAGCCAGCCCTGGTCGGTCAGGATCGGGCTGCCGCAATTGCCGATCTGCACGAATTCCCATGGGAATTTCGGCTCCATCAACAAGACGCCATCATCGTCCCAGCAATCCAGCCGGTCTGAGCGGAGCAGGAACAGGTTCTTGCCATCCTGGCGCCCGACCATGGCATAGCGCCCGTCGATCGCCTGGGGGAACAGCGCCATGCCCTTGTTGCGCCCGGCGCGGCCCTGGATCGGCTCAAGCCCGAAGCGGCGGAAATCGCGCGTGCGCAGCAATTCCGAGCGGATCGAGCTGCCCGAATAGGCGGTATAGGTGCCGATCCATTCGTAATCGCCGCCGCCGTGATCGAACCGAACGAGCCGCAGGTCTTCGAGCCCGCCGCGCTGCTGCTCGGTCACCGGAAAGATCACGCTGTTCGACAGCGTGCTTTCGGCATGGCGGTGCAGGGCCACGATCTGGTCACCGGCCGGCGGGGTGCTGGCATCGGGCAGCATGGCCGTGGCAAACGCGCTTTGCGGCCACAGCTGGAACGTGCCATCGGCATTGGCCACGCCCTCGCGGAACACGATCGAGCTGATATGCCCCTCGCCCACCGCGCGCAGGCTCATGACAAAGCGCACGGCACCATCGAGCATCCCGGATTGATCGGGATGGGGCACGATCGACGGGTTCATCAAGGCTGCCGCGGCATAGGTATATTCGTGGCAGAAATAGGCGCCGATCAGGCGCCGCCGCACTGGAGGGATGCCCGCATCGTCGAGGTCGAGCGCCTGGCGCACTTCGGCATAGCGTTCCTCGAACAGCTGCTCGGTCTGCCAGTGGCGCTCCTCAAAATCGTGGAGGACGCGGGCATATTCCTCGGCCGCCTCGGCCTCGCCCAGAGAAAGCACATCCTCTACCAGGCGCGCCGCGCGCGAGCCGCCGCCCGCGCCGCCCTGCCAGCCCAGATGAAAGGGCCGCAGCACGACGCGTGACGGATCGGCATGAAGCCGTTGCTCAAGAATGCGCAGGCCATTGCCCACCCCATCGGGGCGCGTTCCCACCGGGTTGGCCGCCACCGTGTCAGCTGGCGTGAGACTGGGATTTGTAGGCTCGGTCGCCAAGGACACTCCTTACCTTGCTGGATGGGCCAAACGTTTGGCCAAGGGCTGCGGTTTCGCTGCCAACGCGCGGGCCGCTGGCCCGTTCCAACTCGGCAAGCGCATAATGTGCCAGCTGGAATGCCAGGATTGATTCGGCGCCGCAATTGGCATTGATGCCGCGCGGGGTAATGCCATCGCGGCAACGCCCGCTGGCCAGATCGCCGAGCGGCTGGCCACGGTCGTTTGCGCCCAGGAACCAGCGATAGGCGGCCTGGGCATGGCTGCGCCACAGCGCTTGCGACGCGCCGCGCGCACCGTGCTCGTCCCGGCTCGCCTCGGCCTGCCAGGCTGCCGCGCATGCTTCCACCGCGGCCCAGGCTTCCAGCGGCTGCTGGTCGAATGGCTTGGCTTCATAAGATACGGCATGAGGCGGGGTGAAGGTTTCCGAACCGATCGCACGAAACTGACCTGTGGCAGTGGTCTGTTGCGCCACGATGAACCGCAAGGCTTCCAGCCCGCTTTCCAGCCAGTCTGCCCGGTTCATGAGATGGCCTGCACGGATCAGCGCCTCGGGCAGGCGGGGATTGTCATAGCCCAGCATGGCTTCGAACCACGCCCAATCGGGGCGCCGCCCTTCGGCCAGCAGGGCGTGAAGCACCGCGCCGCCGCGTTCGACCAGCGCATGGCTGGGCCGGTGTTCGGGCTCTACCGCCAGAACCTGCGCGGCGCCGAGAACGGCAAAGGCGATGCTGCGCGGATATTCCATGCTACCCAGCGGTTCGAGGACGACATCATACCACTGCCGCGCCCAGGCCTTGAGGCCCGCATCGGGCGCATGGGCCACGGCGTGGCCCAAGGCCCACAGCGCGCGGCCATTGCTGTCTTCCGAGCCAACGTCTTCGCACCAGGAACGGTCAAAGGCCATGAAGTTGCGGAACCGGCCAGCCTCTGGATTCCACGCATGCTGGATGAAAGAGGCAAAGACCGTGGCCCAGCGCTGCCGCTCGGCCAGGGGGATGCCATCGGCCACGCCCATCAGCATCAGCGCGCGCACGTTGTCATCCAGGCAATAGCCATGGCGGCGATCCGGCACCACGCCGATTGCGTGCTGCAGCATGCCGGTGCTGTCGCACATCGCCCAGACACCGCTGGTGCCGGGGGTGGCGGTGAGCGGCGGCTGTTGCGGCGCGGTGGCCGCGACGGTGTTGACCAGTTGCGCGCAGGCTTCGGCAAAGCGGGGCCAGATCGTTTCCCGCCCGCGGGCATAAGCGCGGCGCTGCATGGCATCGAGCGCAGCCGGATTGCCAAGCAGGGCGTTGACCGCATCGGCCAGCGCCGTGGCCGAACGTGGCGGCACCAGCGCGCCGACGCCATCGGCGAGCAATTCGCGGGCATGGAGATAGGGCGTGGAGACCACAGCCTTGCCCAGCGCCACGGCATAGCTGAGCGTGCCCGAGGTGGACTGCTGGAGATTGGGATAGGGCGTCAGGTAGATGTCGCAGGCTTCAAGCTGGTCGAGCAGTTCGCCAGTTTCGAGGAAGCGGTTTTCCCACAGCACATGGTCGGCCACGCCCAGCTTGCGCGCCAACGCCATCAGGCTGTCGCGATAGGCCTCACCTTCTGCGGCGACCAGGTTGGGATGCGTGGCGCCGACGATGCGATAGACGGTGTTGGGGTGGGCTGCGACGATCGCCGGCAGCGCCTCGATCGCGGTTTCCAGCCCCTTGCCCTGGCCCAGCAGGCCAAAGGTCATGATCACGTTCTTGCCTTCAAGGCCAGCGCGAGTCTTGAACTGGGCATGGCGGCCGAACGGGCGATCGGGTGCGCCGTGGGCGATGACGGTAACCCGCGCCGGATCGACGCCATAGACCTGCGAGAGAACATCGCGGCCATGCTCGCTCATCACCATCACGCCGCTGGCCCGCTCGAGGATGTGGTCGAGCACCATGCGCTGCTGGTTGGACGGTCTGGCGAGTACGGTGTGCAGCGTAACGATCAGAGGCGCGGCCACACGATCGACCAGTTCGAGCACCATGGCGCCGGCATCGCCGCCGAAAATGCCATATTCGTGCTGAAGCCATACCGCATCGACGGCATCTTCGTTGATGCGCCGCGCGGCAATGCGATAGTCTTCGGGCTGGTCGGCCTGGATCACGCTGCGCGCATCGGGATAAGGCAGCGGCTCGGTCGGGCTGTCGATCACGTGCAGGTCAACCGACAGTTCGGGATGATGCAGCCCCAGCTGCTCGAACACATCGGTGGTAAACGTGGCAATGCCGCACTTGCGCGGGGCAAAGCCGCCAATCAGCGCCACGCGGCGGGCGGGCGCACGGGAAGCAGCGTCGGTACCAAAGAAATCAAGCACGGCCCCTGCAACAGGAGTGGCGCGCCGCAAGGAAGTGGAAAGTTCGCGTGTCATCTGGCTGGCTCGCCCCGAATATGTCTGTTCGATGAACCAACGACGGAACCGGGATAAAGTTGCATTGCGCCGCAACGTCATCGTCACGTTACGTGCTGATTTTGTCGCTGAAAAAAGACGCCTCGTGGTTGCGGCGCTGCAAAAACACCAAGTTCGCCGCGATACGCTAACACAGGTTAAGGCGCCCACCAGCGTTGGCGCCAGCCATATTCGGCCTGGATCGCCTGGCCTTGCGCATCGCGCGCCGGACGAAAGCGGAAGCGCTGCATCGCCAGGCGGCAGGTGATGGCATCGGCTTCATCGTTGCCGCTGGCCTGCTGGACGCGGCACGATACCGGATTGCCCTGCGTATCCACCCGCAGCACGATCACCACCTCGCGGCCGGCACGATCGGCGCGGCCGGCGGCGGGATAATCACGCGCGGCGGTGATGTCTCCGGCAATCTTGGTCACGCGCTGCGCCGCGCCACTGCCATCGCCATTGCCGGCAGCGCCGCTACCCATTCCCGCGCCCGCAGCCGCGCCGCCGTTGCCCGCGCCAGTGGGGCCGGCGCCCGAACGCGCCGCGTCGCCAGTGCCCGCCACAGGAGCGGCGGGCAAGGCCGGAATGATGATGCGGGGTGGCGGGGCCATGATTTCCTTGGGCCGCGCCTTGCGCCCCATCGCGCCGGCCGCACCCGATGCCGCATGGCTGGGACGCGAACTGGCAGCGGGCGGCGGCGTGGGCGTCGGGCTGGGTGCCGGCTCTGGCCGGGCATAGAGCACGAGGGCGGGATCGGGCAGGTGCAGTGCGGCAATGCCGCCGGCAAGGCCGTGCACCAGCACGACGATGAGGCCGACATGCAGCAGCGCCACGACACCCCCGATCAGCAGATGGCGCTGCCAGCGGGCATGGCGGTTGTACGCCGGATCATCAGGGCGAATCGCGCGAGAGGCCATGGCCTCGACATAATCCTTGGCTGCGATGGCAGGTTCCCGACGGCACGACCCGGGCAAAAAACCGGCCAAAGCGTTGCAACAAGGGGATAGACCCCCAAGATACCGGTCAATTTGTATCATGGGCAGTTTCGCCTGCCCCACAGATGGAGTAGGGTTTTACCGAATTGGCGTTGTGCCGCGCCTCCGCGCCCGGCACCAACAAACGCCACCAAGGATTGCAATGATGAGAATTCTGGTTGTCGAGGACGAGCCCCTGCTCGCAATGCTGCTGGAGGAAAACCTGGCAGACCTCGGCCATGACAAGGTAACGGCAGTGGCCACGGTGGACCAGGCGCTTTCCGCGCTGGACGAAGGCCCGGTCGATGCCGCCCTGCTCGATTTTTCGCTGGGCAGCGACACCACCTCGGTGCCCGTCGCGCTGCGCCTGCGCGAGGAAGGCACCCCGTTCTTCTACCTGTCGGGGCATGCCTCGTTCGATCCCGATTCCGGCGCGCCCGAAGCGCCAATGCTGCCCAAGCCGGTCAGCCTCGACGCGCTGCGCGAGGCGCTCTCCACGCTCGCCGACGCCCGCTGACCGGGCATTGCCCGGCGGGCAGCTCAACTTTCCAGGAAACTGTCGTCCCGCGCCAGGCTGACCAGCCGCAGCCCGTGCGCCTGGGCGCGCTCTGCCGCGAGGGTCGAGGCCGCCGATACGGTGACGAGCAAAGGCACGCCGGCGATCACGGCCTTCTGCACCAGTTCATAGCTGCACCGCGCCGTCAGCACGACAAAGCCACTGGCCGGATCGATTCCCGCCCGCGCCAGGGCGCCGACCAGCTTGTCGAAGGCGTTGTGGCGGCCGACATCCTCGCGCAGCGCCAGGATCGTGCCATCACTGGCGCAGAACGCAGCGGCATGGGCGGCGCGGGTGGCACGGCCCAGCGCCTGGTGATCGCCCATGGCGGCGGTCGCGCGAAAGATCGCCGCATCGCTCACGGCCAGTGTCGCGGCCACCTGCGGCAAGGGGCGCAAGACCTGCTCCAGGCTTTCGATCCCGCATAGGCCGCACGACCCTTCGGACAGGCGCAGCCGCGCCCGCTCCATCAAGGGGGCGGCATCGGCCATGGCCAGCGTGATCCGCAAGATCCAGCCGCGCCCCTCGATCTGCGCCGCCTGCGCCGCCACGAACCCCGAAGGATCGGCGATCAGCTGTTCCGCCAGGCAAAAGCCCAGCGCATAGTCTTCAAGATCAGTGGGCGTGGCCATCATCACGGCATAGCCCAGCCCGTTGATCTCGATCGCCACGGGCGCTTCCTGCGCCAGGGCGCGGGGGCGCGGCGCCGGCGGGCGGCCATCGGCAAAATGCTCGACAAACCCATGGGCCACCGCGCCCGGCGGCAGGTCAGCCGGCATCGGCGCCGTGGTGCGCGGGATCGGTCGCCTTGGTCTGCGGGGGCGGAGCATGGCCGGCGGCCAGCTCAGCGAGAGCGGTGCGCGCGATCGGATCGAGCCCGTCCTCACCATGGGCGGCCAGATGCGCAAACAGCTGGCGCAGCATCGCTGGGGTCCAGAACGCATGCAGGTGATCGGCCAGGGCCGCGGCTGGATGCGGCTCGTGCACCAGGTTGCGCGCGATCTGGTTGGCCATGTAGACCAGCTTGGCTTCGGTCTGGCCGCTCATTCGGCCGGCTCCATCGCGCTGCCGGCGATGCGCCGCGCCTGGCGGCTTTGCGCGGCATAGTCTTCCTGCCATTCGCTCGGCCCGTTGGATGGCGTGATCTGCACCGCCGTCACCTTGTATTCCGGGCAATTGGTGGCCCAGTCGGAATAGTCGGTGGTCACCACGTTGGCCTGCGTGGCAGGGTGGTGGAACGTGGTATAGACAACGCCGGGCGCAACGCGATCGGTGACCGTGGCGCGCAGCGTGGTTTCACCCGATCGGCTGGCCAGGCGCACCCAGTCCCCGCTGTTGATGCCGCGGTTTTCCGCGTCGGTCGGGTGGATTTCCAGCACGTCTTCGGCATGCCACACGCTGTTTTCGGTGCGCCGGGTCTGCGCGCCGACATTGTATTGCGAGAGGATGCGCCCGGTCGTCAGCAACAGCGGGAAACGCGGCCCGGTGCGCTCGTCGGTGGGCACATAGTCGGTCACCACGAACTTGCCCTTGCCGCGCACGAAACCTTCGACGTGCATGATCGGCGAACCATCGGGCGCGGTGTCGTTGACCGGCCACTGCAACGACCCTTCGGCGTCGAGCCGGGCATAGTTCACCCCGGCAAAGCTGGGGGTGAGCCGGGCGATCTCGTCCATGATCTGGCTGGGATGGGTGTAGTTCCAATCGAGGCCGAGCGCGCGCGCCAGTTCCTGCGTCACTTCCCAGTCCTGATAGCCGTTGAGCGGCTCCATCACCTTGCGCACCGGCTGGATGCGGCGTTCGGCATTGGTGAACGTGCCGTCCTTTTCGAGGAACGAGGAGCCCGGCAGGAAGACGTGGGCATAGTTGGCGGTTTCGTTGAGGAACAGGTCATGCACGATGACGCAGTCCATCGCCGCCAGGCCCGCCGCGACATGCTTGGTGTCCGGGTCTGACTGGAGAATGTCTTCGCCCTGGATATAGAGGCCCTTGAACAGGCCGTCGGTGGCGGCATCGAGCATGTTGGGAATGCGCAAGCCCGGTTCGGGATCGATCTTCACGCCCCATTCGGCCTCGAACAGCGCGCGCGTGGCGGCGTCCGACACATGGCGATAGCCCGAAAGCTCGTGCGGGAAGCTGCCCATGTCGCAGGCGCCCTGCACGTTGTTCTGCCCGCGCAGGGGATTAACCCCTACGCCGCGCCGGCCGATGTTGCCTGTCGCCATGGCGAGGTTGGCGATCGCCATCACGGTGGAAGAACCCTGGCTGTGCTCGGTCACGCCCAGGCCATAATAGATCGCGCCGTTGCCGCCCGTGGCATAGAGCCGCGCCGCCCCGCGGACGAGATCGGCGGGAACCCCGGTGACCGGTTCGAGGAATTCGGGGCTGTTGCGCTCTTGCGCCACGAATTCGGCCCAGTGCTGGAACTCGTCCCAATCGCAGCGTTCGCGCACGAAGGCCTCGTTGACCAGGCCTTCGGTCACGATCACGTGGGCGAGCGCGGATAGCACCGCGACATTGGTGCCGGGGCGCAGCGGCAGGTGATAGTCTGCCTCCACATGCGGGCTGCGCACCAGGTCGGTGCGGCGCGGATCGATCACGATCAGCTTGGCGCCCTGGCGCAGGCGGCGCTTCATCCGGCTGCCGAACACCGGGTGGCCATCGGTGGGATTGGCGCCGATCACCAGGATCACGTCGCTGTCTTCGACCGAATCGAAATCCTGCGTGCCGGCAGAGGTGCCGAACGTGGTCTTGAGGCCATAGCCGGTGGGCGAATGGCAAACACGCGCGCAGGTATCGACGTTGTTGGTGCCAAAGCCGGCGCGCACCAGCTTCTGCACGAGGAAGCCTTCCTCGTTGGTGCAGCGGCTCGATACGATGCCACCCAGGGCGTTGTTGCCATATTGGGCCGCGATCGCCTTGAAGCGGCTGGCGGCAAAGCCCAGCGCTTCGTCCCAGCTGACCTCGCGCCAGGGCTGGTCGATGCTGTCGCGCACCATGGGCTTGAGGATGCGGTCCTGGTGCTGGGCATAGCCCCAGGCAAAGCGCCCCTTGACGCAGGAATGGCCGCGATTGGCCTTGCCATCCTTCCACGGCACCATGCGCACCAGCTGTTCGCCGCGCATTTCGGCGCGGAACGTGCAGCCTACGCCGCAATAGGCGCAGGTGGTGACGACGGCGCGCTCGGGCTTGCCGATTTCCGTAACGGCCTTTTCCATCAGCGCCGAAGTCGGGCAGGCCTGCACACAGGCGCCGCACGATACGCATTCGGACGAGAGGAAATCGTCAGACTTTACGCCCGCCGAAATCTGCGAGCCGAAGCCGCGGCTTTCCACCGTCAGCGCCAGGGTGCCCTGCACTTCATCGCAAGCCCGCACGCAGCGCGAGCAGACGATGCACTTGGTCGCGTCGAATTCGAAATAGGGATTGCTGGCGTCGGTTTCGGCGGCCAGGTGATTGGCGCCTTCATAGCCATAGCGCACATCGCGCAGGCCCACGGCAGCGGCCTGGTCCTGCAACTCGCAATCGTTGTTGGCGCTGCAGGTCAGGCAGTCGAGCGGGTGGTCGGAGATGTAAAGCTCCATCACCCCGCGCCGCAGCTTGGCGAGCTTTTCGGTCTGGGTGTGAACTTTCATGCCATCGGCCACGGGCGTAGTGCACGACGCCGGCGTGCCGCGCATGCCGTCGATTTCCACCAGGCAAAGGCGGCACGAGCCGAACTGCTTGAGATTGTCGGTGGCGCACAGCTTGGGGATCGAGCCACCCGAAACCGCCGCCGCGCGCATCACCGTGGTGCCGGCCGGCACGGTTACGGCGCGGCCGTCGATTTCCAGCGTCACCTGGCTGTCGGACCGAACCTCGGGGGTGCCGAAATCGGCCTGGCGTTCATAGCCCATGGGCATGCTCCTGCGCGGCGGCGAGATCCGCCGGGGTGTTGATATTGTGAGGAATATTCGTCAGCGCAACCGCCCGCGCGCCCACCGCCCGGGCAAAGGCGCGCAAGGAATGCTTGGCCGGGCTTGCCAGCAAGGCATCGAGTGCGGGCGCGGCACTGGCCGGCCACAGCCCGATCACCGGCTGGCTTTCGCAAAAGGCCGGCGCCGGGGAAAGCTGGCCCGGCAGATCGGCATCACAGCCAAAGCTGTCCACGGCGGTGGTCAGCACATGGGAAAAACCGTTCTGCGCCGCATGGTGGAGCGCCGCGGCAATCCCGCCGAGTGGCCCCATGCCGGCACGTGGCCGGTCGGGCAGGCAAGGCGCAGGCGCCTCGCTCCGACCGACAACGACCACCGCGTCGCATTGCTCTTGCAGGGTTTCCACGGCGCGGGCCAGCAGGCTTTGCCCGCCCAGCTGCGCCATGGCCTTGTCGCTGCCAAAGCGGGTGGATTGGCCACCGGCGAGAACGGCGCCCAGGATCATGGACGCACCGCTGTGCTGGCGCCAGCGCCCTTCGACAGGCTCAGGGCGAACGGGGGTGTTGCCTGGTTTCCCGTTCGGGCTGAGCTTGTCGAAACCCCCAGAAGGCACGCACCTGCGCCCATCACTCCGCTGCCTCCGCCGCATCGGGCACCGCACCGAAATCCTCGGGGAACCGGCGCAGGGCCGAAAGCACGGGATAGGGCGTGAACCCGCCCAGCGCGCAGAGCGAGCCGAACTTCATCGTCTCGCACAGGTCTTCGAGCAGGGCGATCTCGTCGGCCAGGCTGCGCGCCCGCTTTTTGGCGTTGTGGATCTGCGGCAGGCTTTCCACCGCATCGGCGCTGCGGCCCTGGCGGGCGCGGATGCGGTCGATCACTTCCACCCCGCGCGTCGAACCGAGGCGGCAGGGCGTGCACTTGCCGCAGGATTCGGCGGCGCAGAACTGCATGGCAAAGCGGGCCTGCGCGCTCATGTCCACGCTGTCGTCGAACACGGTCAGGCCGGCATGCCCGATCAGGCCATCGGCAGCGGCAAAGCTTTCATAATCGAACGGCAGGTGGAAGTCGGCCGGCGGGTGATAGGCGCCCAGTGGCCCGCCCACCTGCACCGCGCGGACCGGCCGGCCCGAGGCCGTGCCGCCACCGACAACCTCGACCAGTTCGCCCAGCGTGATGCCAAAGCCGACCTCATACAGCCCGCCATATTTCACGTTGCCGGCGATCTGGATCGGCATCGTGCCCTTGGAGCGGCCAAAGCCGACATCGGCATAGGCCGCGCCGCCATTCGCCAGGATCCACGGCACGGCCGCCAGCGTCAGCACGTTGTTGACCACGGTGGGCTGGCCAAACAGCCCTTCGAGCGCAGGCAGGGGCGGCTTGGCCCGCACTTCGCCGCGCTTGCCCTCCAGGCTGTTGAGCAGCGAGGTTTCCTCGCCACAGACATAGGCGCCCGCGCCCACGCGCACGTCCACCTCGAACGGGGCGATGTGCGGACGCGCGGCCAGGGCTGCGGCCTGCATCTTGGCGATGGCATGGGGATATTCGCTGCGGATATAGACATAGCCCTTCACCGCGCCCACGGCATGGGCGGCAATCGCCATGCCTTCGATCAGCATGAAGGGGTCGCCTTCCATCACCATGCGATCGGCAAAGGTGCCGCTGTCGCCCTCGTCGGCATTGCAGACGATATACTTGGGCGTGGCCGGAGCCTTGGCCACGGTGGTCCACTTGATCGCGGCGGGAAAGCCCGCCCCGCCCCGGCCGCGCAGGCCCGAGGCCATGACCTCGGCAATGGTCGCCTCCGGCCCCATTTCGCGGGCGCGGGCAAGGCCCGCCCAGCCGCCATGCGCCGCATAATCCTCAAGGCTCAAGGGCCGGGTCTTGCCAGCCCGGGCGAAAGTGAAGCGCTGCTGGCTGGCAATGAAGGGGTGATCGGCAATTGGGCCGATGCCCTTGTCGCTGGTGTTCGCCAGCACGGCAGGCACATCAGCCGGCTCCAGCGGGCCAAAGCCCTGCCCATCGATTTCGGCCATGGGCTCCAGCCAGTGCATGCCCCAGCTCGATACCCGTTCCACCGTGCAGCCCGCCGCGACAAAGGCGGCGGCCACGGCATCGGCGCCACAGGCAAGGGCCAGCGCGTCGTCTGCAATGCGCACGAACATGCTCATGCCAGGCCTCCCACCAAGGCGCCCAGTTTTTCAGGCGTCAGCCGCGCGTGGAGCGTGTCACCCACCATCGCGTTCGGCCCCACGCTGCACAGGCCCAGGCAATAGACCGTTTCCACCTTCACCGGGCCATCGGCCGGTAGCCGCGCGGCCAGGGCCTCCACGCCGCGTGCCTGGCAGCTTTCGGCACGGCACAGCTTGACCACCGGGCGCGATTCGGGCGCGGTGCGGAAATCGTGATAGAAGCTGACCACGCCGTGCACTTCGGCGCGGCTGAGATTGAGCGCCTGGGCGATCGCCCGCTCGGCCGCTTCGCTCACATAGCCAAAGACAGCCTGCACATCATGCAGGATCGGCAGCAAGGAGCCTTCGCGCCCGGCGTGCGCGGCAAGGATCCGGTCCAGTTCGGCAGGTTCGGTCATGGCGCGAAATGTCGCCCCACCGGCGCGCGCGGTCAAATCGAATTGCGCAAAGTTTGATAGAATTTCTCTATCAAGACTGCAGAGCGCGCGCCACGTCGAGCGCGGCCAGCGCCAATGGCCCCATCGGCTGGCGATCGAGCACGACCAGCCCCAGCCGCCGCGCGGTTTCGGCGCCCTCCATCGGCCGGATCACCGCCCAATCCAGCCCGGTCAGCAGCGTGGCATAGCTATCGGGTATGATCGTGGCAAAGCGGCCTGACTGCACCAGCGACAGCAGCGCGACATAGCTGTCTGCCACGGCGCGCGGCGCCAGGGCCAGGCCGCGGGCGGCAAACTGCGCGTCGAGGATGCGGCGATACTGCATGCCCTGGTGCAGCAGGCACAGCGGCGTGGCCGCCGCCTCTGTCCAATCCACCGCACCCCCCGGCGCCTGGGCTGCATCGCCATGGGTTACAAAGAGATAGCGTTCCTGCGCCAGCGGCACGGGGATGACATGGCCGGGCGGCTCGTGATCGAGATAGGTCAACCCGGCATCGCACGACAAGGCCTGGAGATCCTGTTCGATCACCCGGCTGGTGGCCTGATGGACGGCGAGGTGAAGACCGGGATAGCGGCCCAGCAGAGCATCGCCAAACCGGCCCACCAGCGGCAGCGCGGCGGGAATGGCTGCCAGGCGGAACGGGCCGGAAAGCGGCGCCGCCGTGGCGGCCACGGCCTGGGCCATGCTGCCCATCGCGCCCAGGATCTGTTCGGCCCAGGGCAGCATGGCCTGGCCCTGTGCCGTCAGGTCGATGAAGCGCCGGTCACGCTCGACCAGGCGCTTGCCCAGATCCTGCTCCAGCGCCACCAACCCGGCCGACAGCGTGGGCTGCGACACCCCGCATTCGGCCGCGGCGCGGGCGAAATGGCGCTGACGCGCCAGGGCCACGAAATAGCGCAAGTGGCGCAGCTGCATGGACGGGCCGAACTCCCTCGAAAATTGAGAGGCCGTTTCTATCACGAAACGCACGACCATGCATGGCCCAAGGGCGCGGCCGGCGCAGGTGCCGGCCCGGCTATGGCTTCATTTCCGTGGGAACAGGCGCCGCATGGCGATCAAGTAGGGATTACTAAGGGCCATCCCGGTGGGCAGCGGCACGGATCGCGCCGGCGCCGGCAAATGGGGCACGCATGCGCGGCACGCGCAAGGGGGCGGTGATTTTCATGAAGCCAGAGGGCCAGATCGTTGCACACCCTGTGCCGGGCGCCATGCCGGCCATGGAGCTGCTCGTACGCGGGCGCCGCGTCATCCAGGCGGAAGCCGATGCACTCGATCGCCTGGCCCGCACGCTCGACGCGCGGTTTGCCGATGCGGTGAACCTGTTGCTTGCCACCCGATCCCGCGTGGTGGTGAGCGGCATGGGCAAATCGGGCCATGTCGGGCGCAAGCTGGCCGCGACACTGGCCGCCACTGGCACGCCGGCCTGCTTCGTCCACCCGGCCGAGGCCGCACATGGCGATCTCGGCATGCTGACCGGCGATGACCTGCTGCTGGTGCTGTCCAATTCGGGCAACACGCCCGAACTTCGCCCGATCCTGGCCCATGCGGCGCGGCTGGGCTGCCCGGTGATCGGCATCAGCGCGCAGGCCGATTCCGTCCTGCTGCGCAGCGCGGATATCGGCCTGGTCCTGCCTCCGGCGCGGGAGGCGTGCCCGGCCCATGTCGCCCCCACCACCTCGTCCACGCTGATGCTGGCGCTGGGCGATGCCTTGGCGATTGCCACCATGGCGGCACGCGGCACCACGCAGGCGCAGCTGCGCCAATTGCATCCCGCTGGCGCGATCGGCGCGCGCCTGGCCACCGTGGCCGACATCATGCATCGCGGCGATGCCCTGCCGCTGGTGCCCATGGCCATGCCGATGCGCGACGTGCTGCTGGAAATGACCGAAAAGAGCCTGGGCATTGCCGGCGTGGTCGATCGCGCCGGCTGCCTGGTGGGGGCGATCAGCGATGGCGACCTGCGCCGCCACATCCACGGCCTGCTGAGTGCCTGCGCCGAAGACGTGATGACCCGCGCCCCGTGCACCGTGCGCGCCGATGCCCGCGCCGAAGAGGCGCTGGCCGTGATGACGCAGGCCAAGGTGACCGCGCTGTTCGTGGTGGAAGGCGCAGGGCATCCCTTGCCGGTCGGCGTGCTGCGCATGGCCGATTGCGCCGCACTGGCCGATCGCCCAGCAGCGGAACATCCAGCGCCGCCGCACCCATCCACCAAGCAGCAGTCGCATGCCCTGTTCGCCTGGGATCGGCCCGGCCGCACGGCATCGCCGGGGCTGCGATGATCGGCCCCGTTGTGCCACCTGCGGCTCCACCGTCCGGCTCGGCCGCCCCGCACCGTTCATCGCTCGCGGTCACCTGGTCGGTCTGGCGCGCGCTGATGCTGCGCGAGGCGCTCACCCGCCTGTTCGCCACGCGCATTTCCTGGGCCTGGGTGCTGTTCGAGCCGGTGTTTCACGTGGCCTATCTGCTCGTGCTCTATTCCGCCGTGCGGGTGCGCAGCGTGGGCAACCTCGACACGCCGGTGTGGATCATGGTCGGCATCCAGACCTTCTTCCTGTTCCGCAAGACGGCCGATCACGTGGCCGGCGCCCCGGCCGATAATTCCGCGCTGTTTGCCTATCGCCAGGTCAAGCCGGTGGATACGCTGGTCGCGCGCGGCCTGCTCGAAGGGGCGAGCTGGCTGGTGATCACCCTGCTTCTGATTGCGATCCTGGCGCTGTGGGGGCACCCGTTTGCGCCGCAGTTTCCCCTGGCGATGATGGGCGCCTGCGCGGCGATGTGGCTGCTGGGCGTGGCATTCGGCATGGTGGTTTCGGCCTGCACCACGCTGATGCGCGAAACCCGGCAGGTGCTGCACATCGTGCTGCGGCCGCTCTACATGATTTCGGGGGTGATGTTTCCGCTCGGCTCGCTGCCGGCCGATTGGCGCGCCCTGCTGATGCTCAATCCCCTGGCCCATGGCGTGGAACTGGTGCGCATGGGCCTGTCGGACAATTACCAGGCCGTGCCCGAAACCGATGCCGGTTATCTCTTTGCCTGGGTGCTGGGGCTGCTGCTGCTCGGCCTCGCGCTGCAACTGCGCCTGGCGCACAAGGTGGGTGCGCGATGATCGTCGGGCGCGGCCTGTCCAAGCGCTACATGACCGCGCATGGCGCCGGTCCCTGGGTGCTCGACAATGTCAATTTCGTGATCCCGCCGCGCGTCAGCGTGGGCATCCTGGGTGCCAATGGCGCGGGCAAGTCCACCCTGCTCCGCATCCTGGCCGGGGTGGACAAGCCGACGCGCGGCGCGGTGGAGCGGCATTGCCGCGTATCGTGGCCGCTGGGCTTTGGCGGCGGCCTGCAAGGCACGCTGACCGGGCGGCAGAACGCGCGCTTTGTCTGCCGCATTCATGGCCACGAGGATGACATTCCCGAGCGGCTGGCCCGCATTGCCGAGTTTGCCGCGCTGGGCGACCGCTTCGACCAGCCGATCCGCACCTATTCCACCGGCATGGCGGCGCGGCTGCGCTTTGCCATTTCGCTCGCGTTCGATTTCGACGTCTACATTTCCGATGAGGCGACTTCTGCCGGCGATGCCAGCTTTCGCGCGCGCGCGGCCGAGGAATTCCGCCGCCGCGCCAACCAGGCCAGCGTGATCATGGTCAGCCACGATCCCGGCACGCTCAAGCGGTTCTGCACCGCCGGCATGCTGCTCCACCAGGGCAGGCTGACCTGGTTCGACCGGCTGGGAGACGCCATCGCGGCCTACAAGGACACCCTGCCCGCATGAGCACCGACCTTGCCTATCCGCCACCCCCCGCCCCTGCTGCGCCGATCGCGCGCAACCGGCGGCGCCCGCCGGCCGACCTGCCCGAGCAGGGCGAGGGGAGCGATGCCCGGCCGGAAGACGCGACAGCCCTGCCGCTGTCGGGCCCGCGCGAAGGGCCTGGCACAGCCATGCCGCCGCCCGCCCGGCGCCCGCGCTGGGGCGCAGCACGCATTCGCCATCTGGTGCTGGGGCTGGCCGGTGCCGCCAGCCTGGTGGCCACCACCTATTGGTGCCTGATCGCGTCTGACCTCTATGTTTCGGAAACCGACGTGGTGGTGCAGCGCGCGGACATGGGCGCGATCGATCCGGGCGGGCTGGGTGGCCTGCTGTCGGGCCTGGCAGGCGCGGGCGGTGGCAACCGCAACGACCAGATGCTACTGCGCAACCACCTGCTTTCGCAAGACATGCTTGCCCGGCTCGACGCCAACCTGCATTTGCGCGCGCATTACGCCGATCATCGCCATGATTGGCTGTCGCGCCTGGGCGCCGCCAATGCGCCGATGGCCCGTTTTCGCGATTACATGAAAGCGCGCGTGCGCGTCGATTATGACGACAATGCCGGCGTGCTTCATGTGGAAGCCAGCGCCTATGACCCGGCCACCGCGCAGGCGATCGTGGCCGCCATGCTGCACGAAGGCGCCGCCTTCATGAATGCCAACGATCACCGCCTGGCCCAGACCCAGGTGGATTTCCTGGCGAGCGAAGCGGCGCAGATGGGCAAGCGCAACCAGCAAGCCCGCCAGGCCGTGCTCGATTTCCAGAGCAAGGCGGGCATGGTTTCGCCCGATGGCACGCTCGACGCCGTGGCCGGCACGATTGCCCAGCTCGAAGCACGCAAAAGCGCGCTGCAGACCCAGCTGGGCACGCTGGAGGCGTATCTTGTCGCGGCCCATCCCGATGTCGTGGCGGTGCGCCAGCAGATCGGCGCGATCGATGCCGAACTGGCGCGGGAACGCGCCCGCGCCGCCGCGCCGCAAGCCGGCGCTCTCAACCGCCAGGCCGATGCCTTCCGCCAGTTGCAGCAAGAGGCGCAGTTCAGCCAGTCGCTTTACCAGACGACGCTGGCCGCGCTGGAGAAGGGGCGCATCACCGCCATGCAGGCGATGAAGCAGATCTCGGTGGTCCAGGCCCCGACCCTGCCCGAATATCCTGCGCGCCCGCGCCGGCTCTACAACGCCCTTGTCTTCACGCTCGCCGCGTTCCTCGCCGCGGCCATTGCACTGCTGCTGGTTTCGGTGGTGCGCGACCACGTCGACTGATCTTTCCTGCCATTCCCCTTCCCAGAAGGAGCGCCTCATATGCGCCGCATCTGCCGCCCCCTGCCCAGCCCTGGCCGGCTGGCGCCGGGCCTTTCGCTCGCCCTCGCCGCGCTGGCCGCGCCTTTGCCCGGCCTGGCGCAGGGACTGCCACCGGGCATGATCGGCCAGGTGCTGCAAAGCGCCGATCCGGCAACGCTAGCGGCCATCGCCAATGCCATGGGCAATGCCGGCGGCAGCGGGGCCACCCTGCCGACCATGCCGCTTGCCGTGCCGACCGCCAGCCCCAATCCCGCCCAGCCGGTGCCGGTGGATGGCGCTGCCCCGGCCGTGGCGCCAGGCAACACGGCCGCTTCGGCGCCGTATGTCGCCAACGCGGTCAGCCCGGTGTTCGGTGCGCAGCTGTTCACCGGCGCGTTTGCGCGCGCGGGGGCGGCGCATTTCAACCCGGATTACGTGATCACCCCGGGCGATCAGGTGGTGCTGCGGCTGTGGGGCGCATTCCAGTATGCCCAGGTCCAGACCGTGGACCCGCAGGGCAACGTGTTCCTGCCCAACATCGGCCCGATCCATCTGGCCGGCGTGCGCAACCAGGATCTCCAGCGCGTGATCACCGGGGCGGCGGCGGGCACGTTCCGCAGCAATGTCTATGTCTATGCCTCGCTGGCAGAGGCGCAACCGGTGCGGGTGTTCGTTGGCGGATTCGTGCGGCGGCCCGGGCTCTATGATGGCACCAGCATGGATGGCTTGCTGCACTATCTGGATGCGGCCGGCGGCATCGATCCCGATCGCGGCACGTTCATCGATGTGGAGGTCAAGCGCGGCGAGCACGTACGCGCGCACGTGAACCTCTACCAGTTCCTGTTTCGCGGGGTGATGCCGCCACTGCCGCTGGCCGATGGTGACGTGATCTTTGTCGGTCCGCGGCAACAGACAGTGACGGTGCTGGGCCTGGCCAACAACGCCAATGTCTTTGAATTTCCGCGCAATGCCCATCCCACCACGGCCGATGTCGCGCTGCTCGCCGGGCCGCAGCCGGTGGCCACCCACATGCGCATCACCCGCGCCACCGGGCCGATCCGCAATGTCGACTATCGCCCGCTGGGCGAGGCCGGCGCCTTGCCGGTGGGCAATGGCGATACCATCGAGTTCACCTCCGACCAGAAAAACGGCACGATCACCGTGCGGATCGAGGGCGAGCACGAAAGCCGGCAGGAATATGTGCTGCCCTATGGCGCGCACCTGGGCGATCTGTTGCGCCAGATCCGCTTTTCCGAACGATCGGATGCCACCAGCATCCAGCTGTTCCGCCAAAGCGTGAAGGACCGCCAGAAGACCATGCTCGACGCGAGCCTGCACAGTCTGGAGCAGGCCGCGCTGACCGCGCGATCGGGCACCAACGATGAAAGCCAGTTGCGCCACAACGAGGCTGACCTGATCCTGCAATGGATCGACCGCGCGCGGAAGGTGCAGCCGCTGGGCCAGGTGGTGATCGGGCAAGGCCCCTCGCGCGATGATCTGCTGCTGGAAAACGGTGATCTGCTGCGCGTGCCGACGCGCGATGGGCTGGTGCTGGTGAGCGGGGAAGTGCTGTTTCCCAATGCCGTGGCGTGGCAGGCCGGGCTCGACGCGACCAGCTATGTCGAGCGGGCCGGTGGCTTTACCCAGAAAAGCGCCGCCCGCCGGATCGTGGTGGCCCATGCCGATGGCAGCTTCGAGGAAGTGGGCGCGCAGAGCCGCGCCGTGCGCAGCGGCGATGACCTGCTCGTGCTGCCGCGCATCGACACCAAGTCGCGCCAGATCCTCAAGGACATGACGCAGATCCTCTATCAGATCGCGGTTAGCGCCAAAGTGGTGCTAGGGCTTTGATCCTCGCTGCATTTTTTGCTGTTCATGACTGGCGCATGCCCCCTATGCTGGGTGCCTCAGGCCGCCGGAGACCGCATGATCGCCGCATTGCCACCGACGATCGAATCGGCCGTTCCGGCAGCATCGGCCACGGCGCCAGCGCCGCCCACGGCCGACGTGATCGAGGTGACCGCCGCGCGCACGCCCGCCACCGTGCATATCGACCGGCGCACCTATCAGGTGCAACAAACCCCGCAATCGGCGCAGAAGGATACGCTGCAACTGCTGCGCGGGCTGCCGGCCGTGACGGTCACCCCCGATGACCAGATCCTGCTGCTGGGCGCAGGGAACGCCAGGATCTATGTCGATGGGCATCCCTATGCCGGCAATGCGCAGCAATATCTGCGCACCCTGCACGGCAGCGATATTGCGCGGATCGAGGTGATCACCAATCCTTCTGCGCAGTTTTCTGCCGAAGGCACCGGCGGCGTCATCAACCTGGTCCTGCGCGAGACACGGCGCAGCGGCTGGACGGGCAATGCCAGCCTGGAAAGCTCCAGCTATGGCCACGGCCTGGTCGATGCCACGCTGCATTATCGCCGCGCGCGGTGGACCTATGAACTCAAAGCCGGCGGCAATATCGGCACGATGGTGCGCGCCCACGATGCCGCCAGCCGCCGCGTCGAACCCGATAGTGGCGGCGTTATCACGGCCTATACGCGAACGGGGCAGACCGATACCGGCGGCACCGATGGCCGGCTGAGCGGCAAGGCCAGCTATGAGATCGACGCCAAGACCAGCCTGTCGCTGGGCCTGGGCGGCGGAGGCGGCCACGATATTACCCACACCCGCGCCACGTATCAGGGCCTCACCCCCGATTTCCTGGGCTTTGGCGAAACCCGCCGGTTGAGCAGCGTTGGCAGTTTCTTGACCGGCGAACTCGATTTCGATCATCGCGGCACGCGCGAGGGCGAAACGCTGACCGCCAGCGCGCAGGTCTATACCAATCCGACGTTGCGCGACGAGACCGTGGCCCGGTTCAGCAATGGCGGCGGCTTTGCCACGGTCTTGCGCAACCCGACCACCACGATCGACGGGCAGGTGGATTGGAAACACCCGATCGGCAGCCATCGGTTGCTTTCGCTGGGCACCAGTTGGCACCGTGACAGCACATCACAGGCCTATTCCCTGAGCAGCGAGGCCAGCGACGGCGCACCGGCAACCCTGGCGGACGACCGCTTTGCCGGGCGCAGCACCACGCTGGCAGCCTATGCCAGCCTGCAACAGACGCTGGGCAAGCTGACCATCGCCCCGGGCCTGCGCGCCGAACGCAACGTGCGGCGGATCGACAGCCCGGGCGAGGACCGCCTGATGCTTGGCCGCAGCGCCGTTTTTCCCAGCCTGCATCTCCAGTTCGCGAGCAGCAAGGCGCTTACCCTGGCCGCCAGCTATAGCCAGCGGATCGAGCGGGCACCGCTGGATTATCTGCGCCCCTACACAGTGGTCGAAGACCCGGTCACCCTGTTCCAGGGCAATCCCGCGTTGCAGGACCAGATCACCGCATCGTGGGAAGGCAGCCTGCAATACCGACGCGGCGCGATCGAAACCAATCTCACGGCCTATTGGCGCACCACCAGCAACGTGTGGAGCACGACATACGCCGCCACGGCCGCAGGGGCGAGCATCTATGGGTATGTCAATGCCGGCCGCAGCCGCAGCGCCGGCGCGCAGGTCGATCTGAGCGCGCCGCTGCTGCGCCATGTCAAGCTCAACGCCAGCGCCAACCTGTTCGACCAGCGCAACCCGATCGATGTGCCGGGCGGGCAGCAGTTGCTGCACACCATGCGCGCCAGCACCAACGGCACGCTGGAATGGAGCGGCACCGCGCGCGGCGATGTGCCGGCCGACGTGGCGCAGTTGCAGTGGTCCTACAACAGCCCGTCGCGCGCCTGGCAGGTGCGCGATGCCGCCTGGGGCGAAGCAAGCATGATCTTGACGCACAGCTTCGATCGCACGCTGTCGCTTTCGGCCACGCTGCGCGTGCCGGGCCGCACCCGCCAAGACCTTTCCGCGCCGTTGCTGCAGGGATCATCCTGGCGTCAGCGCACCACAGAATTTCAGCTCAAGCTGCTCAAGACACTGGGCTGACGCCTGCCGCGATCACGTCTGATCCGGCAGCGCGCGATAGCGAAACGCGCGGAACACCACCTGCCCCTTGCCGGCGGCAAACAGCGCGGGACGCAGGCCGAGCAGATTGTCGAGCGTATTGGCGTTATACCCTGCGACATAGCTGCGCACGCCATGGCGCGTCCAGGTCTGGCCATCGAGGCTGTAGTAGAAGGTCACCACCTGCCGTTCGTTGGTGATGCGCATGTGCAGGCGGCGCGTTGCGGGCGCCGGTTCCTGCCAATAGGTCGGCTTGCCGCCGCGATAGCTGATCATGCGCTGCCCATCGATGCCCATGCCCAGGAACAGCCGGTCGTCAAAGAACAGCAGCAGGCCGCCCTGCACATCGCCGTGCAGTTCGACATCGACCTCGATCGCATAGGCCCGATCGCCCACTTGCTGCGTGAGCACCGTGGCATCGTGCGGGCTGGTGCCTTTGGCGGCAAGCGTCAGGCTGTTGCCCGACACCTGCACGCGGCTGCTGTCCGAAGGCGCGCTGGCATAGAGCGACCACAGGCGGCCGAGCCGATCGGCGGCAAAATCGTCGGAATGGGCAAGACCGTGGGGCAGCGCCTGTCCGCCAGGCTTGGCCAGCGGCTGTGAGAGATCACCCCCGGTGGCGCGGAACCAGCCATCGGCGGTCCATTCCACCGGCTCCAGCAAGGTTTGCCGGCCCAAGGTGAGATAGCCGTTTTCATAACCGTGATAGACCATGAACCAGCGCCCGCCCGGCCCTTCCACCACGGTGGCGTGGCCGCGCGACCACCACGGGTCGGCATCCGATGCGGCGCGCACGATCGGGTTATGCGGGCAATTCTCCCACGGCCCATTGATCGATCGCGACCGCGCCACCGCCACCATGTGCCCTGTCGCCGGGCCACTGGTGCCACCCACCGCGTTGACGAGATAGAACCACGGGCCACGGCGAAACAGCTTGGGGCCTTCGGGAGACCACGCCTCGGTGATCCAGTCATCGGGATAGTGCCAAGCCTGATAGGCGGTTTCGACCGGGCCGGCGGTGGCCAGGCCATCGGCGGTCAGGCGCACCCGCTTGCCGCCATTGAAGAACAGATAGCGGTGGCCATCCTCGCCCACGACATGGCCCGGATCGATCAGTTCGCCGACGCCCAGATCGATGGGATCGCTCCACGGGCCTTCCATCGATGGCGCGTGGATGACGTAGGTGTTGGCAAAACTGGCGAGCGGTGGTGACCACGGCGCCTTCATGAACGGGATGTAGATGAAATAGCGATCGCCATGCTTGGCAATATCGACGGCAAATACGGTGCCCAGCGGCTTGGCCAGGGCCGGGCCGAGCGGGCGCCAGTTCACCAGATCGCGCGAATGCCAGATCAGCAACCCGGGCGCGGCATCGAACGACGAATGCGTCATGTAGTAATCATCGCCGTCCTTCAGCACCGAAGGATCGGGATAGTCACCAGCGAGGATCGGATTGAGATAGCGCCCATCGCCCATGTCGGCCTTGCGCTGGCCCTCGATGCCACGCGGCCAGGTGGGTCCAAACGGCTGACCAGGCGCGGTGCAGGTGCGCCGATCATCGGGTTTCGGGGCTTGCCCAGCCGCCGCACCCGTCGCGACGCCCGAGCCTGCCACCGCGCTGGCAAGCGCAAGCTTGATGGTTGAACGGCGGGTTTGCATGTGGCCTCTCCAAATTAGAATTTTGATACTTGTATGACCGCTGTGCCGGCGCAAGGCAAGGTGGCGGCATCGGTTCGGGGCCGGGGTGGTGGCCATGACCAAATTGTCATGGAACAGATGCCCCCTGCTGCGCTTTATCGCCGCAAAGGAGATTTCTCGATGCGCAAGGCTCTGGTTCTGATCGCTGCGATGGCTGCCACTGCGACCGTTTCGGTCCAGCCGGTGATGGCCAAGGGATGCATCCGCGGCGCCATGGCAGGCGGTGTTGCCGGCCACTTTGTCGGCAAGGGCCATGCACTGGCCGGTGCAGCCGCGGGCTGCATCGTTGCCCACCATCACTACGCCAAGAAGGCGCGTGAAGCCAAGGCCGCTGCCCACGCCGGGCATCCGGGTTGAAGATCACCCCGGATCGCCGACATGCCGCGCTGGAGGCGCGCCGGGCGCTGAAAATGGCGCGCTCGGTCCACGCCTATGTGCGCGGCAACACGGCACAATTCTATGAATGGCTGGAAGCCTCGCCGGCCATGGCGCAAGTGCCGGTGGGGCCGAAGGTGTGGATCTGTGGCGATTGCCATCTCGGCAATCTCGGGCCGCTCGCCGATCGCCACCACGATTTCGCCATCCAGATCCGCGATCTTGACCAGACGGTGATTGGCAATCCGGCGCTCGACCTGATCCGCCTGGGCCTTTCTCTGGAAACGGCGGCGCGCAGTTCAGACCTGCCCGGCGTCGTCACGGCGCAGATGCTGGCCGCCATGATCGACGGGTATTCCCGCGCGCTGTCGCCCGAGCCGGAAGACGACCCGACGGAGCCAAAGGTGGTGCGCGCGGTGCGACGCCGTGCGGCCGGGCGCAAATGGCGCCACCTTGCCAACGAGCGGATCGACGGCCCCACGCCCAGCCTGCCGCTGGGCAAGCGTTTCTGGCCCCTGGCCGAAACCGAACGCGACGCCATTGCTGCACTGTTCGATGACCCGACGGTGCGCAGCAAGGCGCTGGCCCTGGCCGGCCATGCCGGCGACGGGCGGGTGCGCGTGCTGGATGCGGCCTATTGGCGCAAGGGGTGCAGTTCGCTGGGCCGGCTGCGCTATGCCGTCGTGCTTGGCGTTGGTGCGCACGACAAGGGCCCGGAATACCTGGCGCTGGTGGACATCAAGGAAGCGGTGCATTCCGTGGCGCCAGCTGCCGACGGGGTGGCAATGCCCAGCGACCCTGCCGCGCGCGTGGTTGCAGGGGCCTGCGCGCTCGCGCCCAATCTGGGTGAGCGGATGATCCCGGCCCATCTCCTGGGCAAGCCCGTGGTGCTGCGCGAACTGGCGCCGCAGGATCTCAAGATCGAGGTGGAGCAGTTCTCGCGCCGCCAGGCCGTGTCCGCGGCATCCTATCTCGCCTACATCGTCGGCATGGCCCATGCCCGGCAGATGAGCTATGACGTGCGCCGCAGCTGGCAAGACGCGTTACAGCCGCCCCATGCCGACGACCAGGCGCCATCGTGGCTGTGGCGCAGCGTGGTCGATCTCGCCGCCCGGCACGAGGCCGGCTATCTCGACCATTGCCGCCGCTTGGCGTGATCCAGCCCCGCTGACACGCCCCAGACGCCCCCGGTAATGCCGGAATGTGCAGTGATTCCCGCCCGATGGCGGGGGTGAAACCGTGCGTCTGCGTGGCACGGGCGGCGGGTCGCATCCGAAACGAAGTTAAATACTCAGTATTTGTGCGGATGGCGCTTTTGGCGCGTCCGCGATTGATTGCTTCCGGAGGTTTCTGGGCTCGCGAGGCGGGCGGAACTGGGGAATGATCCTTTCACCGGCAGCATCACGCCGCCGCTCACTCGCAATACGGTCGCCCGCGCGGCGGTGGCTCCGGTCTGCCATCCACTGGCCGAACCACCGCCCGCCATGGCGGCCCACTGCACACCGGTTTCGCGGCTTTGGCCGGGCGTGCCGCAACGGGCATTCCGGCCAAGGCCCGAGGCTCTGCAATCTTAAGGCTTTTGCCACGGGATATCACGTAGGAAAGGGGGCATGCGCCATGGCCACTGCGGCGCCTTTGAGGGATGAAACCGAAGAGATGATGACCCCAGCCCACCGCTTCAAGCGGGTTTCCGTGATCGGCCTTGGCTATATCGGCCTGCCGACGGCCGCCGTCTTCGCCTCGCGCGGGATCGACGTGATCGGTGTGGACGTGAACGAAATCGCCGTGCAGACCATCAACAAGGGGCGCATCCACATCGTGGAGCCCGACCTTGATATGGTCGTCCACGCCGCGGCCCGCGAAGGGCGCCTGCGCGCAACCTTGCGGCCAGAACCGGCCGACGCCTTCCTCATCGCCGTGCCCACCCCGTTCCGCGACGGGCACGAGCCGGACCTGTCCTATATCGAGGCGGCTGCCAACGCGATCGCCCCGGTTCTGGCCAAGGGCAACCTGGTGGTGCTCGAATCCACCTCGCCGGTCGGCACGACCGAACAGATCGCCGCCTGGCTGGCGCAAGCCCGGCCCGACCTGTCGTTCCCGCAAGACGCGGGCGAGGCGGCAGACATCGCCGTCGCCTATTGCCCCGAACGCGTGTTGCCCGGCCACGTGCTGCGCGAACTGGTGGAGAACGACCGCGTGATCGGCGGCCTCACCCCGCGCTGCTCGGCCGAGGCGGTCTCGCTCTACAGCACGTTCGTGAAGGGCGAATGCGTGGTGACCACCGCGCGCACCGCAGAAATGTGCAAGCTGACCGAAAACGCCTTTCGCGATGTGAACATTGCCTTTGCCAACGAGCTGTCGATCATCTGCGACAAGCTGGACATCAGCGTGTGGGAACTGATCCGGCTGGCCAACCGCCATCCGCGCGTCAACATCCTGCAGCCCGGCCCGGGCGTGGGCGGGCACTGCATCGCGGTGGACCCGTGGTTCATCGTCAACCGCAGCCCCGACGAAGCCCGCCTGATCCACACCGCGCGCCAGGTGAACGACAGCAAGCCACACTGGGTGGTGGAAAAGGTGCTGGCCGCGGCCCGCGCCGTCGCCGCGCGCAAGGGCTGCGCGCCCGATCAGGTGCGCGTCGCCACCTTCGGCCTCGCCTTCAAGCCCGATATCGACGATCTGCGCGAAAGCCCGGCGGTGGATATCGTGAAGGACCTATCCACCCATTTCACCCGGCCCTTGCTGGTCGTGGAACCCAACATTGCCGTGCTGCCGCCCGCGCTGGCGGCCTGCGGCGTGGAACTGATCGATGGCTTTGCCGCCCTCGATCAGGCCGATGTCTGGACCCTGCTGGTCGATCATCGCCCGTTCAAGACCGTTTCGCCCAAGCGGCGTGACGGGGTGGAGATCGTCGACGCGCGCGGAATCTGGACGGACTGAACACCCGATCCGCCGGCCAGCCGCTGCAAGGGCAGGACGGCCGGCGGATGACGCGGCCACGGGGGTGCCATGCCACCGCCACCGGCCAGGCGTTTCGGATCGGGTGTTCGCCACAGCTATGCTCGCCCCGCCCGGCCGGGGCGCCGTGGGGAGCCGATGACCGACACGCAAACCCTTGCCCCTGCGCTGCCCGCGCCACCATGCCCCGCGCCGCCATGCCCCGCGCCGGCAACAGATGCTGCCGCCATGCCGGCGCCAGGCGCGACTGATGCGGGCCGGCCGGGTGAGCGCGATGATGGCCCGCTTGCCCATGCCAGCGCGTTGTCCTTTCCGCTGGCCGGCGATGACAGCGCCGGCAGCGATCCCGGCGTCGGCGATGGCGAATGCATCGTACACATTGCCGCCGAACGCGCCGCCTTCGCCGCCGAAGCGGCGGCGTGGCGCGCGGCGGCGCAGCACGCCCGCCTGGCCGCCGCGCAGCAGGCCGAGCGCCACGAGCGCGCTCTCGCCAGCTATGAAACACGCGTGGCTACGCTGGAAGATTCGCCGGCCTATCGCCTGGGAGACACGCTGCTGCAGCGCTGGCGCAAGCCGCAGCGCTGGCTCGGCATGCCTGCCGCGCTGCTTGCCCTGCGCCGTCCGGCACCGCGGCCCGCCCCAGCCATCCCTGCCCCGCCTGATACTGCAGCTGCGCAGAACCATGCACCCGAACAGGCCGGGCCGCACGCTGCCCTGCCGCTCGCGGCTCTCCCGCCACTGCCGCCCCTGTCCCCCACGGCGCTATCACGGGCAGAGGCGCAGGCCGCGCGCAAGGCCGAGCAACACCAACGCCGCGCCCGGATCGCGCGGGCCGACGCCCATGCTGCGCGGGCGCGCGCGCTGCGCCAGTCTGATCCCGTGGCGGCCGCGCAGGCCGCGCACGATGCCCATGCCGCCGATCCGCAACCGTGGCGGGCGAAATGGCTGGCATTCCGGCTCTATGACGCAGGCGAACTGACCCGGCCGGCTGCCCTGCTCGCCGGCCTGCCGGCCGATACCGCGCTGAGCGGATCGGAAAGCAGCCGCGCGCAGCAGATCCAGGCCCTGGCCGCCATGGCCCAGGCCCTGCCCGACCTGCCGCCCGTGGCTGCCCCGGCCTATGACCCGCGCCCGCAAAGCCTGCTCTATTGCGCGGCCAGCGCCCTGCCCTGGCACACCAGCGGCTATACCACCCGCACCCAGGCCCTGCTGCGCGCCCTGCTGGCGCAAGGCATCGATCTGGTCGCGCTGACCCGCGCCGGCTATCCCTGGGACCGCGCCGACAGCAGTGGCACGCCAGAGGCCCTGGCCAGCAGCCACGAGGGCCTGGAGTGGCAACACTTGCGCCAGCCGAGCCAATCCCTGCCGCTCGACATCTATATCGAGCGGGCCAGCAGCGGCATTGCCCGCCAGGCCAAGGCACGCCGCGTCGCCGCGATCCACGCCGCGTCCAACCACGTCAACGCCATGCCCGCGCTGATCGCGGCGCGGCGCCTGGGCATTCCCTTCCACTATGAACTGCGCGGCCTGTGGGAAATGAGCCGCGCGGCCAATGTCCCCGGCTTTGCCGGCACCGAGCGCCACGCCCTGGGCCTTGCGCTGGAAGCCTTCGTGGCGCGCCAGGCCGATCGGGTCTTTGCCATCTCGGCGCCGCTCGCCGCGCATGTCATCGAACAATGGGGGCTAGATCCGGCGCGCGTGGCCTTGCTGCCCAACGGCATCGACGCGCCTGCCTTTGCCGGGATCGCCGCCGCGCGCCATGCTACTACCACGATCGGCTATGCCGGCGCGCTCGTTGCCTATGAAGGGCTCGACCTGCTGCTCGAGGCCTTGGCCATGCTGCATGCACAGGGCTTGCGCATCGACCTGGTGATCATGGGCGATGGCCCCATGCGCGACAGCCTGGAGGAGCAGGCCACGCGCCTGGGCCTGGCGCGCGCGGTCAGCTTTACCGGCCGGCTCGAACCCGATGTGGCGCGAGCGCGCATGGCCGCCTGCCACATCGCCTGCCTGCCACGCCGCCGCAGCGCGGTGACCGAACTGGTGCCGCCGATCAAGCTGGTCGAGGCCATGGCCCTGGGCCTGCCCGCGGTGGTGCCCGATCTGCCGGTGTTCCATGCCGAGGCGCAGGAGGGCGAAACCGCGCTGTTCTTCACCCCCGGCGATGCCGCAGACCTGGCCCAGGCCATCGCCACCCTGGCCCGCGATCCCGCCCTGGCCCACCGCATGGGCCAGGCCGCCCGTGACCACGCCACCACCCACCGCGACTGGGCCACCATCGCACTGGCCATTGCCCAGACGCTGCGCGAGCCGGAACCGCAACCTGCGCCCGAACCCCTGCCCGAGCCTGCCCTGCCCACCACGACCGACAGCGATGCTGCGCGCCAAGCTGCCGAACAGGCGCTGGTCCTGGCCCAGGCTGCGTCATGGACACGCGAGGCACGCACCCTGGCTGCCACAGACCTGCCAGCCGCGATGCCCTTGCCGAGCAGGCCCAGGCGATCGATCCGCAGCCCTGGCGCGCCAAGTGGCTGGGCCTGCGCCTGCACGAGGCGGGTGAAACGGCGCGGGCGATGAACCTGTTGCAGGCCCTGCCCGCAGACCTGCCGCTCAGCCGATCAGAAGCGCGGCGCATTCAGCAGATCCTGCATCCGCCCACGCCCGAACCGGCCCCCGACCCGGCAGAACTGGCCGCCGCGCAAGCGGCGCAGGAACGGGCGCAGGCCCAGGCACTGGCCCGCACCCTGACCGCACAGGCGATGCAGCTTCAGGCCCGCGATCCGCTGGCGGCGGCCCGGCTGGGCGAGCAGGCCTATGCACTCGATCCGCAGCCCTGGCGTGCCAAATGGCTGGGCCTGCGCCTGCACGAAGCGGGTGAAACCGCGCGGGCGATAGACCTGCTGCAGGCCCTGCCCGCAGACCTGCCGCTGAGCCGATCGGAAGCGCGGCGCATCGAGCAGATCCTGCATCCGCCTGCGCCCGCACCGGCCCCCGATCCGGCGGAACTGGCCGCGGCGCAAGCAGCGCGGGAACGGGCGCAGGCCCAGGCATTAGCGCGCACACTGACCGAACAGGCGCGCCAGGTTCAGGACAGCGATCCGCTGGCGGCGGCCCATCTGGGCGAGCGGGCTTATGCCGCCGATCCGCAACCGTGGCGGGCGAAATGGCTGGCATTCCGGCTCTATGACGCAGGCGAACTGACCAGGCCCGCCGCCCTGCTTGCCGGCCTGCCGGCCGATACCGCGTTGAGCGGATCGGAAAGCAGCCGCGCGCAGCAGATCCAGGCCCTGGCCGCCATGGCCCTGGCCCTGCCCGACCTGCCGCCCGTGGCTGCCCCGGCCTATGACCCGCGCCCGCAAAGCCTGCTCTATTGCGCGGCCAGTGCGCTGCCCTGGCACACCAGCGGCTATACCACACGCACCCAGGCCCTGCTGCGCGCCCTGCTGGCGCAAGGCGTCGATCTGGTCGCGCTGACCCGCGCCGGCTATCCTTGGGACCGCGCCGACAGCAGTGGCACGCCAGAGGCCCTGGCCAGCAGCCACGAGGGCCTGGAGTGGCAACACTTGCGCCAGCCGAGCCAATCCCTGCCGCTCGACATCTATATCGAGCGGGCCAGCATCGGCATTGCCCGCCAGGCCAAGGCGCGCCGCGTCGCCGCGATCCACGCCGCGTCCAACCACGTCAATGCCCTGCCCGCGCTGATCGCGGCGCGGCGCCTGGGCATTCCCTTCCACTATGAACTGCGCGGCCTGTGGGAAATGAGCCGCGCAGCCAATGTCCCCGGCTTTGCCGGCACCGAGCGCCACGCCCTGGGTCTTGCGCTGGAAGCCTTGGTGGCGCGCCAGGCCGATCGGGTCTTTGCCATCTCGGCGCCGCTGGCCGCGCATGTCATCGAACAATGGGGGCTTGATCCGGCGCGTGTGGCCTTGCTGCCCAACGGCATCGATGCGCCAGCCTTTGCCGGGATCGCCACCGCGCGCCATGCTACTACCACGATCGGCTATGCCGGCGCGCTCGTCGCCTATGAAGGGCTCGACCTGCTGCTCGAGGCCTTGGCCATGCTGCATGCGCAGGGCTTGCGCATCGACCTGGTGATCATGGGCGATGGCCCCATGCGCGACAGCCTGGAGGAGCAGGCCGCGCGCCTGGGCCTGGCGCACGCGGTCAGCTTTACCGGCCGGCTCGAACCCGATGTGGCGCGGGCGCGCATGGCCGCCTGCCACATCGCCTGCCTGCCACGCCGCCGCAGCGCGGTGACCGAACTGGTGCCGCCGATCAAGCTGGTCGAGGCCATGGCCCTGGGCCTGCCCGCCGTGGTGCCCGATCTGCCGGTGTTCCGTGCCGAAACACAAGAGGGCGAAACCGCGCTGTTCTTCACCCCCGGCGACGCCGCAGACCTGGCCCAGGCCATCGCCACTCTGGCCCGCGATCCCGCCATGGCCCACCGCTTGGGCCAGGCCGCCCGCGACCATGCCACCGCCCACCGCGACTGGGCCACCATCGCACTGGCCATTGCCCAGACGCTGCCAAGCCGGGACATCGATGCGCAGGACGCGGCGGCAGACCTCGGCGAAGTGGACGACAGCGGCTGGATCGTGGCCGATGCCCCCCGGCTGATCGCCGCCTTGGGCAACGCGGACCTGGCCAGTGTGCACGCCGCCATGGCGGCCACGTCGTTTGCCGATCCGGCCCAGGCCGCGCGCGAATGGCTGCGGCTCGGCAAGGCGGCGGGCGAGGCAGGCCACCTGGCGGCAGAGAGCCTCGCCGCCGAGGCCGCCGTGGCGATCGACCGGGGGCTGGGCACGCTGGCTGGCGCCTATGCTGCCGCACAGCGCGCGGGTGCGTTTGACCATTGCGCGCGCTGGATGCTGGAAATGCGCCATCATCCCGACGCGCGGGCCAATCCTGCCGCGCAGGCCCGGATCGAGCGGCTGGGCCAAGGGCTGGCCGGGCAGCTGGACCTGCTTGCGCTGATCGCCCCGCGCGGGCCCCGGCTGCTCGCGCCGGTGCCGGGGCGGATCTGCTATATGCTGCACAACAGCCTGCCCTATGCCACGGGCGGCTATGCCACGCGCACGCATGGCCTGGCGGGTGGACTGATCGCGGCCGGTTGCGATGTGGTGGCGATGACGCGGCCGGGCTTTCCCCACGATGCGCTGACCGACCTTGCCGACAGCGCCGTGCCCGAGGCTGAGGTGATCGACGGCGTGCCCTATCTGCGCACGCCCACGCCAGCCCGCACCGACCTGCGCTATGTTCACTACATTCCCGCGGCGGCCCGCGCGCTGGAGGAGCGCTATCGCGCGTTGCGCCCGGCGCTGGTGATGGCGGCATCGAACCATCTGGTGGCGCTGCCCGCGCTGATCGCGGCGCGGCGGCTGGGCATTCCCTTTGCCTATGAAGTGCGGGGGTTTTGGGAAGTGACCAAGATGTCTCGCGAGGAAAGCTATCGCGCCACGCCTGCCTACAAGGTGCAGGAACGGCTGGAAGCGGTGATTGCCCAGGCTGCCGACCAGGTGTTCACGCTGACCGCACCGATGGCCGAGGAACTGGCGGCACGCGGCGTGGCGCCGGGCCGCATCGCCCTGCTGCCGAATTCGTGCGACCCGGCGCGGTTCACCCCGCGCCCCCGGGATGCTGCGCTGGCCCGGCAGCTGGGCATTCCGGCTGACGTGCCGGTGATCGGCTACATCGGCACTTTCGTGGACTACGAAGGGCTCGACGATCTTGCCGCGGCATGCGCGCTGCTCAAGGCCCAGAGCCACGCGTTCCGCCTGCTGCTGGTGGGCAGCGAGAATACCAGCACCACCATGGACGGCCCGATTGGCGCAGCGATTACAACCACGGCCGAGCAGGGCGGCTTTGCCGACTGGCTGATTATGCCCGGCCGCGTGCCGCATGACGCGGTGGAGAGCTGGTATTCGCTGATCGATGTGTGCCCGTTTCCGCGCAAGCCCTGGCCAGTGTGCGAAATGGTATCGCCGATGAAACCCTTGGAAGCGCTGGCGATGCAAAAGGCGGTGGTGGTTTCCGATGTGCGCGCGCTCGCCGAGATGATCGCCGATGGGCGCACCGGGCTGGCCTTTGCCAAGGGCAATGTTCCTGCCCTGGCGGAGGCGCTGGCGCAGCTGATCGCCGATCCCGGCTTGCGCGTCCGCCTCGGCCACGAGGGCCGCGCGTGGGTGGCGGCGGAGCGCACCTGGCGCGGGGTGGGCGAAAGCGCAGCGCGCCTGCTGCATCCGCTGCTGGCACTGGACCATGACCCGCGGATGCTGGAGGCGGCACAGTGACCAACATGGGCGCCTTTGTCCGCAGCCTGCGCCGCAAGCTCGCCACGCTGTGCCCCGGTGACAACCGCTTCAACGTGCGCACGCATACGCTTCTGGCCCCGCGCGGCCTGGATACGGTGCCGATCGCCTTTCGCGTGCGCCTGGTGCCCGGGGCAACGCGCATGGTGATCAGCCTGCACGGCGCGGCCGATCCGGCGCGACGCCACCGCGGCGTGTTCAATGGCTTCAATCCCGATCTGGCCGATTGCATCCAGGTGGCGGTCAGCGATCCTTCGTTGCAGGTGCCGGGCGATTTCGCCATCGCCTGGTATGCCGGGCACCAGGATTTCGACACGCCCGCGCTGCTCAACCGCGCCTTTGCCGAAATGGCCAAGGCCTGGCGCATCGAACGCACGATCTTTTTCGGCACGTCTGGCGGTGGATTCGCCGCCCTGGCGCAATCCCACGCCATGCCCGGTTCGATTGCCGTGGTGGGCAACCCGCAGACCCGCATTGCCCGCTATCACGCCCCGCTGGTGAGCGCCTATCGCACTGCCTGCTGGCCCGCGCTGGCCAGCAATGCCGCGCTGGACGGGGTGACCATGGCCGATTGCACCGCGCTCTATGGCGCAGGCTTTCGCAACCTGGTGGTCTATATCCAGTCGCTGGGCGACCGCCACCACCGGCGCACGCACATGCTGCCCTTTGCCGCAGCCATCGCCGGGCTGGCCGAGGCGGATCGCGTGTTGTTCCACAGCGATTTCCATGGCGTTCACGGCCACAGCCTGCCGCGCCAGGCCTATGCCGATTGGCTGCGTGCCGCCGTGATCAGCCCCAATGCCACCCCGGCCGATCTGCTCGACACATGGCACGCCCTGCGCCAGCGCGGCCAAGGGCCATCGGCGCCACCAGAGCGGAAGGCCGCCGCAGCGCCGCGACCGGAAGATACCGCGACGCAGGCGGCCGGCGCGCGGCTGGCGGACTGGCTGCGGCACCATTCCCCCGGCCTTCCCGCCGCAACGCCTGCCCCTGCATGGCCTGCACCAGCCAAGGAACCTGCCTGATGCGCAACCCCTATCGCGGCCTGGCGCCGCGCGCTTTCTGGACCAGCGCAGTGGCCGAGCGCCACGTGGCCGACATCACCGAACTGTGGGACCCGATCGCGCTCTCACCCGAAGACCGCATCGCCACGGCCGGCAGCTGCTTTGCGCAGCACATCGGCAATGCCCTGGCCGCGCGCGGCGCGCACTTCCTCGATTGCGAACCGCCGCCGCCGGTCTTTGCCGATGCGGATGAAGCGCGGCGGTTTGGCTATGGTGTGTTTTCGTGCCGCTATGGCAATGTCTATACCGCGCGGCAGATGCTGCAACTGGCGCAAGAGGCGCTGGGCCGGCGGCGTCCCGCCGAGGTGGTGTGGGAACGCGAGGGCCGCTTTTACGACGCGCTGCGCCCTGGCGTCGATCCTGCCGGGCACGCCACGGCCGATACCGTGCTGCTGGCGCGGCGCCTGCATCTGGGCGCGGTGCGCACCATGCTGGAAACCATGGATGTCATGGTGTTCACCCTGGGCCTGACCGAATGCTGGGAAAGCCTGGCCGATGGCACGGTCTATCCCACCGCGCCCGGCACGCTGGCGGGCAGTTTCGATTCCGCGGCCCACGCCTTTCGCAACCTGCGCCATCACGAAGTCTTGGCCGACATGGCCGCGTTCTGGGCGCTGGTGAAGGAGGTGAACCCCGCCGCGCGCATGCTGCTGACGGTTTCGCCCGTGCCGTTGATGGCCACGGCGAGCGCGGGCCACGTGCTGCCGGCCACGGTCTATTCCAAATCGGTGCTGCGCGCCGTGGCGGGTGATCTCGCCGCCGATCACACCGATATCAGCTATTTCCCCAGCTACGAGATCATCACCGGGCATCCCAGCCGGGGCATGTTCTTCAACCCCGATCTGCGCACGGTGAACGCCATGGGGGTGGATCTGGTGATGCGCCATTTCTTCACCGGCCCGCTGGCCAGCGCCTTTGCCCTCCAGCGCCACACCCCTGCCGCCGAGCCGGAGGCCGTGTGCGAGGAAGGCCGCATTACCGAGACGCTTTGACGCCCCCCTCTTGGCCAAGGACCATGACGCCCGTGCCCCCATCCCAGCGCCTGCCGCTTGAAACCTTTACCGTGCTGTGCGGCATGCCGCGCTGCGGCACGCGCCAGTTTGCCGATTTCCTCAATGCCCATCCGCGCCTGTGCCTGCAGGGCGAAATCCGCAGCGGCCTGGTGCAGACCATTCGCGCCACGCTGGCCGCCGGCGATCGCGCCTATGCCACGGGATATGCCGCCAACTATTACCGGCAAAAGCGCGCGCAGGGCGTGATCGACATGTTCACGCTGCTGTCCAAGGCGCGGCGGATCAGCAAGCCGGGTGCCGATCTGCACGGCTTCAAATGCCCGCAGATGGAGCGGCAGAGCGCCGCGATCCGTGCCATCGTGCAGCCGGCATTTGCCCGGCTGGTGTGGTTGCACTGCATCCGCAACCCGGCCGATTGCTGGCTTTCGCTCAAGGCCATGCCGTGGTTTTCCGACGACATGGACCAGTTCGTGGCGCGGTATTGCGACAGCCTGGACCAGGCGCGCGCGATTGCCGATGCGCCAGCGGCCGAGGGCCTCGATACCCGGATCAGCCCGCTCGATCTCGATGCCTTCATCGCCGCGGCAGACAAGCCGGGATGGCTGGGCCGCCACCTGTTTGCGCCGCTGGGCCTGGCGCCTTCTCCCGACGAGCTTATGCGGATCGCCACCACGACAGACAACCGCAACGCCACCACCCGCGCCACCGGCAGCGCGCGGGCCACGGCGCTGGACAGGGCCGACCATGCGGCGATGGCGCGCCATGCACCGCGGCTGGACCAGGCGATTGCCGCCTACAATGCCCGGTTCGGCACTGCGCTGGCGCTGCGCCTGCCGGTGGCAGAGGCGGTGGCCGCATGATCCGCGCCGGGCTGGCCGCCCTGGCCCTGCTGATCCCGGTTGCTGCGCAGGGCGCCACGCTCTACCTGGCGCCCGATGGCAACGATGCGGCCGATGGCCACAGTGCCAAGGCGCCGCTTGCCACGCTGGGCGCGGCGCTTGCCCGTGCGCAGCAGGCCCCGGCGGACGAGGAAACCCGCGTGATCGTGCTGCCCGGCGTCTATCGCGGGCAGAGCGCGGATATCGACGGGCGGCGCCTGCGGGGGCGGTTGACCCTGGCCGGGACCAGCGCCGATCCGGCCGCCTATCCCGCGTTCGTGGGGAATGGCAGCGGCACCTGGCTGCGCTTTCGCGGTGCGGAGGGGCGCGATAGCGGATTGACCGTGCGCGCCTTGCGCATTGCGCGCTATGCCACGGCGATCAGCCTCAACGGCAATCGAAATGATCCGGCCGCGTTCAACCGCGGCACCGTGCTGGAAAACCTGGTGCTGGCGCAGATCGGCACGGACACGGGCCAGGGCCTGGCGCCCTCCACCGCCGCGATCCGCCTGGTCAACGCGCAGGATACCGTGGTGCGCGGGATGTTCTTCCATACTATCCGCAACGCCCCGCGTTCCGCATGCGGTGGCCTTCACGCGATCTATCTGGCCAGCCATTCCACCGGCGCGCGGATCGAGGGCAATACCTTTCAGGATTTCTGCGGCAGCGCGATCAAGCTGCGCGATGCCTCGGGCAATGCCACGATCCGCGCCAACCACTTCCGCGATGCCGATGGCGCCCCGGGCATCGAGGAATGGTTCTGCGACATGGCCCGCACCGACGAATGCACCAAGCCGGGCGGGGAATGCCCATCCACCGGCATCCGCGTGACGGGCAACGATTTCGGCAACTTGCCGGCAGACCGCCGCGTGATCGTGCGCGGATCGCGCGTGGCGCGATCGTGGTGCCCGCCCGCCAGCGCCACGGCGCCGCGCTTTGTGCTCGATGGCGGGCAGACGCTGCCATGAGCGCCGCCCCGCTGGCTCGGCTCAAGATCGCGCTGGTTGCCGATGACCTGACGCGCGCCTGCCTGGCCCCCGAATGCCGGATCATCGACGTGCCGGCGCTGGCCACGGCCTATGGCTTTCACCGCCTGCTTGCCGCGGCGCGGCCCGACATGCTGCTGGTGGAAAGCACCTGGGCCGGGTGGGGGCAGACCTGGCAATATCGCGTGGCCAGCTATCCCGATCATTGGCTGCGCTCGAACCGGCGGCTGCGCGCGCTGGTGCGCACCGCGCGCGACATGGGCATTCCCACGGTGTTCTGGAACAAGGAAGACGGGGTTCATTTCGATCGCTTCATCGCCAGTGCGCGGCTGTTCGATCATGTCTTTACCGTCGATGCCAATTGCCTGGCGCGCTATCGCGCAGTGATGGGCGCCGGTGCCTCGGTGCATGTCCTGCCGTTTCCGGTGCAGCCCGCCTATCACCGCTTTACCGGGTTTGCCTTTGCCCGGCACCAGGCCAACTTCGTGGGCAGCTATTCCACCCATGTGCACCCTGCGCGCCGCGCCTGGCAGGACATGGTCTTTGCCGCCGCGCTCGACAGCGGGCTGGGCCTGACGGTCTATGACCGCAATTCGGCACGGCCATCGCCGATCTATCGCTATCCCGCCAGCGCGGGGTTGACCGTGCATCCGGCGGTGGCCCACACCGAAACCGCGCGCATCTACAAGGAAAACCTGGTCTCGCTCAACGTCAACACGGTGACGGATTCGGTCACGATGTTCTCGCGCCGGCTGGTGGAAATCCTGGCCTGCGGCGGCATAGCCGTCACGTCTGCCGCGCGATCGGTGGATGCGCTGTTTGCGCAGTTCTGCCACGTGGTGAGCGATGGCGCGCAGGCGCAAGACCTGTTTGCCCGGCTGCGCCACGGCCCGCAGCGCGATGACCTGGAACGCGCCCGCGCCGGGGCGGCGCATGTCGCCGCCCACCACACCTGGGACCGGCGCCTGGCTGAAGTGGCGGCGGTGGCCGGGGTCTGATCCCCACGGCCGGCACGCCACAGCGGCGGATGGCTCCATATCGAACAGGCTTTGCGCCGCCCGGCCGGGACGCTGGCCCGCAGGCGCAGGCGCACGGCCGGGCGGTGCGATCCGCCCCTGCCACCACGCGCCCCGCGTCGCTGGAAACGGCGCGCCTACTGCCTGCGAAACGGTTGTTTCCGCGCTGGTGAGGCGCAGCGATCGGCGCCACCCCTGATCGTGTTGGCAAGTCTGTGATGGAGCGGAGGCGCACGGTGCGCGAAGGCAGCGAAGGCCCGGATGCCCGGATGGCTACAGCCCCTGCCCGGCATGATGGGGAGGCAGGCCGATGGTCACCGGCGGGATGGAGCCAGTTTGCCGGCAAGCGCATCCTGCTGCTGCAGGGGCCGGTGGGGCCGTTCTTCGCCCACCTGGCCCGCGATCTGCGCCGCGCCGGGGCGGAGGTGCGGAAAGTGAACTTCCACGCCGGCGACCAGGCGTTCTTTCCCGGCGGCCATGCCTGGCGCGGACCGATGGCGGAATGGCCGGCCTGGCTGGAGCGGCATCTTGCCGCCTGGCAGATCGATTGCGTGATGCTGTTCGGCGATTGCCGCCCGGTGCACCAGGCCGCGCGCGCCGTGTGCCAGCGCCACGCCGTGGCGGTGGGCGTGTTCGAGGAAGGCTATCTGCGGCCCAACCATGTCACGTTCGAATGGGGCGGGGTCAACGCCAACAGCGCGCTGCCCCGCAACGCCCAGGCGCTGGCCGGCGCGACGCCAGCCGGGCCGGCCTGGCCACGGCCGGCAGGCGCTGCGCTGGTCGTGCCGGTGCCGCCCACGTTCTGGCGCATGGCGCTGTGGGCGATGCTCTATTTCGCGGCCGGGGCGCTCCTTGCCTGGCGCTTTCCCCACTATGTCCACCATCGCCCGCTGGAACTGGCGCAGGCGCTGCCCTGGCTGCGCTCCGCCTGGCGCAAGCCGCTGCGCGCCCGGGCGCAGCGCGCGCTGCTGTCACGGCTGACCGGGGCCGAGAGCGGGCGCTGGTTCCTGGTGCCCTTGCAGGTGCACAATGATTCGCAGGTGCTGCACCATGCCGATACCGGCGGGGTGGCCGGGTTCATCGCCTCCACCATCGCCTCGTTCGCACGCCACGCCCCGCGCGAGTGCTTGCTCGTGATCAAGCATCACCCGATGGATCGCGGCTATCGCGACTATCGCGCCCTGGTGGCCAGCGAAGCAGCGCGGCATGGTTGCGCCGACCGGGTGCTGTGTCTGCACGATCAGCCCACCCTGCTGCTGTTGCAGCATTGCCGGGGAGTGATCACCATCAACAGCACCGTCGGCTTGAGCGCGCTGGGCGCCGGCCGTGCGACCAAGACCGTGGGTCGCGCCTTTTACGACATGCCGGGGTTGACCTATCAGGGCCCGCTGCACCGGTTCTGGCAGGAAGCACCGCAGGCGGCGCCCAACCGCGCCTTGTGGCTGGCGCTGGAACGCTCGATCATGGCGCGGGCACTGCTCAACGGCAGCTTTTATCGCCGCGTGGTGCCCGGCAGCGCCACCGGCCTCGCCATGGCGCCCCCGCCGATTCCGCCGCATATGCCAGGCAGCCCGGCGGCGTGGGCGCCCCCTGTGCCTACAGGCTCCAGTACTGCACCCCAGCCGGAAGCGCTTGTGGCGTAAGCGCGGATTTCACGTCGATCAACACCCCGCCGGGGCGCAGCATCGCGGCAATCGCCGCGCCGCCCAGCGCGGCATATTCGCGGTGCGACACGGCATAGATCACGGCGTCGAGATCGGCAAAATCGTCGAGCGGGCTCAACGTGATACCAAATTCGTGCGCGGCGGCGGCCGGCTCTGCGAGGGGATCGTGGACCAGCGGGGCGATGCCGAAATCGGCCAGTTCGCGCCAGATATCCTCGACCTTGGAATTGCGGATATCGGGCACGTTCTCCTTGAACGTCAGCCCGAGGATGCCGACCCGCGCCGACTTGAGCGCGCATCCCGCCCCGGCCAGCATCTTGACCGTGCGCTGGGCGATATAGGCGCCCATGCCATCGTTGATGCGCCGCCCGGCGAGGATCACCTGAGGGTGATAGCCCAGCTGCTCCGCCTTGGCCGTGAGGTAATAGGGATCGACGCCGATGCAGTGGCCGCCGACCAGACCGGGATAGAAGCGCAGGAAATTCCACTTGGTGCCGGCAGCGGCCAGCACCTCGCTGGTGCGGATGCCGACGAGATCGCAGATCTTGGAAATCTCGTTCATCAGGGCGATGTTGATGTCGCGCTGGGTGTTCTCGATCACCTTGGCGGCTTCGGCCACCTTGATCGAGCTGGCCTTGTGAATGCCCGCTTCCACCACCGCGCCATAGAGATCGGCGAGCAGGTCGAGCGTGTCCTGGTCTTCGCCGGCCACGACCTTGACGATCTTTTCGAACGGATGCTCCTTGTCACCCGGGTTGATCCGCTCGGGGCTATAGCCCAGCTTGAAATCGACGCCGGCCTTCAGGCCCGAAACCCGCTCGATCGTGGGGGCGCAGACCTCCTCGGTCGCGCCGGGATAGACGGTCGATTCGAACACGATGACGGTGCCCGGGCGGATCACCTTGCCCAGCGTTTCGCAGGCCATGCGCACCGGGGTGAAATCGGGGCGGCGGCTTTCGTCCACCGGGGTGGGCACGGTCACGATGATCACCGGGCAATCGGCCAGGGCAGTGGCATCGTCGGTCACCACCAGGGTGGAAGCCGCCAGGTCCTCGGCCGAAACCTCGCCGGTGTAATCGTGGTGCGCGCGCAAGGTGGCGATGCGATGGGCGCTGACGTCAAAGCCGACAACGGCAAACTTGCGGGCAAAGGCAATCGCCAGGGGCAGGCCGACATAGCCCAGCCCGACGACCCCGATTTTCTGCGAAAACACCCCGTTGCCCTGCACGCCTGTTCCATTCCTGCTGATGCCAATTGCCTTTGGCCATAATCCCATGGCGTTACCAATCCGCAAATGGCCCCTGCCCTGCCCGAAGGACAGCACGGCGCGCGTTCACCCCGTGCAACGGTGGGCCTTCCCCTGCCCGCGCTCTTTGACTAAGGGCACGATTAAACCGCTTTCACCCCGTCCCGCCACAACGGAGTCGCCCGATGTCCGACCTTGCCACGCTCGCAGCCCCCGTCACCAATCCGGCGGTGCGCACCGACTGGAGCCGCGAGGAAATCGCCGCATTGTTCGACCTGCCGTTTACCGAGCTGGTGTTCCGCGCCGCCGCCGTGCACCGCGACCATCACCGCGCCGGCGAAGTGCAGCTGTGCACGCTGCTGTCGATCAAGACCGGCGGTTGCCCGGAAGATTGCGGCTATTGCTCGCAAAGCGTCAAGGCCGACAGCGGCGTGGCCGCGAGCAAGCTGATGGACGTGCAGGCGGTGCTGCAATCGGCCGCACAGGCGCGCGATGCCGGTTCCAAGCGGTTCTGCATGGGCGCGGCCTGGCGCAATCCCAAGGACCGCGACATGGACGCCATCGTGCAGATGGTGAAGGGCGTGCGCGAGATGGGGCTCGAAACCTGCATGACGCTGGGCATGCTTACCCCCGATCAGGCCGGCAAGCTGGCCGAGGCGGGCCTCGACTATTACAACCACAACATCGACACCTCGCCCGAACGCTATAACGAGGTGATCACCACCCGCACGTTCCAGGACCGCCTCGATACCCTGAGCGTGGTGCGCGAGGCGGGGATCAACGTCTGCTCGGGCGGCATCGTGGGCATGGGCGAAACCCGCGCCGATCGCGTCGGCTTCGTCCACGCGCTGGCGACGCTGGAACAGCACCCCGAAAGCGTGCCGGTCAACGCGCTGGTGCCGGTCAAGGGCACCGTGCTGGGCGACATGCTGGCCGATACGCCCATGGCCAAGATCGACGACATCGAATTCGTGCGCACCGTGGCGGTGGCGCGCATCACCATGCCGCTGTCGATGGTGCGGCTGTCGGCGGGCCGCGAAAGCATGAGCGAGGCCACCCAGGCGCTGTGCTTCCTCGCTGGGGCCAACTCGATCTTCACCGGCGACAAGCTGCTGACCGCGCCCAATGCCGGCGACGACAGCGACGCAGCGATGTTCGCGCGCCTGGGCCTCAAGCCCATGGAAGGCGAAGAGCCGCTGCGGGCGATGAAGGCGGTTGGCGGCTGCTCGGGCGGCTGCGCGGCCTGAGCCTATGGACAGCGTGAACGCCACGGATCTGTGGCAGGCCCAGTCCGCCGATCTGGCGGGGTTGCAGGCGCGCGCGCGGCTGCGCGCGCTGGCCCCGCGCGCCGGCGTGGATTTTGCCAGCAATGACTACTTAGGGCTGGCCCAGGCGCCGCGCCTGCGCGCTGCCGTGGCCGATGCCTTGGCGCGCGGCGTGGCGGTGGGCTCTGGCGGGTCGCGCCTGCTGCGCGGCAATGATCCCGAGCACGAGGCGCTGGAAGCAGAAGCCGCCGCCTTCTTCGGCTGCGAAAGCACGCTGTGGTTCAGCGCCGGCTATGCCGCCAACGTGGCGTTGATTGCCACCCTGCCCCAGCGCGAAGACCTGGTGATCTATGACGAACTGATCCACGCCTCGGTCCACGAAGGGCTGCGGCTGACGCGGGCGCGCACGGCGATGGCGGCGCACAACGACGCCGATGCCTTTGCCACGCTGGCGGCGCAATGGCGCGCAAAGGGCCATACCGGGCGCCTGTGGCTGTGCGTGGAAAGCCTCTATTCGATGGATGGCGACCGCGCGCCGCTGGATGATCTTGCCGCCGTGGCAGAGCGCCATGGCGCGATCCTGGTGATCGACGAGGCGCACGCCACCGGCGTGTTCGGCCCGGATGGGCGTGGCCTGGCCGCGCATCTTGACGGGCGCGCCGACGTGATCGTGCTGCGCACCTGCGGCAAGGCGCTGGGCTGCGAAGGGGCGCTGGTGTGCGGCCCGCGCGTGATGCGCGATTTCCTGGTGAACCGGGGGCGCCCGTTCATCTTTTCCACCGCGCCCAGCCCGCTGATGGCCAGCGCGGTGCGCGAGGCCCTGCGCATCTGCGCCGACGAGCCAGAGCGCCGCGCCGCGCTGTCCGCGTTGATCGACCATGCCGCACGCCGGCTCGGCCCGCTGGGCGCCAGCGTCAGCGGCAGCCAGGTCATGCCGCTGATCCTGGGCGATGACGCGCGCACCATGGCCGTGGCCGCACGGCTTCAGGCCACAGGGTTCGATGTGCGCGGCATTCGCCCGCCCACCGTGCCGGCCGGCACCAGCCGCCTGCGCATATCCCTGACGCTCAACGCCGCGCCCGCCGATGTCGATGCGCTGGCCGCCACACTCGAGGAGATCCTGTGATGACCCGTTATGTCGTGACCGGAACCGATACCGGCATCGGCAAGACCGTGTTCAGTGCCGCCCTCGCCGGCGCCCTGCGCGCGCATTACTGGAAGCCGGTGCAATCCGGCCTCGATGACGGGGCAGACCGCGATGCCGTGGCCGCGCTGGCGCAATTGCCGCCTGACCTGATCCTGCCCGAAGCCTATCGCCTGACCGAGCCGCTCTCGCCCCACCGCGCGGCAGAGTTGGACGGGCTGCAGATCGATCCCGCGCGGCTGTCCCCGCCCGATCATGAACGCCTGGTGGTAGAGGGCGCCGGCGGCGCGCTGGTGCCGATCACGCGCGGCACGCTCTATGCCGATCTGTTTGCCTGGTGGAACCTGCCGGTGATCGTGGTGGCACGCACGGCGCTCGGCACCATCAACCACAGCCTGCTGACGCTCGAAGCGCTGCGCGCGCGCGGCGTGCCGATCCATGGCATCGCTTTCGTCGGCGCCGAGAACGCGGACAACGAACAGACCATCACCGCGATGGGCAAGGTGCGCCGCCTGGGCCGGCTCGACCCGCTCGATCCGCTTACCCCGGAAACCCTGGCCGCCGCCTTTGCCCGCGGCTTTGCGCTGGAGGATTTCGCATGACCGGCTCGCCCGTCTGGCATCCGTTCTGGCAGCACGGGCTGGGCCTGCCCATTCCCAAGGTGGCGCGCGGCGAAGGGGCGGCGCTGATCCTGGAAGACGGCACCCGCGTGATCGATGCGATCTCGTCATGGTGGGTGACCACGCACGGCCACAACAACCCGCGCATCATGGCCGCGATCCGCGCCCAGACCGAGCGGCTCGACCAGGTGATCTTTGCCGGGTGGACGCACCAGCCAGCCGAAGACGTGGCGCGCGGCCTTGTCGCCATGCTGCCCGATGCGCTGACCCGCGTGTTCTTTTCCGACAGCGGCAGCACCTGCGTGGAAGTGGCGCTGAAAATGGCGCTGGGCTTCTGGGCCAACCGTGGCGAAGCGCGCGATCGCATCCTGGTGATGGAGCATTCCTATCACGGCGATACCATCGGCACGATGTCGGTGGGGGAACGCGGCGTCTATAACGCGGCTTATGCGCCGCTGCTGTTCGATGTGGGCACGATCCCGTTTCCAACCGGCAATGGCGCCAACACGATCGACGCCCTGGAAGCTGCCTGCCGCAAAAACCCGGCTGCGCTGATCGTGGAACCGCTGGTGCTGGGCGCGGGTGGCATGCTGTTCTACCCCCCGGCCGTGCTGGCCGCGATGGCCGAGGTCTGCCGCCGCCATGGCGTGCTGTTCATTGCCGACGAGGTGATGACCGGGTTTGGCCGCACCGGCACGCTGCTGGCGTGCAACCAGGCCGGCGTGGTGCCCGATATCCTGTGCCTGGCCAAGGGCCTGACCGGCGGATCGATGCCGCTGGCCGTCACCGTGGCGCAAGAGCCGATCTTTGCCGCGCACTGGTCAACCGACCGGGCCAAGCTGTTCTACCATTCGTCGAGCTATACCGCGAACCCGATGGCCTGCGCGGCGGCGGTGGAAAACCTGGCGATGTGGCGCGACGAGCCGGTGCAGGCGCGCATCGATGCCCTGGGGCAGAACCAGCAGGCGCTGCTCGATCGCCTCGCCGCACTGCCCGGCGCGCAGCATCCCCGCCGCTGTGGCACGATCATCGCGGTGGATTTCGCCACGCCCGATGGCGGCTATCTTTCCGCCCTGGCGCCACACCTGATGGCCTTCGCCCGCGACAACGGCGTCTTGCTGCGTCCGCTGGGCAACACCGTCTATGTCCTGCCGCCCTATTGCATCAGCGCGGCGGACCTGGCGCGGGTGGGCGATGTGGTGGAGGAAGGGCTGGCCTCTATACGCCATTGACGCATATGTCAATGACGTATAATCAGAGCAAATGACTGCCATGCAGACCGTCGTGGAACTGCCCGAGTTTCTGCGGCGGGCCAAAGCAATCATGACCGACGCGGAGCGCGTAGCACTGGTGAACTTCCTTGCTGCCAATCCCGAGGCCGGTGTTTCGCTGGGCGGGGGGCTGCGCAAAGTGCGGTTTGCGCGTGATGGCGGCGGCAAGCGTGGCGGCTATCGCACCATCCACCTGTTTGGTGGTGGCACGATGCCAATCTTTCTGATCACGGTTTTCGCCAAAAACGAAAAGGACAATCTGAGCAAAGCGGAACAGGCCGAGTTGATCACACTCGGCAAGCGCCTGCTCATTCATTACGGAGATCGCCCATGAGCGCGTTTGACAGCATCAAGCAGGGCCTGACCGAAGCTCTTGCCTTTGCAGACGGCGAAGAAACAGGCGCTGTGGTCCACCATGTGGATGTCCCTGAGGTTGACGTGGCGGCCATTCGGGCGAGCACCGGCCTATCGCAAGGGGCCTTTGCCCGCAGCATCGGCGTGGCCAAGGGAACGTTGCTCAACTGGGAGCATGGGCGGCGGCGACCGACCGGCCCGGCGCAAGTCTTGCTGGCGATGATTGCCAAGCAGCCGTCACTGGTCCGCGAGATGCTGCGCTGACGCTACGCGGTTTGACGTGATCACAACGCCTGCGGACCAGGGGGCATATGTCGGAAATTGCCCCCGCTGGATCAGGCGAAACAGATCGCACGGCAGGCGTCGCGGAACGGCCGGTCAATTCCGCTGCAACGACGCACACTGCCTGGCAAATCGCACCGGCCCAGCCGACAGAAGCAACACCGGCGGTCGTTCGCGCGCCGTGACCACGACCTGGTCCAGCGGCACGGCATCGGCAGGATCGTTCCGGGCAAAGGCCTGAACCAGGCAACGACCATGCCGGGGCCGCAGCGACGCCGGAACCGTGACCGGTCTCGTGCCCGCAGCAGCAAGCCAGGCCGGGCGGCCAAGGCGATAGCGGCGGCGCGGGTGGATCACCTGGAGATCGACCGCGCCGGCATAGGGGCCCAGCACGAGCGGCGTCGCACCGTCGAACAGCACGCCTGGCCGCGTACCCACCATGCGCGCCGCCGCCGCCTGGGCTTGGCGCGCTGCCGGATCAAGATCGGTCACGGTGGTCTGGTCGATCGTCAAGGGATCGATCCCGGTCATGCGCTTGAGCCGCGCCGCCATCCACTCAACCTTGGGATTGCCCTCGTCCGCTTCATCGATCGGCGCTTCGGCAACATGGCTGTGGCCCACATAGACCAGCAGCTTCTGGCCGGGGAAGCGCGCCAGCAGGGCCGCCAGGTTTTCGGCCTGGGCCTGCTCGCGCGCGATGATGCTGGCCTGCCGATCGGTACCGGGGGCGGCGACCGATTGCGCCTCGGTCTGTTCATAGGCCGCCGGGGTGTAGCCCATGGCCAGCGCCTCTCGCACAAAGCGCGCATAGACCGGATCGAGCGAATAGAATCCGGTTCCCCGGCGGACAAGGCCATCGCGCTTGAGCTGGTCCATGATCTTGCCAGCAGGATCGTTGTAGAACGTCTCGGCCGCCAGGACGCCATAGCCCAGGGGGCGCAGGGCGCGGGCCACCTGCAAGGCAAACATGCGATCGCGCGGGCTGACATGCGCTTCGTTCAGGATGACGATGTGGGTGTCTTTCGCCCGCTTGACGATTTCGGCGATCGCGTCGTGGGCCACGGCGTGCTCGACGCGCAGGGTCCAGTCCTGCTTTGGCACCGCCGGCCGTCGGGCGCGGTCCAGCGTTGCGAGATCGAGTTCGCCGCTGATCATGACACTCGCCTGCTGCCACATCTGATAGGCATATTCATCCTTCTCCCGGCCCTGGCGCGTGAACGCCAGCCTGGCCAGCATGTCGCGCGCGGCAAGGTAGTGCCCCTGGTCGAGCTGGGACATCGCCGCATCGACCTGCGGTGGTGGACCGGGCGTTTGTGCCACGGCCGGCGCGGCGATGAGCAGGGCCAGCGGGATGACAGCTTTCATCGGTGGCGCTTCCCTCAACATCGCAGACCCGCCCGGTTGTGGCACGGGCGGCTGGCGCTGCCAACCGTGGCGCGCGCGTTTTGCAGCGCGGCAGCGCTACGCATTTCCCCTTAATAGCCAATATGTTCCTGGCAAAGAAGACTGCGCCGGCGTCAACCGCGTCTGGAGCGGGCATGTTAAACGATTGCGGCAAGACTGTGCAGACCGGGCGGCGAATCCCTGCCGCCCGTTGCTGGCAACGTGCAGGACGGCTGCTGATGGCGCTTGTTAAGAACACCCGGTTTCGCCAGTCGCTGCTGGTCACGGCCGGCATCGTCGCGGCCCCCGCCCTGGCGGCAACGGTGATCATTACCACGGGCAAGGCTGCCTCTTCGGCCAGCACAACGCCAGGCACGGCGCCGGTGACACTGGCAAGCAGCACGGTGCCCTTGGCCACGGCCGGGGCCGGCGCCGGGGCCCTCACGGCCAAGGCATCGGGTTCTGCCCCCGGCACCCCGCTGCTGCTGGGCGCGCAAACCCATTTCAGCCAGGGCTGGCCGGCCGGGGTGGGCGATCTGGCCGCGCAGGCGCAGGCGCCGCTGTTGCGCGATTCGCTGCCCTGGGCGGCGGGGGAGACGAGCAAGGGGCGTTATGCGCTGGGCAGCGCGGCGGCACAGAATCTGATGGCGGCGTGCCAGGCCGGGCGGCGCCTGATCCTGACGGAAATTCCCACCAACCCGCTGTATGACAATGGCCTGTGGGTTTCGTCCGAACAGGGCCGCGCCGCGTTTGCCGCCTATCTCGGCGCGCTGAAAGACAAGTTCGGCAGCTGTCTGGCCGCGATCGAGCTGGGCAACGAGATCAATGGCAGCCGCGCCATGGTCTTTGCCGGCGGGATCGACAGCGTGGCCGCCTATGTGCGGATTGCCGCGGCGGCCCATGCGCGGCTGGGCGGCAATCCGGCGCTGCTGGGTGGATCGACCAACATGATCGGCACGGGCTTCCTGCGCCCGCTGTTTGCCGCCGGGCTGCTCGCCCAGGTCGATGGCATTGCCGTGCATCCCTATCGCAACCGCGGCGAAGGACTGGACGTGGAACTGGCGCAACTGACCGCGGCCATGGACGGCGCCGGGCAGCGCGTGCCGGTCTGGGCCACCGAATTCGGCCTGGCCACTACCGACCAGGCCACGGCGGCAGGTGAGCTGGTCAAGCAGGCGACGATGCTGGCCGCCGCTGGCGTGGGCCAGGCCAGCTGGTATGCCCTGATCGACCAGAGCGGTTTCCCCACCATGGGGCTGTTTGCCGGCACCGCGATCAAGGACCAGGGCCGCGCGTTCCGCTTCCTGCAGGCCAGCGTGCTGCCCAAAGGCCGCCCGGTGCGGCTGGACCTGGGCGATCCGCTGCTGTTTGCCTATCGCCTGGGCAGCGATACCACGGTGATCTGGGGCGCCCCGCGCGGGCTGGTGCTGGGCAGCGGGACGCGCGCCTATGGCCCCACCGGGCAGGCGCTCACCGCCCCGGCGATCGGCGATCAGCCCATCGTGCTCGTCGGCACGGACTATACCCTGGGCGCCTCGGCCGTGGTGGCCGATACGCTGCTGGGCTGGGGCACGCCGGCCTGGCGCTATTTCGTGCGCAACCGCGCGGGCAGCGATACCGCGCTCGATTGGCTGGACGATACCTGGACCGGCTATTTCGGCAACAAGTTCAGCAAGCCGCTGCGCATCAACGCCACCAGCGCCGCGCCGGCTGGCGATGCCGCTGCGCCGTTGCGCGCGGTGTGGCGCTATACCGCGCCACTGGCACAGGCGGTGGACCTGCGTGGCTGCTTTGCCAAGGCGCCGGGCGGCGACGGGGTGGACCTTGCCGTGCTGCGCAATGGCAAGGCGCTGTGGCAGGGCGTGCTGACCGGCGGCCTGCAGCCCGGCCCGGTGCCGGTTGACCTGGCGAAGGGTGACCGGCTCGACATTGTCGCCGGGCCGAACCAGACCTTTGGCAGCGATGCGTTCTTCTATCGCGTGGTGCTGTTCCGCCGCGGGCAGAGCGCGGCGGTGGCCTGTCCCAATTGATCAGGGCGTCGTTGCAGAAGTCGGGGCTGGGGCCGGCGTCGGAGTCGGCGTGGCAGCAGGCGCCGGCACTTGGTTTGCCACGCGCCGCGCGGTGATCACCTTCACCGGCTGGGCGAGCATCTGCCCGCGCATCGCGCCTTCGCCCATGGTCGGCGAAATCGGCATGTCCCAGATCTTGCGCACCACATCCATGCCCGACACCACGTGCCCGAACGCGGCATAGCCCAGTTGCCGATCGGGATCGGCATTGGCCGGATCGGCATCCAGGCCGGGCATGTCCGACAGCAGGATGGAGAAATCCGACGTGGCCGAGCCTGGCGCCAGCCGCGCCAGTGAGAGCGTGCCGGCCTTGTGCAGGATGCCGGTCTGGCTGGTGGGTTCATGGGCCACGGGCTTGAACAGCTTGGCCGCATCGCGAATGCCACCCTGCAACAGGCCATTGGGCTGCTCGCCCCAGGGAAGGTGCATGGCGCGGTAGAACGTCATCCCGTCATAGCGCTTGGCATCCACGTAATGCAGGAAATTGCCCACGCTGATCGGGGCATGCTTGCCATCGAGTTCCACCACGATGGTGCCCTGGTCGGTCACCAGGGCCACGGTTGCCACATCGGGCACCGGCGCCGGCGCGGGAGCGAGCCTGGCGGGCGCCGCCCTGCGCGCGGGGGCAGCGAACGCGGGAGGGGCGCAGGCAAGGTGCACGGCTGCGATGGCCATCATGGCGAATCGGATCTTCATCGCGCCATCCTGCCGATCCGCGCGCCGCCGGTAAATGGCCCGGCGCGCGCCATGGTTAACGCCGCGATAGCAACGATCCACAGGGGTATGGTTACCGATCCGTGAAGGCCCGCGCCCTAGTTTTCCGGCGATTGCCGCAAACCGCCGGAGCCAGCTGCCATGCATCGTTTCAATATCTCTGCCAAGTTGATGTCAGCCTTTGCCGTGCTGCTGGCGGTGATGGCCGCGATCAGCGTCGTGGGCGTCAACCGCATCGGCGAGGTAAACGCGATCGCCACCGAAATGCGCGAGCGCTGGCTGCCGGCCTCGCAATCGCTAGGCGATCTGCACAGCTATCTCTCGCAATACCGCATCAAGCAGGCCGAGGTGGTCTATACCCCCGGTCCGCGTTCGGCCAAGCTGGCCCGCAACGCGCAGATCGTGATCGACAAGACCATTGCCGATTACCGCGCGGATATCGCCACGCCGCAGCAAAAGGCGCTGCTCGACCAGTTCGAGAAGGGCTGGCGCGATTTCACTGCCGATACCGATCGCCTGATCACCGTGGCGCAAAGCGATCCCGCCGCCGCCCATGCCGCACTCAATGCCGAAACGCTCGATCACTATTACGCGCTGGAAGACCTGGTGCTGCAACTGATCGATCTCAACGCCAAGGGCGCCGGGGCGATTTCGGAACAGAGCGCAACGATCTATACCTCGGCCCAGCGCTTCATGGTGGGGGCAGCCGTGGCCGCGCTGGTGGTGGCGGTGTTCATGCTGGTGGTGCTGATGGCCACGGTGGCGCGACCGGTCAAACGGATGAGCGCGGCGGTGGATCGCTTGGCCGCCGGCGATATCACCATCGACGTGCCGGGCCTGGCCCGCGCCGACGAACTGGGCCAGCTTGCCCGCGCGCTCGACGGGTTCAAGGCGCTGTTCGCCCGCGACGCGCAGCGTGCGCGCGAGGAGCAGGCCCGCGCCGACGAAGCCAACGTCACCATTGGCGCGATCGGCGGCGGTCTTGCTGCCCTGGCGCAGGGCGACCTGACCCACCGCGTGGCCGAAAACGGCCATGGCGCGATGGGCAAGCTGCACATGGATTACAACGCCGCGCTGGGGGAAATGAGCCAGGTGCTGGGCCGCATCGTGGCCGGGTGCCGCACGATCAAGCTGGGCATCGACGAGATCGCCGCCGCCTCGTCAGACCTGTCGGCCCGGTCGGAGCAGCAGGCCAACGCCCTGGCGCAGACCGCGCGCACGCTCAACGCGTTTACCGGCACGGTCAAGATCACGGCCGACAACGCACGGCAGACCAGTGGCCGCCTGCGCGTGGCGCGCGATACCGCCGGCCAGGTGGAAACGATCGCCCACGATGCCGTGGGGGCGATGCGATCGATCGAGGACAGCTCGCGCCAGATGGCCGAGATCATTGCCGTGATCGACGGCATCGCGTTCCAGACCAACCTGCTCGCGCTCAACGCCGGGGTAGAGGCGGCCCGCGCCGGGGACGCCGGCAAGGGCTTTGCCGTGGTGGCATCGGAAGTGCGCGCGCTGGCCCAGCGGAGTGCCGACGCGGCCAAGGATATCAAGACCCTGATCACGACGAGTTCGCAGCAGATCGCCGGTGGTGTTGCCCTGGTCGAAGGCAGCGGCGAAGCGCTGCGCCAGATCGTGGGCGAAGTGAACGCGGTCTCGGGCCTGGTCGAGGAAATTGCCGAAGCGGCCGAAAAGCAGGCCGACGGCATCGGCGAAATCTCGCGCATGGTGTCAGACATGGATTCGTTCACCCAGCGCAACGCCGCGATGGTGGAGGAAAGCACCGCCAGCACGCGCACGCTGTCGAGCGAAACCGACAGCCTGATGGAACAGCTCGGCCGTTTCCGCCTGGCCGGTGGCGATGCCCGGCCGGTGGCCGCCCCGCGCGTGGTGCCGGCGCAGCCGCCCGAACCCGCGCCGGCCGCCGTGCTCCCCGTTCCCACGCCGGCTGCCGAAACCGCCAGCCCGCCACCACGCCCGGCACCGGTCCTGGCAGTTGCCGGCAACCTCGCCGTCGATGATTGGAGCGAGTTCTGAAGCGCCACCTTCGTAATTGTCCGCAGGGGCGGCGCATGGTGATCCTAACCCCGCGCCGGGGATAACGGCAGCGTTGCGGATGCGGGGCGATCAACGATCGGCCCGGCGGCCGCAGCGCCCCTTGTTTCATCACCCTGAATTCGACAGCGAAGGACACCCCCCTATGCGTCATCCCCGTGTGCGGGCCGCGGCCCTTGCCCTTGCCTGTTTCGCTGCCGGCCTGGCTGGCGCCGCCCATGCGCAAAGCGCGGACTGGTCGCGCCAGGTCACCCGGATCATCGCCTCCAAGCAGACCTATCCGCCCACCGCGCAGATGCGCGGCGAGGAAGGCACCGCCAAGGTCAAGGTCTATATCAGTGCGGTGGGCGCGATCGAGAAGACCGAGTTGGTCGGCGGCTCCGGCTCGGCCACGCTCGATCGCGAAGCGCTCGCCCTGCCGCGCCGCGCCGGCAACCTGCCGGCCCCTCCGGGCGGGCCGACCACGCTGACCGTGCCGATCACCTGGCGGCTGATGTAAAGCTGAACGAGAGGCTTGCCCTTAAGGGCGGGCCTCTCGTCTCGACCGGCAACCGGGGATCAGAGCCCGGCTTCCACCGCCACGCGAATGGCATCGGCGCTGGTGCGCACACCCAGCGTGCGGATGACGGACGAGCGGTGCATCTTCACCGTCCGTTCCGACAGACCCAGCTCGTAGGCGATCTGCTTGTTGAGCTTGCCCGCCGCCATGTGCACGAGGATTTCGCGCTGGCGCGGCGAAAGCAGCGCCACGGCATCGCGCGCCGCCTGGGCACGCGCGGCGCCAACCGTATTGCCCGCTTCAAGATCGGCGGCCTTGCTAACATCCACTTGGGAACCAAGGAAATATTCCAGTTCCCCCTGGGCGTCGAAGATCGGCGCGACCATCACGGCATTGCGAAACGGCGTGCCGTCCTTCTTGTAGTTGATGATCTCGACCAGGACCGGCCGGCCCTCGCGGATGCCCGCGCGCAGCTCTGCCGTCAGGTCAGGCTCGGTGCCCGGCCCGCGCAGGAAGCGGCAGTTGCGGCCGATGATCTCGTCCCGCTCATAGCCGGTCAGTGCTTCGAACGCGGCATTGCATTCCACGATCGGGTTATCGGGCAAGCGAGGGTTGCTGATGACCGCAGCGACCGGGCTTGCCGTTATCATCTCGGATATCAGCATGTTTCCTCATGTGGCACGGCGCGCGCTTCGCTCCAGTGTCCTTTCGGCCATGTTGTAGCGGCCGGCTGCCAACTGCAAGTCCGAAGTGCATGCCCGGTCTTGCTCTGATGCGCATCTTTTGCGTGCAGCCTCCCCGGGCCGGAGAACTCCGCCATGAACCTGATGACTCTCGATTTCGCCTCCGCGCAAGACAGCCATGACGGCTGCGACGATGCCAGCCACAACCATGCTGCGCACAATCACGCCGGGCAGCACCCTGCCCCGCCGGCCAAGCCGGCCGTGCCCGAGCAGGTGCAGGAAGCGATCCGCACGCTGCTGCGCTTTGCCGGCGAAGACCCCAGCCGCGAAGGCCTGATCGATACGCCGGCCCGCGTCGGCCGCGCCTGGCTGGAATATTGCCAGGGCTATCGCGAAGATCCCAGCGTGCACCTGACCCGCACGTTCGAGGAAGTGGGCGGCTATGACGAGATCGTGCTGCTGCGCGATATCCCGTTCCAGTCGCACTGCGAACACCACATGGCGCCGATCACCGGCAAGGCGTCGATCGCCTACCTGCCCAACAACCGCGTGGTCGGCATTTCCAAGCTGGCCCGCGTGCTGCACGGCTATGCCCGCCGCCTCCAGGTTCAGGAGCGCCTGACGGCCGAAGTGGCGCAGTGCATCTGGGACCATCTCCAGCCCCAGGGCGTGGCCGTGGTGATCGAGGCGCAGCACGGCTGCATGACCGGGCGCGGCGTGTGCACGCCGGGCGTGGGCATGATCACCAGCCGCATGCTCGGCTGCTTCTTGCAGGACGCCAGCTCGCGCCGCGAGGTGATGTCGCTGATGGGCCGCGGCTGACGCGGGCAGGAGGGGACATTGCATTTCGGGATCATCGGGGCGGGGCTTGCTGGCCTGACCTGCGCTGACCGGCTGGTGGGGGCCGGCCACGTGGTCAGCGCGTTTGACAAAGGACGCGGGCCGGGCGGGCGCATGTCCACCCGGCGGATCGATACGCCGCTGGGCCAGGCGCGGTTCGATCATGGCGCGCAGTTCTGCGCCGCCACCACGCCCGGCTTTGCCCGGCAGGTGGCCGAGTGGGCAGAGCGCGGCGTGGCCGCGCCCTGGCCCGATGCCGGCCCCGATGCCTATGTCGGCGTGCCGGGCATGAATGCGCTGGTCGCCGATCTGGCGCAGCGCCACGACGTGACGTTCGAATGCCTGGTCAAGGGCCTGCTCCACGATGGCCGCCAGTGGTGGCTGGTGCTGGATGGTCAGCGACGCGGGCCGTTCGATGCCGTGGTGGTGGCAACGCCGGCCGAACAGGCCGCGCCGCTGCTGTCACTCCACGCCTTTCCCATGGCCCGCGCTGCGGCGGGCAGTGCGTCTCAGGCGTGCTGGACGGCGATGATGGCCTGGGCCGAGCCGCTGCCATTGGACTGGACGGTGTGGCGCGGCGATGGCCCCCTTGCCTGGGTGGCGCGCAATTCGGCCAAGCCGGGCAGGCCTGGCCCAGCCCAGGGCGCGCCCGATTGCTGGGTCATCCAGGCCAGTGCCGATTGGTCGCGCCAGCACCTTGAGCAAACGCCGGAAGAGGTTATCGGCCAGATCGCCGATGCCTTTGCCGACCTTGCCGGGATCGCCCTGCCCGAGCCGCTGGTGGCGCGCGCCCATCGCTGGCGCTTTGCCCGGCCAGTGGGCGCGGGCAGCACCGCGCTGTGGGATGATATGCTGCGCCTGGGCGCTTGCGGCGACTGGTTGACCGAACCGACCGTGCAGGGTGCCTGGCTGTCTGGTGACGCGCTGGCGGGCCGCATCCTTGCTCGCATGGCGGCCTGAGCCGCACGAAAAAGGGGGGCGAGCCAGGCCCGCCCCCCTTTCTCCTTGGTAACATCGCCCCGCTTACTGCGGCAGCACCGGATGCTTGACGATCGGCGCCGGCTTGGGGAACTGCTGCGGCGGATTGGCCTTGAGCAGGGCCATCGCCTCGGCCACGGCGCGCTCCAGCTGCGGATCGTGGCCTTGGCGGATCAGCGCCGGGTCCTGCTCCACCTCGATATCGGGCGGAATGCCGATCCCTTCCACTTCCCACTGGCCAGTGGTGCCATAGATCGCCCAGCGCGGCGCGGTGACGCTGCCGCCATCGATCAGTTGGGGATAGCCGCCGATCCCGACCAGGCCGCCCCAGGTGCGCTTGCCCACCAGTGGGCCAACGCCTTCCTTGTGGAACAGCCAGGGCAAGGCATCGCCGCCCGATCCTGACATTTCGTTGATGATCATCACCTTGGGGCCAAATATCGCTGCGGCCGGCTCGATCTGGTCGGCCCCCTCGCGGGTGTGGTTGATCATCTGCGGGGTGCGCTTCAACTGGTCGACGATATAGTCGGCGATCTGGCCGCCGTGGTTGAAGCGCTCGTCGATCACGGCGCCCTGCTTGCCCACCTGGGCATAGTAATAGCGGTTGAAGTTGGCAAAGCCGCCAGCCGCCGTATCGGGCACATAGACATAGGCGAGCTTGCCGCCCGACAGCCGGTCGACCGTGCGGCGGTTGCCTTCCATCCAGCTGCGCAGGCGCAACGCGCCTTCACTGGCGATCGGCACCACGGTGACCTGGCGCGACCCGGCGCCCGCCGCCGTGCTCGCCACGGTCAGCACGGTCTGCTTTCCGGCCGTGCCATCGAGCGCGCGATCGATCTCGGTCTGGGTATCGACCGGGCGACCGTTGACCGCCAGGATGAACTCCCCGGCGCGCACGTCAACGCCGGGCTGGCTGAGCGGGGCGACCAGCTTGGGGTTCCAGTTCTCGCCCGGCAGCACGCGGGCAATGCGCCAGCGCCCATCGACCGCCTCGTAATCGGCGCCGAGCAGGCCGCCGCGCGCGGTTTGCTGTTCGGGCACGTCACCGCCGTTGATGAAAGTGTGGCCAACCGAGATGTGCCCGGTCATTTCCTCCAGCAGCACGTTGAGATCCTGCCGCGCGGCAAGGCCGGGCAGGAAGCGGGCATAGAGCGCCTCGGCCCGCGCCAGATCGAGCCCGTGGTGGTTGGGATCGTAGAGGAAGTCGCGCTCGATCCGCCAGACCTCGTGATAGATCTGCTTCCATTCCGCCTGGGGATCGACCCACACGCGCACGTCGTCGAACTTGATCGGCTTGGCGCTTTCGCCGTCCTTCACTTCCTTGTCGGCATCGGCCACCAGCCAGGTGCCGCTGCGCTGCAACAGCATCTTGCTGCCGTCTGCCGAAAGGGAAAAGGTATTGGCCGCCACACCTTGTGCCAGTTCCTTGTTCTTCCGTTCCTTGAGGTCGAAACGGAACAGCGTGCGCGGCGGGCCGGCCTCGTCGCCTTCCAGGTAATCGGCATCGGTCGCTGCCGGCGGGATGGTCAGGGTATAGACCACGCCATCCTTGCCGGCCTGCAGTTCCACGATGTTGGCGCGCGGGATCGGCAGCGCCAGGATGCGCTGGTCCAGCCCCTCGAAATCGATCCGTACCGGGGCCGGCGGGGTTGGCTTGCCGCCCTTCCCGTCCTTGTCGCCGTCCTTGCCGCTATCCTTGCCCTCATCCTTGGCGTCGGCCGGCTTGTCATCGCTCGGGCTGTCGTCGGCCTTGGGCCTGGCCTTGCCCTTGCCCGGCTTGTCGCGGCCCGGCAGGGTATCGGCGGCGCTTTCCTCGTCGCTTTCCGGCGCGATCGGCGAGGCGCTGTCCTTGCGCAGCACCATAACATAGGCCGCGCCATCAACCGCGCGCCCCATGCTCGACATGTCGAGCCAGCCGGCCGCCGGCCCGGTCGCCGTGGTCGCGGCGAAATAGAGATACTTGCCGCCATGATCGAAGCGGGGCGAGATCACGTCGCTCAACCCGTCGGTCACCTGCGTGTTCTTGCCGGTGGCCAGCGAATGCACCCAGGCAGCATGGAAATGGCTGGGCAGCTGGCGGGTATAGACGATCCACTGGCTGTCGGCCGACCACGCCGCGTCAAAGCTGCTGCCGGGCGCATCGAACAGGTTGGTATCGATCTTGACCGGCGCTGCCGCGGTGCCGGCGGCAAGGTCGATCAGCCACAGGTTCAACCGCTTGTCCTCGAACACGATCTTCTTGCTGTCGGGCGACCAGCGCGGGTTGTAGAAGAACGAAGGGGGCGTCCCCAGCGCGATCTTGCGCACCGCGCCCAGGCCATCGGCCGCACCGATGTGCAGCGCATATTCGCCGGATTCATCGGAAAACCACGCGATCTTGGTGCCATCGGGCGATGGCGCGGGATCGCGATCGGCCACGCCGGGCGAACGCGTGATGTTGCGCACATCGCCCTTTTCGGCCGGGGCGGAAAGCACCTCGCCGCGCACTTCCATGATCACGCGCTTGCCGGTTTCGCTCAACAGCGCATGGCTGACGCTGTCGGCCTTGATCTCTTCGAAATGGGCGCGGCGCTGCGGCAGGTCGGCATCGATGGTGACCGGCACCGGGCTGACCGTGCCGCTGGCGATGTCATAGATTTCGAGCTTGCCGAAATGATCGATCACCACCCCGCCGGGGCCAGCGCCGATCGCGGCCATGTCGAACCCGGTGGAATTGTCGATCAGCCGGGCCACCGCGCCACTGGCCGGATCATAGCTGTAGAGCGTGACCGGGCCATCGCGGTCGGACAGGAAATAGACCTTGTCCCCGATCCACAGCGGGTTGCGATCGTTGCTGTTGGGCCGCGGGATCGGCGTGACCGCCGAATCCGCCAGGCGCGCCACCCAGATGCGCGCGGTCTGCCCGCCGCGATACTGCTTCCACGCCGGCTGCCACTGCTCGATCGGGGAATAGGCGATGCGCGTGCCGTCGGGCGAAAACGCGCCCTCCTCGCCCGAGGGCAAGGGCACCGGCGCGGGCGCACCGCCGCTGGCCGGCACCAGGTACATCTGGTGCGCATCGCGCACGGCCATGCGCGGCGAGCGGAACAGCACCTGCTTGCCATCGGCCGACCAGCCCAGCGCCACGTCGGCGCCGGGATGCCAGGTCAGCCGGCGCGGCTCACCCCCTTGCGCGGGGACGACATAGACATCGGTATTGCCGTCATAGCGGCCGGTGAACGCGATCTGGCCGCCATCGGGAGAGAACACCGGCCCCGACAAGGCGCCCTGCCCGGTGACCAGCCGCGTCGCGCGGCCACCGCTGCGCGGCACCACCCAGATTTCCCCGCCATAGACAAACGCGATCTGCGTGGCCGAGAGCGTCGGCTGTTGCAGCAGCAGCGGATCGGCGGCGGCCTGCGCGGCCGGTACGACAAGAGTGGTCGACGCCAGCAGCGCCGATGCCAGCAGGATAAGCTTGCCTCGCATGGTTCCCCCACGGGCCGGAAAGCGGCCAGGGGGCAGGCTAGCGCAGGGAAACATTCCTCACAATTGGCGAAACACGGCGCAACGCATGGTTGATGACGAATTAGGCTATCTTCATGCCGCGTCCGGCGCGGGATGCGTCAAGGTGCGGCGCAGGGCGTCGCGCCAGCCGGCGATCAACGGCTCGCGGCGCTCGGCCGGCATGGCCGGTTGCTGCACGTCGCGGCCGCGCCAGGTGCGGGATAGGTCGTCCAACCCGCTCCACACCCCCGTGGCGAGGCCAGCGTGGAATGCCGCGCCCAGCGCGGTCGTCTCGAGGTTTTCCGGGCGCTCCACCGGCACCTGCAGCATGTCGGCCAGGAACTGGCACAGCCAGTCGTTGGCCGTCATGCCGCCATCCACGCGCATCGCCGCCGGCGCGGCGCCGCTGTCGCGCGCCATCGCTTCGAGCAGATCCCACGATTGATAGGCCACCGCCTCCAGCGCGGCGCGCGCGAGATGCGCCGGCGTGGCGCCCAGCGTCAGGCCATAGATCGCGCCACGCGCGTCCGGGTCCCAGTGCGGCGCGCCCAGCCCCACGAAGGCCGGCACCATATAGACCCCGTGGCTATCGGGCACCTGGGTGGCCATGTCGTTGGTTTCACGCGCGTGGGTGATGATGCCCAACCCGTCGCGCAGCCACTTGATCGCCGCACCGGCCACGAAGATCGAGCCTTCCAAGGCATAGGTGGTCTTGCCGTTGAGGCGATAGGCTGGCGTGGTGAGCAGGCGATTGCGCGACACCGGCGTCGTCTCGCCGGTGTTGAGCAGCATGAAGCAGCCCGTGCCATAGGTGGACTTGGCCATGCCCCGCTCGAAACAGGCCTGGCCAAACAGCGCCGCCTGCTGGTCACCCACCAGGCCGGCAATCGGGATCGCGGCGTCGAACAGATCGGGCGCGGTGTGGCCAAAGATGCCGCTGTTGTCGGTCACCTGCGGCAGGATCGCCATCGGCACGCGCAGCAGCGCGCACAGTTCCTCGTCCCACTGCTGGCGATGGATATCGAACAGCAGCGTGCGCGAGGCATTGGTGATGTCGGTGGCGTGCACCGCGCCACCGGTCAGCCGCCACAGCAGGAAGCAGTCGATCGTGCCCATGGCCAGGCGGCCGGCCTCGGCATCGGCGCGCGCGCCGGGCACGTTGTCGAGCAGCCACGCCACCTTGGTGCCCGAGAAATAGGGATCGAGCAGCAGGCCGGTGCGGCTGCGCACCATGTCTTCCACGCCCTGGTCCTTGAGCGCCTGGCAGGCGGCGGCGGTGCGACGATCCTGCCAGACGATCGCGTTGTGGATCGGGCGCCCGGTTTCGCGGTTCCAGATCACCACGGTTTCGCGCTGGTTGGTGATGCCGATGCCGGCGATCGCGGCGGCGCTCAGCCCGCTTTGGGCGATCGCCTCGCGCGCGGTTTCCAGCGTATCGCGCCAGATGTCTTCGGGATCGTGCTCAACCCAGCCGGCCTGGGGATAGTGCTGGGCAAATTCGCGCTGGCTGGTGGCGCAGGCCCGCGCCTGCGCATCGAACACGATGCAGCGGGTGGACGTGGTGCCCTGGTCGATCGCAAGGATGTGGCGGGGTTGGTTCATGGGTCTTGTCCTGTGTGGCGCCGCATCACGGCGCAAGGAATGGGTCAGGCCGAAGCCGGCAGGAACGGGCGGATCGCCGCCTGATAGAGGCCAGCACCCACGATCCCGCCCACGATCGGCGCCGCGATCGGAATCCACCAATAGTTGTCGGGCGAGGGAAAGGCCGCCGGGCCCCATCCGGCAAAGAAGCAGAACAGGCGCGGGCCAAAGTCACGCGCGGGGTTGAGCGGCCAGGCTTCGAGAAAGCCGCCGCAGGCACCGATGCAGGCCACCAGCAAGCCGATCGCCAGCGCGCCGGAATTGGCCATCGGCGCCTGGGTATTGGCCTGGTCGGTGATGGCGAAGATGCCCAGCAGCAGGATCGCGGTGAGGATCACCTCGTCCCAGAAGGCATGCAGCGGGGTGATGAACTGGCCGGGATGGGTGAAGAACACACCAGCCGCGCCACCGTCCATGCGCGTCACCCCGTGCAGGGTGTTGTAGTGATCGATCACCGGCTGGAACAGCTGATAGACCAGCGCCGCCCCGGCAAACCCGCCGGCAATCTGCGCCACCATATAGAGCGGCGCCTTGCGCGCTTCGAACCCGCGAAACAGCACCAGGGCCAGCGTCACCGCCGGGTTGGCATGGGTGCCGGAAACCGCACCGGTAACATAGATCGCCAGCGTGACTGCCAGGCCCCAGGCAATGCACACCCCCCAATAGGCCGTGGCATAGGGGCTGGGATCATAGAGCGTGATCATCGCCGCCGCCGAATCGCCAAGCGTGATGATGATCATCACCGCGATGAATTCGGACAACAATTCTCCGACCAAGCGTTTGCGCGGGCTCATGGCTATCCTCTGTGCGGGGTGAGCGGGCGGTTGTTGGCTTTGCCCGTCGTTACCGGTCCAGGGTGGTACCGGCTTTGGCGGGCGCGTCAATGGGAAAGTTCGCTTTCGCGCCTTGCGGGGCATAGCGCGGGAACCGTGATGCGCTAATTTTCGTTTACGCCTCTGACATATCCATACAAATTGCCGTTTTTAAATAGTTTTATAGATTTCAGACCCCTCCAGCGCGAATAGCACAAGGCGCGAATGTGCGATATTTAGTTTCGAAAAGACGCGAAATGACGCGAATCTTCTCGATTCAGTCATCGGGATGGGATAGAACCGCACTCCAAGAGACCTGCGCAACGCAGGCGGCAAAGGCACAACCATGACGCACGACCCGTCCCTTTCGACCTATGACCTGCTGATCATCGGCGGCGGCATCAATGGCGCCGGCATTGCCCGTGACGCCGCCGGGCGCGGCCTGTCGGTGCTGCTGGTGGAGCAGGACGACCTGGCGGCCCACACCTCTTCGGCCAGCACCAAGCTGGTGCATGGCGGGCTGCGCTATCTCGAATATGGCGAGTTCCGCCTGGTGCGCGAGGCGCTGATGGAGCGCGAGCGGCTGTGGGCCATGGCGCCGCACATCATCTGGCCGCTGTCGTTCGTGCTGCCCCAGCGCGGCGCGGTGCGCCCGGCCTGGATGGTGCGGCTGGGGCTGTGGCTCTATGATCACCTGGGCGGCCGCAAGCGCCTGCCGGCAACCCGCTCGGCCGATCTGGCGCGCGATCATCTCGGCAATGGGCTCACCGATGCGGTCAAGGGCCGCGCTTTCGTCTATTCCGATTGCTGGGTGGAAGACAGCCGGCTGGTGGTGCTCAACGCCATGGACGCCAGCGCGCGCGGCGCCACCGTGCTGACCCGCACCCGCCTGCTCGCCGCCCATCGCGAAGGCAGTCACTGGCTGGCGACGATCCGCGATGCCGATGGCCAGGAACGCCGCGTGCAGGCGCGCGGCCTGGTCAATGCGGCGGGGCCCTGGGTGGCCGAAGTGCTGGGCCGCATTGCCGGCGCGCCGCAGGATCGCGCCATGCGCCTGATCCAGGGCAGCCATATCGTGGTGCCCAGGCTCTATGACGGTGATCACGCGTTCCTGCTCCAGAACGCCGATCGGCGCGTGGTCTTCGCCATTCCCTATGAGCAGGATTTCACCCTGATCGGCACGACCGACGAGGTGTGGGACCAGGCGCCGGGCCGCGCCACGATCAGCACGGCCGAGCGTGACTATCTGCTCGACGTGGTGCGCCGCCACTTCACCCGCCCGACGCGGGCGGAGGATATCGTCTGGACCTATTCCGGCATCCGCCCGCTCTATGACGACAAGGCCAGCAATGCCTCGGCCGTCACGCGCGATTATGTGCTCGATCTCGATCACCGCGATGGCCAGCCCCCGCTGCTCAGCGTGTTCGGCGGCAAGATCACCACCTATCGCAAGCTGGCCGAGCATGCCCTGGAAAAGCTGGCCCCTGCCTTTCCCCAGGCGCGCGATGCCTGGACGGCGGGGGCAACCCTGCCCGGCGGCGACTTTCCCGCCGATGGCTTTGCCGATCTGGTCGATCGCTTCTGCCACGAACGCCCCGCGCTGCCGCGCCCCCTGCTCACCCGCTGGGCCCGCGCCTATGGCACGCGGGCGCGGCAGATCTTTGCGTCGGCGCAGACCCTGGCTGACCTGGGCGAGGATTTTGGCGGCGGGCTCCATGCCGCGGAACTGGCCTATCTGGCGCAGCACGAATGGGCGATGACGGCCGAAGATGTCGTCGCCCGGCGCAGCAAACTGCTGCTGCGCCTGTCACCCGACGCCCTGCCCCGGATCGACGCCTGGCTTGCCCAATGGTGGCAAGCGCGCCAAGGGTAGGATCACGCCCGAGCGGGCCGCACGGTGCGGCGCGCTGGCCTGGAGGAGCAGTTTTGGCCGATCTTGCCGCGATCAGGCACCGCAGCCTTGTCGAATACCTGCAGGGCGCCCGCTTTGCCGGGGTAGAGGAACTCGCCCGGGTGCTGGGCGTGACCCAGCAGACCGTGCGCAAGGATCTCGACCTGCTCGCCAGCCGGCGCCTGCTCACCCGCGTGCGCGGCGGGGCCATGCTCGAATCCCGGCTCGACAACATCGGCTATTCCACGCGCCGGGCGATTGCCGCCCATGCCAAGGACGCGATCGGGCAAAAGGCGGCGCAGCTGTTGCCCAACAATGCCTCGCTGTTTCTCAACATCGGCACCACGACAGAGGCGGTGGCGCGAAACCTGCTCGATCACGAGCACCTGCTGGTGGTGACCAACAACCTCAACGTCGCCGATATCCTGGCCCAGAACAGCCGCATCGAAGTGATCGTGGCCGGCGGCCGCCTGCGTGCCAACGATCGCGCCGTGATCGGCAGCCTGACGGTGGATTTCATCAAGGGCTTCAAGGTCGATTACGCGGTGATCGGCGCCAGCGCGCTCGATGCCGATGGCGATCTGCTGGATTTCGATATCAACGAGGTGACCGTCAGCCAGACGATCATCGCCCAGGCCCGCAAGGTCATGCTGGTGGCCGACGCGACGAAGTTCGAACGCCAGGCCCCGGCGCGCATCGGCTCGCTATCGGATATCGACGTGTTCGTGACCGACACGATCGCGGACGACGAGCGCACCCGCCTGGTACAGCGGCACAACGTGGATATCGTCACCGCGCTATAGGCAAAATAGACGATACCTGCAGGACCGCGCTCGTCCCACACTCGTGCGGAAACGCCGCCTATGCTGCCGCCGCGGGCTTGGTGGTGAGCAGCACCCACAGCAGCGCCGCGCCGACCATGTCCATGAGCGACAGCGCGACGAACAGCGGATTGTAGCCAAAGACGTCGGCGCTTTTGCCGATGGCGAGCGTGAACAGCATGCCGCCGATCCACGCGATCGATCCCGCCATGCCGCTTACCGTGCCGACGGTGCGGGAATTGAACAGATCGGCGCACAGCGTGATCAGCGCGCCGTTGAGCATCTGGTGGGCAAAACCACCGGCGCAGAACAGCGCAATGGCCAGGCCAGGCGAACCGGCAAGGCCAATGCAGGCCGGGCCGATCATGCACAGCGCGCCCACGGCCATTGTCACCTTGCGCGAGGCCACCACGCCGGCACCACGCCGCATGAGGTAGCCGGGCAGGATGCCCGCGCCCAGCGATCCGAAATCGGCAGCCAGGAAGGGCAGCCAGGCCCACAGCGCAATCGCCTTGAGATCCAGCTTCCATACCGAGACGAGGTAGAGCGGGATGAAGAAGTTGAAAGTCTGCCACGCCGGTTCGGCGAGAAAGCGCGGCAGGGCAATTGCCCAGAATGATCGGGATTTGAGGATATCGAAGCGCGATGCCACCATCGCGGTGGCAACGTCTGCGCCGGGATCGTGCAACGGCTGCTCATCGGGCCGCGGCGACCGGTAGGTGAACCACCACAGCACCGCCCACGCCAGGCTGAGCGCCCCGGTGACCAGGAAGGCGGACTGCCAGCCCCACCACAGGATGCAGAACGCCACCAGCGCCGGGGCGACCATGCTGCCCACGCTCGTGCCCATCTGAAAGCAGCTGGTGGCAAGCGGGCGCTTTTGTGCCGGAAACCACTCTGACACCACCTTGGCACCGGCGGGAATGGCCGCCGCTTCGGTGGCGCCCAGGGCCGCGCGAAACGCAGCCAGGCTGGGCCAGCCGGTGGCGAGCGCGTGCCCCATGTTGGCCAGCGCCCAGCCGAGCGCAAAAATGAAGAACCCCAGCCGCGTCCCCAACAGGTCGAGCACGGTGCCGGCCACGGTCTGCATCACCGTATAGCTTGCCTGGAACGCCAGGACGACCCAGCTGTATTGCTCGGTCGTCATGCCGAAGCTGTCTTTCAGCGTCGGCGCCGCCACCGACAGCGTCGAGCGGGCAAGATAGTTCATGATCGTGCCCAGCGTGACCAAGCCGATCATCCACCAGCGCAACTGACCTTTTGCCATGTGTCGATGTCCCTGGTTCAGGCGCGGGTTGCCGGGGCCAGCGGCGCATATACCGCCTGGTCCAGCCGTGGAATGGCGCCGGGCTGCAGAACCACGGCGGCGGCCAGGCGATGGCCGGCCAGGGCGCATTCGCGCTGCGCCAGGCCTTGCAGTCTTGCCGCGAGGTAACCGGCGTTGAAGGCGTCGCCCGCCCCGCTGGTGTCCACGGGCCGCACCACCTCGGGCGGCGGCAGGATCGTGCCATCGGGCAGCCGGCACCCCCGCGCGCCCAGCTTCACGATCACCTCTTGGCACCCCAGCCGCTGCCAGTGGCTGGCGCACGCCTCCAGGGTGGTGGGCGCGATGTCGTCCTCGTCCTGCAGCGTGGGAAAGCCGATGTCGGCCCGCGCGATCGCGGCGTCGCGCCAGGATGCCGCTTCGTCGGCACTGGGCCACAGCCGCGCGCGATAGTTGCCATCAAACGCGACAAGACCGCCCCGCGCCCTGACCCGCGCCGCCAGGTCGAGCAAGGCGCTGCGCCCCTCGGGCGGCAGAATGGCAAGCGAGATCAGCGAAAACACCAGGACGCGGGCCGCTTCGGCCGCGGCAACGGCAGCCGCCATCGCCGGCAGGGCAAACATGGCGCGCGCCGCGCTCGTATCGCGCCAGTAATGGAACGAACGCTCGCCATCGCCATCGGTGCGGATGGCGTAGAGGCCCACGGCGCGGGTGGGATGGGTCAGCACCAGCGAGACGTCGAGCCCTTCGGCCAGCCATCCTGCGCGCAGGTCCTGGCTGAAGGGATCATTGCCCAGCGCCGTCAGGAAACCGGTTCGCCAGCCGCTGCGCGCCAGATGCAACGCGGTATTGAGCGCGTCGCCGCCCTGGCCAAAGCCACGCCCGGCCCCTGCATCGGCAAGCTCGACCATGGCTTCGCCCACGCAGACCACATCGAAGGCAGGGTCCACCATGGCTCAGCGCCGCGGCAGGACAGTGATGGCAGAGACGATCGCCTCGCCCTTCACCGGCACGAAAGCGATCGTCACTGCGCCATCTGTCGCCATGACTGGAAACGAGCGCGTCACTTCGACCAGCGGCCCACCGGCGGCGCCGGCAATGTCAAAACCCTTGAGCACGGTCTGGCCATTGGCGACGACGTCAAAGCTGCGGCTGCCCGGTTTTTCCGCAGGCTCGACAAAGGTCAGCGACACGGTGAATGTGCCCGGCCCAGTAGGAATGCGATAGCGGAACGCCCCGGCGCGGAAGGTTGCGGCAAGCTCGCGGTTGCGCGTGCGGGCAATCTCGGGGCGGACGGGCGCGCGGCCACGGGCGAAGACATCGACCGACCGTGCCGTTCCGCCGCTGAAGAACGCGTCCGATCCGAACACGGCATCGGCGGCAGGCGCTGCCACCAGGGCGCCCGCGTCGATCCGGAAGGCATCAGCCTGGGCGCTGGCCAGTTGCCATTCGATCCGGTCCGCCACGGCGCCCGTTGCAAATTGCCCCGTTGCCGTCAGAACATTGGCGCCAGCCGCGAGCGTCACGCCTGACCAAACGCAGACCCGGTTCGGGCAATCGGTCTTGATCCCCAGGCTACGCCCGTTGAGCGCCAGCTCGGTGCGCGGTGCATTGCTGTAGACCCGCACATCGGTGACCGGATAGGCGCGCTGGGTATAGCGACGCCCGGTGATATGCACGGTGGGCGCAGCAGACCAGTTGGCCCGGTAATAATAGAACGCGTCCTTGCGGATCGTGCCATCATAGGTGACCAGGCCCTTGGTATTGACGTCGACCGAGTCCCCCTCGCGCCGGACGGTCGAGCCGAAATCGAATGAATTCCACAGCCACGTGCCAAACAGCCATGGCCGGTCGCGCAGCAAGGGCCAGGTCTGTTCGTGGACCCAGGCCTGATACCCTTCCGGTTGGCGCGGCCCGGCAATGTCGGGCGGGCCGCCCTGCGGGTCATCGGTCTGATAGGTCAGCGCGCCGCCGGCGCCATATTCGGAAAGCGCAAGCGGCTGATGGGGATACTTGGCGCGAAGGCCATCAAGATAGGGGCCGATCCCGCCGGGCTTGCCATAATACCAGCCGTAATACCGGTTAACCGCCGTAGCTTGCGTCAAGCCGACGACATCGGGGGCAACCGGGTCGCCCTGGCAGCACGCCGCCATGACGGTTGGTCGCGACGGATCGTCGTGGCGCGCCTGCTGATCGAGAAGACGGACCAGCGCCTTGGGATCGGCAATCGCTGCCGGTGGCTTGCCGAGGAAATCCGGGCGATTGGGCCCGAAATCAACCTCGTTGGCCACGCCCCAGAACGCCACCGCAGGATGATTGAAGTTCTGGCGGATCAATTCGGCCAGCTGCTGCTGCGCATTGCTGACGAGCGCTGTGGTGGGGTTGATCGCCTCACCCTGGGTCCATTGCGTGACCAGCGGAATCTCGTCCCACAGCACAAGGCCATAGCGGTCTGCCAGCGTGTGGATCGTCTCGCCGTGCTGGTAGTGGGTAAGCCGTATGGTGTTGGCCCCCATGTCGCGGATGGTGGCGAACGTCCTGGCGATATCCGCCTCGCTCATCGCCCAGTCCGACGTTTCGGTATCCTGGTGCAACCCCACGCCGTGCAGGGCCAGCGGCTTGCCGTTGAGCAGGAAACCGCGTTGCAAATCGATGCTGACCTGGCGGACCCCGAAGGGTTGTGCGACCGTGTCGACCACGCGGCCGCGGCCATCGACGACGTCGACGATCAGCCGATAGAGGTAGGGATCGGCGGTGCCCTGCCACAGATGCGGCATGGCCACCGTCAGGTCCTGGGCCTGTTCCGATACCTGGGCCACCGGCAAGCGAAACGCCGCGCGCGCCCGTGCCGCAACGCGCCCATCGGCATCGACCAGGCGTGCGACCACGGCGCCGTTGGCCAGGCGGCCAGTATCGTTGGCCAGGCGCGTGCGCACACGGACCTGCGCCGAACCGGCAGAAATGCTGGTGGTCGTCGCATAAGTACCCGGGCCGCCGTGGTCGAGCAGGTCGACATGCAGCGGGTTGGTGACGATCAGGCGCACCGGGCGATAAAGCCCGCCGCGCACGAAGAAATCCCCGCTCAAGGGCAAAACGTCGGCCGTGGCACTTCCGGCGACGGGCGCGCTGTTGTCCATCCGCACGGCAACGATATTGCTGGCGCCCGGGCGCAGCGCCGCCGTCGCATCGAAGCGAAAGCGGCTGAACCCACCGGCATGGGTGCCGAGCCTGACACCGTTCACCCAGACTTCGGCAACGCGGCTTGCGGCATCGAACTCCAGCCACACCTTCTCGCCGCTGGCCCGTGCCGGCGAAGGGAAACGAAGGCGATACCAGCCCACGCCCTGATACTTGGCAACGGTGGCCGCCGTGTTGGACCCCACCCCGACCTGCGGCTCGTAATAGCCGATGCGGTTCCAGGTATGCGGCACCCGCACCGGCTGCCACGCGGCATCGTCAAACGCCGGTTGCGCCGCGCCGGCCGGGTCGCCCTGGGTAAAGCGCCAACCATCGGCAAGGACGATGGCAGTGCGCGCCTCGGCGCCAGCCTGCGTTGCCGCGACCGCAGCACCCTCGTCCCTGGCCTGCGCCGTCACCGCAAGCAATGCGCCCATTGCCAGTCCTGCAAGCCAGTTTGCCTTCACGGTAGACCCTCTCGTTCGTTGTTATCGGTGGTGCTTCAGGCCGTCACCAGTTCCACATCGTGCCGTCTTCGAGGCGGGCGACCGGCAGATAGGCCGGCTTGTAGGGATACTTCGCCGCCAGCTTTTCATCGATATCGACGCCATGCCCCGGGGTTTCGCCGCAGAACAGTTCGCCCTGCTCGAAGCGGTAGTCATGCGGGAAGACCGCATCGGTCTCGGGCGTGTGGCGCATGTATTCCTGGATGCCAAAGTTGGGCACCCAGGTATCGAAGTGCAGCGCGCAGCCCATCGTCACCGGCGAAAGGTCGGTGGCGCCATGGCAGCCGGTGCGCACCTGGTAGAGGCTGGCAAGATCGGCAATGCGGCGCAGGTGGGTAAGGCCGCCGGCACCGACCACGGTCGCGCGGATGTAATCGATCAACTGGTTCTGGATCAGGTCCTTCGCGTCCCAGATCGTGTTGAAGATTTCACCCACGGCAAGCGGCGTCACCGTATGCTGGCGCACCAGCTTGAACGCCTCCTGGTTTTCCGCAGGCGTGCAATCCTCCAGCCAGAACAGCTGGTACGGCTCGAGCATCTTGCCAAGGTTGGCCGCTTCCTGCGGGGTATAGCGATGGTGGCCATCGTGCAGCAGGTGGTGGTCAAAGCCGAAGGTCTTGCGCAGTTCCTCGAACAGCTTGGGCACATAGTTCAACGCCTTGCGCGTATCCCACCCAGTTACCGAGGGCAGCGCGGCGTCGGCCGGCTCGTAATAGAGCTTGCCCCGGCCCACGCCATAGGCATCCTTGATGCCGGGAACCCCGGTTTGCGCACGGATCGCCTTGTAGCCCAGGTCGATATAGTGGCCGACCGCCTCGACCGTTTCGGCAATGTCGCTACCATTGGCATGACCATAGACCATGATCCCGTCGCGGCTGCGCCCGCCGAGCAATTGGTACACCGGCATGCCGGCCATCTTGCCCTTGATATCCCACAGCGCCATGTCGACCGCCGCGATCGCCCGCATCGTCACCGGGCCGCGCCGCCAATAGGCGCCGCGGTAGAGATACTGCCAGATATCCTCGATGCGCCGCGGGTCCATGCCGATCAGGCAGGGAATCACGTGCTCTTCCAGATAGGCCACCACCGAAAGCTCGCGCCCGTTGAGCGTGCCATCACCGATGCCATAGACGCCCTGATCGGTTTCGATCCTGAGCGTCACGAAGTTGCGCCCCGGGCAGGTGACGATGACGCGCGCACCGGTGATCTTCATGTTCGTTGGGCCTCACAAAGCGATTCAATTGTGGTAAGACCGATTGATCGACCGATTTCGGTCTGTCAAGTTTTGAAAATTGGCATTACCAAAAAAGAGGCGTCATGACGAACGGCAAAACCAGCGAGCGACTGTACCAGGACGTGGCCCGATCGCTGGTCGAGGAACTGGCCGCGGGGCGCTTTCCGGTGGGCACGCGGCTGCCGGCAGAGCGCGAACTGGCGCTGCGTTTTGACGTGAGCCGGCCTACCGTGCGCGAGGCGATGATCGCGCTGGAAGTGCAGGGCTTCGTGGAAGTGAGGCTGGGTTCGGGGGCCTATGTCCTGCGCCTGCCCAACGAGGGTGATCGCCCGGGTTTCGATGTCTCGGCGTTCGAGCTGACCGAGGCGCGCCTGTTGTTCGAAGGCGAAGCGGCCGCGCTGGCCGCGACCCAGATCACCGATGAAGAACTGGCCGAGGTTGCGCGCTTGGTCGATGATATTGCCCAGGAAAACAACGATCCCGCCGGAACGGAGCGCGCCGATCGCGAATTCCACCTGGCCATCGCCCGCGCGACCCGCAACTCGGCCATCTACAATGCGATCGAGCAGCTGTGGGACTTGCGCCAGACCTCGCCCGAAGCCGCCCTGCTGCACAGCAAGGCACGCACGGCGAATGTCAAGCCGGTGGTGGAAGAGCATTGCGCGGTGCTCGATGCCTTGCGCAGCCGCGACGCCAACGCGGCCCGCGCCGCGATGCGCGCCCATCTCGCCGCCGTGCTCGACGGCCTGCTCTTCGCCACCGAAGAGCAAGCCCTCGCCCAGGCACGCCGCGCCACGCAGGCCAAGCGGGAGCGGTACACGCGGGCAACGGCGTAAAGCAGCGCATCCATGCGCGGCGCGGCGGCGGAGCGATCAGCCATGGTCCAGCCTCGCCAACGGATGCGCAGAACCGGTGACCGCGTTCGCGCAGCGCGAGACGCGACTAGGGCGAGGTGGCACATGACGCGTCCTGACGCCCGCGTTGCAACTGCTGATAGACGCCAAGCCGGTCGGTGATCTGCCAATGGCCAGTCAGGCGATCGTCTGCGTCAAACATGTAGACCGTCGCGCCAGACATGTGGATCGTCTGGCCCGTGGCCGGAAAGCCCGGCAGATCGGCCACATGGGTGCCGCGCCACAGCCAGGTCATCACCACGCTGTCGCCATCGGCAAACAGGCCCTGGGTGGCAAAACGCTGATCCGGAAAGGCCCCGCGCGATTGCCGGACACGGTCCTTGAAACCCGCGCGGTCGAGCGTCTGGCCATGCCACGGATCGCCGGGATCGTGGTGGATGGTATAGGCTTGGGCGATGTAGTCATCGGCCGCATCCACCAGCCCTTCGTCCCAGACCGCATGAATGAACGCCGCGAGGCGCTGCTTGCGCAGATCACGGCGCGTCATGCCTCGGCCTTCCCCCTGGCCAGCATCAGCGCATGCTGGCGAATATCCTGTGGCCACCCCGCCATCCTGGCCGCGAACGCGTCGTCATCATCGGCAAACAGCGCGCGGATCGCCTCTTCGTAGCCTGGCAGATCGCCCGCCAGGGCGGACAGGAAGGTATAGGCACGCTGCTGCGCGCCCTTGCGCTCGGTTCGCCCCTGATCGGCGCGCCGTGCTTCGTCGACGAGCCGGCGCAGCGCGGCCGAGGCACCGCCGGGCTGCTGCGCCAGCCATTCCCAATGACGCGGCAACAGCGTCACCTCGCGCGGCACGACGCCGAGCTTTGGCCGCCCGCGCCCGCGCGCCGGCTCCACCTCGGTGCCGCCTGGCCGGGCCAGCCGCGCGACGATATCTGCCGTGGTGCCGCGCAAGTCGAGATCAAGCACGCGTCCGGTCGCATCGTCGAACACGAGGACAGCGTCGGATGCGTGGGTTTCGGCGGCCTTCACCGCCAAGGCCACGTCGATCAGCGCGCCTTGGGCCAGTTTGCGCAGGCCGGCAAACGCGGTGCACTGCAGGGAGAGCTCATTGGTCATGGGCCCTTTATAGCCGGATAAATTTATTGCACAATATACCCGGATATAATTGCATGCGTGGTCAAGCGATCGTACAGGAAGCGCGCATGACGAAAGGCAGGACATGACAGAGACCACGCGCAAAGCGGCCGTCGCGGCCTACAAGGAGCGCAAGATCGCGGCAGGCATCTACGCCATCCGCTGCGCGGCAAGCGATGAGGTGTGGATCGGCAGCGCGCCTGACCTTTCCACCATCGAGAACCGCCTGTGGTTCACGCTGCGCCAGGGCGCCAACCCGCACCGCGCGCTGCAGGAAGCCTGGAACGCGCAGGGCAGCGCCGCCTTTACCTTCGAAGTGATTGCGCATCTGCGCGACGAAGACGATCCCGGCTATACCCGCCGCATGGCGCTCAGGAATCTGCATCTGCGCTGGCTGGAGCAGCTCGGCGGCGCGCGGATCTAGCGGCGCCATCGGCAGCTTGCTTTGCCGGGACATCGGACGATAGGTTACGGTGAGACAAGAAATGGCTGTTTTCAGCCATTTGGCGATTTTGTGAGCAGCCCTGGGATGGGTGCTGGTGCGGTCGAGAAGACTCGAACTTCCACGGGCTTTCGCCCACAACGACCTCAACGTTGCGCGTCTACCAATTCCGCCACGACCGCATATCGCATCCGGGTTGGCCAAGGGCACATCCCGTCGGGGTAGGAGCGCGCCCCTAGCAGGGGTTTTGGGGGGCTGCAACAGGGCCGTTGCACTTTTTTATCCCCAGCCGGTCATTGCCACCCCGGCTTGCAACCGGGGCCTGCCTGCCTATTCCGGTTTCCAGCCGATTTCGGCCGAGCGCGCGCTCTTGGGAACGTCGGTCACCGCCTCGTTGATCGTCACGCTTTCGCCCGGGCGCAGCTTGTCCTTGGGCGGGGCCACGTCCCAGGTATAGACGATGCGGTTCTGCGCATCGCGCAGCACGATCAGGATCGGCGGCACATCGCGCAGGTCCTTGCCCACGTTGGTGACGGTGCCGCTCGCGCCAAAGTACGCCGTCCCGTTGCTGAGGGTGCGGCGGTCTTGCCGTGCGGGCGGGAACGACAGCACCAGATCGGGGCGGCCGTTGCCGAACGTGGGCCGGTTGACCGGCAGCCAATCGGGCAGGCCCAACCACGAGACCAGGCCGATCATCGCCGCCACGGCCAGGGCAAAGGTAATGCCCGCCGCCGTCCACAGCCGGGCCGGGTTGCGGCGCGGGCGGAACGGGGGCTGGTGTTCAAAACTCGATACCGGCGAGACGTATTCGCTGGCAGGGGGCGCGGCGCGCGGCGGCTCTGCCCGCGGCGCCGGGGCCGGCGGTACGTCGCCTGCCGCGGACGGGCTCGCCACGGCCGGGCTTGCCACGGCCGGGGCAGGCGCGACCGTTACCGGTGGCGGCGCGGGCTGCGGCGCTGCCACGCCGGCAGCGGCCGGCGCCGCGGTTTCTGAAAAGGCTGCATCCGCAGCGGCGGTTTCAGGCGGCGCGGCTTGCTCCGACGGGCGCGGAGGAAGTTCTGGGCCGGCCTGGAACCAGCTGTGCCGGCACTTGGCACAGCGCACGGTGCGGCCGTCCACACCGATCGCACTGTCGGGAACGACATAGCGCGTCGCACAGGCGGGACAGGCGATTATCATAAAACGGTCTAAGCATGCCGAGAGGGGCTGAAACAATAGGGTGCAAGGGGGCAAATCGCCCATGCGCCCTTTTTTCCACATGCATTGACGCGTATAGGCGCCCTTGCCATCGCGCGACGCGCCAAACCGCCCATGCGGGACATTGCCAAACGGCCCCCGCGCCGACATGGTAGACGGGCATGGCGCACGAACACACACGCGAACGGGGCCCGATCTTTCTGCCATGAACCAAGCCGCCGCCGAGATTGTCCAGTTCGACAATGTCGGGCTGCGGTATGGCGCCGGCCGCGAAGTGCTGGCCGATGTCTCGTTCACGCTCTATCCCGGCTGCTTCTACTTCCTCACCGGCGCCAGCGGCGCGGGCAAGACCAGCCTGCTTAAGCTGCTCTACCTGGCGCAGCGCCCCTCGCGCGGGTTGATCCGCATGTTCGGCACCGATGCGATCACCCTGCCGCGCGAACGCCTGCCCGGCTTTCGCCGCCGCATCGGCGTGGTGTTCCAGGATTTCCGCCTGGTGCCGCACCTTTCGGCATGGGACAACGTGGCCCTGCCGCTGCGCGTGGCCGGGCAAAGCGAAAAGGACATCGCCAAGCCGGTGTCCGACATGCTCGAATGGGTCGGGCTGGGTGACCGCTTCCAGGCCCGCCCCGCCACGCTTTCAGGTGGGGAGCAGCAGCGCGTGGCGATCGCCCGCGCCGTGATCGCCCGCCCCGATATCCTCGTGGCAGACGAGCCGACCGGCAACGTTGACCCGGAAATGGCGATCAAGCTGCTGCGCCTGTTCGAAAGCCTCAACCGCCTGGGCACCACCGTGGTGGTCGCGACGCACGACCTGCACCTGATCCGCAAGGTGCCGGATTCGCTGATCATGCGGCTCGACAAGGGCAAGCTGGCCGATCCCACCGGCGCGCTGCGCTATCCGCCGCGCCGCCCCGTCGACGCCGGCAGCCATGGCGATGGGCCGATGGGCCCGGACGGCCTGCCATGACGCGGCCTGCCATGAAACGATCTGCCGCATGAAGCGCTTGGCCAGCGCCCTGCCCCGCACGCTGCGCGCTCTGGGTGGCGAAGGCGAATCCCGCCTGCTGCCCGAGGCGCGCCTGTCGGGCCCGATGCCGTGGGTGATCGCGATCATGATCGCGCTGACCGTGGTGGCGGCGGCCAGCGCCCTGGCGCTGCGCCATGCCGCCCAGGCTGCCAGTGCCGATCTGGAAGGCGGGGTAACCGTGCAGATCGTCTCGGCCGCGCCTGCCCAGCGCCAGCGCCAGGCCGATGCGGCCCTGGCCGTGCTGGCCCATGCGCCCGGCGTGATCAGCGCCAAGGCCGTGCCGCAGGACCAGCTCGATGCCCTGGTCGAACCCTGGCTGGGCACCCGGGCTGGCGACGATGTCGATGACCTGCCGATCCCCGCGCTGATCGACGTGCGCCTCGCTGGCACAGCCACGCCTGTGCGGCTCGATGGGCTGCGCAAGTCCTTGGCCGCCACGGCCCCGGCCGCGCGGATCGATGCGCAGTCGAGCTGGCTCTCCCCGGTGTTCCGGGCGATCAATGCGTTGCAATGGGCCGCCGGCGGCCTGATCGCGCTGTTTGCCTTTGCCACGGTTTCCGCCGTTCTGCTGGCCTCGCGCAATGCGCTGGGCACCCACCGCGAAACGATCGAGATCGTGCACATGCTGGGCGCCACCGACGTGCAGATCGCGCGGGTGTTCCAGCGCTCGATGGCCACCGATGCGGCGATGGGCGGCGTGGTCGGCCTGCTGGCTGGCGTGGTCACCGTGCTGGGCCTGGCGCGCCAGTTTGCCGCACTGGGTTCGGGCATGGTCGCGCAAGGCTCGCTCGCCTGGACCGACTGGGTCGCCCTTGCCGGCATTCCCATCGCCGGCGTGCTGCTGGTGATGGTGACAGCCCGACTTACCGTTCTTGCCGCCTTGCGGCGCATGGTATGATCGCGTGACCGTCCCCATATTGCCACCCACAACACCCAAGCCATGCAGCAGCCCCCACCCATGACCACACCGCACGCCGGCACGCGCCGCACGATCGTGAGAAAGCCCTGCGGCATGCGAAAGCCGTGGGCATGAGAAAGCCGCCGGGCCTGTTCCGCCGCATCGGGTCGGCGCTGATCCTGCTGTGGATGCTGGGTTTCCTGTGGTTTGCCTGGTTCCTGCCGCAGCCGGCGCCCGATGGCACGCGCACCGATGGCATCGTCGTGCTGACCGGCGGCGGCGGACGCATTCCGCGCGCGTTGGCCATGCTCCAGGCCGGCAAGGCACAGACCATGCTGGTCAGCGGCGTCGATCGCCAGGTGCGCCCGGCCGAATTCGCCGCCGAATACAAGGTCGATCCCGCACGGCTCGATTGCTGCATCACCCTGGGCTTTGATTCGGTCGATACCCGATCGAACGCGCACGAGGCGGCGGCCTGGATCGCCCGGCACAAGATCCACTCGGTGCGCCTGGTCACCACCGACTGGCACATGCGCCGCGCCACGTTCGATCTGTGGGTCGTGGCGCCCAAGGGGCTGGTCATCGTGCGTGATGCCGTGCCCTCGCGGCCCAGCCTCAAGATCCTGTTCCTCGAATACAACAAGCTGCTGGCCCGCATGGTGGCGTGGCTGGCGGGATGGTGACGCGCGCCGTGGAAGACCGTTCCCCTACCCTTGCCGAAATCCTCCGCAGCCTGGTGTTCTACGCCGTGTTCTATGGCTTTACCGTGCTGCTGCTGCTGGTTCTGGCGATCGTGCTGATCGTGGCGCCGCGCGGCGTGTTTGCCATGGTCCAGGCGTGGACCGCCGTGCACCGCGCGCTGGTGCGCCATGTGCTGGGCATCCGCGTGGAGGTGGTGGGCACGCCGCCGCAGGAAGGCGTGTTCTATGCCCTGCGCCATGAAAGCTTTTTCGAGGCGATCGACCTGCCGCAGGTGCTGCACCGCCCCTGCATCTTTGCCAAGATCGAGCTGATGCGCATTCCGGTATGGGGCCGCGCCGGCTGGGCCTATGGCCTGATCGGGGTGGAGCGCGAGGCAGGCGCCAAGACCCTGCGCACCATGTTGAGCCACGCCCGCGCCCGCCTTGCCGAAGGACGGCCCCTGGCGATCTTTCCCGAAGGCACGCGCGTGCCAGCAGGGCAGCGCTATCCGCTGCAATCGGGTTTTGCCGGGATATACAAGTTGTTGTCCCTACCGGTTGTTCCGGTGGCGGTGCATAGCGGCGCGCTGTATCACCGGGTGTGGAAGCGACGCGGCACCATTCGCTATGTCATCGGCGAAACGATTCCCCCCGGCCTGCCGCGTGACGAGATCGAGGCCCGTGTGCTTGACGCCATCACTGCCCCCACTGCCTGATCGCCGCCGCGCATGACCGTGCCGCCCGCGCCAGACCCGGCCATACCCGAACCATCGGCGCCGGAAACCGCGCCCCAGGCCGCGCGCAAGCCGCTGCTGGCCGCCCTTGGGCCGGGGCTGATCACCGGCGCGGCCGATGACGATCCCAGCGGCATCGGCACCTATAGCCAGGTCGGCGCGCAGTTTGGCCACACGCTGACCTGGACCATGCTGTTCAGCTATCCGCTGATGGCCGCGATCCAGGAAATCTGCGCCCGCATCGGCGCGACGACCGGGCGCGGCATTGCCGACAACGTGCGGCGCCACTATCCGCGCTGGCTGCTGCCTGGCGTGATCGGCCTCTTGGTGGTGGCCAACGTCATCAACCTGGGGGCAGACCTGGGCGCGATGGCGGCGGCGCTGCACCTGCTGCTGCCGGGGCCGCTGCCGCTCTATACCCTGGGCTTTGCCGTGATCAGCGTTCTGGCCGAAGTGTTCTTGCCCTATGCCCGCTATGCCGGCCTGCTCAAATGGACCACGCTGTCGTTGTTTGCCTATATCGCGGTGCTGATCGTCACCCCGATGGACTGGGGTGACGCGCTCTACCACGTGGTCGTGCCCACGGTGCAGCTTGACCATGCGTTCCTGTCGGGCCTGGTGGCACTGCTCGGCACCACGATCAGCCCCTACCTGTTTTTCTGGCAGGCCGGGCAAGAGGTGGAAGAATTGCGCCGCCGCCAGGCGCGGCCGCTGCACGATGCCCCGCGCCGGGCCAAGCCGGAATTGCGCCGCATCCGCACCGACACGCTGGTGGGCATGGGCTTTTCCAACATCACCGCGCTCGCCATCATCGTGGCCACCGCCGCCACGCTCAACGCCCATGGCATTACCGATATCACCTCGGCCGATCAGGCGGCCATGGCGCTGCGGCCGTTCGCCGGCGATCTGGCCTTTGCGCTGTTCGCCCTGGGCATCATCGGCACCGGCCTCCTCGCCGTGCCGGTGCTGGCCGGCTCTGCCGCCTATGCGCTGAGCGAGGCGCTGCGCTGGAACGAAGGGCTCGACCGCGCCCCGCGTGAGGCGCGGGCCTTTTACGTCGCGATTGCGCTTGCCACCTTTGCCGGCCTTGGCATCAACATGGTCGGCATCAACCCGATGCGCGCGCTCTACTGGACGGCGGTTATCAACGGCTTGCTCGCCCCGCCGCTGATGGTGGTGACGATGCTGATCGCCCGCAATCCGCGCGCCATGGGCCACCTGGTCATCTCGCGCCGGCTGGCTGCCATTGGCTGGCTGGCCACCGTGGCGATGACGGTGGTGGCCGTCCTGTTCCTGTTGGCGTGAAAGACCCGCGATGACCAGCCCGCCCCCGCGCATCCTGTCCATCGCCGGCTCGGATTCGGGCGGCGGCGCCGGCATCCAGGCCGATATCAAGACCATCACCATGCTGGGCGGCTTTGCCATGACCGCGATCTGCGCGCTGACCGCGCAGAACACGCTGGGTGTCACCGCCGTGGCCGCCACCACGCCCGCCATGGTTGCGGCACAGATCGATGCCTGCACCAGCGATATCGGCGTGGACGCCGTGAAGATCGGCATGCTCGGATCGCCCGAGATTGCCGCGGTGGTGGCCGATCGGCTGGAGCGGCTGGGCGTGCCGGTGGTGTTTGATCCGGTGATGATCGCCACCAGCGGTGCTGCCCTGGCCGATACCGCCACGATCGCCGCGTTCGAACGCCTGATGGCGCTCGCCACGCTCACCACGCCCAATGTGCCGGAACTGGCCGCGCTCGGCGGTGATGCCGCCATGGCGGCGCGGGGCGTCGCCTATCTGGCCAAGGGCGGCGATGCCGATGGACCGGTGGTGGAAGACCGCCTGGTCATTCCCGGCCAGCCGCCCCGCCTGTGGCACGCGCCGCGCATTGCCACGCGCCACAGCCACGGCACGGGCTGCACCCTGTCGAGCGCGATCGCCACGGAACTGGGGCGCGGGGCCAGCCTCGAACAGGCGGTGGACCGCGCCCGCGCGTTTGTCCGCGCGGCCCTGTTGGCCGCACCCGGCCTTGGTGCCGGGCACGGCCCGATGGGCCATCACGCGGTGCGGTTTTAGTTCACTCGCAGCCGCAGTCGAGTTCGTAGAACTTGACGATCTCGTTCCAGGCTTCCTCGGCGGTTTCCACCGGCTTGAACAGGTCGAGATCCTCGAAGTTGATCACGCCTTCCTCGGCAATGGCGCGGAAGTTGATCACCTTGTTCCAGTAATCCGCCCCGAACAGCAGCACGGGGATCGGCTTCATCTTGCCGGTCTGGATCAGGGTGAGCAGCTCGAAGAATTCGTCGAACGTGCCAAAGCCGCCGGGGAACACCGCCACGGCGCGCGCGCGCATCAGGAAGTGCATCTTGCGCAGCGCGAAATAGTGGAACTGGAACGACAGGTGCGGCGTCACATAGGGGTTGGGCGCCTGCTCGTGCGGCAGCACGATGTTGAGGCCGATCGAATCCGCGCCCACGTCCACCGCGCCGCGGTTCGCCGCTTCCATGATCGACGGGCCACCGCCCGAGCAGACCACGAACTGGCGCTTGCCTTCTTCCACCACGCCGCAGGTCGAGGCATAGCGGGCGAGCTTGCGCGCTTCTTCATAATACTTCGCCTTGCCCGCCAGGCGTTCGATCACGGCCTTGCGTTCGGGCGTGGTGGCCGTGGCCAGCGCGGCATCGACAGCATCGGGCGCGGGAATGCGGGCAGAGCCATAGATCACCAGGGTCGAGCCGATATCGGCTTCTTCCAGCAGCATTTCTGCCTTGAGCAGTTCCAGCTGGAAGCGCACCGGGCGCAGTTCCTCGCGCAACAGGAAGTCGGTATCGCCAAACGCGAGGCGATAGGCCGGGTCCTGCTGCTGGGGGGTGGTCTTGGGGTGGCTTTGCGCGAACCCGGCTTCCTGCTCGGCCTTGTAGAACTTACGGTTGACGAGCTGGCGGTTGATTTCTTCTTCGGTCATTTGCCGCAAGGTGGGCGTGCGCGCCGCGCTTGGCAAGCCCATCCGCGTTTGTTTCCGTGGGTTGCGCGGAGACCGGAAACCATGTTCCGCCCCCACCATGGCAGGGGCGGCCAGGCCGGCCCCCGGTACCCCCACAGTTCAGGTCAGCGCGCCCACCAGCATCTGCAGCGCCGCGCCAAAGTATTCCGGTGCCAGGCCCAGCGGCGGGCGCGTGCCGATCAGCTTGCTGGCAATCGCCGCGCCACCGTTGGACACGGCAAACGGCGCGCGTTCCCCGGTATTGAGGTCGATCCACGCCGGGATCGGCTGGCCCTGGGCCAAGCACTGCCGCCAGAAATTGGCCACCGGCTGGACCAGGCTGGCGCGATGGCCGGCCAGCGCAAACAGCGGCACGCGGATCGCGTCAAAGCCAAAGCGCGGATCGTGGCCGGGCGCCGGGGCATAGCGGCCGGGGCCGGCAACCTCCACCCAGTCGGCCGGCAGGCCATATTGGCCAAAGCGTGCCTGCGACACGATCGCGGTGGCATCGTCGGCCAGTGCCTGCCACACGCCCGGCCCATCCCATTCGGCAAAGCTCGTGAAGGCAGGCCAGATGAAGTACGACGGATTGACGATGACGCGCCCGTTGGCCTGAAACCCTTCCAGCCCGGGCAGCAGCAGCTTCATGCCAAAGCGGTCCACCACCAGGCGCTGGCGGATGGCGGCGCGGATCGCGGCAGAGCGCGTGCGCCATTCCCCCACGCCCCAGTGCTGCCCGGCGCGCTGCAGGGCCCAGGCGATCATGATATCGCCATCGGCGGCATTGTTGCGATCGGGCACGTGGTCCGGGCTCGATGGATCGTACCGCCACGCATGCAGCGCCACGTCGCTGCGCAGCAGGTTGTCGTTGGTCCAGTCCGCGATCAGCTCGAACGTGGCGCGGTCACCCGCCTCCAGGGCCAGGACCAGGCCATAGCTCTGCCCTTCGCTGTGGCTGATCCCGCCGTTCTGCGGATCGACGATCCGGCCCGAGGGATCGAGAAAGCGTGCCTTGAACGTCTCCCAATCGCCGTTGCTGGCCATGGCCTTGCTCTGCCGCCCTGGGGCACAGGCGGCGGTCAGTGCCACCAGCAACCCGAACCCGAACCCGCGCCGATCAATTCCCTCACTCTGCCCGGCGCCGGCCGGGCGCTTCATCCGATCAGCGGCCATGTCTGATTGCAAGCGTATGTCCCTTCCATTCGGCCGTGGTCGTCAGGGCAATGCTGCTGCCCATCATGCGGAACCAGGTATCATAGGTGCCCTCCATCAAGGGCGGCAGCAGTGCTTTCCACGGCTCGGCAATCTCGGCCTCGGTTTCGGGATAGAGGCCGTCCTGGCGCACCACGATGGCGCTGTCTTCCACGGTCACCACCGCGCTGCCCCAGCCCAGCGTGGCCCACAGCGCATTGATTCGCGTGGTCATCGTGCCAAGGTCTTCCACGTCATCAAGCGGCACCACCGCGGCGATCCGCTTGCCCACCGCGGCATAGAAGCCGTGGCTCTGATCTTCGGTCGCCGCACTCGACAGCTCGCGTGCGATCATGGCCACCAGAAAGCTGGCACCGGCCGGTGGCGAAGCTCGGAACGCGCTGGACACGCGCGGTGTCTTCGGGTCCTCAAACATTATTTGGTCGCTCCCAAACTCTGGCGGATGCCGATGGTCGAGCGAAGCTCGTCATAGCTGCCAAAGGTATTGTAACTGGCCTCGCCCCCGATGCGGGTCGACGGGCTGATCTGGTAATAGACCGATCCTTCGGCCGAGAGCGCGAAGCCGGTCTTGCTCAGGCTGTCATAGCGCGCGCGCACGTCGCTATCCTGGGCCTTGAGCGCGTTGAGCTGGGCCTGCAGCGGATCGTTGGTGGGATAGAGCGCCGCGTCTTTCTGGTTATAGCTCTGATAGCCCGGGGTGACCGCGGCACGCACGGCCAACTGGTCCTTGTCCAGGGCATAGCGCACCGGGAAGCTGACCGAGAGGAAGCTTTGCGGGCTGAAATAGCCGCCGTGGCCGTAGGTGAAGTAGTTCTGCGGGTTGTCGTACGACTGGTAGTTGACGTTGATCCCGCTGGTGAGCGAGGAATGCTCGGTGCGATAGACCCGCAGATAGCCGCCGACATTGGCTTCCACGCCGTGGTTCTTGCGCACGTTGATGCCGTTGTAGCGGTTGTAGGCCACCGTGCCATAGGCGCCGCTGCCGTTGCGATCGACCGACAGGCCGGCACCGCCGCCCAGCCGCATGACATGGCCCCAGGTCTGCCCCGTCACCGGATCGCGCGTGCCGGAATAGGCGATCACGCTGTCGGTCACCGGGCGGCGTTCCACCCAGGCCTGCGCCTGCACGCCATTGCCCAGGCCCGGCGTGACGCCGGCGTGGAACGACACCTGGGTATTGCCCATGCCCACCGGCGTCGTGCCGACATCGGCATGCACCACGCTGCTGTCATAGCCCACGCTCAGCCCCACGCCCGAACGGTGCTGGGTATCGGCCTGAACCAGGGCAGAGGCTTTCTGCGCGACAATGGCCTGCGCCTCGATCGTGGCATTGGTGCCAAAGCGCGCCAGGCCCGATCCGGTGGGGCGGCCGGAATCGATCACCACCGCTTCGGCGCGGGCATGCACGCGGCCACCGGCAAGCCCGGTGGAAATCTCGGCAGAGCCGCGCAGGTCGCTCAATTGCGAAAGCCCGGTCTCGCCCTTGCGCTCGCGATACGAGGTGGCCAGATCCACCCGCGGCCCGCTTTCGCGGGTGAGCGAGGCGATATCGCCCGAGATCTTGGCCATGACCGGATCGACCGGGCCACCGCCTGCCAGCGGCGCAGCGGCATCACCGAACGGCGACGCGCCGACAGGCGCCGGCGCCGTGCCAAAGCCCTGCCCGCCAAAGGCCGGGCTGGGCAGCGCGCCATAAGTGCCCTGCGCCGGATAGGCCGGTTGCGACGGATAGCTGTTCTGGGCCGGATAGGAATTCTGGGCAACCGGCGTGGCATAGCCGCCACCGGCGCCGTCCATGACCGATCCCCCGGCCTGCGCCACCGGCGTGGCATAGGCCGGCGTGTTGCCATAGGATGGCGCGGCATAGCTGGCGGGTGCGGCATAGGCCGGCGGCGCGCCGAAGCCGTTGTTCATCGGCACCATCTGCGCGGTCGGCAGGCGCGTGCCGCTGCCCAGTGCAAAGGGATTGATCTGCGGCTGGGCCTGCATCGCCGGCTGGTCGCGGAACGGGTTGCCCGTGCCCACGCCCATCGGATCGGCGGCAAAGGGATTGCCGCCAAAGGCATCGATGCCATTGCTGCCGCTTTGCCGCGAATAGAGCGCGCGCGCTTCTTTCAGCAGGCGCACCGCGGCACTGCGATCGCCACGCGCCTGGGCCACCTGGGCCAGGGTCATGCGCACCTGGTAATCCTGCGGGAAGGCCTGCAGCGCGCGGTTGGCGGCGCTTTGCGACAGTTCCTTGTCGCCGGCAGCCTGGGCGGTCTGCGCCAAGCCGAGCAGGGCATCGCGGTTGCGCCCGTCACGCGTCAGCACGATCTGGAACGTCTGTGCCGCGCGCGCGGCCATGCCGCCCGATTGATAGAGCCGGGCCAGCGCCGCCATGATTTCCAGATTGTCGGGCGCTGCACCCCAGGCGCCGCGCAGCACGTCGAACGCCTGGGCAAACTGGCCGTTGAGGCGCAGGCGATCGGCCTGGCCCACTGCCAGCCCGGCCGACATGCGCGCCAGCGTGCGCTGCCCTTCGGGCGAGGAATTGCCCAGCGCGGCTGCCTTTTGCAGGGCGGCACGGGCAAGATCGTCGCGCCCGGTCTTGGCCAGCACGCGCACCACCGCGTCATAGCCATCGAGATCGGCGATATCGCCGCTCATCGCCGCCTGGGCATATTGCCCGGCGCCCACGCCATCGCCCAGATCGTAAAGCGCGCTGGCGATCGCGGCACGGCGCGCGGCCGGCAAGGTCTTGATCGCACCGAGTTGGCGCAGCGCCGCCACGGCCTGTTCGCGCTGGCCGCCGGCGGCCATGGCCTTGGCCCGCTCGATCGCGCTGTCGGTCTTCACCCCCAGGGCAAAGTTGCGCATCGCCGGGGTGCGCTGGGTTTCGGGAATGCGATCGATCAGCGATTCGGCTGCGGCATGGCGGCCAAGATCGGAATCGATCAGCGCGGCGGCATAAAGCGAATCAGGATCGCCCGACTGGGTCAGCGTGTTGATCAGCGATTCGGCTTCGACGCTGCGGCCATGGCGGATCAGGAAGCGCGCGAATTCATAGCGAATCCACGGATCGCTCTGGTCAAGCATCAGGCCGCCCTGGAATTCCTGCTCGGCGGTCACGTCGTCGCCGCGAGCCACGGCAGCCAGCGCGCGGCCACGCGCGGCGCGGCTCTGCAGGCGCTGGTCGGTCTGCGTGCCGCTCACCTCGCCGGCCTGGCGATAGAAATCGGCCGCATCGGCATAGCGGCCCTGGCGTTCATAGATATCGGCCAGCAGTTCGAGCGCCGGTCCCGGCTGGGCGAAGCCGGAGCGCACCAGCGCCTCGGCCGCGGCCTGGGCCTGGTCGGTCTGGCCGCGCGCCAGGAGATTGCGCGCCTCGTCCATGCCGGCATAGAACCGCGCGGCGGACAAGGCCTCGGCCCAGCGGCCGGGATTGGGCTGGCGCGAGGCCTGCTCGAGCAGATCGCGCGCTTCGGCAAAGCGGCTCTGGCGCAGGCGCACGATGCCCAGGCCCCCCAGCGCATCGCCATCGTTGCGGTTGACGCCCAGCGCCTTCTGGAAACGGCTGGCCGCCGCATCCAGGTTGTTGTCATCGAGCGCATCGAACCCGGCCATGCGCTGCTTGCCGGCGTTGTCGGCGGCGCGCTGGCGCGGAGTGGCCGCAGGCGGCGGTGCCTTTTCCGCCACGCGCTCGGCCGGGCGCGGCTGCGCACGCGGCGCGGCCCGCGCCACGGTCGGGCGCGGGGCCGGCTTGGGTGCGGGCTGCTTGGCAGGCTGCGCCTTGGCAGCGGCAGCAGGGGCAGCGCCACCGGCCAGCGCGCGGCGCGCCTCGACATTGCCGGGATCAAGCGCCAGCGCGCGGCGCAGGGCCTGATCCGCCAGATCCTGGCGCCCCTTGCTCTTCCAGTAGAGCCCCTGTGCAATCAGGGCCTTTACCCCGGGCACATCGGCAAATGCCACCTGGGGCAAGGCCAGCGAGGCACTCGAGGCCAGCAGGATGGCAACAGCAGCACGGGAAGAAGGCAGCGGCGCGGACATCTCATTCATCCTTTGCACCCAGACGCAGGCGAGCCTGGCGGCGGAAATAGGCGTAAGCTGGGCCAGTGAGCCCCAATGCCAGAATGAGCGTGCCGAACGCCATGAGCAAGGGGCGTTGGCTGAACCAGAACGCCACCTTCATCCAGATCGGCAGGCTGCCGACCCAATAGGTGGACCCGATGGCAAAGCTGGACATGCCATCGCCCGTGGCAACCGACAGGTCACCCTGGATCTGGGCGTTGATCTTGGAATCGGCCATGCCATCGACCAGCGGGGGCAGATCGGCAGCGTCATCGGCCACCAGCGCCACCACCGTGCGATCCGACGCATAGGGGGACTGGAAGCTGACGATGCCGGCAAACCCGCGCGCGGCGTGGATCATCGGCTCGACTTCGGCCTCGTTGGTCAGGCCGCGATCGGAAAACAGCGCGGAAACGTATTGCAGCGGGCTTTTTTCGGCCACTTTCAGCCCATGCCCGTCCCAATGCAGCGGCGCATTGGCAAAGACCTGGCCGGCCCCGGCAATCGCCGAGCTGCCGATCACCAGGATATCCTGGCTCGACAGGCGATCGGGATCGACGCCATCGGCCACGGTCACCCCGGTGGGGGCAATGCCGGTGCTGTCGCCAAACCGGCCCATCAGGTTGAGGAAGGTCTGCACCGAGGCCGGCGTGGGATTGCGGCTCATCAGCACGGTGGTTTCGCCCAGGTCGGGGCGGATGGTGAAGGGATAGCCCGCCCCTGCAAACGTGGCGAGATCGGGCATTTCCAGCGCGTGATAGGCGTGGCTGAGGTCGATCGTCGAGGAAGGATCGATCGCCACGCGCACGTTGTCGGGCAGCGTGCCGGTGCACTTCTGCTTGTCGGCCAGGATCAGGTTGTAATCGAAGACCAGGTCGTTCTGCCCGAACAGGTTGTAGCGCGGCAGGGTCAGGCTGGCCGAACCGTCAAAGCTGTTGGCGCCCTTGGACCCGAACCAGTCGCTCCACCAGCTGCCGGCGAGCGGCAGGGTCTTGAGGAACTGGCTGTTGATCGAGATATCCAGGCGCGAGGCCTTGCGATCCATCCACTTGGCCAGCGGATAGCGATAGGTGAGGTTGAGCGTGCCGCCCTGGCGCGGCCAGAAAAACAGGTCTGGCGCCACGCGAAAACGTGCCGTCAGCGGGCCCGGCGGCAGGCCCATGCCCTGGAGCGCATAGGGCTCCATGATTTCGCCCAGCTTGACCGCGTGATCGGTGGTGATCCAGCGCGGCGCGCCATAGCGCGGATAGCTGGGCACGCGGGCGCCATCGAAATTCATCCGCGCCCCGCCAAACACGCCCCGGCCCGAAGAGACCGCCGCGGCCGCCAGGCGCAGTTCGCCATCATCACGGCCCATGATCACCAGCACGGTGCCATAGGGATCGCGCGGGTTGCGCACGACGGCGGCCGAAGGGCCGCTGACCGTCATGTTGAGCCCGGGCAGGCTCTGCCCCGATTTCAGGAACGCGATCGCATTGCCCAGCGGCATCTGGCCATAGAGCGGCTGGAACGAAAAGCCGCGGTAGCTGGCCATCGAGCCCAGCCAGCCGGCCATGGCGGCAGAGGCCTCAAGCTCGCCCTTGTGAGGCTGGCCGGCGAACACGAACGGCATCTTGAGCGTGGTATTGGTGGCGCGATCGAAAAACGGCCCGGGCAGGTGCGACAGATCGGGCACGTTGGGCAGCGCCTGGGTGGTCAGGTCCAGCCACGAACGCGTGTTGCTGACATTGGCCCAAAGCACCGAATTGAACGGATCTTCGCAATCGCGGGCATAGTGGCCGATCAGGCGCAGGTTCAGCTGGTTGTCACCGGGCAGGAACAGTGCGGGGTTGATCGGCAGGGTCAGCACCTGGCCGCCCGAATCCTGCGGGCGCAGCGGCACGGTCTGCACCACTTCGCCATTCACCAGCACGACCAGCTGCGACAGGTCGCCCAGCATCGCCGGCGACCAGGCGAGTTGCAGGGTGATCGACGCGTCGGTCACCACCTGGTTCTTGCGCACGCCGAACGGAATGGAGATTTCGCCGCGCGTGCCCTGGAGCCGCACGGCGTTCTTGATGCGCAGGTCCTTGAGCGTCAGCCGTTCACGCGAAACGCCGCCGCCCGAAGCGGCGGCGGCGGGCGCGGCGCCAGCCGCGGCGGCGGCCTGCGCCTGCTGCGGGGCCAGCAGCGTGCCCACCAGCGGCATGGCCAGGAGCATCGCGGCGGCCGCGGCAAGGCTGGCGCGCTTCTTGCGCTTGCCCTGCCCTTCGGCCAGCTTGGCTTCGGCCTTGGCCTTTTCCTCGGCCGCGCGGGCCAGCTTGGCCGCTTCGGCAAGACGGCGCTGCTCTTCCTTGGCGGCCTTGCGTTCGGCACGATTGAGCAAGAGCAGGCGCTTGATCGTCAAGCCATCGACCACCAGAATATCCCTCAGCGAACGCAAGCCAGGCACAATCTCTGGCGGCGCGGCGCGCTGCCAGGCGTCCGCCCGTCCCATAACGGCACGAACAAGCCTACGCTGGCCCAGTGTGTCAAGCGGCTGATAGCGAACAAACGCACGGCCACGCGTGCGGCGCACGGTTTCCACCGGCACGGCCAGGCGATCATCGCCCATCGCCAGGACGATATCGGTAACCGTGGCATCGCCCACCGGCAGTTCGGGCGGCAGTTCGATCGCGGCCCCGCCCATCGAGATGTCGATGGTGGTGCCGTCGACCACGTGGCCCGAGGAAAAGTGAACGGCGACAGGCAGTTCGGCAGTCACGCGGATGGTCTGGCGGGCTTGCCGGGTTTCGCGCGCCACCGATACGGCCGCGGTCAGGATGATCAGGCTGAAGGTTGCCCAGGCAACGTTGAGCGCCAGGGTATCGAGCTGCACGTTGAACAGGTGCTGGAAGAAAACGCGCTTGCCGATCGCCAGCAGGATGCCGAACACGATCGTGGCCATGCAGATCATGTGCGGCTTGACGATGGCCCAGTCGAAGAACGTGCGATCGAGCAGGTCGCCCTTGTCGGTCACGTTGAACTTGCCCTTGCGCGGGTTGAACCAGGTCATGACCGTGGGCGCGACCAGGTGGAAGGCCAGGATCGTTTCATAGACCTCGCCCCAGAACGGGCGGCGTTCGCCGGCCTGCGAGCGTTCCGAGGTGACCTGCGAGCAGAACAGGTGCGGCGCGGCATAGGCAAAGATCAGCGAGGCCGAGGCCGCGATGATGTTCTGGCCAAAGATCAGATAGGCGAGCGGGCTGGTCAGGAAGCAGATTCGCGGCAGCGGAAACTGGAAGTGCAGCATCGCATTGAGATAGCACAGGCGCTGCTGCCACTTGAGGCCGGGGCCGAGCAGAGGGTTCTCGATGCGCAGGATCTGCGTCATCCCGCGCGCCCAGCGGATGCGCTGGCCGATGTGCAGCACCAGGCGCTCGGTAGCAAGGCCCGCCGAAAGGCGCGCGCTGATATAGGCGGTGGACCAGCCGGTGCGCTGCAACTTCAAGGCGGTGTGCGCGTCTTCGGTCACGGTTTCGCCGGCAAAGCCGTTGGTTTCCATGAGCGCTTCACGGCGGATCACCGCGCAGCTGCCGCAGAAGAACGTGGCGTTCCACAGGTCGTTGCCGCCCTGCACCGGGCCATAGAACAGATCGCCTTCGCCCGGCATGTGCTTGGCCGTGGCCAGGTTGCGCTGCACCGGATCGGGCGAATAGAAGAAGTGCGGCGTCTGCATCAGCGCCAGCTTCCGCTCCTTCTGGAAATAGGCCACCGTCAGCTGCAGGAAAGCGCGCGTGGGCACGTGGTCGCAATCGAAGATCGCGATCAGTTCGCCCTCGGTCTTCTTCATCGCAGCGTTGAGATTGCCCGCCTTGGCGTGCAGGTTGTTGTCACGCGTGATGTAGCCGCAGCCGGCCTCGCGGGCGAACGCGCGGAATTCCGGGCGGCGCCCATCGTCCAGGATATAGACGTTGAAGCGGTCGTGCGGGTAATCCATGTCCATCGCGGCAAACACGGTGTTGCGCACGATATCCAGGCTCTCGTTGTAGGTGGGGACATAGACGTCCACCGTCGGCCAGGTGTCGGGCTCGCCCTCGATTTCCGCAACCGGGCGCTCGAGCGGCCAGGTGGTCTGCAGGAAACCCAGGATCAGCAGCACCCAGGCATAGAGTTCGGCCAGGTAAAGCCCGGTGCCGAACAGGAATTCCAGCGGCGTGCCGAACGACAGCGTCTGCGTGGTGCGCCAGAAGATATAGCGGGTGGAGGTGATGATCGCCAGGATGCCGATCGCCAGCGAGCCCTTGCGCGATTTCCAGCGCGACAGCGCCATCATGCCCACGATCGTTCCGCCGGCCAGCATCCACTGCTGCTTGAGATCAAGCGGCACGCCGATCACCACCAGCGCGGTCAGCGCCAGCAGGACGAACGTGCCCAGCCGCAGGAGGTTTGCGGGATTGCGGAACAAGGCGATCATGCGGCGCGGTTCTTTCCGGTCTGGCCAGCGGGTGCGGCGGCATCGTCTTCGGGCAGGTCGGCGCCCTCGTCATCCAGGATTTCGGCAAGCAGTTCGGCCACGCATTCGCCCAGGGCGATGGTATCGGCCAGGGCTGCGCTGTGCGGGGCATAGCGGCCGAGCGGCTGCAGCATGGCGCCGGCCTCGATCACGGCTTCGTCGCGGCGCACCTGGCCGAGCAGGCGATCGCCCAGCAGTTCGCGCAGGAAGCCCACCGAATGACGGGCAAAGCGGCGGGTGTCTTCCACCATGCTCATCACGAAGCGGGTCTTGGCGAGGCCAGTATCGTTGACCGCCGGCAGCATCATCAGGCATTCGGCCGTGGCCGTCAGCGGGCAGATTTCGAGCACGGCATAGGGCAGCAGCAGATCGCGCAAGTGGCGATCGGCGCTGGAAATGTCGGCCACGAACAGCTGCTCGCCGCCAAAGCCGATCTCGCCCTTGGCAAGCGCTTCGGCAAAATCGGGCTGGCGGGCAAGCGCTGCCGCGCTGCGCAGCGCCACGCCCTGGACCGAGGCGCTGGCCGCGTCTTCGGCCGGGGCATCGAGCGGGGGCAGCGCTTCACCCGGGCCGATGCCGAAGTGCAGCTGCAGCGTGCCGCTCTGCGCCAGATCGAGCGCGGTGACATCGTGCCCGGCGCGCGACAGGGCAATTGCGGTGGTGGCCGCCAGGAACGACGTGCCGGTGCCGCCGCGCGGGCTGTGGAACAGGATCAGGGCCATCAGGCGTCTCCCCCTTCGACCGCATCGGACAGGCGCTGCAGCAGCGAGCGGATGTTCTGGGCGCGATCGGGGCGGCCATAGCGGCCAAACAGACTGGGCGTGGCGGCAGGCTTGGTCGGCAGCGGCACGGGATCGGATGGGGCGACGGCCACCGGGGCAGCCACGGGCTCGGCAACGCGCTCTGCCGGCGTCATCGCAGCGGCCACCGGGGCTTGTTCGGGGCGGACCTCGACGCGGACTTCAGGGCGGATTTCGGGACGAGCCTGGGCGCGGGGCGCAGGCAGGCGGGCGCTGTCACCCGGCATGGCCGCCGCAATGGCGGTGGCATCGTCCTGCGGCATGATGCGCGGGTCCTTGAGCAGCGCCTCGAAGATCGGCCAGCTTTCGAGATCGGCGAAGCGGTCGACGAATTCGCGATAGCGAAAATCGCTTTTCCCCAACCGATCCAACAAGACCTTTGCATCTGCCCGCATAGCCCAAACCCCTTAGTAATCTCTCTAGAGGTCTTGCAGACAATGGTTAACAAATACCTTCGCATGCCCCGCCACGTGCCAGAAACCCCCCGGTTTTGCGAGGTTTTGTCACGGTAACGAAAATTAATCGAGCCTAATGTGACCAACCGGCCCGCCCGGCATGGCGTCAACCACGGCGCGGGTTGCTCCGATTCGGCGCTTTGAAGGCCTATCCCGTGACGATGCGATAGGGCACGCGATCGCGCTGCGCCGGATCGACGGCAATCGCCCGGTCGCTGGGCGGAAAGGCGCGCTGGTCGCAGGTATCGCGCGGGCAAGTGCGGCACGATGCACCGATCCGCGCCACGGCGTCTTCGCTCGCCAGGTTGAGCCCGTCGGCATAGACGAACTCGCTGGCCAGCGCCGCTTCGCAGCCCAGCGCCACGGCATAGCGGCGCGACGGGCGGTAGTATGAGCCCGATGGCTTCACCAGGCCCTTGGCGATCGAGACATAGCGCACGCCATCTGGCATTTCAGCAAGTTGCACGTGAATGCGATCGGGAATGGCCACGGCTTCGTGCACGATCCACAAGGGGCAGGCCCCGCCATAGCGGCCGAACTGCAACCGCGTGGCAGAGTGCCGCTTGGTCACGTTGCCGGCCATGTCCACCCGGCAGAAGAACACCGGAATGCCGCGCGCCTGCGGGCGTTGCAGCGTGGACAGGCGGTGGCAGACCTGCTCGAAACTGGTGTGGAACGGCTGGCGCAGCCGATCGACGTCATGGCGCAGGGCCCGCGCCGCCTGGGCAAAGGCGGTATAGGGCATGGTCAGCGCGCCAGCGGCATAGTTGCCCAGCCCCACCGCCAGAAGGTGCCGCGCCGCCTCGCTGCGCAAGGGCGCCTCCGCCACGATCTGCGCGATCGCATCGGCCAGCGCCACGGCGCAGACCTGATAGGCCAGCTGAAACCGGCTGGATTCGAGTGGCTGGGTGGAATCGAGCGTCAGCGTGCGGCGCGGCGCATCATAGCGCCGCACCGGCCCGCCGCCGCGCCACACCACGCTCACCCCTTCGCCCGCCAGCCAGGCCTGCATCTGGGCAATATCGGGCGATGGCTCACCCTGCCCGATCCGCGCCGCCAGGTCTTCGGCCCCGCGATCGAGCGCATCGACATAGTTGCCGGCATGGTGGAACCAGTCGCGCACTTCCTCCCATGGCAGGCGCCCGCCCGCAGCCAGGCTCGCACCGATGGTCTCGTCCATCATGTCGAGCCTCTGGCGGGTCTGCGTATAAAGCCCGTGCAACTGCACCACCTGCCGCGCCAGGTCGGGAAACTGCCGGGCCAGCCGCTCGATCTGCTCGCCCGGCGGGCTGGCAGAAAGATGCGGATCGGCCAGTGCCCCGCGCAGGGCCTCGGCCAGGTCATCGGCGGCAGGCGGCGCCAGGTCTGCCCAATCGACCGGAAACGTTGCCATCAACGTGTCGGTCAGCGCGGGCGTCAGCGGCCGCTCGTCATTTTCCAGCTGCGAGAGATACGATGCGCTGATGCCGAGCATGCTGGCCATATCGGCCTGGCGCAGGGCGCGGCGCTGGCGCAGCGCGCGCAAGGGTTGCCCGGCAAAGAGAGGACGGCGTGCCATGGTGACTTGCGGGCTATCACGCAGCCCGCGCTTTGCAAAGTATCGCTTCGCAACTTTACAGATTAACATTGGACAGCGCCCCCGCCCTGCGGCATCGCGGGGGCAATTCTGCAAACTTGCAAAGCGAGAGATGCCATGTCAGCCAACATTGCCGAGATGGAACGCCGCCGCGCCGCCGCCCGCCTGGGCGGCGGCCAGCGCCGGATCGATGCCCAGCACGCCAAGGGCAAGCTGACGGCGCGCGAGCGGCTGGACATCCTGCTCGACGAAGACAGCTTCGAAGAGATCGACGCTTACGTGGAGCACAACTGCGTCGATTTCGGCATGCCGGAAAACACCATTCCCGGCGATGGCGTGGTGACCGGATCGGGCACGATCAACGGCCGCCTGGTCTTCGTGTTTTCGCAGGACTTTACCGTGTTCGGCGGCGCGGTGTCCGAACGCCACGCGATGAAGATCTGCAAGATCATGGACATGGCGCTGAAAGTCGGCGCGCCGGTGATCGGCCTCAACGATTCGGGCGGTGCCCGCATCCAGGAAGGCGTTGCCTCGCTCGGCGGCTATGCCGAGATTTTCCAGCGCAACGTGCTCGCCTCGGGCGTGGTGCCGCAGCTGTCGCTGATCATGGGCCCGTGCGCTGGCGGCGCGGTCTATTCCCCGGCGATGACCGACTTCATCTTCATGGTGAAGGATTCCAGCTACATGTTCGTCACCGGCCCCGATGTGGTCAAGACGGTGACCAACGAGATCGTCACGCAAGAGGAACTGGGCGGCGCGATCACGCACTCGACCAAGACCTCGGTTGCCGATCTGGCGCTGGAAAACGATATCGAAGCGCTGCTGACGGCGCGCGAATTCTTCGACTATCTGCCGCTGACCAACCGCACCGGCGTGCCCGAGCGCCCCACGTCCGATCCGTGGGACCGCCTGGAGGAAAGCCTCGACACGCTGATCCCGGCCTCGCCCACCCAGCCCTACGACATGCACGAGGTGATCACCAAGGTGCTGGACGAGGGCGAGTTCTTTGAAATCCAGCCAGGCCATGCGGCCAATATCCTGTGCGGCTTCGGCCGGATCGAAGGGCGCACCGTGGGCGTGGTGGCCAATCAGCCATTGGTCCTGGCCGGCGTGCTCGATATCAACTCGTCCAAGAAAGCCGCGCGCTTCGTGCGGTTCTGCGACGCGTTCGACATTCCCATCCTGACCTTCGTCGATGTGCCCGGCTTCCTGCCCGGCACCGCGCAGGAGCTGGGCGGCATCATCAAGCACGGTGCCAAGCTGCTGTTCGCCTATGGCGAAGCCACTGTGCCCAAGATCACCGTGATCACCCGCAAGGCCTATGGCGGCGCCTATGACGTGATGGCGTCCAAGCACCTGCGTGGCGATCTCAACTATGCCTGGCCCACTGCCGAAATCGCGGTGATGGGCGCCAAGGGCGCCGTGGAAATCATCTTCCGCGGCCTGGGCCCCGACGAGATCGCGGCGAAGACCAAGGAATACGAAGACCGCTTTGCCAATCCGTTCGTGGCGGCAAGCAAGGGCTTTGTCGACGAGGTGATCCACCCGCATTCCACGCGCCGGCGCATTGCGCTCGCCTTGCGCAAGCTGCGCGGCAAGCAACTCGAAAATCCCTGGAAGAAGCACGACAACATTCCGCTCTAACCAAGGCGCGCAAGACGATGAAACTCGGGCGTTTGAACCATGTCGGCGTGGCCGTGCCCTCGATCGAGGATGCCATTGCCTATTACCGCGATGTGATGGGCGCCGCGCTCATCACCGAGCCGTTCGACATGCCCGAACAGGGCGTGAAGGTGGCGTTCGTCAACACCCCGGGCGAGGCGGGCACTGCCGCCAAGGACATGGGCGGCACGCAGATCGAACTGATCGAGCCGCTGGGGGAAACCAGCCCGATTGCCGGCTTCCTGGCCAAGAACCCGGCCGGCGGGCAGCACCACTTGTGCTACGAGGTGGCAGACATCGAGGCGGCGCGCGCGTGGTTCACCGCGCTGGGCAAGCGCATCCTTGGCCCCACCCGGATCGGCGCCCATGGCACGCCGATTTTCTTCCTGCACCCCAAGGACATGCTGGGCCAGCTGACCGAAATCATGGAGACACCCCGTGGCCAGCACTGACAATCCCGGCCTCAAGGACTGGGAAGCCCTCGCCGCCAAGGAGGTGAAGGGCAAGGACCTGACCTGGCACACGCCCGAAGGCATTGCCGTCAAGCCGCTCTACACCGCCGAGGACGTGGCGACCGACCCCGGCCTGCCCGGATTTGCCCCGTTCACGCGCGGCGTGCGCGCCAGCATGTATGCCGGCCGCCCCTGGACGATCCGGCAATATGCGGGCTTCTCCACGGCCGAGGAATCCAACGCCTTCTATCGCCGCAACCTCGCCGCCGGGCAAAAGGGCCTGTCGGTGGCGTTCGACCTTGCCACCCATCGCGGCTATGACAGCGACCATCCGCGCGTGGTGGGTGACGTCGGCAAGGCTGGCGTGGCGATCGACAGCGTGGAGGACATGAAGATCCTGTTCGACGGCATTCCGCTGGGCGAAATGTCGGTGTCGATGACGATGAACGGCGCGGTGATCCCGATCCTGGCGTTCTTCATCGTCGCGGGCGAGGAACAGGGCGTTCCCACCGAAAAGCTGGACGGAACCATTCAGAACGACATTCTGAAGGAGTTCATGGTCCGCAACACCTATATCTATCCGCCCGAACCCTCGATGCGGATCATTTCCGACATCTTTGCCTTCACCAGCGCAAGGATGCCCAAGTTCAATTCGATCTCGATTTCCGGCTATCACATGCAGGAAGCCGGCGCCACGCAGGTGCAGGAGCTGGCCTTCACCATCGCCGATGGCATGGAATATGTGAAGTATGGCGTGGCCTCGGGCCTCGACATCGACAAGTTCGCCGGGCGCCTGTCGTTCTTCTTTGCCATCGGCATGAACTTCTTCATGGAAGTGGCCAAGCTGCGCGCCGCCCGCGTGCTGTGGCACCGCGCGATGACGCAACTGGGCGCCAAGGACGAGCGCAGCAAGATGCTGCGCACCCATTGCCAGACCTCGGGCGTCAGCTTGCAGGAGCAGGACCCCTACAACAACGTCATCCGCACCACGATCGAGGCCATGGCGGCGATGCTGGGCGGCACGCAGTCGCTCCACACCAACGCCCTCGATGAAGCGATCGCGCTGCCGACCGACTTTTCCGCGCGCATCGCCCGCAACACCCAGATCGTGATCCAGGAAGAAACGGGCATGTGCAACGTGGTCGATCCGCTCGGCGGGTCGTACTACATCGAAGCGCTGACCCAGCAACTGGTGGACCAGGCCTGGGCCATCATCGAGCGCGTCGAGGCCGAAGGCGGCATGGCCAAGGCCGTGGCCGCCGGCTGGCCCAAGGCGATGATCGAGGAAGCTGCCGCCGCCCGCCAGGCCCGCGTCGACCGTGGCGAGGACGTGATCGTTGGCGTCAACAAGTATCGCCTCGCCACCGAAGACCGCATCGAGACGCTGGAGGTGGACAACCACGCCGTGCGCGACGCGCAGATCGCCCGCATCAACGCCGTGCGCGCCAGCCGCGACGAGGCAGCCGTGCAGGCGGCGCTCAAGGCGATTACCGAGGCGGCGCGCCTAGGGTCGGTGAAGGGGGCTTCGACAAGCTCAGCCCGAACGGAAGGAAGGGAAAAGAACCTCCCCGGAACGGGCAGTACGGAACAGAACTCCGTTCGCCCTGAGCCTGTCGAAGGGCCTGTCCTGAGCAACGCCGAAGGGCCTGTCGCAAGCCAAAACCCCGATCTCACGCACAACCTCCTCGCTCTTGCCGTAGAAGCCGCGCGCCATCGCGCCACGCTGGGCGAGATTTCCGATGCGATGGAGGCGGTGTTCGGCCGCCACGGCACCACGCCCACCCCCGTCAAGGGCGTCTATGGCGCGGCCTATGCGGCCGACAGGCGCTATGCCCAGGTGATCGAGGGTGTCGAGGCCGTGACCCGGCGCCTGGGTCGCAAGCCCCGGCTGCTGGTGGCCAAGATGGGCCAGGACGGCCACGATCGCGGCGCCAACGTCATCGCCTCGGCATTTGGCGACATGGGCTTTGACGTGACCAGCGGCCCGCTGTTCCAGACGCCGGAAGAAACCTGCGTGCTCGCGCTCGCCTCCGATGTGGACGCGATCGGCGCCTCGTCCCTGGCCGCCGGGCACAAGACGCTCATCCCCGAACTCATCGCGCGCCTGCGCGAGGCCGGGCGGGGTGACATCAAGGTGGTGGCGGGTGGCGTTATCCCGCCGCAAGACTATGATTTCCTGCGCGAAGCCGGGGTCCAGGGCATCTATGGCCCGGGATCGAACGTGGTGGAATGCGCTGCCGATATGCTGCGCCTGCTGGGCCACAACATGCCGCCGCTCGACGCGTGACGGGACGGGAGAGGACGATGTTCAAGAAGATCCTTATCGCCAATCGCGGCGAAATTGCCTGCCGCGTGATCAAGACCGCGCGCCGCATGGGCATTGCCACCGTGGCCGTCTATTCCGACGCCGATGCCCGTGCGCCGTTCGTGCAGATGGCTGATGAAGCCGTGCACATCGGTCCCGCGCCCGCGGCGCAATCCTATCTGATTGCCGACAAGATCATTGCCGCCTGCAAGGCGACCGGGGCCGATGCGGTGCATCCCGGCTATGGCTTCCTGTCTGAACGCACCAGCTTTGCCGAGGCGCTGGCGGCCGAAAACATCGCGTTCATCGGGCCGCCCGTCGGCGCGATCGCCGCGATGGGCGACAAGATCGAATCCAAGAAGCTGGCCAAGGCCGCCGGGGTCAACGTGGTGCCCGGCTTTGTCGGTGAAATCGCCGATACCGATCATGCCGTGCAGATCGCGAACGACATCGGCTATCCGGTGATGATGAAGGCCTCGGCCGGTGGCGGTGGCAAGGGCATGCGCCTGGCGTTCTCGGAAAAGGACGTGCGCGAGGGCTTTGAAAGCGTGAAGCGCGAAGGGCTCAATTCCTTTGGCGACGATCGCGTGTTCATCGAAAAGTTCATCGAGAACCCGCGCCACATCGAAATCCAGATCCTGGGCGACCAGCACGGCAACATCCTCTACCTCAACGAGCGCGAATGCTCGATCCAGCGCCGCCATCAAAAGGTGGTGGAGGAAGCTCCCTCGCCCTTCGTCAGCCCGGAAATGCGCAAGGCCATGGGCGAGCAATGCGTCGCCCTGTCGCGCGCGGTGGGCTATTATTCCGCCGGCACGGTCGAACTGATCGTCTCGGGCGCCGACAAGACGGGCAAGTCTTTCTACTTCCTGGAAATGAACACGCGCCTTCAGGTGGAGCACCCGGTGACCGAGGCGATCACCGGGATCGACCTGGTCGAACAGATGATCCGCGTGGCCGCCGGCGAAAAGCTCGCTTTCACCCAGGATGATATCGGCATCGATGGCTGGGCGATCGAAAACCGCGTCTATGCCGAAGATCCCTATCGCGGCTTCCTGCCCTCGACCGGGCGCCTGGTGCGCTATCGCCCGCCGCTTGCCGGCTGGACCGATGATGGCCAGGCCAATGGCCGGCGCGGGGTGGATGGCGTGCGCGTGGACGATGGCGTCTATGAAGGCGGCGAAGTCTCGATGTTCTACGATCCGATGATCGCCAAGCTGGTCACCTGGGGCGAAACGCGCGACGAGGCCGCCGACCGCCAGGTGGCCGCGCTCGACGCGTTCGAGATCGAGGGGCTTGGCCACAACATCGATTTCGTCAGCGCGATCATGCAGCATCCGCGCTTCCGTTCGGGCGAACTCACCACCGGCTTCATCGCCGAGGAATATCCCGAAGGATTCCACGGCGCCCCGGCCGACGCAGCCCTGCAACGCGCACTGGCGGGCATTGCCGCGTTCCTGGCAACGGCGCGGGCCGATCGCGCGCGGCGGGTGGATGGCCAGCTGGGCAAGCGGCTGCGGCCGCCATCGGCATGGTCGGTCACCCTGGGTGGCCAGGTCTTTGCCGTGGCGCTGGCGGGTGACGAGGTTACCGTCGATGGCACGCCGCTCGATCTGGCGATGGAATATACCCCGGGCGATACGCTGGTGGAGGCCGAGGTAGACGGCGCGGTGCTGGGCGTGAAGGTCAAGCCGACGCGCAGCGGTTTCCAGCTGACCACGCGCGGCGCGATCCACAAGGTGCAGGTGCTGCCCGCCCGCGTAGCGCCCTATGCCACGCACATGATCGAAAAGGTGCCGCCCGATCTCTCGCGCTTCCTGATCTGCCCGATGCCCGGCCTGCTGGTCTCGCTCAACGTGGCCGAGGGTGACAGCGTGGAAGCCGGCCAGCCCCTGGCCGTGGTCGAGGCGATGAAGATGGAAAACATCCTGCGCGCCGAAAAGAGCGGCAAGGTCAAGGCGGTGCGCGCCAAGGCCGGCGAAAGCCTGGCGGTGGATGCGATCATCCTCGAGATGGAATGAACCGCCTGCCAGGAAGGCTAGTTGACGTTTACGTAAGCGTGAATTACAGGACGGCGAAACCGTTGGGAAAGGCATGAGTGCAATGAAAGCCCTGGTCTGCGTGAAGCGGGTGATCGACTACAACGTGAAGCCGCGGGTGAAGGCGGATGGCACGGGTGTCGAGCTGGCGAACGTGAAGATGAGCATGAACCCGTTCGACGAGATCGCGGTGGAGGAAGCCATT
>QFCS01000405.1_pt1 | contig 166049 bp, 172 predicted proteins | sample 3576561 | NCBI WGS metagenome assembly QFCS01 | reverse complement strand
GCGGACGTTCCCTCTTCGTCATGCTGAACTTGTTTCAGCATCCATGGCCGAACCTCTCGGTCAGCGTTACGCCGAAGGAAACGGCGGGCCATGGACCCTGAAACAAGTTCAGGGTGACGAGATAAGAAACGGCTGATGTCGGCCGTAACCCGCCGCCGCTACTTCCCCGACCCGCAGCTTACCGTCCCGCTGCCGAGGTTGCGCACGGTGCAGGCGGGGCGGCCGAGCACGACGGTCTTGCCCACCCCGCGCATCGTCACCGCTGCAGTCTTCACCGCGTTCAGGATATGATCGCCCGCGCCCTCACTGTCGCTGACCAGATCATCGATCGCCAGCTTGCCCGCATCGACAACCCCCGCGCCCGACAGCGTCATCTGCCCCTGCTTGGCCTTGCCGGCCAGCGTCATCGTGCCATTGCCGATCATCGCGACGCTCAGCCGGTCGGCCTCGATCGCATCGACGCTCACCCGTCCCGGCCCGCGTAGTCCGATCGTCACGCGCGCGCCCTTGAGGCGGTCGATCTTCAGCGATCCCGCCCCCGCGAGCGTCGCGGCGCGCAGGTTCGCGGCGTTGATGCGGATCGTCACCGGACCGCGCGGCGTGCGGCGATTTTCGTCGCCTGCATAGGTCTTTTGACCGATCACCAGCCGCCCGTCGCGGGTTTCGAGGGTCAGCCGGTCGAGCGCGTCGGCCGATCCGGTCGCCACCGCGCTCACCGGCGCGCGGGTCACCACCTCGACATCGACGTCGGTGCCGACCTCGATCGTCTCGAAGCTGGTGAGGCCATAGCGCTTCTCAGCCGCGGCGGCGGGGCCGGACAGGAGCAGGGCGGCGGCCGCGACGACGGCCAGGCGCAGGGAGCTGGTCATGCCCACGCCTTACCGTGTTCGCAGGAGCCGCGCCACAGGATGTTCCAGCGAGGAAATAACCTGCCGTGTTCCCCCGCGAAGGCGGGGACCCATCTCCGACCGGTTCAAACTGGCACCGGCCGGAGATGGACCCCCGCCTTCGCGGGGGAACACGGCTTTTTTAAAGAGCGGTCGTCTCAGGGCAATCATCCGCTACCGGCAGGTCGCGGTCCCCGATCCCATCGCGTGCGTCGAGCATTTGCCGCCGCCGCCGATCGTCGCATCGCCCGAGCCGAGGATCTTGATGTCCGCGCTCGCGGTCGCCTGCGCATCGACGTCGCCCGATCCGGTGATCGAAACGCCAAGCGTCTGCGCGACCAAGCCTTCGGCGTCGATGTCGCCCGAGCCGGTGACGCCGAAATCGCCGCTGTCGATCGCGCCGCCCTTGACCTCGATATTGCCCGATCCCGAAACGTCGAGGTCGGCGCTCTTCGCGGTCAGCTTCGCAAGCGTGAGGTCGCCCGAGCCGGTGACGTCGAGCGTCGCCGCGTCGGCGGTCAGCGTGTCGGCGTCGATCGACCCCGATCCGGTCAGCTTCAGCGCCTGCAGCTTCGGCATGGTGATGCTGATCTCGACCCCTTTGCTGTCGTGGCGGGTGAAGCTGAAGCCTTCGCGCTTGCGGCCGATCGACAGCGTCGATCCGTCGAGCACGATCTCCAGTTCGTCGAGCTCGGCCTGCGGGCCCTTGGCGCTGATCGAGAAGGCGTCGCCCTGGCGGATGGTGACATCGTCGGGGCCGGTGACCTTGACCCCGGTGAAGCCCTTGAGGTCGAAGCCCTGCGTCGTCGCCGGGCCGGACGCGACCGTCCGCCTGGCATCCTTGCCGTCGCCCGTTCCTTCGTGGCCGCACGCCGACACCGTCATGGCGAGAGCCAGCGGCAGAACCGCTATCGTCCAGTTTCGCATCGTCATTCTCCGCTCATTCTTTCTCGTGTGTTACTGAATTAACACAGGGAGAAGGACGTGTCCACCTACCAGCGGAGCAGCGGCGCGAGCAGCACCCGCCCGGCGACCGCCCACAGCGGGATGGCGAGCCCGTGCCAGAGCGCGATATGGATCATGTCGTTCGACGAGCAGCGGAGCGCGACCGCCGCGGCGCCCGCCGCCCCCGCCGCGATGCCGACGACCCAGCCGGCGCGCGCGGGCGATGTCGGCGCGCCGCCTTTCAGCCAGGCGAACAGCGCAGCCCCGACGCCGATCCCGGCGATCAGCCCGTCGAGCGTGCAGCGCATCCCATGGTCCGGCCGCATTTCGGTCAACGCGCCGTGGCTGTCGCCCAGGCCGATGAACAGCGCGGTCAGCGGCAGCGCCAGCGCGGCAAGCCCGGCCCAGCGCCAGCCGCCATAGTCGCGCCCGACGCCGGGCAATCCCATGCGCAGCGCGCTCCAGCTCGCGGCGAGCGCCAGCGCGACGATCAGCCAGAAGGCGAGCATCGGCAGCGGCGCCATCGGCTCCCCCGCGGCGAGGTCGTGGCGCATCCCGAACAGCCAGAGCAGCAGCGCGCCGCCCGCGATCCAGCCCGCCGCGACCCAGAGGCCGCCGCGCAGCACGCGCCGCGGGCGCACGGGCTTGAGTTCGCCCGCCAGCCCCTCGATCAGTTCGTCGATCGACGCGTCGTTCATCTCATTCGCTTTCCACCAGCCCCGCGAGCGTCTTCAGCCCGCGATGAATGTTCACCTTGACCAGCGACTCGCTCTGGCCGCTGATATTCGCCGCCTCGGCGATCGAGGCGCCCTCGATCTTGACCAATGTGATCGCCTGCGCCTGCCCCGGCGGCAGCCGCGTCAGCAGATGGTCGAGGCTGAGCCGCGCGTGCACCGCCTCGTCCTCCGCCGCGACCGCCGCGTCATGGTCGGCAAGCTCGGCCTCGTCGCGCTGGCGGCGGAGCGCGTCGATCCAGCGATAGCGCGCGATCGCCGCGAGCCACGGCAGGAAGGGCCGCCCGCTGTCCCAGGTTGCGAGCTTGCGGTGCAGCGACACGAGCGTTTCCTGCACCAGATCGTCGATCTGGTGCGGCGCGATGCGGCGCGCGAAATAGCGGAGCAGCCAAGTGCGGCAATCGGTCAGCAGCGCGCGATAGGCCGCGCGATCCCCGCGCTGCGAGGCAGCCATCAGGCGCGCAAGCGACGGTTCGTCGGGGCTCATCGGGGCACTCTATCAGGGAGGACGGCAAAGCGCATCGCTTGCCGGTTCGCGGGCATCGCCGCCGCGGTTACGCGCGGGAGGAAATTTCGCGCCATCTTGTCGCCACCTTCGCAGTGCAACAGACGCGTTTTCCTGCCCCGACGAGAGAGACGATGAGCGTAGCCTTCCGCCGCGAGAGCGACGACGAACATATGGAACCGGCCTTCGAATGGCCGATCCCGGTGGGGCCGAACCTCGTCACGCCGCGCGGCGCCCGCCTGCTCGGCGAGGAGGTCGCGCGCCTCGAAGCCGCCGTCGCCGCAACAAGCGAAGAGGAAGCGCGCAAGAAGCTGCTGCGCCGCCTGCGCTATGCCGGCACCCGCCACGCGACCGCCGAGGTGCAGGACGCGCCCGCCGCCGATCTTGTCGGCATCGGCAGCCGCGTGCGCTATGTGCTGAACGGCACCGAGCGTGCGGTGACGATCGTCGGCCATGACGAGGCCGATCCGGCAGCGGGGCTGATCGCTTTCACCGCGCCGCTCGGTCGCGCCCTGATGGGCGCCGAAGCGGGCGACACTGTGGAATTTCAAGGCCGCGAGGACGCGATCACCGTCCTTGCCGCCGAGCCCGATCCGGAGGCGAACGCATGAAGGACAAGTTCGAGCGCCATAAGCAACCGTGGACCGCCGCCGAAATCGACAAGCTCCACACGCTCGCAAAGAAGGGGATGGCGCTGAAAGCCATCGCCAAGGCGCTGACGCGCAGCGAGGAATCGGTGAAGATCCGCGCGAAGGCCGACGGACTGTCGATCGCGAAGCTGCGCTGACCCTTCGATGACCGCTTCCGATTATGATGCCGTCGTGCTGGGCGCCGGCGCGGCCGGACTGATGTGCGCCGCGGTCGCGGGGCAGCGCGGCAAGCGCGTCCTGCTGCTCGACCATGCCGAGCAGGTGGGGAAGAAAATCCTGATCTCGGGCGGTGGGCGCTGCAACTTCACCAATATCCACACCGCCGCAGACCGCTATATCTCGGCGAACCCGCATTTCGCCAAGTCGGCGCTCGCGCGCTATACCCCCGCCGACTTCATCGCGCTCGTCGAGCGCCACGGCATCGCCTGGCACGAGAAAACATTGGGCCAGCTCTTCTGCGACGGCTCGGCGAAACAGATCGTCGCGATGCTGCTGGAGGAATGTGCGAAGGGCAACGTCGATGTTCGTTGCGGTCAGCCGGTGCGCGACGTGTCGCATACCGATGGTGCCTTCCGCGTAACCTTCGGCGATCAGTGCTTCACCGCCGCCAATCTCGTCCTCGCCACCGGCGGTCCCTCGATCCCGAAGATGGGCGCGACCGGCTTCGCCTATGACCTTGCGCGCCGCTTCGGCCTCAAAGTCGTCGAGCCGCGCCCCGCGCTCGTCCCGCTCACCCTCGGCGGCGACGATGTGCTGTTCCGCGACCTCTCGGGCGTCGCGACCCCGGTCGAGGCGCGCGCGGGCAAGGCGGCGTTCCGCGAGGCCACGCTCTTCACCCACAAGGGCCTGTCCGGCCCCGCGATCCTCCAGATCAGCAGCTATTGGCGGCACGGCGAGCCGGTGACGATCGACTTCCTTCCCGACGCATCGCCCGGCTGGCTGACCGAAGCCAAGCGCGCGCGCCCGCGCGTCCCGCTCGCCGCGGCGCTGCCGCTGCCCGACCGGCTGGCGCACACCCTCGCGGGCCGCCTCGCGCTCGCCGGCGAACTCGGCGCCCAGACCAACCGCAAGCTCGCCGACGCCGAAGCACGGCTCAGGCGCTGGATATTCCAGCCCAACGGCACCGAAGGCTTTGCCAAGGCCGAGGTCACCGTCGGCGGAATCGCGACCGCGGGGCTCTCGTCGCAAACAATGATGGCCAAAAGCGTTCCGGGGCTCTATGCGATCGGCGAAGCCGTGGACGTCACCGGGTGGCTGGGCGGCTATAATTTTCAATGGGCCTGGGCCAGCGGACATGCGGCAGGCCAGGCCCTTTAGGAAAAGCTTGTAATCCTTCGTCACCCCGGACTTGATCCGGGGTCCCGGTCCGCAACGTGGAAAAGCGGGACCCCGGATCAAGTCCGGGGTGACGGATCAACAAAGAAGAAGATAATGAGTTTCGATCATCTTTCACCCGTCCTTGCGGACGCCCTCACCGCGCGCGGCTATGAAAGCCTGACCCCCGTCCAGGCGCAGGTCGTCGAGGGCGAGGCCCGCGGCCGCGACCTGCTCGTCTCCGCGCAGACCGGTTCGGGCAAGACCGTCGCCTTCGGCCTCGCCATGGCCGACGAGCTGCTTGAGGAGGGCCGCCTGCCCTTCGCAGCGGCGCCGCTCGCGCTGATCGTCGCGCCGACGCGCGAACTCGCGCTGCAGGTCAGCCGCGAACTCGCCTGGCTCTACGCCAAGGCCGGCGCGCGCATCGCGACCTGCGTCGGCGGCATGGACGCGAGCCGCGAGCGCCGCGCCCTCAACCAGGGCGTGCATATCGTTGTCGGCACGCCCGGCCGCCTGCGCGACCATCTCGAACGCGGCGCGCTCGACCTCGAATCCTTGCGCGTCGCGGTGCTCGACGAGGCCGACGAGATGCTCGACATGGGCTTTCGCGAGGACCTTGAGGAAATTCTCGACGCGACTCCCGAAACGCGCCGCACCCTGCTGTTCTCGGCGACGATCCCGAAGCCGATCGCGCAGCTCGCCAAGCGCTATCAGAACAATGCGCTGCGCATCTCGACCGTCGGCGAGGATCGCGGGCATGGCGACATCGCCTATCAGGTCGTGACCGTCGCCCCCGCCGACATCGAAGGCGCGGTGATCAACCTGCTCCGTCTGCACGAGCCCGACACGGCGATGCTGTTCTGCGCGACGCGCGACAATGTCCGCCGCCTGCACGCGCGGCTGGTCAATCGCGGCTTCGCGGCGGTCGCGCTGTCGGGCGAGCATAGCCAGAACGAACGCAACCATGCGCTGCAGGCACTGCGCGACCGCCGCGCGCGCGTCTGCGTCGCGACCGATGTCGCCGCGCGCGGCATCGACCTGCCGAGCCTGAGCCTCGTCATCCATGTCGAAATCCCGCGCGACGCCGAAACACTCCAGCACCGTTCGGGCCGCACCGGGCGCGCGGGGAAGAAAGGCACCGCGGTGCTGATCGTCCCCTATCCGCGCCGTCGCCGCGTCGACGGGATGCTGCGCGGCGCGCGCATCACCGCCGAGTGGATGAACGCGCCGACCGCGGCCGACGTCAACGCACGCGATCAGGAGCGGCTGATCGAAAAGCTGCTCGCACCGCAGGAGCATGAGCCCGAGGATATCGAGCTGGGCCAGCGCCTGCTCGCCGAACGCAGCGCGGAGGACATCGCCGCCGCGCTCGTCCGCGCGCACCGCGCGACGATGCCGCCGCCCGAGGATCTGATCGACGCCGGTCCGCGTCCGCGCGGCGAGCGACCCGAACGCCCCGAGCGCGGCGAACGTTTCGAGCGCGATGATCGGGCCGAGCGCGGCGAGCGACGCGACCAGTTCGACGACAGCGTCTGGTTCCGGCTCAATATCGGCCGCCGCCAGAACGCCGACCCGCGCTGGATTCTTCCCCTCCTCTGCCGCCGCGGCCATGTGACGAAGCACGAGATCGGCGCGATCCGCATCGGGCCGTCGGAAACCCTGTTCAACATCCCGCTCGCCATCGCCGACCGCTTCGCCGACGCGGTGATGCGCACCGCCAACCAGGACGGCGAGGACGACAGCGGCGTCGCGATCACCCCGGCGCCCGGCGGCGCGACCTATCCGCCGCGGCGCGAGAAGGCACCGCCGCATAAGGGCGGCCCGCGCGGCGACGGGCCCCGCAAACCCCACGGCAAGCCGGGCGGCTTCAAGGCCAAGCCCTTCGGCAAGGGCAAGCCGCGCCACGGCGGCAAGTAACAAGTCCCGTCATTGCGAGCGAAGCGAAGCAATCCAGAGCCCGCGTAAAGCGCTCTGGATTGCTTCGCTTCGCTCGCAATGACGGAGTCTATCGGGGCTTGACCCTTGCGCCATCTTCATAGTCGCCCCAAATGGACCGCGAGCAGGAGAGCGGTCATGCAGGCGATCGAAGCCTTTATCGAAACGCAGGGCGGACCCGAGGTCATCGACTGGCGCAAGGTCACGCTCGGCGAGCCCGGCCCCGGCCAGGTGCTCATGCGCCAGACCGCCGTCGGGCTGAACTATATCGACACTTATCACCGCGACGGCACCTATCCGATCGAGCTTCCGGGCGGGCTGGGGGTCGAGGCTGCCGGCGAGGTGGTCGCGGTTGGCGCCGACGTCCACGGCCTCCAGCCCGGCGACCGCGTCGCGACCTTCGGCCCGCAGCGAAACGCCTATGCGAGCGCGCGGATCGTTCCCGCCGCCTCGCTGTTCAAACTACCCGCCGCCATCGACGGCGACACCGCCGCCGCGGCCTTGCTCAAGGCCTGCACGGTGGAGATGCTCGTCGAACGCTGCGCGAAGGTCGAGGCGGGCTGGCCGGTGCTCGTCCACGCCGCCGCGGGCGGAGTCGGGCTGATCCTCGTCCAGTGGTTGAAGGCGATCGGCGCGACGGTGATCGGCACCGTCAGCACCGAGGCCAAAGAACAGACGGCGCGTGAGGCGGGCGCCGACCATATCGTCCGCTACAAGCGGGACGATGTCGCCGCGCATGTCCGCGAGATCACCGACGGCCAGGGCGTTCCCGTCACTTTCGACGGCATCGGCATGGCGACCTGGGCGACGTCGCTGAAAGCCACGGCGCGGCGCGGGCTGATCGTCAGCTATGGCAATGCCGGCGGGCCGGTGACCGGGGTCAACCTCGGCATCCTAGCCCAGCATGGGTCGCAGTTCGTCACCCGGCCGACGCTGTTCGACTATTATCTCCATGCGGGCGAACGCGCCGCCGGCGCGGCGCGGGTGTTCGAGATGATCGAAAGCGGCGCGGTGGGGATCACCATCGGGCAGCGCTATTCGCTGCAAGATGCGGCGCGGGCCCATGCGGACCTGGAGGCGGGGCGGACGACGGGGTCGAGCCTGCTGATTCCATAACCTCCCCTCCCGCAGGCGGGAGGGGCAGCGAGACTTGCGAGCTTGCTCGCCAGTCGCAGCGGGGAGGGCTCAGCAACGCCACATGCCCTCCCCCAGCCCCTCCCTAAAGGGAGGGGAGTTGCTACGCCTTCAACCGCTCCGCGTGCCACGCCACATGCTCGGCCATGAAGGTCGAGATGAAATAATAGCTGTGGTCATATCCCGGCTGCATACGGATTTCAGCTTTCTGCCCGGCGCGCTCGCACGCCTCGATCAGCAGTTCGGTCTTCAATTGCTCGGCGAGGAAATTGTCGGCGTCGCCCTGATCGACGAGCAGATCGGGCACGCGCAGTCCCTGATCGAGCAGCGCGCAGGCGTCATAGGCCTGCCAATCCTCGCGATCATCGCCGAGATAGCCGCCCAGCGCCTTCTGGCCCCACGGGCAGCGCGACGGCGCAACGATGGGAGAGAAGGCCGAGACCGAGCGGAAGCGGTCCTGATTGCGAAGGCCGATGGTCAACGCGCCGTGCCCGCCCATCGAATGGCCGGTGATCGCCTGCCGCGTCAGGTCGGCGTCCGCGAAATTGCGGAGGATCAGCGACGGCAGTTCGTCCTCGATATAGGAGCGCATCCGGTAATGCTTCGCCCACGGCTCGACCGTGGCATCGACATAAAAGCCCGCGCCGAGCCCGAAATCATAGGCGGCGTCGGCATCGTCGGGCACCGCCTCGCCGCGCGGGCTGGTGTCGGGCGCGATGAAGATCACGCCATGTTCGGCGCAGGTGGCGCGATATTCGCCCTTCTCCATCACATTGGCGTGGGTGCAGGTCAGCCCCGACAGATACCAGAGTACCGGCAGCTTCGCATCCCGCGCATGGTCGGGGATAAAAACCGCGAAGGTCATGTCGGTGCCGGTGGCCGTGCTGGCGTGCCTGTACACGCCCTGCGTGCCGCCATAGCTGCGGGTGGTCGAGACGGTTTCGATGGTCATGCGGGGTCCTGAACGGGGATGGGTGCGACAAGAGGCTGGTGTCCCCAATGACGCAGGAGGTCGAGAACCGCCCTCCCCGGCAGGCCGAGGGTGGCGGTATTGCGCAGCGGGTGGACGTTCACCCGGTCGGCTGCCGCGAGGCCGGCGTCGAGCACGATCGTGATGCTGCCCGGCGGCGCGTTGATCGCGGCGAGCGGCGTGACCGATCCCGGCGCGATGCCGAGCAGCCGGTCCATATCCTCCGCCTTGCCGAAGCTCACGCGCTTGCTGCCGATCGCGGCGGGCAGCGCCTTCAGGTCGACGCGCGCCTCGCCCGGCACGGTGACGAGCCAGAACGCCCCGCCACTGTCCTTCAGGAACAGATTCTTGCTATGCGCGCCCGGAATCGCGGCGTTCACCTCGTCGCTCTCGGCGACGGTGAACACCGCGACATGCTCATGCGCGGCAAAGGGAATGGCGAGCGCATCGAGGTCCGCCATCAGGCCCGCTTCGCCGCGCATGATCGTCCTTACATCCGGTGCAGCGCGCAGAGCTTGTTGCCCGCGGGATCGCGCAGATAGGCGAGATACATCTTCATGCCATTGCCCTCGCGCACGCCCGGCGGGTCTTCGATCGCGGTGCCGCCGGCTTCGACGCCCGCGGCGTGCCACGCGTCGGCCTGTTCGGGGTTCGCCATCGCGATGCCGATGGTGCAGCCGTTGCCCGCGGTCGCCGGCTGGCCGTCGATCGGCGCGGTGACCAGGAACAGCCCGCCATTATGCATATAGATGAGCCGGCCCTTCTCGTCCTGAATCCCCGGCTTGCCGCCGATCGCCTGAAAGGTCGCGTCATAGAATTTCTTCGACGCCTCCATGTCGTTCGACCCGACCATATTGTGACTATACATGCTTTCCGCTCCTCCTGATTCTGGTTGCGAATCGATACCTACCCTGCGGCGCCGGTCAGGACCAGCCGCCATAATGGTCCGCATTCCCCGAAAGTGACGAACCCGAAAACGCGGCGCCCGATCCTAGCGGAAAACCACCGTCTTGCGCCCGTCGATCAGCACCCTCTGCTCGGCGACCCAGCGCACCGCGCGCGCAAGCACCTGCGCCTCGATATCGCGGCCGGTGCGGATCAGGTCGTCGACCGACTGGCGATGGTCGACACGCTCGACCGCCTGCTCGATGATCGGCCCCTCGTCGAGGTCGCCGGTGACGAAATGCGCGGTCGCGCCGATCAGCTTCACCCCGCGTTCGTGCGCGCGGTGATAGGGCTTCGCGCCCTTGAAACCGGGCAGGAAGCTGTGGTGGATATTGATGCAGCGGCCCGCGAGCTTCGCCGACAAATCGCTGGACAGCACCTGCATATAGCGCGCGAGCACCAGATAGTCGGCCCCGCCGCGCGCCATCAGGTCGAGGATCGCGGCCTCTTGGTCTGCGCGGTTGGCGTCGCCCACCGGCAGATAGTGGAACGGCACGCCGTGCCATTCCGACAGGCGCCGCAGCGCCTCGTGGTTCGAGACGACGCCGACGATGTCGATCGCGAGGTTGCCGGTCGACCAGCGGTGGAGCAGATCGTTGAGACAATGGCTGCCCTGCGACACCGCGATGACGAAACGCGGCTTGACCGCGACATCGCTGAGCCGCGCATCCATGGCGAAGCGGGCGATGACCGGAGCGAACGCCGCCTGCACACCGGCGAAATCCTCCGGAAAGCGCGGCCCCGCGCCGCGAAACTCGACGCGCATGAAAAAGCGCCCCGACCCAAGGTCGGCATATTGCTGGCTGTCGAGAATGAAGCCGTCGCGCTCCGCGAGCAGCCCGGTGACCGCAGCGACGATGCCGACCGCGTCGACAGAGCTGAAGGTCAGGACATAGGGTCCGGTCAAATCATCGCTCCCCCGCCACGTCAAAATGCCGCGTGTCCCCGCGAAGGCGGGGACCCATCACCTGCCGGATCGGACCGAAACCACCGGAGATGGGTCCCCGCCTTCGCGGGGACACGCCAGATTTCAAATCACCACTCGGCGAAAAAAAGCAAGGTCTAGTAAACCACCACGCTGCGGATGCTTTCCCCCGCGTGCATCAGGTCGAACCCCTTGTTGATCTCTTCCAGCCCCATGACATGGGTGATCATCGGGTCGATCTCGATCTTGCCCTGCATATACATGTCGACGATCTTCGGCACGTCGGTGCGGCCCTTGGCGCCGCCGAACGCGGTGCCGCGCCAATTGCGGCCGGTGACGAGCTGGAACGGGCGCGTCGCGATTTCCTTGCCCGCCTCGGCGACGCCGATGATGATCGAGGTGCCCCAGCCGCGGTGGCAGGCTTCCAAGGCGGTGCGCATCACTTCGGTATTGCCGGTGGCGTCGAAGGTGTAATCGGCGCCGCCGTCGGTCATCTGGACGATCGCCGCGACGACATCCTCGCGGCTCATCCCCTTCGAATTGAGGAACTCGGTCATGCCGAACTTGCGGCCCCATTCCTCGCGGTCGGGATTGATGTCGACGCCGATGATCCTGTTCGCGCCCGCAAGCCGCGCGCCCTGGATCACGTTAAGCCCGATACCGCCGAGCCCGAAGACGACGACATTGTCGCCGACCTGCACCTTCGCGGTGTTGATCACCGCGCCGACCCCGGTGGTCACGCCGCAGCCGATATAGCAGCTCGACTGGAACGGCGCGTCCTCGCGGATCTTCGCCACCGCGATCTCGGGCAGCACGGTGAAGTTGGAGAAGGTCGAGCAGCCCATATAATGGAAGATCGGCTGACCCTTGTACGAAAAGCGCGTCGTGCCGTCAGGCATCAGCCCCTTGCCCTGGGTGGCGCGGATCGCGGTGCAGAGGTTGGTCTTGCCCGAAAGGCAGCTTTTGCACTGGCGGCACTCGGGGGTGTAGAGCGGGATCACATGGTCGCCCGCCTTCACGCTGGTGACGCCCGCGCCGACCTCGCGCACGACGCCCGCGCCCTCATGTCCCAGCACGCTCGGGAAGATGCCCTCGCTGTCGAAACCGTCGAGCGTATAGGCGTCGGTGTGGCAGATGCCGGTCGCCATGATCTCGACCAGCACCTCGCCCGCCTTCGGGCCTTCGAGGTCGAGTTCGACGATTTCGAGCGGCTTCTTCGCTTCGAACGCAACGGCGGCGCGGGTCTTCATGGGGCGGTCTCCTTCTCGGGCGCTCCAATCAGGCAAATGGGGCGGCAATGCAAGATGGGACAGACTGCATAGCTATGACAGCGCTATCACGGGTTCGCGATGACGAGAGTGAGACACATCTCAATTCGTCATGCTGGCTGCGGCGATGGCCTCGCTGTTTCAGCATCCATGGCCCCGCGCTATCCCGCCAGCACGGCGCCAGTTGTTTTTCGCACAAAGCCACAAAGCCACGAAGACGTCGCGCCAGCCGCGAGGCGGCTTTCTCTTGCGACCGTGCGACCAGCCGCACCGTTGATGGAGGAACGGGCCTGTCGACCCAAGCCCTCTTTGTGGCTTTGTGGCTTCGTGCGAAACAAAAAACGCAGCATCGAGGGGCAGGTCAGGCCATGGACCCTGAAACAGCGAGGCCATCGCCGCAGCCAGGGTGACGAGAATGGAAGGGTCGTGCGCCTCTCACACCCCCTCCCTTTCGTCACCCCGGACTTGATCCGGGGTCCATTCAAACCAGCGCCGGACCAATGGACCCCTCTGAGTTCACAAACGAAGTGCAACACCTCAGACAGGTGCTGCCATGTCGAGATACCGCCAGTTATCGATCGAGGAACGCTGTTCGATTGCCCGGCTTCATGAAGCCGGGCAATCGATCCGGCAAATCGCTGCAACTCTGGATCGCCAGCCGTCGACGATCGCGCGCGAGTTGAAGCGCAACACCGGTGCCAAGGTCGGTTACCGGCCCGCCTATACGCAAGCGCAGGCCGAGGCCCGGCGCTGGACCGGCACCCGGCTGGAGCGTGACGACGCCCTGCGCGGGACCATCCTCGACCGCCTCGCAAAAGGCTGGTCGCCCGAGCAGGTCGCAGGCCGCCTTGCCCGCGAGGCCGGGCACAGGGTCATCAGCCACGAGACCATCTATCGCTTCGTCTATGATCAACTGCGCCGCACCAACGACCGGCGATGGCGCTTCTATCTCCCTCGCGCCAAATACAAGCGCGGATGGCGCACCAAGGGGGGCTGGCCGCGCCACACCGAACGCCCCTCGATCCACGACCGCCCCGATCGCGTCGCCAACCGCAAACAGCCAGGCCATTGGGAGGCCGACGCCATGATCTTCTCCACACCGGGGCAAGCGATCCTCATCGCCCATGAGCGACACTCGCGGATCACCATCGCCATGCGGCAGAGCAGCCTCAAGGCCGATCCCGTCGCCGACGCCCTCGTCGGGATGCTGCGCCCTATGCCCAACGGGCTCAGGCGCTCCATCACCTTCGACAATGGCACCGAGTTCAGCCGCCATCACCGCATCGCCTGCCAGCTCGGCATCGACGCCTACTTCTGCGACCCCCGCGCACCTTGGCAGAAAGGCGGCGTCGAAAACGCCATCGGAAGGCTCCGACGCAGCCTCCCCAGAAAAACCAACCTCGACCACTTGGCAGTCAAAGACATCGACGCCATCATCTCAAACTACAACAACACCCCCAGAAAATGCCTCGGCTTCCTCACCCCAGCCGAAACCTTCCTACCGTTGCACTTCAAATGTGAATCCACACCCGGATCAAGTCCGGGATGACGATGAGAGCAAGGCCACACTCTCCTCGCGCCTCGATCCGTTGCGCCCACAGGAGAAAGCGATCTGGGCAGTCTATCCGCAGCGGCGACATCTGCTGCCGGAGGTGCGGCTGCCGATCGACAAACTGTGCGAGGAATTACCCGGGGGCGTTGCGGCGGAGTGGGGCCGCTTAGGGCCGAACTATAGGCCCGCCAGCTTTGCCGCGACTACGATCGTGAGAATGAGCATGATCGCGTTGAATGTGGCGCAGAACCAGAAGAGAATAGGGTTTTCTGTTCGATGCCCCGCCAGGTAGCCAACGCCTGGTGCCTCCATTGTTTCCGTGCGGAAGCCCACCCAAAAATAATATCCAAAGAAAATACTACCAGCGAGCATAATTGTGACCTTCAAGGCCGCGCCTACCGCGTTGAAGTTCACCATTACGATGAGAAGAATGATTGCAGCAGCAAGCCAAAAGTAACGCATTGGCCAATTATGCTTGAAGTCGCCGACGTTGCAATCGACTATTTTTCCTCTCGTCATCCCGGACTTGATCCGGGATCCATTATTCCAACGCTGGCGTGAATGGACCCCGGATCAAGTCCGGGGTGACGATGAAAAGGATGTCGGGCTCAACACTCCACCACGCTAACCGCCAGCCCGCCCTTCGACGTTTCCTTATACTTATCCCGCATGTCGCGGCCGGTCTGCAGCATCGTCGCGATCACCGTGTCGAGGCTCACCACGTGCGTGCCGTCGCCGATCATCGCGATGCGGCTCGCGTCGATCGCCTTGATCGCGCCCATCGCGTTGCGCTCGATGCACGGGATCTGGACGAGGCCGCCGATCGGGTCGCAGGTCAGGCCGAGGTTGTGTTCCATGCCGATCTCGGCGGCGTTTTCGACCTGCGCGTTGGTGCCGCCGAGCGCGGCGGTCAGCCCCGCCGCCGCCATCGAGCAGGCGACGCCGACCTCGCCCTGGCAGCCGACCTCGGCGCCAGAGATGCTGGCGTTGCGCTTGTAGAGCGCGCCGACCGCGCCCGCGGCGAGCAGGAAGGTGCGCACGCCCGCCGCGTCGCCGCGATAGCTGCGCCGGTAATAGCGGATCACCGCCGGGATGATGCCCGCCGCGCCGTTGGTCGGTGCGGTGACGACCTTGCCGCCCGCGGCATTTTCCTCGTTCACCGCCATCGCCCACAGGTTGATCCAGTCCATCATCGCCATCGGATCGGACAGATTCGCTTCGTGCCGCTCGCGGATGTCGGCGGCGATCTGCGGCGCGCGGCGCTTGACCTTAAGGCCACCGGGGAGGACGCCGGTGCTCGCGCAGCCCGCATCGATCGAGCCGTCCATCGCCGCAGCGATTTCGTCCAGTCCGGCCTCGACCTGTTCGAGGCTGCGGTGAACCAGTTCATTGTCGAGCATCATTTCGGCGAAGCTCTTCCCCGACGCAGCGCCCATTTCCATCAGGTCGGCGCCCGAGGTGAAGGCAAAGGGCAGTTCGACTTCGTCCTCGGCGCCGCGGCTGTTGCGCCCCGCCTCATCCTCGTCGACGACGAAGCCGCCGCCGATCGAGAAATACATGCGCTTCGCAAGGATTTCCCCGTCGCCGTCGCGCGCGGTGAAGCTGAGCGCATTGCTGTGGAACGGCTGGCGCTGCTTCATCTGGAAATGCAGGTCGCTCGCCGGCTGAAACCGGACGCGCTGGCGGCCGAGCAGATAAAGGAAGCCTTCGCTCGTCGCGCGGTCCCAATGCGCCTTGATCGCGGCGAAGCTGGTCGAGGCCGGGATTTCGCCGGCAAGCCCCGCGACGACCGCGGTGTCGGCGGCGTGCCCCTTGCCGGTCAGCGCGAGCGAGCCGTAGAGGTCGGCCTCGACATGCGCGGTTTTCGTGAGCAGGCCATGCTCGTCCAGCCATACGGCGAAGCGGCGCGCCGCGACCATCGGGCCGACGGTATGCGAGCTCGAAGGTCCGACACCGATTTTGAAGAGTTCGAAGAGGCTGATCGTCATGGCGGCGCTATATAAGACCCATCGCCGGGGCGATAGGACACAAAATATCCTTCCCCCTTCAAGGGGGAAGGATACGTAGCCTTATCGCGCAGCGATTAGGCGGAGTTGGATGGGGGTGAGGGCGCGCGATGGACAGGCCGAAACCGCGCCCCCTCCGCTGCGACTAGGCGGCCCTTCGACAAGCTCAGGACCGCCAAGTCTCGCTGCCTCCCCCTTGAAGGGGGAGGGGAAGCAAAGGTCAGCCCGGATAGGTCCAGGCGCCGTCGCGCGCGAGATTTTCGGCGGCGAAATCCCAGTTCAGCAGCTCGTCGACCACCGCGTCGACATAGGCCGGGCGCAGATTCTTGCGGTCGATGTAATAGGCATGTTCCCACACGTCGATCACCAGCAGCGGCTTGATCCCGGCGGTGACTTCGGTGCCCGCGTCATGCGTGTCGGTGACCGACAGCTTGCCGTCCCTGGCGACGAGCCAGGCCCAGCCCGACGCGAAATGGTTGACCGCGGTGTCCTTCAGCTTCTTCTTGAGGTCGTCCAGCGAACCGAAGTCGCGATCGATCGCCGCGGCGAGATCGCCCGACGGCGCGCTCTTCTTCGGCGACAGGCTGTTCCAGTAGAAGGCGTGGTTCCACGACTGGGCGCTGTTGTTGAACAGCCCCTTGTTGCCCGCGCCCTCGGCGTGGTGGATGATTTCCTCAAGGGCTTTGCCGGCAAGCTCGGTGCCTTCGATCGCGGCGTTGGTCTTGTCGACATAGGCCTTGTGGTGCTTGCCATGATGGGTCGCGAGCGTGTCGGCCGAAATATGCGGCGCCAGCGCGTCCTCGGCATAGGGCAGCGGCGGGAAAGCGATCGTCATGGCAGTCTCCATTTTCTGATTGGATAGGCCTTTAATTCGGCGCTTCGCCGGATGGTTGCAAGCCCCACGCGGGCAATTTTTCCTTCCCTGCCCTCAACTCAGGTCACCATCGCGCGCAGCGCCGCGATCCGGTCGGCCTCTTCGGCGGGCTTGTCGCGGCGGATGCGCGCGATGCGCGGGAAGCGCATCGCCAGCCCCGACTTGTGGCGCTTCGACGCATGGATCGAATCGAAGGCGACTTCGAGCACGAGCGACTTCTCGACCTCGCGCACGGGGCCGAAGCGGTTCAGCGTGTGGTCGCGCACGAATTTGTCGAGCCATTTCAGCTCCTCGTCGGTGAAGCCCGAATAGGCCTTGCCGACCGGCAGCAATTCGCCCGCGTCGTTCCAGCAGCCGAAGGTGTAATCCGAATAGAAGCTCGCGCGCCGCCCGTTGCCGCGCTGCGCATACATCATCACGCAATCGGCGACGAGCGGGTCGCGCTTCCACTTGTACCAGAGCCCGGCGCGGCGGCCCGCCACATAAGGCGCATCGCGCCGCTTCAGCATCACCCCCTCGATCGCCGCGTCGCGCGCGCCGGCACGAAGCTGTGCCAGATGGTCGAAATCGCGCGCCTCGATCAGCTGCGACAGGTCGAAATGACCGGCGGCGAGACGCGGCACGAACGCCTCCAACTGCCGCCGCCGCTCGCTCCACGGCAGGCCGCGCAGGTCGTTGCCGTCGACGCCAAGCAGGTCGTAGACGCGCACGAAGGCCGGGTAATCGGCGAGCATCTTCTTCGAGACCGTCTTGCGCCCGAGCCGCTGTTGCAGCGCGTTGAAGCTTGCGGCTTCGCCGCCCTGCACCTCGCCGCGCACGAGCAGTTCGCCATCGATCACCGCATCCTGATCGAAGGCCGCGACCAGCTCGGGAAAGGCAGCGCTGATCTCCTCGCCGCCGCGGCTGTAGAGGCGCGTCTCGCCGCCACCATGCACGATCTGGACGCGGATACCGTCCCATTTCCATTCGGCCGCAAAACTGTCGAAGTCGATCGCCTCTCCCTCCAACGCCCGATCCTCCAACGGATGCGCGAGCATGAAGGGGCGGAAGAAAGCGACGTCGGCGAGGTCGGGGCGCGGCGCCCTCCCCTCGCCCCATGCGAAGAGCGGCGCATAGGGCGGCGGAATCGCGTGCCATAGTTCCTCGACATCGTCGACGGGCACCGCAAAGGCCTGCGCGAAGGCCTGTTTCGCGAGCCGCGCCGACACCCCGACGCGCATCCCGCCGAGCGCGAGCTTGAGCAGAGCATAGCGCCCGTCGGCGTCGAGCCGGTCGAGCAGCGAAGCGAGGATCGCGGGCGCGTCGCTGCGCGTCGCGACAGAGAGCGCGTCGACGGCCTCGGTGACGCTGAGGAAAGATGGCGGGCCTTCCCAACCCATCCGATTCCCCGAGCGGAGCCGAGGGGCTCTGCCGAGCGAAGTCGAGGCCGCAACGTCGGAGGTTCTCGCTTCGCTCGAACGGGCCCCTCGGCTTCGCTCGGGGAATCGGGCCCAATCCAATTCCCTATCGGGTTCGGGCCACAGCATCGCCGCCGTCTCCGCGGTGTCGCCAACGAAATGCCGCGACAGGCGGAACAATTGCTCGTCCACCCGCGAAGTCAGCAGCGCGCGCACCGTCCCCGCCTTCACCGCCGGAAAGTCGAGGCTTTCGGTCAGCGCGGCGATCGCCCAGCCGCGGTCGGGATCGGGGGTATGGCGGAGATAATCGACGATCAGCGCCAGCTTCGTATTGCGCGAGCGCGTGTAGATCAACCGGTCGATCAGGGCCGCGAAGCGCTTCACGCCTCCTCCTCCAGATCGCGGCCGACGAGGTGCAGCGCGCGCGCCTTGCGCTGCGTCAACTCGCACCAGCGCAGCAGCCCTTCTTCGCTGCCGTGGGTGATCCAGCTTTCCTTGGGGTTCACCTCCTCGATCGTCGCGATGAGTTCGTCCCAGTCGGCGTGATCGGAGATGACGAGCGGCAGTTCGATCATCCGCTGCCGCGCCCGCTGGCGCACGCGCATCCAGCCCGACGCCATCGCGGTGACCGGATCGGGCAGGCGCCGCGACCAGCGGTCGTGCAGCGCCGAAGGCGGCGCAAGGACGATCTGCCCCGCCATCTCGGCCTTGTCCGCCTCGCTCACCAGCCGCAGCTCGCCGAGGTCGACGCCATGCACCGCATAGAGATCGCACATGCGCTCGAGCGCGCCGTGGATATAGATGGGCGCATTCCATCCGGCGGCGCGCAGTTCGGCGATCACCCGCTGCGCCTTGCCGAGCGCATAGGCGCCGACGAGCACCGAACGGTCGGGCTCGGCGCGCACCGCGCCGATCAGCTTGGCGATTTCGTCCACGGTCGGCGGATGGCGGAAGACCGGCAGACCAAAGGTCGCTTCCGTGATGAAGATGTCGCACGGCACGACCTCGAACGGCGCGCAGGTCGGGTCGGGGCGGCGTTTATAGTCGCCGGTGACGACGATCCGCTCGCCGCGATACTCCATCGCGATCTGCGCGCTGCCGAGCACATGCCCCGCCGGGTGGAAGGAGAAACGCACCCCGCCGCGCTCGAACCCGTCGCCATAGGGAAAGGCCTGGTTGTGGCTCGCCGCGGCGTCGACGCCATAGCGCAGCGCCACGATCGCCAGCGTCTCGGGCGTCGCGAACACCGCGCCATGGCCGCTGCGCGCATGGTCGGCGTGACCGTGCGTCACCGCGGCGCGTTCGACCGGGCGCGACGGATCGATCCAGAGGTCGGCGGGCTTTACATAGAGCCCATGCGGGTGCGGTTCGAGCCAGGGTTTGACACGCGTCGTCATCTTGCCCGCTTAGCATAAAGAACAAAGAAGGAACAAATCCCTTCGATGGTTCAGGCTTCGCGCCAGCGCGCGGGCAGCGCAATGTCGACGATCAGCCCGCCCGGCTCCCAGCGCCGTTCGATGGTGCCGCCCAGATTGTTGCGCACGCTGCGTTCCATCAGCAGCGTGCCGAAACTCGTCCGCTCGGGCGGGCCGACGACGGGCGCGCCGCCGCTTTCCGCCCAGGTGAGGCGGAAGAGGCGCGGCTCGCTCCCCTCCGGGTCCTGCGTCCACGTCACCTCGACCTGGCCCTCGGGGCCGGTCAGCGCGCCGTGCTTGGCGGCGTTCGTCGCCAGTTCGTTGAACAGCAGCGCCATCGCGACCAGCGCATTTTCGGGAAGCAGCAGGTCGGGACCCGACCAGCGGATGCGCGGAAAGCTCGCCTCGACCTCGCGCATCAGCGCGTGCATCGACCCGGTCATGAAATTGGCGCCGAGCAGGACATTCTGCGCCCGGTTGAGCGCGTCGAGGCGGCTGCTGATCCGTTCGACATAATCGTCGACATCGCGCGCCGCGTGCCGCGTCAGCGAGATGATCGCGCTGACCGTCGCGAACAGGTTGCGCATCCGGTGGTGCAGTTCGCGCATCAGCAGATTGGCGTTTTCCTGCCGGCTCTTCTGCTCGGTGATGTCGATGCTGATGCCGGTCAGCACCGCGTCGTCGTTGTGCACGTCCCAGTCGCCGCGGATGCCGAGCCAGCGCACGCCGCGCTCGGGATGGACGATGCGGTGCTCGACCGCATAAGGGGTGCCGCTCGCCACCGCTTCGTCGATCGCGGCTTCCACACGCTCGCGGTCGTCGGGATGGATGCGCGCGAAAATCCCCTCGCGGGTGCGCAGAGCGCTTTCCCAGTCGGCGCCCCACAGGTCCGCGACCGCGCCGCGCCACGTCGCCAGCGCGGTGCGCGAGTCATAGCGCCACGTCGCGATCCCCGAATAGTCGAGCGCGCGTTCGAGCGTGCGGCGCGCCTCGTCGCGCTCGACGACGATGCGGCGCAGATCGGCCTCGGCCATGATGATCGCCGCGAAATCCTCGAGCCGTTCAAGCTCGCGGTCTTCCAGAAGCGCGCGCTCGTGCCGGTCGATGATGCAGAGGGTGCCGAGCACCGCGCCATTATAGGCGCGCAGCGGCACGCCCGCGTAAAAGCGGATAAAGGGCTCCCCCGTCACCAATATATTGTCGCGAAAGCGATCGTCGGCGCGGGCGTCGGTGACGATCAGCGGGGCATCGCCGGTCACCACATGCTGACAGAAACTGATGTCGCGCGGGGTTTCCTCGATGTCGAGTCCGTGCGCGGACTTGAACCATTGGCGGCAATCGTCGACGAGCGTCACGAGCGAGATCGGCGCATCGAACAGGTCGGCGACCAGCTTGGTGACCCGGTCGAACGCCGCCTCGCGGCCGCTCCCCAGCAGCCGATATTCGCGAAGGGTATCGAGTCGCCACGTCTCGCGCCGCATGGCATCGCCTTCCCCACCGTCCGCCAAGGCCGCCCCCCCTGTTCCTGTCTCCACCGGTGTCGCTGCACCGATATCCGCGCCGGGCCGCTCTGCCATGAATCGAGTTCCTAAAAAAGCATTGTGGCGCCCCCGGGAAAAACGGAACAATTCCGCCCCCTTAGGCCCAATTCGGTCGCGTCCCGGCAGAGTCTACGCTTTGCGCGCCAACAAGTTGCAGCAAAGTAGGACGCTTTGGCGGCGGGAACCCGATGCACGCGCCCCGCGTATCCTTACCGACAAGAGGGAGCATCATGATGAGCTTGGGAGAAGAGATCCGCGGACATCTGCCCTTCCTGCGGCGCTACGCGCGCGCGCTGACCGGCAACCAGCAGCATGGCGACAATTTCGTTCACACGACGCTGGAGGTAATCGTCGCGGCCCCCGACGAATTTCGCACCGGCCCCGATACCCGCATCGACCTCTACCGCAATTTCCACCGCATATGGGAAAGCGCCTATCTCGACGACGGCGAAGGCGCCGACGAGGAGGAGGACCCGCTGGTCCGCGCCGCGAACCGCCGCCTCGCGCGGATCACGCCGCTCGGCCGCCAGATGCTGCTGCTCACCGCGCTCGAAGGCTTTTCGGTCGCCGAGACGGCGCGGATCACCGGCACCGACGCCGCCACGGTCGAAACGCTGCTCGGCGAAGCCGCAGGCGATATCGACCGCGAGGCGCGCACCTCGGTCCTGATCATCGAGGACGAGCCGCTGATCGCGATGGAACTCGAACAGATCGTCCGCGGCCTCGGTCACGACGTCGCGGGCATTGCCACGACGCACGAGGACGCGGTCGCCGCCTTCGAGGACAGCGATGCGGGCCTTGTGCTCGCCGATATCCAACTCGCCGACGGTTCGTCGGGGATCGACGCGGTTCAGGACATATTGGCGGTCGCGCCGGTGCCGGCGATCTTCATCACCGCCTTTCCCGAACGCCTGCTCACGGGCCATTGCGTCGAGCCGACCTTCCTGATCTCCAAGCCGTTCCGCGAGAATACGGTGCGCGCGGCGATCAGCCAGAGCCTGCTTTTCACCCCTGAGCTCGCGGCGTAACGCACCCTATATTCGTCATTCCCGCGAAGGCGGGAATCCCGCTGTCGCCATCTGTGCGGTCAAGCGATGTTGAAGCTGGATCCCCGCCTTCGCGGGGATGACGACGAAGGCCAAACTAATCCGGCGAAGGACCGCCGCCGGTCAATTGGTCGACGTCGCCCATGATCGCGGCGAAGGCTTCGCTTGGCGCGAGGGTCGTTTCGCTCCGCAGCGGCATCTCGCCGCTTTCGAGGATCGCGTGCAGCGCGGCGCGCGCGCGCGATACGCGGCTCTTCATCGTGCCCACCGCGCAGCCGCAAATCTCCGCCCCCTCCTCATAGGAAAGCTGCCCCGCGCCGATCAGCACCAGCGCCTCGCGCTGATCGACCGGCAGCAGCATCAGGGCGCGCTGGACGTCGGCGAGGTGCAGGCTGTCGTCCTGATCGTCGGGCGCGACGAGCAGCCGTTCGGCGGCAAGCTCGTCATAGTCGGCGGTGAATTTCCGCCGCCGCATCTGCGACAGGAAGCAGTTGCGCAGGATGACGAAGGCCCAGCTCTTCATGCTCGACCCGCCCGGAATATAGGAAGCGCGCGCCTTCCACGCCTTCAGCATGGTTTCCTGGACCAGATCGTCGGCAAGGTCCGCGTTGCCGGTCAGGCTGCGGCCGAAAGCACGCAGATGCGGCAACATCGCCGCCAGTTCATTCTTGAAGCTGACATCGTCGAGAGGGCTGGCGGATTCGTCGCTGATAAAAGGGCTTTCGTTGCAGAGGCCGGAAACAATAGCCGAATGAAGCACAAGCTTAGCGCGCGATGCAAGGCTTGAAAACCCTAAGTAACTCATATGCTTTCATATTGGCCGCCCATCGCCGATGTGCCTTTCGCGCCACAGTCGGCGACAAAAATCGACGAGCCACGGGAACCTGCAGCCAAGTCTGTCGTTGCTTCGACATGGCAACGCACGGCAACAATGGCATCAATGGCCCGGATCGGCATCCGCCCGCCTCCGACGCGCCGCGCCGGGCGAACGGAAGCTTTCCCGGCAGCGGCAGCGACCAATGGCATCGCACGCTCACCGGACGGCAGGCGCCCGAGCCGGTGGGCGCCAAGCTGCGCATGATCTATGGCAATATCGTCGCCGAGCAATTGCCCGACCATATGCTCGACCTTCTGTCGCGGCTCGACAGCAAAAGCCCGAAGCAATAATGGCCCGAACCGATACGGCGCCGCCGCCGCACGACGACAATTCGCTTTCGGACGGTGAGTTCAAGGCGCTGCTCGCGGGCGTGATCCCGCATCTTCGTGCCTATGGCCGCAGCCTGTCGGGCAACCCCGACCTTGCCGACGACCTGACGCAGGACACGATGGTCAAGGCATGGGCCTCGCGCGACCGGTTCGAGAAGGGCACGTCGATCAAGGCATGGACCTTCGTCATCCTGCGCAACACTTTCCTGTCGCAGATGCGCCGCAACAAGTTCCACGGCGAATATGACGAGGGGGCGGTCGAGCGCACGCTGTCGACCCCGGCGCGGCAGGAAGATGCGAGCGAGATGACCGACCTCCAGCGCGCGCTGATGGAATTGCCGCAGGACCAGCGCGAGGCGCTGATCCTCGTCGGCGCCGGCGGCCTGTCCTATGAGGAAGCGGCGGCGATCTGCGACTGTGCGCTCGGCACGATGAAGAGCCGCGTGTCGCGCGCGCGCGCCGCGCTCGAGGACATCATGGCGCGCGGGCAATTCTCGCAGAAGCGCGCTGACGCGCCCGCCGCGAGCGAAGCGATCGACGCGATCATGGACAGCGTCGAGGCGATCACGGCGCGGCGCGAGGCGTCGGGGCGCTGAGCGCCTCTCGACATTCCCGAATGGCCGCGCCACATTGGCGGCCTCCCCAGCAAAGCGAGCCCCGCCCATGAAAAGCCTGTCCGCTCTCGCCCTGTCGGCCGCGATCGCCGTTGCCGCCTGTTCCTCGGGTCCGGCGAGCAATGCCGCCGATAGTGCGGCGCTCGACGCATCGGGCGCCCAGCCCGCAACGCCGCTCGCCGACGCGCCCTTCACGGTGCGCGAGGTCGCGTCCTTCAACGAACCCTGGGCGATGAACTTTCTTCCCGGCGGCAAGCAGGCACTGATCACCGAGCGCGCGGGCAAGCTCAAGCTCTGGCGGGAAAACGGCCCCGCGCTCGACATCGCGGGCGTGCCGGCGGTCGCCTATGGCGGCCAGGGCGGGCTCGGCGACGTGATCCTCGCGCCCGATTTCGCGGCGAGCGGCATCGTCTATCTGAGCTGGGTCGAGGCGGGCGACGGCGACGATTTCGGCGCGGTCGTCGGCAAGGCCAGGCTGGTTCAGGGCGCCGCACCGCGGTTGGGCGAACTGCAAATCATCTGGAAGCAGGACCCGAAGGTCCCCGGCCGCGGCCATTTCTCGCACCGCCTCGCCTTCTCGCCCGACGGCCGATATCTGTTCATCACCTCGGGCGAGCGGCAGAAGTTCGACCCGGCACAGGACATGGGAAAGAATCTCGGCAAGGTCATCCGTCTCAAGCCCGACGGCAGCGTGCCCGCCGACAATCCCTTTGCCGAAAAGGGCGGCGTCACCGCGCAAATCTGGTCGCTCGGCCACCGCAACCTGCTCGGGCTGGCCTTCGACGGCAGCGGCAGGCTGTGGCAGCAGGAGATGGGGCCGAAGGGCGGCGACGAGGTCAATCTGGTCGAGCGCGGCGCCAATTATGGCTATCCGATCGTCTCGAACGGCGACCATTACGACAGCAAGGACATCCCCGACCACCCGACGCGCCCCGAATTTGCCGCGCCGAAACTCTGGTGGAACCCGTCGGTCTCGCCCGGCGGGCTCGCCTGGTATGGCGGCGACCTTTATCCGGGCTGGAAGAACAGCCTGTTGATGGGCGCGCTGTCGGGCCAGGGGCTGATCCGCATGGCCATCGACGACGACACGCTCCACAAGGCCGATCGCTGGGATTTCGGCCAGCGCATCCGCGAGGTCGAGGTGCGCGAGGACGGCTCGGTCTGGCTGCTCAGCGACGGCAAGAACGGCAAGCTGCTCGAACTGGTTCCGAAGGGCTGAAGCCCGATCATGCTTCGCGCTTTCCTTTCCCGGCGCGCCGAATGGCCGGCGCGCATCGCCGATCCCGATGCGCCGCCGCCGCTGTCGCTGCTGTGGCGCGAGGCGGGGGCGCTGCTGCGCGCGCTCGGCGGGCGCATTCGCCCGCTGCCGCCCGAGCCCAACCCCGACAGCGCGCATCCGCCGGTGATGGTCCTCCCCGGCTTCCTGTCGGGCGACTGGGCGACCAAGGCGCTACGCGGCGACCTGCGCCGCGCGGGGTTCCGCTGCTATGCCTGGGGCCTCGGCTTCAACCGCGGCGCGACCCCCGACATCATCGACCGCATCGACACCCGCGTGCAATGGATCATCGACCGCACCGGCCACGCCCCCGCGCTCGTCGGATGGAGCCTCGGCGGCATCTACGCACGCGAATATGCCAAGCATCATCCGGGCAAGGTCGCGCGCGTCGTCACGCTCGGCTCGCCCTTTTCGGGAAGCCGCCGCGCCAATCGCGCGTGGCGCCTCTATCACCTGATCGCGCGCCACCCGGTCGACAATCCCCCGATCGACTTTCACCCCGCGCCGCGCCCGGCGATGCCGACCTTCGCGCTCTGGTCGAGCCACGACGGGGTCGTCGCGGTCAACAGCGCGCGCGGAACCAGCGACGAAAGCGACCGGCGGATCGAGGTCGACTGCGGCCATATGGGCTTTGCCTATGCCCCCACCTCGGTCGCCGCGATCGTCAAGGCGCTGACCGAAGAGGTCGCCCCGCCCGGCTGAGCGCGCCGTTCAGCACACGTCGATGCGATCGAGCGGCGCCGCGCGCCAACTCAGCAGCATCCGCCCCGGCCGCCGTCCCGCGAGCCCGGTCGAGACGAAGCCGACCCGGCGCAGCAAAGCGCGCGACCGTTCATTCTCCGGGCGGCATTCGGCGACGATCGCACAGCCCGGCCGCGACGCGGCAAGCGCATCGACGACGGCGCGCACCGCCTCGGTGGCGATGCCGCGGCCGCGCGCGCGGGCGGCGAACCAATAGCCGATCTCATATTCGCGCCCCGCGCGGCGGTGGACGCCGATCACTCCGCTCAGGCCCCCGTCGCGGCCGTCGCGGACCGCATGAAAGACGTCGCCGCCGCCCGACCGTGCGATCAGCGCGCGCGCATCCTTCTCGGTGAAGGGCTCGGGCAGGAAATGCACCTGCGACGTCACCGATTCGTCGGTGATCGCGGCAAGCGCGCAGGCGTCATCGGCGTGCAGCGGCGCGATGCGGATATGGTCGGTCGAAAGGGCAAGCAAGCTATCGGTCATGTCGCGTCTTCTTTGAAAAGCGCGCGCCGGGCCCGGGGGGTTGGTGGTGTGATGATGACCATTCGCCTGTCCGAACACGGCGGCGATGGTCACAGGGTGATGCCATGCCGCTCCTAGATAAAGGAGCGCCAATACGCCTTGAATCGAAGGGATCGGTCGTTGGTCATCGCCGGAGCGCCTATCAGCTTTGCGGGGTTCGATCAACCATCGGCGGGAATCGGGCTGGCGGGTCAGCCCGCGAAGGCGCTAGAATGCGATCCCATCTGATAAAATCGTCATCCCGGCGAAGGCCGGGATCTCATCGTCTCGCCCTGACGCACAGGCGAGATCCCGGCCTTCGCCGGGATGACGAAGAGAGAGAACAATGTTTCAGTCTATTCTGACCACGCTCTAAATCCGACGCATGGCCCTCCCCGACACCGCCGCCTTCATCCGCGCCAACCTGCCCGTGCTGCCGGTTCCCGGCATCGCCGAAATCCGCCTGCACAAGGCGGTCCGTCGAGCCGCGTCGGCCGCCTCGCGGCGGACGGCGACGCGCCGCCGCCCTATTGGGCGCACCAATGGGCCGGCGGTCTCGCGCTCGCGCGCCATGTCCTCGACCATCCCGAGAGTGTCGCGGGGCGCCGCGTCCTCGACCTTGGCGCGGGATCGGGGCTGGTCGCGATCGCTGCCGCCAAGGCCGGCGCGGCGCAGGTGATCGCCGTCGAGCCCGACCGCCACGCCCTGGCAGCGCTCGCGCTCAACGCAGCGCTCAACGATGTCAGGATCGACGTTCGCGCGGCGGACGTCGCCGCGATCGACGTGCCCGATGTCGATATGGTGCTGGTCGGCGACCTCTTCTATTCGGACACGCTCGCGGGGGTCGTCACCGCCTTCCTCGACCGCTGTCTCGATCGCGGCATCGACGCGCTCGTCGGCGATCCGTGGCGTCGCCCGCTGCCGCTCGCGCGCCTCGACGAAATCGCCCGCTACGAGGTCGCCGAAACCGGCACAGCGACGAGGCCGGGGGGCGTCTTCCGCTTCCATCGCGAGGAGAAGGCGGCCGCGCCGCGCTCCCTTTGACCGGAAAAGCTCAGGCCGCCGCGCCGCGCGCCGAACCGGCAACGAGGTTCATCACCAGCTTCGGCAGGCTGCGGTAATTGGCGCCATGATATTGCGAGTCCGCAGGCAGCGCGTCCTTCAGGCGGCGATGCGCCTCGGGCAGCGCGTGATACGGCACGCCCGGCAGCAGATGGTGCAGCGCGTGATAGCGCAGCCCCACCGGCGCCCACAGCTCGGGCAGCAGGCCCGGCGGCGGCACGTTGACGCTGTCGAGGAACTGCCCGGTCACGGTCAGCACCGCGCCGTCATTTTCCCAGAGGTGCGCGACCAGCGTGCGGATCTGGTTGAGCACCAGCGTCGCCGCCGCGATCGCACCGAAGATGATCAGCGCGCGCAGCGGCACCCAGCCGAAGACGCCCGCGGCGACGAGGAGCGTCGACCAGGCCCAGGCGCCGGCCTCCTGCCACGCCCATAAGCGGCGAAACTCGCCCTCGGGCACTTTGCGGCGGAACATCGGGTTGATGATCATCCCCGAATAGCGCTCGCGCACCACGCGGCGCAGCGGCGGAATCAGGAAGGACAGCGGCGTCAGCACCGCATAGCGGAAGACGAGCGCGAGCGGCGCAAAGGCGGCCGCGACGACGAACAAAGGCACCGTCCACGGCTTCATCAGCGCAAGCGGCAGATATTCGGGGTCCTCGACCGTGCCATATTTGGTGCGGTTGTGGTGCAGGCTGTGAATGCCCTCATACATGAAGGAGGGAATGAGCAGCGGCACGCCGACGAGGATGTTCCACGCAAGGCGGAACCCCGGCAGCGCATTCTTGCGGATATGGGTGAGCTCGTGGATGAAGCTGCCCGCGCGATAGAGCGCGAGCACCGCGACGACGGCGGCGAGCAGCATCCACACTACCGACGGCGCGAGAATCGCGGCAGCAATGCCGGCATAGCCGATCAGGGTCGAAGCGAGGAAATCGGTCCAATAGACGCGCGCGCTCGGCACGACGAGATCGCGCGTCAGCTCCGACGCCGCGCGGATCATCGCCATATCGTCGGCGATCGTCGATTTGGGCGCCTTTACTACCGGCGATTCCGACATCCGGTCGACAAGAGTGTTCATCGCTAACATGCCTATAGCTTCACCATGATTTCGTGGCAGCAAAATGGCCGAATGCGGGTCGCCAGCGCCACGGCAATGCCCTAATGCGTCGCCAATCATATAGGATCGCTTCTTCAGGAAACCAGCATGACCGCCCATAACGAAGGCCCGATCACCATCCATCCGGTCAAGGACAAGGCCGAAAAGCGCGAGTTCGTCGAGCTCGCCTACCGCCTCAATCGCGGCGATCCGGCGTGGGTGCCGCCGCTGAAGGGTGAGGTCTACGGCCTGCTGACCCCCGGCGAGAATCCCTGGTTCGAGCATGGCAAGGCGCAGCTTTTCCTCGCGCGGCGCGGCGGGCGCACGGTGGGGCGGATTTCGGCGCATATCGACTTTCTCGCGCTCGAACAGCCCGCGGCGCAGGGCATGGGGCCGGGCACCGGCAATTGGGGTTTGCTCGAGGCCGAGGATGCCGACACCGCGCACGCGCTGATCGCCGCGGCCGAAGGCTGGCTGCGCGGACAGGGGATGACCCGCGCGCTCGGCCCGCTGTCGATTTCGATCTGGGACGAGCCCGGGCTGCTGATCGAGGGCTTCGACACGCCGCCGACGATCATGCTCGGCCACAACAGCCCGCTCTATCGGGACTGGATCGAGGCCGAGGGTTATCGCCCGGTCAAGACGCTCTACAATTATGGGGTCGAGATCGTCGACGGCTTTCCGCCGATCGTGAACCGCATCGTCGCGGCGGGCGAAAAGAATGCGCGCATCCGCATCCGCCGCGTCGACAAGAGCAAGTTCGATGCCGAGGCCAAGCTGATCATGGGCATATTGAACGACGCCTGGTCGGACAATTGGGGCTTCGTCCCGCTCACCGACGGCGAAATCGCCTATGTCGGCAAAAAGCTGAAGGACATCGTCTTCGAGGATCTGATCCGCGTCGCCGAAGTCGATGGCGAGCCGGTCGCCTTCATGATCGTGCTGCCCAACATCAACGAAAAGCTGATCGACATGGACGGCTCGCTGCTGCCCTTCAATTGGGCGAAGCTGCTCTGGTGGCTGCGCAAGCCGAAAAGCCGCACGCTCCGCGTGCCGTTGATGGGCGTCGTCAAGAAGCTCCAGAACAGCCGCATGGCAAGCACGCTCGCCTTCATGATGATCGAGTTCATCCGCCGCGACGCGGTGCGCGACTATGGCACGCAACATGGCGATATCGGCTGGGTGCTCGACGACAATCAGGGGATGAACGCGGTCGCCGAGGCGATCAACGCGACGGTGAACCGCGTCTATCAGATTTACGACAAGCCGCTCTGATTGGTCGCTCGCCTTGACCCCGCAAGCGGTGTAGGCTTCGTGCACAACCAGCGGGCGGGGGCGGTCTATGTGCCGGGCGATGATGTATCTGGGCGAGCCGGTGCAGCTCGACGATCTGCTGTTCAAGCCCGATAGCAGCCTCGTCAACCAGGCCTATATGCCGCGGATGCTGCACATGCTGAACCTCGCGGGGTTCGGGATGATGGCGTGGGACAGCGCGAGCTTCGTTCCCGAGCTGCCGCACCGCTATCGCTCGCCCTCGCTTCCCATTTTCGACGGCAATCTGAAATCGCTCGCGATCAAGACGCGCGCCGAATGCGTGATCGCGCATGTCCGCGGCGTCGCCTATTCGACGAGCGTCAAGGTCAGCGAGCAGAACACCCACCCCTTTCATTTTCCCGGCGCCGCGGTGGCGATGGCGCATAATGGCGACATTTATCGCATCGGCGAGATGAAGGGGACGCTGATGGCCGGCATCGACCCCGAACTTCTCGCGCAGATTTCGGGATCGACCGACAGCGAGTGGGTCTATGCGCTGCTGCTGTCGCAGCTCCCCGACTGGCGGGTCGAACCTGCGCGCGACGCGCTGATCGCGGCGGTGCAGAAGACGGTGGATCTGATCGAGGCGGCGCGGCGGCACCACGGCATCGCCATCTCGTCGAGCTGCAATCTGTTCGTCACCACGGGGCGGCAGATATTGGGGCTGCGCCATTGCTTCGACTTCGGCCATTACCGCACCGGATCGCCCGACCAGCTCCACGAGGCAAACATGAATTTCCTGTCGATGTGGTTCACCACCGGGCGCGATTACGGCCTGCACGACGGCGAGTGGCAGATGGTCGGCGGCGAAGAGGAACCGCGCGCGGTGATCGTCGCGTCGGAGCCACTGTCGTCGAACAGCGCGACGTGGATGCCGGTTCCCGAATATGCGATGATCCATGCCGAGATGGACGGGAACCGCCCCGCATTCCGGGTGGTGCCGCTGGCGCGATAGGCTACCCCGCCGGATTGCGCGCGGTGACGATCCAGGCGGCGCCGTCGATCATCACCGACCGCTCGCCCGGTTTCGCCGCGAACGCGCGCCGTACCGCCTCCGCCGCCCTTGCGCGAATCTCATCGGGCTGCTGCGCGAGCAGACGCGCCAGCGGCCCCACCTGAAAGGCCATGTCCACCGCATTGTCGACCGCCGCTTCGCGCGTCGCGCCGTGCCCGAAGGGAACGGGATGGTCGAAAGGAGCGATGGAGACGTCGGTGAAGCCCGCGTCGGTCAGGATGCGCACGACACGGCCGCTGTCGCCGAACGAGAAGGGGCCGGGCGCTTCGGGATCGGGCGGCGGCGGCAGGGGAACGAGGCTCGCGACCGCCGCCATCGGCAGGCGCACCCAGTCATTCTCCGCCCCGCCCCGCCAGCAGACGAACGCCAGCCGACCCCCGGGCTTCAGGCTCCCGCGCATATGCGCGAAGGCCGCGGCGGGATCGTCGAAGAACATCACCCCGAAGCGCGAGAACAGGAGGTCGAACGCCTGCCCCGGCAGCGCCGCGGTGCCGGCATCGGCAAGCTCGAACGTCAGCGGCGCACCGGCGGGCGCCGCCTCGCGCGCGCGGTCGATCAGCGGCGCCGAAATATCGACGCCCAGCACATGCCCGCGCGGCCCGACGCGCGCGGCGAGCGCCTGGCTGGTGGCGCCCGCGCCGCAGCCGACGTCGAGCACCTGCTCGCCCTCACCCGGTGCCGCCGCCGCGATCGCCGCATCGCCGAACGCGGCGAGCATCGCATCGAGCCGCGCCTGATTGGCGACCCATTGCTCGCCGCTGCGGCCGTTCCAGTCGGCGACCTGATATGTGCTGCTTTGCGTCATCCTACCCTCTTGCTTCGTTCAGGCCGCCACCGCGTGGCCGCGCCGCATCGCGAGGATGCGCGCCTCGACCTGATCGAGCGCATCGAGCGCGGTGACCAGATCGGCGTTGACCGACGCGCCGAGCTCGCGGCTGAGCGCATCGCCGGTCCCGATCATCTCGGCAAAGGTCGCGCGATCGAAGGCGAGCAGCGTCGCCTGCTCGCTTGTCCTGAGCAGCCGGTCGTGCGTGCTGCCCGCGAGCATCGCGGCGATGCCGACGAGCTGGCCGGGGCCGGTGACGGTGAGCTGATAGATGCCGCCGCGATGCGGCAGCGCGCTGCGCACCGCGCCGCGCACGACGAGCCAGACCCGGTCCGCCACCCCGCCGACGGGCGCCAGATCGGCGTCGGCCGGCGCCTCGATCCGCGCACCGGCGTTCCAGAAGGCGAGCCGCTGCGCCGGCGTCATCGCCGCGCAGCACGGCAATTTCGCGAGAAAGGCTTCGGGCGTGAAGCCCTCCTCGATCACCGGCGCAAGCCCGCGCTGCGGCCGGGGGGTGAAGGCGTCGGGCTCGGCGACCAGCAGCGCCGCGATATCGGCCGCCTTGGCAACGACGCGCCCGGCGATCAGCCGCCCGAGTTCGGCCTGCAACTGCAACGACGCGGGACGCAGCCGCGCCAGCGCGGCGCGGAACTGATCGGCGGGAAGATACCAGGTCGCGACGGGACCGCGCGCGATGCCCATCGCCGAGCGGCGGAGGTCGCGGCCGATCAGCGCCATGTCGCCGATCACCTCGCCCGGCCCGACCTCGGCGAGCTTCGCGAGGCCCCCGCCGGGCAGCCGTTTGCCGATATCGACGCGGCCGGTATCGATCAGGAACAGCCCCTCGGCGCGCTCATTCTGGACGAGGATCGCCGCGCCGTCGGCGAAATGGCGCGGCACGAAGGCGTCGGCAAGCTCGGCGCGTTCGGCCTCGCCTAGTCCCGCGAAGAGCGGCGCGTCGGCCAGGTGAGCGGCCGACAGCAGGCTCATGCAAAGACCGCCCAGGTCGGTGCGTGGTCGCTCGCCTTCTCGCGCCCGCGATGATCCTTGTCGACCCCGGCATCGGTCAGCCGGTCGGCCATCGCGGGGCTGAGCAGCAAATGGTCGATGCGAAAGCCATGGTCGCGCTGCCAACCGCCCGCCTGATAATCCCAGAAGGTCCACACCCCGCCCGCCGGATGGCGGCTGCGGATCGCGTCGGTCCAGCCGTCGCCGAGGATGCGAAAAAAGGCGTCGCGCGATTCGGGCTGCATCAGCGCGTCGCTCGCCATCGCCTGGCGATCCCAGACATCGTCGTCGTGCGGGATGACGTTATAGTCGCCGGTCAGGATCGCTGGCACCTCGGCGGCGAGCAGCGCCTTCGCGCGTTCGCGCAGCCGCGCCATCCAGCGCAGCTTATAATCGAACTTCGGCCCCGGCTGCGGATTGCCGTTGGGCAGGTAAATGCAGCCGATGCGCACGCCGAACACGTCGGCCTCCAGATAGCGCGACTGCTCATCCTCCGCCTCGCCCGCGAGGCCGCGCTGGATTTCGACCGGCTCGGTGCCCCTGGCGAGGATCGCGACGCCGTTGAAGCCCTTTTGCCCATGATAGAGAAAGCCGTATCCCGCCGCCTCGATCTCCTTCGTCGGCATCGTCTCGTCGCTCGACTTGAGCTCCTGCAGGCAGGCGACGTCGGGCTGCGTTTCCTCGAGCCATTCGATCAGGCGCGGCAGGCGGGCCTTGATCCCGTTGATATTGAAGGTCGCGACTTTCATGCACCCGCTATGACAGGAAGATAGGACCGATCCCAGCCCCTTCGTCATGCTGACCCTTCGACAGGCTCAGGACAGGCTTGTTTCGGGGTTCATGACTCGGCGTTCGCCTGATAGCGTCGCGCCAATTATGTTTCGTACAAAGCCACAAAGCCACGAAGAAGATAGTTTGGGCCGACAGGCCCTATATTCTTTGTGACGGTGCGTCCTGCCACGATGTCGAGAGCGGAAAGCCGCTTCGCGGCAGGTGCGACATCTTTATGGCTTTGTGCGAAACAAAAAAGCGCAGCGTCCGACGAAAGGGCAAGCCATGGATGCTGAACCAAGTTCAGCATGACGAAATCATAAGGGCGGGGTCAGATCGAGAAGCTCGATCCGCAGCCGCAGCCCGAAGCCGCGTTGGGATTTTCGACCTTGAACGACGATCCGCCGAGCGAATCGACGAAATCGACGACGCAGCCGCGCACCAGGTCGATGCTGACGGAATCGACGACCAGCTTCACCCCGTCGGTTTCAGTGACCACGTCATCGGCATCGATGCTCTCGGCGAGGCCGAAGCGATAGGTAAAGCCCGAACAGCCGCCGCCATCGACCGCGAGGCGCAGCGCCGCCTCGGCATCGCCCTTGCGGGTCGCGATCCAGCGGACGCGCGCCGCGGCGGCGGGGGACAGGCTAATGTCGGAAATCTGCGTGGCCATGGCCGCAAGATAGGAGGGGCGCGCCCAAATGAAAAGGGCGCCCCGGCCGTTTACCGTGGGGCGCCCCTCCTCTCCGACCCAGAGAAGTCGTTATTCGGGACCGCCCATTGCGAGCTTCTTGTTACCCGTCATCGCCGCGATCGTCATCGAATCCGATGCGCAGAAGGGCAGCGGATTGACCGGCGACCCCTCGATGCGGACTTCATAATGGAGGTGATTGCCGGTCGAGCGGCCGGTCGAGCCGACATAGCCGATCACGTCGCCCTTCTTCACCTGCTGACCCGAGCGGACGATGTAGGACGACATATGGCCGTAGCGCGTCTCGATCTGGTTGCCATGCTCGATCTCGACATAATTGCCATAGCCGCCGAGCCGCTGGGCGCGGCCGACGATGCCGTCGGCGGTCGCGTAAATGGGGGTGCCATAGGGCGCCGGAATATCGACGCCATTGTGACGCGCGAGCTTGCCGGTGATCGGATGGACGCGCATCCCATAGGAAGAGGAGAGCGACATCCGCTCGATCGGGCGGCGCGAGGGGACCGAAACGCCGATGTTCGCGGCCAGGCCGGTGTCGAGGCGCTTCCATGCCTGGAAGATCGCGCGCGCTTCGCGATCCTCGGTCTGCGCGACCAGCCCCGCGGGGAAATTGTCCTGATCGGGTTCGTCGGGAACGGCGATGCCGGCATCGGCACCGGCGGCGTCCGCCGCGTGCGCCGCCGGAGCGGCAAGGCCGGTCAGCGCGCCGGCGCAGACGATGAAGCCAAGATGAAACTTTTGCGCCAGAGAAGCGTATCGCACGTATCGACCCCGCAGTCCTTGTCGCCAGTGCCCTTTCTTAAGGGCCGCTGGTGCCGGATGTTATGTTCGGATGGGAACTCGTCCCTGCCCGCGAGTGTTGATGACGGCCGAAGCCTTACCAAGCAATAACGGCGTAATAGTCTTGCGTTAAACCGGCTTCGCCGCGCGCCGAGTCGTTGAACGGTGGCTTAACGGAACCCCGGAATCGCGATTTTACGAGGCTTTGCCACGTTTCGACGGCGTTGAATCCCATTTCGTCGCACTTTTGGTTAAACCAGGCTGTGCCGGCGCGCACATGCCGGACTTCATCCTTGTAAATACGCGATAAAATCTTTGCCGACGCCGTGTCGCCGGCGGCGCGGAAGCGTTCGACGGTCGCGGGCGTGACGTCGAGCCCGCGCGCTTCGAGCACCATCGGGACGATCGCGAGCCGCGCCAGCGCATCGTCGCGCGTCGCCTCCGCGGCCTCCCACAAACCGGCGTGGGCGGGGAGTTCGCCATAGAAGCTGCCAAGCTGGCGCAATCGCCGGTCGAGCAGCGCGAAATGCATCGCCTCGTCGGCGGCGACCCCGATCCAGTCGTCGACGAAGCCGCGCGGGAAGTCACCGCCGAAGCGCCCGACGAGATCGACCGCGAGGTCGATCGCGACGAATTCGATATGCGCGAGCGCGTGGAGCATCGCGATCCGCCCGCGATCCGACCCGCCCTTGCGGCGGCGCGGCATCCGGTTCGGCGGCAGCAATTCGGGCCTTTCGGGCCACGCCGGACGGTCGGGCATCGCCACATCGCAGCGATGCGCGAGTTCGCCGCGCCGCCAAGCCCGCGCCAGCGCGCGCGCCGCACGGCGCTTGTCGTGCGGGTCCGCCGTCAGCAGGACCGCGCGCGCGGCTTCGCCAAGGGTGGTCATCATGCTGCCATTTCCTCCATCCGTCACCCCGGACTTGATCCGGGGTCCCGCTTTTCGGGCGTTGTTTAGCGGGACCCCGGATCAAGTCCGGGGTGACGAAGAATCCTATAGCGCCTTCGCGGCCTCCAGCACGGCCTCGGCGTGGCCCTTCACGCGCACCTTGCGCCATTCTTTCGCCAGCTTGCCGTCGGAGCCGAACAGGAAGGTCGAACGTTCGATCCCCATATAGGTGCGGCCGTAATTCTGCTTCTCGACCCAGGTGCCGAACGCCGCACACACCGCGCCATCCTCGTCGGAGGCAAGCCGCACGGTCAGCCCATATTTGTCGCGGAACTTGCAGAGTTTCGCGGGGGCGTCGCGCGACACCGCCAGCACCTGCGCGTTCAGATGCGCGAACTCGGGCGCGAGGCGCGTGAAATCCTGCGCCTCGGTGGTGCAGCCCGGCGTGTCGGCCTTGGGGTAGAAATAGACGATCAGCGGCGCGCCCTTCATCGCCGCAAGGTCGATCGTCGCCCCGTCGGCGTCGAGCAAGGTAACCGTGGGAAGGACGTCGCCGATTGCGAGGCTCATGACTGTGTCTCCTGCTGCGGCGGGCGAATCGAGGCCCACCAGTTGGCGATCTCGTGCCGTGCCGCGTCGTGCGCGGCAAGCAATTGCGGCCAGCCGGGCTCGCCGCACGCGCTCGCGACAAGCTGACGCGCGGCGGGGGTCGCGGGTTCCCCGTCGGGCGCGGTCAGGCGCAGCATGACGAGCATCCGGCCGAGCAGCGCGTGCGCGTCGCAAACCGCGGCGGGCGCCAGACCATCGACGCGCATACAGGCGAGCGCCGAGCCGATATTGGGATCGTGACAGCGGCCGGTCGCAAGCTGCGTCACCTGCATCGCGAATTCGAGGTCGACGAGCCCGCCGGGGCCGCCCTTGATGTCCAGCGGGCCTTTTGGCGGCTTGTGCGCGGCGATCTTGTCGCGCATCCCGGCGGCGTCCTTCGCGACCGCATCGCGATCACGCGGGCTCGCGAGCAGATCGTCGATGATGCGGTGAAGCTCCGCCTTCGCTCCGTCCGAGCCATAGACCGGCCGCGCGCGGAGCAGCGCCATATGCTCCCACGTCCACGCCTCCTCGCGCTGATAGCGCTCGAAACTGTCGAGCGTGACGACGAGCGGACCTTGCGCGCCTTGCGGCCGCAGCCTTGTATCGACGTCGTAGAGCTTGCCCGCCGCGGTCGGCACCGACATCGCCACGGTCACGCGCTGCGCGAGGCGGTTGTAATAGGTCGTCGCGCCGAGCGGACGCGGCCCGTCCGATTCGGCGAGATGATCGCCGGTGAAAAGATAGATGAGGTCGAGGTCCGAAGCGTGCGTCAGTGCCCTGCCCCCGAGCCGGCCGAGCGCGAGGACGACCAGTTCGCTGCCCGGGACGCGGCCGTGCGCCTGGACGAATTCCGCCACCGTCGCATCGGCGAGAACCTGCAGCGCCGCCTCGGCCAGCTCGGAATAGCCGCAGGCGACCGTCATCGGATCGCTCGCCCCGGCAACGAGCTGCACGCCATAGGCGAAGCGCCGCTCGCCGACGCGGTCGCGGACGCGGTCGAGCAGGCGTTCATAGTCGAGCCCCGCCAATCCCGGCGCCCATTCGGACATCAATTCGGTCCTGGTCGCGGGCGCCTCGAACGCGCGCTTGTCGATCAGCCCTTCAATCAGCTCGACCCGCGCGCCGAGCGCATCAGCCAAGGTAGGGGCCAGCGAGAGCACGCGCGTCGCGATCTTCGCCAGATCGGGCTGCGCGGCCAGCAGATGAAAGAAACCCACCGCGCTCGGCAGCCCGCCGACGAGCTTGTCGAAACGGAGCAATGTCGCCTGTGGATCGGGCGCCGCGCCGATCGCCTTGACCAGTTCGGGAAGCACCGCCTCGAGCGCCTCGAGCGCCGCCGGGCTGCGCAGTGCGCGCAGCTTGCCGCCGCGCCAGTCGGCGATCGTGCGCAGCGCCGCGTCGGGCGGATCAAAGCCCGCCGCGATCAGCGCACCCGCCAGCTCGCCCTCGTCGCGCGGCAATCCGCCGGTCCCGGCGCGCTCGACCACCAGGCTGTCGTAGCAGGCGCCGACGTCGCTCACGACGGGCAGCAGCGCCGCGAGCAGACCGGCGCCATCAGCCTCGCCGTCGAGCCGCGCCACGGCGTCGAGCGCGTCGGCCTGCGTCGGCAGCGAATGCGTCTGCTGGTCCTCGATCATCTGCAGGCGATGCTCGATGCGGCGCAGCGTTGCATAATGGCCGGTCAGCCGTTCGGCGACCGCCGCGTCGATCCGCCCCGCCTTCGCCAGCGCCGCGAGCGCGTCGACGGTCGCGGGAAGGCGCAGCGACGGGTCGCGCCCGCCGTAGATGAGCTGATGGACCTGCGCGAAGAACTCGATCTCGCGAATGCCGCCGCGCCCGCGCTTGAGGTCGTAGCCGGGGCCGAACGCCTGGCCCTGCGAGAAATGATCGCGGATGCGGTCGCTCATCGCACCGATTTCCTTGAGTTGCCGGAAATCGAGGCTGCGGCGCCAGATGAAAGGCTGGATCGCGGCGAGGAAATCCTCACCGAGCGCGCGGTCGCCCGCCGACGCGCGGCTGCGGATGAACGCCGCCTGCTCCCACGCCAGCGCCTCCGATTCATAGTAAGAGATGGCGGCGCTTTCGGGCAGCACGATCGGCGTCACCTCGGGATGCGGCCGCAATCGCAGGTCGACGCGCAAGACGTGGCCGTCTGCGGTGCGCGCGGACAAAATCTCGACCATCCGCCGTGCGATCCGCACTGCCGCTTCGTCGGGGTCGTCGCGCGAACGGCGCGGCAGCGTTTCGGGGTCAAAGATCAGGATCGGGTCGATATCCGACGAATAATTGAGCTCGTGGCTGCCGAGCTTGCCGAGCGCGATCACCGCGAGCCCGCGCGCCTCCTCGCCCGGCACCCGTTCGGCGAAGGCCGCGCGGATCGCCGCGTCGCACGCCTGATCGGCGAAGGCCGAGAGCAGACGCGTCGTCGCCGCGACATCATGCTCGCCCGACAGATCGCCGAGCGCGAGCAGCAATGCCGTGCGCCCGCGCCATTGGCGCAGCGTGCGCATGATGTCGTCACCGGCCGGCGGCGGCACGACCTGCGCGAGCGCGGCGTCGGTGCCGTCGGTCAGGAACCGCGATACATCGTCGGGATTGAGCTCGGCGAGCCGGGCGAGAAAAGGCGCGTTGGCGGTCAGCCGGTCGAGCGCGGACTGGCGCGCGGATGCGTCGAGTGCGGTCATCGACTGCCGCTATCGCCTGCTCTCACCCAGCTATCAACCCTCCCTTCGTCATTGCGAGCCCTTCGACTGCCTTGCAGGCGCTCAGGATAAACTACGCGAAGCAATCCAGAGCGCGCGTAAACCGCCCTGGATTGCTTCGCTTCGCTCGCAATGACGAGACAGATTTACGCCGGCACGGTGCTTTCGTCGAAGAACAGCACCTGCGAAATCGCCGCGCGCAGCGTCGCGGGCTGATAGGGCTTGGTGAGCAGGAAGGCCGGCTCGGGCCGGTCGCCGGTCAGCAGCCGCTCGGGGAAGGCGGTGATGAAGATCACCGGCACCGTCATGGCGGTCAATATCTCCTGCACCGCCTCGATCCCCGAGCTGTTGTCGGCGAGCTGGATGTCGGCGAGCACGAGGCCCGGCTGATGCGTCCGCGCGTCGGCGACCGCCTCGGCATGGGTGGTCGCGACCGCGACGACATCATGGCCGAGTTCGCGGACGATCATCTCGATATCCATCGCGATGATCGGCTCATCCTCGATGATCAGGATGCGCGCGCGCGTCTGGCGGTCGATCTCTTCCATCGCTTCGGCGATCAGCGCCTCGACCGCGGCGGCGTCGCGGCCGATGATCCGCCCGGTCTCCGCGGCATTGAAACCTTCGACCGCGGTCAGCAGCAGCGCCTGGCGCGCCAGCGAGGGAATGCGGCGCAGCCGCGCGTCGGCGACCGCGATCTCGGCGGGCACCGCCTCGTCGCCGCTCGCCGCCCGATCGGTCATCAGCCCGAAATGATCGTGAACCATGCGATAGAGCTGAATCCGAAGCTCATTTCCGGCGTCGATCGCGTCCGGATGCGCGACCAGCGTTTCGAGCAGGCGCGCGACCAGCGCATCGCCGCTCTGCTGACTCCCCGAAATCGCGCGGCCATAGCGCCTGAGATAGGGAAGATGCGGCGCGATCGCCTGGCCTAATGACATGAATACCCTCCTGATTCGGCGCAGAAACCCGCCGATTCCGAACCGGGGCGCGCTAAAAAAACCGCGGCGCCCGGCATAATTTCACCCCTTGGGAACGATTTAGCCGTAAATTAGTTTCATAGGGAAGCAACAAAGGCGCATTGCGCTTTGGTTACCGCGCGGTTAGCAAAAGGGCCCATGTCGAGCGTCTGGCAATATGATGTCGTCTGAATCCGGTTCGCCGCCCGAAAAGCCGGCCGGAAAGGACGCCGAGAAGAAACTCCCCGGGAAGGTGCAGGAGATTAATATCGCCTTGCGCCGCGCCTACGACTCTGCCGTCGACGAAACCATCCCCCAATCGATTCTCGACCTCTTAAACAAGCTGAACTGATTCATTTCCGGTAGCGCGCGGCGAAATCCGTCTGGAACGCCGCGAACGTCCCCGCCGCGATGGCATCGCGCATCGCCTGCATCAGCGCCTGATAGAAATGCAGATTATGCTGCGTCATCAGCATCGCGCCCAGCATCTCGCCGGCGCGGACGAGATGATGGAGATAGGCGCGCGACCATGTCGTGCAGACCGGACAGCCGCACGAGGCGTCGAGCGGCCCCATATCCTCGGCATGTCTGGCGTTGCGGATGTTGACCGGCCCATCCCAGGTGAAGGCCTGGCCGTTGCGGCCCGATCGCGTCGGCAGCACGCAGTCGAACATGTCGACCCCGCGCGCGACCGCGCCGACCAGATCGTCGGGCTTGCCCACCCCCATCAGATAGCGGGGTTTGTCGGCGGGAAGCTGGCCGGGCGCGAAATCGAGCACGCCGAACATCGCTTCCTGTCCCTCGCCCACCGCAAGCCCGCCGATCGCATAGCCGTCGAAACCGATCTCGGTCAGCGCCGCGGCCGAGCGCGCGCGCAGCTTCTCGTCAAGCGAGCCCTGCTGGATACCGAACAGCGCGGCGCGCTCGGCATGGTCCCCGCCCGCGTCGAACCCCGCACGGCTGCGCGCCGCCCAACGCATCGAGCGCTCCATGCTCGCTTCCGCGCGCTTCGCATCGACGCCGTTCGGCGGGCATTCGTCGAACGCCATGACGATATCGCTGCCGAGCAGGCGCTGGATTTCCATCGAGCGTTCGGGGGTGAGCATGTGGCGCGAGCCGTCGAGGTGGCTCTGGAACGCCACCCCCTCTTCGCTCTGCTTGGTCAGCGCCGAAAGGCTCATCACCTGATAGCCGCCGCTGTCGGTCAGGATCGGGCGGTCCCAGCCCATGAAGGCGTGCAGCCCGCCGAGCCGCGCCATGCGCTCCGCCCCAGGCCGCAGCATCAGATGATAGGTATTGCCCAGGATGATGTCGGCGCCGGTGGCGCGCACCTCGGCGGGGCGCATCGCCTTCACCGTCGCGGCGGTGCCGACGGGCATGAAGGCGGGGGTGCGGATCTCGCCGCGCCGCATGGTGATGACGCCGGTGCGCGCGGCGCCGTCGGTCGCGGCGACCCGAAAAGCGAATCTGTCGGTCATGGCGCGCGCCTATGGCCGCGCCCGCGCCAAAAGTCGAGGATTGCCCCCGCGGGCGCGTCAGGCCGCCTGCCAGTCGTTGGCCGTGGTGAAGGCGGGCAGCGCCATATTCGCCTGCGCCTGCTGGCTCGCCGCCGCGATCAGATAGGGCGAGACGCGGTGGCGGGTGCAGAGGCCGCCATTGCCGTCGCTGACCAGCGACTGCTCGAATTCGACGCCCTGCTGGTGCTTCATCGAACGGCGGACCGTCGCGGTCGCAAGCTGGCCTTCGCCGAAATCGATCACGAACTGCGTCCCCTTCGGCACGTCCAATATGCCCTCGATGAAGGCGCCCGTCGCCGACAGGTTGCGGATGACGACATTGTAACGGTGGTTGCCGTGCACCGCGCCGACCTTGCGGAACATCTGGAAGCGGTCGTTGCGCTGACGCGCCGGACCCGACGGCTTGATGATCCACGACCCCGCCTCGGCATGGCCCAGCAGCTCGTCGCTCGAGACCGGCTGGCTGTAGATATAGCCCTGCACATGGCTGACCGCGAGCTTGCGGATCAGGTCGAGCTGGTCGTGCGATTCGATGCCTTCGGCGGTGGTTTCCATATCGAGCGCCTCGGCGAGCGCGACGATCGCGGCGATGATCGCGGCGTTGCGCGACCCCTTCTGGGTCGCCCCGCGCACGAAGCTCTGGTCGATCTTGATCTTGTCGAACGGCGCCGACTGCAGATAGCCGAGCGACGAATAGCCGGTGCCGAAATCGTCGAGCGCGAGCCGTACGCCGAGCCCCTTCAGCGCCTTGAACATTCGCGCCGTCTCGTTCGAATCGGCGAGGAACACGCTTTCGGTGATCTCCAGCTCGAGCCGGTCGGGCGGCAGTCCCGCGGCGGCGAGCGCGCCCGCGACGATCTTGGGCAAATCGGCATTGGCGAACTGGATCGGCGAGACGTTGACCGCGACGCGCAGCTCGCCGGGCCAGCGCGCGGCCTCCTCGCAGGCCTTGCGCAGCACCCATTCGCCGAGCGGCCAGATGAGATTGGCCTCCTCGGCGATCGGGATGAAGACCGAGGGCGAAATCACGCCGCGGTCGGGATGCGTGCAGCGGACCAGCGCCTCGACCCCCGTCACCATGTTCGACTGGGCGTTGACGACGGGCTGGTAGCGCAATTCCATCTCGCCACGCGTCAGCGCGTCGCGCAAATCCTCTTCCAGCTTGCGGCGATCCTCGGCCGCCTGATGCAGGTCGCTCGAATAGAAAGCGAAGCGGCCGCGGCCGTTACCCTTCGCGGCATAGAGCGCGAGGTCGGCGTTGCGGACAAGATCGTCGCTGGTCAGCCCGTCGAACGGCGCGATCGCGACCCCGACCGAGGCGCCAATGATGCAGCGGCTGCCCTCGACCGAATAGGGTTGCGACAGGCTGGCGATGATGTCGGCGGCCATGTCGCCCAGCTTGCCGCGATCCTCGACGTCGGGAAGGATGATCTGGAATTCGTCGCCGCCGAGGCGGCTGACCATCTCCTTGTCGCCGACGATCTTGAGCAGCCGCTCGGCAACCTGCTTGAGCAGCGCGTCGCCCGCCGGATGGCCGAGCGTGTCGTTGACCTGCTTGAAGCGGTCGAGGTCGAGCAGCATGATCGCGCAGCTCCGCTGCTGCTGCGCGAAGGCGGCGAGCGTCGTGTCGAGCTTCTTCGAGATATGGAACCGATTCGCGAGCCCGGTCAGCGAATCATAAAGCGCGAGCCGCGAGGCATCTTCGGCTGACCGGCGCTGCGCGGTGATGTCGGCGCCGCTGCCGCGATAGCCGGTGAAGCGGCCGCCGCCGTCGAAATGCGGGGACCCCGACACCGCCCACCAGCGATCGTCGCCCTCGAAGGCGCTGCGCAGCGGCAGTTCGTCGAATTTGGACTGGCGGGTCATCAGGAAGGGCAAGGTGCGCTGGCGCTCGCCCTGGCTGTCGACGGGAAGGAAAAGGTCGGTGAAGCTGGTGCCGAGCAGCGCGCCGCCCGTCCGCCCCATCAGCCGCGCGACCGCGTCGGTGATATAGGTCAGCCGCCCGTTCGCATCTGTCGACCAGAACCAGCCGCGGTTGCTTTCCTCATAATTGCGGACGAGCAGCAGCGCTTCGCGGGTGTCGAGATGCGCGACGGGTTCGTCCGCCTCGCCGCGCGAGCGCGCCTTGCGCGCGCCGATCTTGCCGAAAAATCCGCGCGCGCCGTCATTCGCCGCACCATCGTCCCGCTCGCTCTTGCCGATGCTCGCTGCCACGAAGCCTTGCCCACCCGTTAAGTCCGGGGTCCGCAATGCCCGCAATGCCTTGCCATAATGTAAATATCGGCGGGCCGGCGGCGGGACCTTGTCCCATAAAGGGAAAGCGTCGGCGGATAGTGGATCAATTTGAATATCGGCTCTGGCAAAGAGCGGACTTTTCCTCTTTCGTCATGCTGAACTTGTTTCAGCATCCATGGCCTGGGTTCTCGTCCCACGCCGCGCCGAAGGAAAGGGCAGGCCATGGACCCTGAAACCAGTTCAGGGTGACGAGACAAGAGAAGGTCGTGGGCCGATCACAAATCTATATTCAAACTGACCCACCACTCGTCGGCGGCATTGGCGTCGCGCCCCGCTTCGCCTATAGGCGCGCCATGCTGCTTTCCGATCGCATTCTCTTCCTCGACGGCGAGGCTCTCGTCCTCGACAAGCCCGAAGGCCTGCCGGTCGATCCGCCGCGCGACGGCAGCCTCAGCCTCGAAAATCATCTCGACAGCCTGCGCTTCGGTTTCAAGCGCTGGCCGCTCGCGGTCCACCGGCTCGACCGCGACACCTCGGGCTGCCTGCTCCTCGCGCGCAATCCCAAGGCGCACGGGCGTTTCACCCGCGCCTTCGAGGGGCGCGAGGTCGAGAAGCAATATCTCGCGATCCTGGCCGGTGTGCCGGCGGACGATCGCGGCACCATCGACCTGCCGCTCGGCAAGACGTCGACCGCCGAGGCGGGCTGGCGGATGGTCGTCGACCCGAAGGGCAAGCCATCAGTGTCGCATTGGGAGACGCTGGCAGTCGCGAACGGCCGCGCCCTGCTCCGCTTCCGTCCCGAGACCGGACGCACGCATCAGCTTCGCGTCCACGCGCTCGAAGGGCTCGGCTTTCCGATCGTCGGCGACCCCGTCTACGGCACCGGCGGGCCGAGGGATCGCACGATGCTCCATGCCGAACGGCTCGTCGTCAAACGTGACGTCAAGCCGTCGATCATCGCAGAAGCCCCCTTCCCCGATCGCTTCGCGGCGCTGGGGTTCGAGCCGCCCGAAGGCGCGGCGCCAACCCGTGGCTGACATACCCGAAAGCGCGATCACGGAAAAATTCCTCGCGGGCACGGGGCCGGGCGGGCAGAATGTCAACAAGGTCGCAACCGCGTGCCAGCTTCGCGTCGATGTCTATGCGCTCGGCCTCGCGCCCGACGCCTATCGGCGATTGAAGACGCTTGCGGGCAGCCGCATGACGACCGAGGGCGAACTCGTCATCCTCGCGCGCCGCTTCCGCACGCAGGAAGCGAACCGCGCCGACGCGCGGCAACGGCTGAACGAACTCGTCGATGCCGCGCTCGTCCGCCCCGAAAGGCGGATCAAGACCAAGCCGAGTAAGGCGGCCAAGGCGCGGCGCGTCGACAGCAAGAAAGCCCGCGCCACGGTCAAGGCCGGGCGCGGCCGCGTGTCCTTCGACTAGGGTCCGCGGCGAAGCGATGCAGCTCTATCGTCTCGACGCCACGGCGGCGCAGATTTCCGCCGCCTTCGGGGTCGAAACCGGCGACGATCCATGGACGGGCGACTATGTCGCGCCGGGCCGCCCGGCGCCGGTGATCGTCCCCGACAGCCGCGGCGGGCCGCGCCGTTTCCTGCGCCCGCGATTGTGGGGCGTCCCACCACCGCCACGCGGGACGCGGCCGATCACCAGCGTCCGCAACCTCGCCAGCCCCTTCTGGATCGGCACGCTGCGCCACCCCGAACTTCGCTGCCTGATCCCGGCGACGAGCTATGCCGAGTGGTCGGGCCCCGACGGCGCGCGGCGCCAGCACTGGTTCTCGCTTCCCGGCCGCCCGATCTTCGCCTTTGCCGGGATCCAGCGCCAGACCGAGGACTGGCCAAGCTTCGCGCTGCTCGTCACCGATCCCAACAGCCTCGTCGAACGTTATCAGCCGAACGCCATGCCGCTGATCCTTGCGCCAGAGGACCAGGAGCGCTGGCTGACCGCCGACTGGCGCGAGGCGAGCGAGCTCATCGCGCCCTATCCCGGCCATTTGATGGCGGTCGGGGACGCACCGCCGCGCCCCTGAAATTCACCATGCTTCTTCACTTTGGGATAACCAATGGGGCGCTAGTTTCGACCCGAATCACATAAAGGTGGGACGCAGGACCGTGCAGACGACGACCAACGGCAAACCGGCAGCGCGGACGCGAGGCGCCGAGCGCGCGCCCGTGTGCGGCCGCGCGCGCTTTCGCGAGCCTGGTTTCAACCCGTTCGACGTCGAGCTGTTCGATCTCTCCTCGACCGGCTTTCGCATGGTCACCTTCGCGCGGCCGCAGATCGGCAAGCATATCTGGGTGAACCTGCCCGGCCTGCAACAGCTCGAAGCGGTGGTCCGCCGCGCCGACGGCAATAATTTCGGCTGCGAGTTCGTCCACCCGCTGCACCCGTCGGTGGCGAAGCATCTGCAGATAAAGCTGCGATAGAACCCTCAGCGCATGATGCGATAAATCGGCATCATTCCAAATCCGTTCGTGTCGAGCGAAGTCGAGACACCCATCGGCGTCACGCAAGGCCGATGGGTGTCTCGACTTCGCTCGACACGAACGGGACGGTGGGTCAGATCAAAAGCTCGTCATTGCGAGCGCAGCGAAGCAATCCAGAGTAGGCGTAAACCGCTCTGGATTGCTTCGCTGCGCTCGCAATGACGAAGAGGCTCAACCCGCCGCCTTCTCCGACATCTTCAGGATATGCTTCCACTCAGCAGGCGTGACGCGCCCGACTGACAGGCGCGACAGGCGGATCAGGTCCATGTCGGCGAGCTTCGGGTCAGCCTTGATCGCCGCCAGCGTCACCGGATGCGCAAGCGCGCGCACCGGCGCGACGCGCACCACCACCCACGGCGAACCCTCTTCGGCGGTCGGGTCGGGAAAAGCCTCTTCGGTGATCGTCATGATCCCGACGCATTCCTTGCCGATATTGCTGTGATAGAAGAGCGCTTCGTCGCCGGCCTTCATCGCCTTCATGTTGAGCTTGGCGCTGTGATTGCGCACCCCGTCCCAGATGCCGGTGCCGTCCTTGACGAGCTGGTCCCACGCATAAGCGTCGGGTTCGGATTTCATCAGCCAATATTGTTTTGCCATGGCCGCGGGTCTAGCCGAGCCCCGCGCGCGGCGAAACCGCCTTTTTCCCTTTAACCCGCGCGCCGCAGCGCCTAAATCGCGAGTCATCCAGCGCCCGCCGGGCGCCGCCCCCGAATCGAATGGACTTCCACCGCATGACCGCTGCCGTTCCCGTCATTTCCATGTCGCTCCCCGCCGAGCGCTTCGCGCACGACTTCGGCGCCTCGTTCGAGCGTTTCGGCTTCGCGATGATCACCGATCATGGCATCGATCCCGCGCTGATCGACGACGCCTGGGCGAAGGCGAAGGCCTTCTTCGCGCTGCCCGAGGAGGCGAAGCGCGCCTATCACATATCCGGCGGCGGCGGCGCGCGCGGCTATACGCCGTTCGGGACCGAGATCGCCAAGGGCGCGAAGGAGGTCGACCTCAAGGAATTCTGGCACGTCGGCCGCGACCTGCCCGCAGGGCACCGGCTCGCCGCGCAGCAGCCGAACAATGTCTGGCCCGCCGAAATCGAAGGCTTCCGCGCCGTCTATGACAAGCTCTTCGCCGAATTCGACCGCGTCGGCGGCCGGCTGTTGTCGGGGATCGCGCGCTACCTCGGCCTTGCCCCCGATTTCTTCGACGACACGGTGCAGGACGGCAACAGCGTGATGCGCCTGCTCCATTATCCGCCGGTCGCGGGGCCCGCGAAGGGCATTCGCGCCGAGGCGCATGAGGACATCAACACGATCACGCTCCTCCTGGGCGCCGAGGAAGCGGGGCTCGAAATCCTCGACAAGGACGGGTCGTGGCTTCCGGTCAGTCCGCCGCCGGGCGCGATGGCGGTCAATGTCGGCGACATGCTCCAGCGGCTGACCAACAACCGCCTCCCCTCGACCACCCACCGCGTCCGCAACCCCGACGCGGGCCGCGCCAGCGTCGCGCGCTATTCGATGCCCTTCTTCCTGCATTTCCGCTCGGACTATCCGATTCGGACGCTGGAAAGCTGCATCGATGCGTCGCACCCGAATCTCTACCCGGCGCCGATCACCGCCGACGACTATCTGCAGGAGCGGCTGCGCGAGATCGGGCTGAAGGCATAAGGAGAAGCGGCGGCTTTGGGGTAGGAAGCGGCCGTTCCCAACTTTCGTCATTCCCGCGAAAGCGGGAACCCAGGGTGGGGTCAGCCGACGCACGCACTGGGTTCCCGCTTTCGCGGGAATGACGAAGATAAGAGATGCTGCGCGACTTTCAGACTCTCGTCACCCCGGACTTGATCCGGGGTGACGAAGAGGGATAGGGCAGCTCCCGGCCGCAAGCCATCCTCACCGCCCTTCCCAATAATCGAACACTGCCTGCTGCTGTTCGCGGATGAAGCGCGCCGCCGCGGCGCCCTCCCACGGGCCGTCGTAGCCGAGGAGCAGCGCGGTGCCGCCGACCCACCAGCCCTGCCCCGGCAGGCGGTCGCTCTCGCGCACCACCAGCACCGCGAGGTCGGGTTCGCCGCCCGCCGCGCAGAGGCGGTCGACCTCGGCCAGCGTCCGGCACACCGCGCGCATCTTGGGCCGCGTGAAGCGGAAGCCGAGGTCGCCGAGCAGTTCGGAGTAGCTGACGCTCCGCCCCTCGCGCGCCGCCGCGGTCAGGATCGCGCGGATGCGCGGCGCATCGCCGAGCGCCGAAACGTCGGCGGCGGTTTCGGGCGCGCCTAGCCCCTGGTCTTTGGCGGCCATGGCACGAATCCCGAGGTGCGCCGGACATAGTCGGCATACGCGGGGCGCGTCTTGTGCAGCCCCTTTTCGAGCAGGGCCTTGCCCGACCAGCGCGTGAGCGTGAAGGTGAGGAAGACGGGTCCCGCGACGCTCGCCAGCGCAACCCACGGGGCAAGGTCGGCAGCGATCAGCCAGAGGCCCCACCAGGTCAGCGTATCGCCGAAATAATTGGGATGCCGCGTATAGCGCCAGAGGCCGGTGTCGAGCACCTTGCCCTGGTTCGCCGGATCGGCGCGAAACCGGACGAGCTGCGCATCGCCGATGCTCTCGAACGCGATTCCGGTCAGAGCCGCCGCGGCGCCGATCCAGCCGATGAGGCCGATGGCGGACACCGTATTCGCCGCACTCGCCCAGATGCCGAGCTGCACGGGAAGGCAGGTGAGGAAGAGCAGCGGCGCCTGCATCAGGAACACCATCACCAGCGCCGAACGCGGCCAACTCCAGCCGCGCTGCTTCATGACGCTGCCGAGGATCTTCTGATAGCGCGGGTCCTCGCCCTCAGCCCGCCAGCGCCGGAACAGATGGATCGCGAGGCGCAGTCCCCACAGGGTCGAGAGGCCCAGCAGCAGCAGACCATGCGGCGCGCCGACTCCGACCTGCAAGACGCTTGCCCAAGCCAAGAGCACCATGCCGAACGCCCAGAAGGCATCGATGAACGACACGTCGCGGATGCGAACGGCGACCCCCCACAGGATCAGCACCACCGCGATCAACGCCGCGAAATTCAGCCCCAGCATCGCCAGCGCATCGCTCATCCGCGCGCTCCTTCCTCCTCCGTCCCCACGATGTCGTCGATCGAACGGACCGCGCGTTCGGGGAATTTGGGAATACAGCTTTTATAGACGTCGAACACCCGCGTCATGTCGGCGCGAAAATCGCCCGTCGGCCAGATCAGCGGCCCGAGCCCGCCGGTCTTGGTCCCATAGTCCATCAGCCCGACGACCATCGGCACCTTCGCCGCCAGCGCGATCTGGTAAAAGCCGGTGCGCCATTTGCGCGCCTTGCCGCGCGTTCCCTCGGGCGCGACGGTCAGCATGAATTCGGCGCGGCGCGCGAACTCGTCGACCATCTGCTGCACCGCGTTGCTCGCATGGGCGCGGTCGACCGGCACCCCGCCCATCTGGCGCATGAAACCGCCGATCGGCCAGCGGAACAGCGACAGCTTGCCCATGAAATGCGGCCGTATCCCGAGGTCGGCGGTGAGCCCCAGATAATTGACGAAATCCCAGTTGCTCGTGTGCGGCGCCGCGATGATGATGAAGCGCCGCGGCTCGGGCACCTCGCCCACCGCCTTCCAGCCGCGCATCCGGTAGAGCAGCAACAGCAGGCGCCGCACGGCGCGCGCCACCAGTCCCGGCGGATCGTCTGCGATGGCGGTCAAAATCGTCTCCCCTTCGCAGCCCTTGCGCGAAAGCCCGCGGGGGCGCAAGCGGCTTGCGGCCCGCTCCGCTTTCTGCTCCTTAGCTTCCTCAGCTTTCAAAGAGGGGAGAGACGATGAGGAAGGCAACCGCGCTGCTGGCGTCTGCGCTGCTGATGGCGACGCCGGGGCTGGCTGAGGAGGCGCCGCGCCCCGACCAGCTTGCTTTCCGCGACCTCTATAAGGAGTTGGTCGAGACCAACACGACGCTCTCCTCGGGAAGCTGCACCCTCGCCGCCGAGCGCATGGCGGCGCGGCTCAAGAGCGCCGGTTTCGCCGACAATCAGCTCACGCTGTTCGCTACCCCCGAACACCCGAAGGAAGGTGGCCTCGTCGCCGTCTATCCCGGCACCTCGAAGCGCGCGAAGCCGATCCTGCTGATCGCGCATATCGACGTCGTCGAGGCGAAGCGCGCGGATTGGGAGCGCGACCCGTTCACGATGGTCGAGGAAAACGGCTATTTCTATGGCCGCGGCACCGCCGACGACAAGGCGCAGGCGGCGGTCTGGATCGACACGCTGATCCGTTTCAAACAGGAAGGCTATAAGCCCAAGCGCACGGTCAAGGTCGCGCTGACCTGTGGCGAGGAGACCAATGGCGCGTTCAACGGCGCCGAATGGCTCGCCGCGAACAAGCGTGATCTGATCGACGCCGAATTCGCCCTCAACGAAGGCGGCGGCGGCGACAGCGACGGAAAGGGAAAAGTGCTCGGCCAGTCGGTGCAGGTCGGCGAAAAGACCTTCGCCAATTTCCGCCTCGAAACCCGCAACCCCGGCGGCCACAGCTCGGCGCCGGTTCCCGCCAACGCGATTTACGAGCTCGCGGCCGCGCTAAGCAAAATCGCCGCTTATGAATTCCCGCTCGAAATGACCGACACGACGCGGCGCTTCTTCGCCGAAGCCGGCGCGGCGCGCGGCGACGAGACCGGCCGCGCGATGGCCGCGCTCGCGAAGAATCCCGCCGACAAGGCGGCCGAAGCGATCGTCGACAAGGACCCCTTCCTGCACAGCAATCTGCGCACGACCTGCGTCGCGACGTTGCTCGACGGCGGCCACGCGGCGAACGCGCTGCCGCAGCGCGCCGGGGCGAACATCAATTGCCGCATCTTCCCCGGCCACAGCATCGAATCGATCCGCGACGAGCTCGCGGCGCTGATCGGCGATCCGGGCGTCACCGTCACCCAGCTCGCGCCCAAGCGCCCCGCCCCGCCCGCGCCGCCGCTCGACCCGAAAGTGATCGGGCCGATGCAGACGCTGGTCGACAAATATTGGCCGGGGCTGAAGGTCGTTCCCGCGATGGCGAACGGCTATACCGACGCCACTTTTCTGGGCGCCGTGGGCATCCCGACCTATGGCATCCCCGGCATGTGGGGCGACCCCGACGGCAATGGCGCGCACGGCCTCAACGAACGCATGGAGGTGCGATCGGTCTATGTCGGGCGCGACTATATGTATGATCTGGTGAAGGCCTACGCGGGCAAGCCCTGATTCCGTCGTCATTGCGAGCGGAGCGAAGCAATCCAGGGCGGTTTGCGCCCGCTCTGGATTGCCGCGTCGCCTTCGGCTCCTCGCAATGACGAGGCGTGTCACCCCACGAAAGCCCGCTCGATGACGAAATCCCCCGGCGCGGCGTTCGAGCCTTCCTTGAAGCCGAGCGCCGCGAAGCGCGCCTGCAGGTCGCGGATCATCGCCATGCTACCGCACATCATGATGCGGTCGGTCGCGGGGTCGAACGCGCCCGGGCCGGTCAGCGGATGGCCGAACAGGCGGCCATTGTCGATCAGCGCATCGATGCGCCCCTCGATACGAAAGGGTTCGCGCGTCACGGTCGGCAGATAGTGGAATTGCAGCAGCGCCTGATCCTGCACCAGCGGATCGCCCGCAAGCTGGCTTTCAAGCTCTTCGCGGAACGCAAGGTCGCTGACCTGCCGCACGCAATGGACGATCACGACCTGGCTGAAGCGGTCATAGATGTCGGGATCGCGCGCCAGGCTGAGGAACGGCGCGAGGCCGGTGCCGGTCGAGAGCAGGAACAGCCGCTTGCCCGGCAGCAGCGCGTCGGCGACGAGCGTCCCGGTCGGCTTGCGGCCGAGGTAGATGGGGTCGCCCGGCGCGATCTTCTGCAGGCGCGAGGTCAGCGGGCCGTCGGCCACCTTGATCGACAGAAATTCGATCTCGTCCGACCAGGCGGGGCTCGCGATCGAATAGGCGCGCAGCAGCGGCCGCCCCTCGCCGCCGGGCAGCCCGATCATCACGAACTCGCCCGAACGGAAACGAAAGCTGGGCGGGCGGCTGATCGAGAAGCTGAACAGACGATCGTTCCAGTGGCGCACCCGCAACACCTCCTCGACGGTCAGCGAGGCGGAGGGGGCCAGTTTGGCGGCTGCGGCAATACGATCACTCATCACTTTGGACTTTCCTGATGCTTCATGGCGCCGGCCATGAGGACCGACGGGTGGAATCCCGCGAAGGCCAGTCTTTCGATCGCCGCGCACATCGCATGGGCGACCGGTCCGACGCTGGAATTGCCGACGAGCAGGGCGAGGGTGGCACGGGCGGCAGCCCCGTCCTCCAGCGAAAAATCGCGCCAGAGTCCAAGCAGAATTGCTTCATGCTCTGAAATCTGGACGCAGGGCATCGGGGCCAGTTCGATCGGCGCGGACGCTCCGGTGGCGAGGAGCGCCATCGCGACATGGAAATCGGGAAGCGCCGCCAGTGCGCCCGTATCGGCAAAGCCGCGGCGCAGCGCCGACGGCGGACAGGCGCCGCGCGTCGCGGCATGGACCCAACCGCGCATCGCCCATAAAAGGAAGCGGCCGCTGTTGGTCAGGCTTTCGACCGGCCGGTCGACAAGGGCGTACATGCGATTCTCCGTGCGGAATGCTGCGCGCTTATATGTTATTGCGAGTCATTTGCAACTATGACATGGTGAAGATCTGCTCGAAAGGAACCGCATGAACGTCATCGACAGCATCGCCGCGCTCGAAGCGGTGGTCGGCAAACAACCGCCGGCGATCAACCTGAAGGTGATCGATCATGTCGATGCGACCGCGCGGCGCTGGCTCGCGGCGTCGCCGCTGATGTTCGCAGGACTCGGCGGCGGCGCCTCGATCGCAATCACCATCGGCGGCGGCGCGCCCGGTTTTGCTACCGCCGATGCCGCGGCGCTGTCGGTGCCGCTCGATCTGATCGACGATCCCGCTCTGGTGCGGCCGGGCGCGGGGTTCAGTTCGCTGTTCCTGCTGCCCGGCATCGGCGAGACGCTGCGCATCAACGGCCGGGTCGCTGACACGGTAGGGGGCATCGCGCGGATCGCGGTCGAAGAATGCTATGTCCACTGTGCCAAGGCGCTGATCCGCCCCGGCTTCTGGTCGGCGCCGCCGCTGGACGCCGCGCCGGACACGGTGGACGCTTTCGTCGCCGCAAGCCGCTTCATGGCGCTGGCGACCGTCGATCCGCAGGGGCACGCGGACCTCAGCCCCAAGGGCGATCCCGCAGGGTGCATGGCGCGGCTGGCGGACGGCGCGCTCTGGTTCCCCGACCGCCCCGGCAACCGCCGCACCGACAGTTTTCGCAACATCATCGCCCAGCCGCGCATCGCCGCGGCGCTGCTGCTGCCCGGCGCGTCCGCCGTCGCGGTGCTGACCGGCATCGCGTCGCCGACCAGCGACGAAGCGGCGCGCGCGCCCTTCACGGTGCAAGGCAAGACGCCGCTGCTCGTCACCGCGGTGCAGGGCCTCGCCATCACGCTCCGACCCAGCGCCGCGCTGGCGCGCGCCCGGCTCTGGCCCGCCGCAGCCGCACCCGCCGACATCAAGCCGGCGAAGATGTTCGCCGAGCATTTGCGGCTCAACAAGGACAAGGGACTCGGCGCCCGCATCGCCAGCGCCGCGGTATCGATCCCCGGCCTGATGCAGAAGGCGCTCGACAAGGATTACAAGGACAATCTCTATTAGGACGCGCCAAGCGAACTCCCGTCCGTCATCGCCCTTTGCCATGTGACGCCGCGCTTGCTATCGGCTCCGGGCAATGGCGAGTAACTCCGACGACCTTCCCCCTTCTGAGCCCCCAAAATCCCCGGGCGACGGCATCGACACCCCGTTCGACAGCGCGCTGTCCGAACGCTATCTCGTCTATGCGCTCTCGACGATCACCGCGCGGTCGCTGCCCGATCTTCGCGACGGGCTGAAGCCCGTTCACCGCCGCCTGCTGTGGGCGATGCGCGCGATGCGGCTCGACCCGTCGCAGGGCTACAAGAAATCGGCGCGCGTCGTCGGCGACGTCATCGGCAAATTCCACCCGCACGGCGACACCGCGGTCTATGACGCGATGGTCCGCCTCGCGCAGGATTTCTCGCTCCGCTATCCGCTCGTCGACGGCCAGGGCAATTTCGGCAATATCGACGGCGATAATGCCGCGGCCTACCGCTATACCGAGGCGCGGCTGACGCGCGTCGCGATTGACCTGATGCAGGGGCTCGACGAAGGCACGGTCGATTTCAAGCCGACCTACAACGGCGAGGACGAAGAGCCCGAGATCATGCCGGGCCTGTTCCCGAACCTGCTCGCCAACGGCGCGAGCGGGATCGCGGTCGGCATGGCGACGAACATTCCGCCGCACAATGTCGCCGAGGTGATCGACGCCGCGCTGCTGCTGATCGAGAATCCGAAGGCCGAGCTCGCCGACCTGCTCGAGCATGTCAAGGGCCCCGACTTTCCGACCGGCGGCATCATCGTCGACAGCCCCGAAACCATCGCCCATGCCTATGAAACCGGCCGCGGCGGCTTCCGCGTCCGCGCGCGCTTCTCGACCGGCAAGCAGGATGGCGGCTGGGAAGAGTCGGGGATCGAAAAGCAGCCGGGCGGCACCTGGCAGCTCGTCGTCAGCGAGATCCCCTATGGCGTCGCCAAGGGCAAGCTGATCGAACAGATCGCGCAGCTCATCGCAGACAAGAAACTGCCGATCCTCGAGGATGTCCGCGACGAAAGCGCCGAGGATCTGCGCATCGTGCTGGTGCCCAAGAGCCGCAACGTCGACCCCGACATCCTCAAGGAAAGCCTCTATCGGCTGACCGAACTCGAAAGCCGCTTCGCGCTCAACCTCAACGTCCTCGACGCGACGCGGACGCCCAAGGTGATGGGGCTGCACCAGCTTCTCACCGAATGGCTCGATCATCAGATCGTCGTGCTGGTCCGCCGCTCGAAGCACCGCATCGGCAAGATCGACGACCGGCTCGAACTCGTCGGCGGTTATTTGATCGCCTTCCTCAACCTCGACCGGATCATCGAGATCATCCGCACCGAGGACGAGCCCAAGCCGGTGATGATGGCCGAGTTCCTGCTCACCGATCGGCAGGCCGAGGCGATCCTCAACATGCGGCTGCGCAGCTTGCGCAAGCTCGAGGAAATGGAATTGAAGCGCGAGCAGGACGCGCTGACCGCCGAGCGCGAGGAACTGGTCAAGCTGGTCGAAAGCCCGGCGCGCCAGCGCACGCGGCTGAAGCGCGACCTCGGCGCGCTGCGCGCGGTCTACGGCCCCGACACCGCGCTCGGCGCGCGCCGCACGACGCTGGCCGAGGCCGCGCCCGCGCGCGACATTCCGCTCGATGCGATGATCGAGAAGGAGCCGGTGACGGTGATCCTCTCGAAGCGCGGCTGGATTCGCGCCCAGCGCGGCCATGTCGCGTCCGACCAGTGGGGCGAGTTCAAGTTCAAGGAAGGCGACGAGCTCGCCTTCGCCGCCCACGCCCAGACGACCGACAAGCTGCTCGTCGCGGCGAGCGACGGGCGCTTCTACACCGTCGGCGCCGACAAGCTGCCCGGCGGGCGCGGCTTTGGCGAGCCGCTGCGGCTGATGGTCGATATCGATCCCGAGGCGCGGATCGTCGCGCTGATCCCGGCGAGCGCCGAGGGGCGCCTGCTCCTCGCCTCGACGAGCGGTCATGGCTTCATCGCCCAGATGGCCGATGCCGTCGCCGAAACGCGCAAGGGCCGGGGCGTCGTCAACCTGAAGCCGAAGGCGCAGCTTCTTGTCGTCCGCCCGATCGCGCCGAGCGACGACAGCATCGCGGTGGTAGGCGAGAACCGCAAGCTCGTGGTCTTTCCGATCACCGAAATGCCGGTGATGGCAAGGGGCCAGGGGGTAACGTTGCAAAAGTATCGCGACGGCGGCCTGTCCGACGCGATCAGCTTCGTTTTCGCCGAGGGGCTGAGCTGGACGATGGGCGGCGACACCGGCCGCACCCGCACCGAAAGCGATCTCGGCCCCTGGCGCGTCGCGCGCAGCGCATCGGGACGGATGCCGCCCACGGGTTTCCCGCGGAACAACCGCTTCGACTGATCGCATTTACCTGTTGCCGTAAATCCCTTCTTTACTTCCACTCCTTTAGGCAATGACCAATGGGGAAAGGTCGCTTAAAACCCACGCTTATGCCTATCGATAGAACCGGCGAAGACCGGCCCTCCTTGTTCGTCGGCTGGATCGACGCCCTGCCCGTTCCGGCGGCGCTGATCCGCCCGCTGTCGCGCGGCAACTTCAGCCTGCACGCGAGCAATGCCGCGTTCGACAAGCTCGATTTGTCACCCGCCGGCGTGAACGCTCCCATCGAGCTGCGCCGGGCGATCGAACGCGCGCCGCAGGATACCGGCGGCGCGCAGGAATTTTCGTGCCGCCTCGGCAAGGGCGTCGCGGCACGCGACCTGCGCGGCTCGATCGGTCCGCTGCCCGGCGAAGGCGGCGACACCGGCCTGTTCCTGTTGACGCTGATCGACCGCACGCAGGAGATGATGACCGAGCGCAATTTGCGCCGCGAGCTCGTCTCGGACAGCCTGACCGGCCTGCCCAACCGCGCCGGGTTCGAGGAGCTGGTCGAACAGCGCAGCGATGGGGAGGCCAGCGGCGACCACGCGATCCTGCTGCTCGATCTTGCGCGCTTTTCGCGCATCAATGAACATATCGGCCCGATGGCGGGCGACGAGCTGATCATCACCGTCGCGCGCCGCCTGAAATCCAGCCTGCGCAGCGGCGACATATTGGCGCGCACCGGCGGCGACGAATTCGCCATCTCGTCGCGCGTCCCCGGCGGCAAGGCCGACGTGCGCGAGATGGCGCGCCGCATCCGCGGCTGTTTCGACCATCCGTTCCGCATCGGCGAACTGAAGGTCAGCGTCGATTGCGCGATCGGCTGCGCGATCCAGCCCGGCATCGACACCGATATCGCCGACCAGATCCGCCACGCGCAGATCGCGCTGAAACGCGCCAAGCGCACCGACCGTATCGAGATCTACGAGCCCGAGGCGGCAATCCTGTCCGACAATCGCTTCGGCCTCGAAACCGAGCTGAGAAGCGCGATCGAGGAGGATCGGCTCCACCTCGAATTTCAGCCGCTGGTCGAGCTCGCAACCGGCAAGGTCGCCGGGTTCGAGGCGCTCGCCCGATGGAACACCAGCGACGGACTGTCGATCCCGCCGACCGAATTCATCCCGATCGCCGAGGATTCGGGGCTTATCGTCCCACTCGGCCAATGGGCGATCGGGAAGGCGGCGGCGACGCTCGCCGACTGGGACCGGGCGAACGGCGGCCAGTCGGTCGATTGCTATATCTCGGTCAACGTCTCGGCGATCCAGCTGGTGCGCGACGATGTCGCGGCGGTGGTGCGCGACGCGCTCGCCGCCAATGCGATCGGCGGTGGGCGGCTGATGATCGAACTCACCGAAAGCGCGATCATCGGCGATCCCGACCTCGCGCTGTCGGTGCTCAGCGAACTCAAGGCGCTCGAAGCGCGCGTCGCGATGGACGATTTCGGCACCGGCTATTCGAACCTCGCTTACCTTCAGCGCCTGCCGCTCGACGTGCTCAAGATCGACCGCAGCTTCGTCGACCATATGGTCGAGGACCGCGACAAGGCGGCGATCGTCCGCACGATCCAGAGCCTGGCCGAAGTGCTGGGGATGCGGACGACGGCGGAAGGCGTCGAGACCGCCGACCAGGCACGGCTGCTTTCGGCGCTCGGCTGCGACTTCGGGCAGGGCTTTCTGTTCGCGCGGCCGATGGAGGCCGCGGCGGCGCTCGCCTATTGGCGCGGCGCGCTGGAACGGCCGATCATCTGATCGACGATCGCGCCGACGCGCGCGGCATCGGGATAATCCTCCGCCACCCATTGCGCCTCGACCGCGCGCAGAATGCGGGCGACCTCGGGCCCCGCGGTCACCCCGCGCGCGATGAGGTCGCCGCCCTTGACCGGCAGCAGCGGCACCTCCCAGCCGTCCAGCGCCGCGACCGCCGCCTGGGCGTCGGACGGGCTGTCCGCGAACAGCCAGGCGTCGCGCGCCGCCTCGACCCCGATGCCGTGGGCAAGCTGCCGCGCGGGGCTGGGCGCGCCGCGATGCGCGGCGACCGCCCCCAGATGCTTGCGCTGCCGCGTCGACAGCCGGAGCCGGCTCGCCACCTGTTCGGCGGGGGCGGCATCGGCGGGGAGCAGCGCGGCAAGGCGGCGCAGCGGCGCGGGGGCCACCGCAGCGGCGGCCTCATTGGCGAGCAGCCGGTCGAGCATCGCGGCAAAAGCCTCGTCGAGTTCGGGCAGGATCACCGCGAAGATGCCGTCAGCGGCCATCTGCCCTATGATGGCGCGCGGATCGGGCAGCGACACGATCTTCAGCAGCTCGTCGGCGACGCGCTCGCGCGACAGGCTCTTGAGCGACTGGCGCGCCGCGACGACGGCGGCGTGGCTAGCGGCTTCCAACTCGCCGCCTCCGAAGCGCGATGCGAAGCGGTAAAAGCGCAGAATGCGCAGATGATCCTCGGCGATGCGCGTCGCGGCGTCGCCGATGAAGCGCACGCACCCCGCCTCCAGATCGGCGAGGCCGCCGAACCAGTCGTCGACCGCGCCGCTGTCGGGGTCGGCGTAGAGCGCGTTGATCGTGAAGTCGCGCCGCGCCGCGTCCTCGCGCCAGTCGCCCGCAAAAGCGATCGTCGCGCGGCGCCCGTCGGTGGCGACGTCGCGGCGCAGCGTCGTGATCTCGTGCCGCTCGCCGCTCGCGATGGCGGTGACCGTGCCGTGCGCGATGCCGGTCGGGATCACCTTGACGTCGGCGGCTTCGAGCCGCGCCGTCACCTCCTGCGGCAGCAGCGGCGTCGCCAGGTCGATGTCGGTCACGGCAAGCCCGAGCAGCGTGTCGCGCACCGCGCCGCCGACGACCTTGACCGCACCGCCGTCGGCGCGCAGCGCCGCGACGATCCGCCGCAGGCCGGGTGCGCGTCTCCATTCGGCCTCAGGCAGCACCGTCATCGATGCCAGCCCGGCGGCAGCCGCCGCGCAAGGTTGACGATGATGTCGGCCGTCACGCCCCAGATCCGTCGTCCCTGCCAGTCCATGTCGTAATAATGGCGGTCCTGCCCCTGCCAATTGGCATGGTGCAACTGATAATTGCCGGGGTCGAACAATATGTCGAGCGGCACCTCGAACCACGCCTCGACCTCATCGGGATTGGGGTCGAGCGGCAGGTCGGGCGGGATCACACCGAGCACGGGAGTGATGTGATAGCCGCTGCCCGAGCGATAGGCGTCGGTCGGCCCCGCGATCGCCACGTCGCGGCGGTGGAGCCCGATCTCTTCCTCAGCCTCGCGCAGCGCCGCATCGACGACGTCGCGGTCGCCGGGGTCGACCTTGCCGCCGGGAAAGGCGACCTGCCCCGCATGGCTGCGCAGCCATTGCGGCCGCTGGGTCAGGATCACGCCGGGGTCGGGCCGGTCGGTGAAGGCGATCAGCACCGCGGCATCGCGCAGGCTTTGACCGTGGAGCAGATAGGACTCGTCCGATCCGGCATCGGGAAGCAGATTGTCGAGCGCCGCGCGCAATTTCTCCGACAGCATCAGGCGTCCACCAGCGGAAAGCGCGCACCGTTCGACCAGACCGCGGGCGGCTCCGCGCCCTCCGCGAGCGCCATCTCGACGATCTCGTAATAGAGTCCGCGGTCGATCCGCGCTTCGAGTCCGTTGCCGAGCACCCCGCGCACATGCAGGCGCGGGTCGGGGGCATCGGGGTCGCCTCCGAAGCGCAGCGGGTGGTCGGGGCCCGCCATCACCAGATCGTCGGTGTCGAGCCGAAAGACAAGCGTGCGCGCATCCCCCTCGCCTTCACTCTTCATCTCGACCGCGCGGAACGGCATATCCTCGACCGCGATGCTGAGCTTTTCGGCGGGGGTGACGAGGACATGGCCGCCATCGGGCTCGCGCCGCAGGATCGTCGAGAAGAGGCGGACCATCGCGGGCCGGTTGATGCGCCCGCCCTCGTGATACCAGCTCCCGTCGGCGCGAATCTCCATCGCGCTGTCGCCGCTGCGTTCGGGGTGCCATTGCTCGACCGGGGGCAGTTTGCGCGCCGCGAGCAGTTCGGCGGCTTCGGTGAGCGAGAGCTGCGAGAAATCCTTGGGAAGCGAAGGCGCGGGGCTGACCATGGAACCGACATAGGGGGATAGGCGATCGGTGCAAGTCCGACCGCGTAAGCGATTCGCGCAAAGGCCGCAGAGCGCGCAGAGAAGCAAAGAAATTCACGCGGAGACGCGGAGGCGCGGAGATTATGGCTCGGGCCGACAGGCCCCTTCATACTCCGCCCCGTCGCGATTCCAGACAGGTCGCAGGAGAAGGCCGCTTCGCGGCGGGCGCCATCTCTCCGCGCCTCCGCGTCTCCGCGTCAACCAAATCTCTGCGCGCTCTGCGGCCTCCGCGCGAATCTTCTCTAGCGCGGCCCGATCGTCCCCGCCAACGTCGGCAGCCCATGGCCATTCACCACCCGCGCCAGCAGGCGCTGCCGCTCGAACGGTCCCGGCAAGTCCCACGCCCCTGTCGCCTCGGCCGTGAAATCGAAGAAGCGGCCGTAATATTCGGGATCGCCGATCATCATCAGCGCGCTGTCGGCGCAGGTCTCCGCCGCCGCTAGCATATGCGCCATCAGCGCGCGGCCGTGGCCGCCGCGCTGGACGTCGGGACGCACCGCGACCGGGCCGACCATGACGAGCGGCGTCACCGTGCCATCGGCGGTGCGATGCGCGACCGGCCAGCACTGGATCGTGCCGATCAGCCCATCGCCTTCGACGAGCGCGAAGCTGAGGTCGGGCACCGCTTCCGCCCCGGCGCGGATGCGATAGGCGGTTCGTCCAAAGCGGTCCGATCCGAAAGCGGCGTCGAGGAGCGCCTCGACCGCCTGCGGTTCGATATCGGACAATGGAAGTAACTCGACCAACGCACACCCTTTCGCTAATGCGGCGGCGCTTTAGGGTCCGGGGTCGGCGATGAAAAGCCGAATATCGGTCTCGCCGAACAGGAATGTCTTGTGACCGATACATTGTGGCTGGAAGTGGACGGACTGACCGTCCAGGTGCTCACCGGCATCTATTCCGAAGAAACGCATCTGCCGCAGCCGCTGCGCATCTCGGTGCGCGCGAAGCTGGCGATCGCCGATCATTATGATCCGACGACCCCGCTCAGCCGCTCGAAAAATTACATGCACCTCAAATTCGCGGCGACCGACGGCATCCCCAAGGACGTCCATTTCGTGCTGATCGAAAGCGTCGCCGACCATATCATCGACACGTTGTTCCTGCAGGACGAGAAGGTCGAGGAGATCGAGGTCAAGATCGTCAAACTGGCGATCGCCGAGGAAGGCGAGGAGATCGGCATCACGATGCGGCGCGCCCGGAAATGACGCAGAAGCTGGCGCTGGTCACCGGCGGGCTGCACCGCGTCGGCGCCGCCATCGCGGCGCGGCTGGCACGCGAGGGCTATGCGCTGGCGCTGCACAAGCGGAGCGAGGCGGCCGCCGATCCGGTGCTGGCGGAGGCACTCACCGAAACCGGGACGGAGCATCGCAGCTTCGCCGCTGACCTCGCCGATCCGGCCGCGGTCGATGCGCTGATCCCGGCGGTAGTCGAGGCGTTCGGCCGCGCCCCCGACCTGCTCGTCAACAACGCCGCTTTGTTCGCCGAGGGCGAATGGTCCGACCTGTCGGCGGCGGCACTGGCCGAGATGATGCAGATCAACCTGTCGGCACCGGTGATGCTGGCGAAAGCGCTCGTCGCGGCGAGCAACAGCGCGCGGCCGGCGATCGTCAACATCGTCGACCAGCGCGTCGCGCAGCCGGTCCCCGATCAGATCGCCTACAGCCTGTCGAAGTCGGCACTGTGGCAGGCGACCGCGACGCTCGCGGTCGCCTTTGGGAACCGCGCGCGCGTCAACGCCGTCGCGCCGGGGCTGACGATGGCGACCGACGATTATTCGGACGCGCAGGTCGAGCGGCTGGCGAAGCTTATGCCGCTCGGCGTGCTGCCGATGCCCGCGCAGATCGCCGACGCGGTCGTCTATCTGGCGCGCGCCGAAGCGGTGACGGGGCAGACGATCTTCGTCGATGGCGGCGCGCATCTGGCACCGATGGGGCGCGATTTCGTGGCGCTGGAGCGCGATTGACCTTTCAAGGGTTCCGTCCTTCGCCGCCACCCCTTCCGACCGCAAAGCCTTTCTGGCGCACCCTGGATATGGAATTGGCCGAGCTGCTTGGTTGGACTCCCGAACGGGTTCATGCAAACCTGTCCATGGGTCGCTTTGCAAAGATCGCGAGGTGCGCCTTGGATGATATAAATGGCAATTGCACGTCTGACTGGAAATCCGTCGGATCGGGAAGAACACTCTGCAGTTGCGACTCGGAGCGCGAAAGCTACGACCGCTTTCAAACCGATCATGTCGACAAATGCCCGTCGTATACCAGCACTTTGAGAGAGAATGGCTATCCCATCGACGATTGCCCCATGGATACCTATGTCGTCATTATTCGGGGAGGATCCATAGGGTCCGACATATATGTTCGTTGCAATTGCGGATTTGAAGAAAATATCACCTGCTACGAGCATATGCCTTAGGGTCAGGCTCCATTGATCTCCTGCCATTTGCGCGAAAGCAGGAATGGCGGGAGATCAATAAATATGCACCGCCTTGGTCGCCAGATAGCCATCCAGCCCCTCGGGCCCGCTTTCGCTGCCGAAGCCCGATTCCTTGATCCCGCCGAACGGCATGTCGCTCGCCGAAATGACGAAGCTGTTCACACCGACCATGCCGCTTTCGATGCCGTCGGCGACGCGGTTGATGCGGCGGCCGTTCTCGGTAAAGGCAAAGGCCGCGAGGCCGTAGGGCAGCCGGTTCGCCTGTTCGAGCGCTTCCTCCTCGGTGCCGAACGGGCGGATCAACGCCATCGGGCCGAAGGGCTCATGGTTCATCGCATCGGCCTCGACCGGCACATCGGCGAGCGCGGTGGGCTGAAAGAAATAGCCGGTGCCGGTCGGCGCGCCGCCCGCAATCACCCGCGCGCCCTTTGCGGTCGCATCGGCGATCATCGCCTCCAAAGCGGGCGCGCGGCGCGCGTTGGCGAGCGGCCCCATCTGCGTGTCGGGGTCGAGCCCGCTGCCGACGCGGACCTTTTTCGTGCGTTCCGCAAAGCCCGCGACGAAGGCGTCGTAGATACCCTGCTGGACATAGAAGCGCGTCGGCGACACGCAGACCTGCCCCGCGTTGCGAAACTTCTGCGCGACGACGCGGTCGAGCGTGGCTTCCAGGTCGCAATCGTCGAAGATCAGCACCGGCGCGTGGCCGCCGAGTTCCATCGTGATCCGCTGCACGCGGTCGGCGGCGAGCTTCATCAGATGCTTGCCGACCGCGGTCGAGCCGGTGAAGCTGACCTTGCGGATCACGTCGCTGCCGAGCAGGTGGCGGCTGATCATGTCGGGATTGCCGTAGACAAGCTGGACGGCGTCACCGGGAATTCCCGCATCGGCGATGCAGCGCATGATCGCGCTGGTGCAGCCCGGCGTCTCCTCGGGTGCCTTGGCGATCACGACGCAGCCCGCGGCGAGCGCGGGGGCGATCTTCTTGACCATCAGATTGACCGGAAAATTCCACGGGCTGAACGCCGCGACCGGGCCGACCGGCTGTTTCAGCACCATCGACCGCTGGCCGGCGGGACGCTGGACGACACGCCCGGTGATGCGCTTCCCCTCTTCGGCGAAATAGGCGAAGAGCGTCGCCGCCGACAGCACCTCGCCGCGCGCTTCCGCGATCGGCTTGCCCTGTTCGAGGGTCAGCAGGGTCGCGATATGATCGGCGCGCTCGCGGATCAGCCCCGCCGCCTTGTGCATCAGCGCCGCGCGCTCGTCGGGAGTTTTCGCGCGCCATGCGGGCCAGCCGCGCGCCGCTGCCGCGAGCGCTTCGTCGAGGTCGGCCGCGGTCGCGACCGGCAGTTCGGCGATCGTGGCCGCGGTGGCGGGGTTATGGACCGGCCGTTCCTCGCGCCCCTCGCCGCTCCGCCACGCTCCGTCGATGAAAAGCTGGAGGTCGGCGTCATAGGTCGCGGTCATGGGATGTTTCCTTTCTGGTTCGTCATTGCGAGCGAAGCGAAGCAATCCAGAGCGGTTTACGCCACCCCTGGATTGCCGCGTCGCCTTCGGCTCCTCGCAATGACGAGGGAGATATAAGTCCGATCAACGATAGTTAAAGCTGATGCTGATCCGCTCGCCCTTCCCGGCGTTCGGCATCACCTCGTGCCGCAGCCAGCTTTCCCACAGGAAGACGCGCCCCGCCGCCGGTTCGGCATAGATGAAGGGGTGCAAATGCTCGGGCGCGTCGTCGGTGCGGCCGGGCGCGGCCATCAGCATCGGCAGGCGCGGGTCCTCGAGCTTGAGCGCCCCCGATCCCGACGGGACCGCGACGTAGAAGGTGCCCGACACGATGCTGTGCGGGTGGATATGCCCGCTGTGGGTGCCGCCGGGCTTCAGGATGTTGACCCACAGGCTGTCGAGCTTCAGCGGCTTCGCAAGGTCGAAATGACACGCCTTGGCGAAGGCTTTCACTTGCTTGTCGAGCAGGCGCTTGAGGTCGTGGAACGCCGGATCGCGCTCGGGCAGGTCGCCAAGGCTCGCGTAGCTGGTATAGCCCTTATAGCCATGCTCGCGGCTCCACGCGCGCCCCGCTCCATCCTCCTCGGCGAACAGGCGGCAGCTTTCCTCCAGCTCTTCGAGCAGTTCGGGCGTGCCGATGTCGGCCTCGTAAAAATGTGTGGCGAAGAGCGTGCGAACGGGCATGATGGCCGCAAAGCATAGGACGCGGACAAGAGCAAGAAGAGAGGCTGGACACCCCCTGACCTTCTTTTCGTCACCCCGGACTTGATCCGGGGTCCATTATGCGCTGCGTTGGTAGGAATGGATGCCGGATCAAGTCCGGCATGACGACGATTGGGAGAGAGGGAGAGGATATGGCCGAATTTGAACTGATCGCCGACGGATTGCGCTTCCCCGAGGCGCCGGTGGTGATGGACGACGGCAGCGTCATCGTGGTCGAGATCGAACAGGGGCGGATCACGCGCTGCTGGCCCGGCGGCCGCAAGGACGTCGTCGCGACCCCCGGCGGCGGCCCCAACGGCCTTGCGATCGGTCCCGACGGCAAGCTCTATTGCTGCAACAACGGCGGCTTCCATTATGTCGAGGCGAACGGCTATCTCGCCCCGCACGGCATCGCGAGCGATTATTCGGGCGGGCGGATCGAGCGGATCGACCTCGACACCGGCGAAATCGAGATACTCTACAAATCGGGCGACCATGGCGTGATCCTGCGCGGCCCGAACGACATCATGTTCGACGCGCACGGCGGCTTCTGGTTCACCGATCACGGCAAGGTCGATTATGCGAAGCGCGCCCACGATATCGTCGGCATCTTCTATGCCAGGGCCGACGGCAGCTTCATCGAGGAAGTGATCTTCCCGTCGAACAACCCGAACGGCGTCGGCCTGTCGCCCGACGGCAACACCCTCTATGCCGCCGAGACCTATACTTGCCGGCTGATGAAATTCACCATCACCGCCCCCGGCAAGGTCGCGCCCGACGCGGGCCCCGGCGGCCCCGGCATCCCGCTCTATCGCCCCGCGGGCTATAAATTCTTCGACAGCCTCGCGATGGAGGCGAACGGCAATATCTGCGTCGCGACGATCGGCGAATGCGGAATCAGCGTCGTCTCGCCCGCGGGCGAGCTGGTCGAATTCGTCGCGACCGACGACATCTTCACCACCAATATCGCCTTCGGCGGCGACGATATGCGCGATGCTTATCTGACCCTGTCGGGCAGCGGGCGGCTGGTAAAGACGCGCTGGGCGCGGCCGGGGCTGAAGCTGCAATATTGACGAGGGGCAACAGGGGATCATGCACCGCGAAACCCATGCCGCCCAGCGCATCGGCTGGCTGCGCGCCGCGATCCTCGGCGCCAACGACGGGATCGTCTCGACCGCCAGCCTGATCGCGGGGGTCGCGGCGGCGGGCGCCGGGCAGGCGTCGATCCTCGTCACCGGCACCGCGGGGCTCGTCGCCGGGGCGATGTCGATGGCGGCGGGCGAATATGTCTCGGTCAGTTCGCAGCGCGACGCGGAGAAAGCCGACATCGCGACCGAAAAGCACGAACTGGCGAACGACCCCGACCATGAACTGGAAGAGCTGACCCAAATCTATCAGCAGCGCGGGCTCGACCGCCCGCTCGCCGAACAGGTCGCGCAGGCGCTTACCGACCATAATGCGCTCGACAGCCATTTGCGCGACGAACTCGGCCTGACGCACGAGGCGCGGGCGCGGCCGGTGCAGGCGGCGGCGGCTTCGGCGGCGAGCTTTTCGGTCGGTGCGGCGCTGCCGCTCGCGACCCTGTTCGTCGATCGCGGCGCGTCGCTGCCATGGACGGTCTCAGCCGCGTCGCTGATCTTCCTCGCGCTGCTCGGCGCGCTCGGCGCCTGGGCGGGCAACGCGCCGATGCTGCGCCCCGTCGTCCGCGTCACCTTCTGGGGCGCGATGGCGATGGCCGCGACGATCGCCATCGGGTCGCTGTTCGGGGCGATCGGCTGATATCCCCTAATCGGCGGCGGCGCGGACCACCGGCAGCGCGATATAGCTGCCGTCCGGCCCCGACACGGTAATGCGCTGCGTCGCCTTCACATAGTCTTCGGGCTTCGCGAACATGATGTTCGGCACAAAGCGCAGGGGATTGCGGTCATAGAGCGGGAACCAGCTCGACTGCACCTGCACCATGATGCGGTGCCCGGGCAGGAAGACGTGGTTCGCGTCGGGCAAGGCAAAGCGATAGAGCAGCGGGGTGTCGGCGGCGATCGGTTTCGCGACGCTGGGCGATTCGCGATAGCGGCCGCGGAAGATGTCCATGGCGATTCCCAGCTGATAGCCGCCCATCGCCTTGTCGCCGGCCACTTCGCCGGGATAGACGTCGATCAGCTTCACCACCCAGTCGGCGTCGGTGCCGCTGGTCGCGGCGGTCAGGTGGACGACGGGCTTGCCCCGGATCTGGACCGGCGCGGTCAGCACCGGGGTCGTGAAGGTGATGACATCGGTGCGGCCCGACGCCTCGCGCTGGTCGTCGACCAGCCAGTCGGGCCAGGTGCGTTCGCCCTCATAGCCCACCGGCAGGATCGGGCGGGCGCGGAAGGGGACGGGCTTCGCCGGGTCGGAGATATAATCGACCGTCCGCGCCGGGCCGGCCGCGGCATCGAATCCCAACGCACCCTCGGGCTTCAAATAGAGGCGCTCGCTCGCGCCCGCGCAATCATCGGCGCACGCCGCGGGCCAGTCCGCCAGTTGCCGCCATGCATTGACGCCGGTCTCGAACGCGGTCACGCGGGCAAGGTCGGCCTTTGGCGCACCGTCGACCAGATATTGCGCGAGGAACGGCGCCAATATGGTGCGGCGGAACCACAAGCCGGTGTCCTGCCCCCATTTGATCGGGCCGAGCGCGCTCGCCTCGTGAATCTGCTGACCGTGGTTCCACGGGCCGATGACGAGCTTCAGGGCCGCGCCATCCTTGTCCTTCAGCGCCTGCCACACCGCGATCGCGCCGTGGATATCCTCCTGGTCGAACAGGCCGTGGACCAGCAATGTCGGAACGGTCAGCGGTCGCGCGGCCAATATCCGGTCCATCGCCTGCTGCTGCCAATAATCGTCATAGGCGGGATGCTGCGCGACTTTGCTCCAGAAGCCGGTCTGGTCGAGGCCGCGGCTTTTCGCCAGTGCACCAGCCGATCCCGCCGCCAGATAGAGGTCGTAATCGTCGCGGTAGTTCGACCACCATTTGACGCTGTTGTCGCGCGACGCCTCCTGTTCCAGCATATAGGGCAGGTTCTGCTGGCGGAACGCGCCGTTGTGGAACCAGTCGTCACCGTCCCAGCCATCGACCATCGGGTTCATCGGCACCGCCACCTTCAACGCCGGATGGGGGTTGATCAGCGCCATCAGCGGCAGGAAGCCGTCATAGCTGATCCCGATGATGCCGACGCGGCCGTTGCTTTCGGGGACATGCTTCACCAGCCAGTCGATGGTGTCGTAGGTGTCGGTCGAATGATCGACCTTGCCGGGGTTGAGCGGGGTCCCGGCGAGCGGCCGGTTCATCACATAATCGCCCTCCGACCCATATTTCCCACGCACGTCCTGGACGACGCGGATATATCCGCCGCCGACTACCACGTCGGGCGCATTGTCATAACCGTCGAGAATGGCCGCCAGCCGCCCACTGGGCGCGAGGCTGGTCATGGCGCTCGCGTCATAGGGGGTGCGGGTGAGCAGGATTCCGGCGTGGCGGGCGCCCTTGGGCACCAGGATGACGGCGTGCAGCTTCACCCCGTCGCGCATCGGAATCATCACCTCGCGGCGTTCGTGATCCATGCCTTCGGTGGGCTGGACGAAGGTGGGCGGCGTGTCGCTTGCAGAGGGTGCGCGCTGCTGCGCGCCCGCCGCGACCGCCGTCAGCGCGAGGCCCGCGATCGCCGCGGTCAGGATGCGATGCTTCATAAGGATGCCCCCTGTTGTCTGTCTTCAGCGCAACACATCCCCCGCCGCGCGGCAAGAGGCTGTGGGCGCCGGGCCTTTTACTAGCCCACCCGGGCCTATCGCGCGAGCGACGCAGCTACCCGCCGGACTCGACAGATGGCCCTCCAGCGTTTGCTGCAACCACCGCGCCGCCTGATCGACCGCGCGCTCGGCGAGGACCGACGTCGATATCGCTTCGAGAAAGCTGTGCGAGGCGCCCGGATGGACCACGCACTGCACTCGCGTGCCGGCCTCTTCAAGCCGCCGCGCCATGTCCAGATTCTCGTCGCGCAGCACATCGCATTCGGCGATGCACAGAAAGGAGGGCGGCAGCGCGCGCCGCGATGGCGGCTATTTCCAGTGCCGCCCCAGCCATTCGCGCAGCGCGACGGCATTATTCCGCTCTTCGTCCTTCGCGGCGTAGAGCAAGGTCACCGGCCCCGCCTTCGCCGCCGCGTCGAGTTCGGCCAGTGCCGCCGCGATCTCGTCGCCGCCGGCATCGAGTTCGGCGAAATATTCCTTGCGAAAGGCCGCCCAGGCCGCGTCCGAATGCGCGGTCGAGTGATGGAACTCCTCGCGCATCGCGTCGGTCGGCGACAGGATTTTGAGCCACGCGGTCAGCGCCGCCTTCTCCTTCGACACGCCGCGCGGCCACAGCCGGTCGACGAGGAAGCGCGCGCCGTCGGCTTTCTCGGGCGGCTCGTAGATGCGCTTGACCGCGATTGTCAGTCCCTTCGCCATCTGCAAGACTATCGGCCAAGGCCGCGCGCGCCGCAAGCGATAAGGAGGAAAAAATGACCGACGCCTGGGCGATCGACATCGACCGCGACGACATCGCGAAGGCAGCACTCGCCACCGCCCCTGTCGCGCCGCTCTCCCCCGGCCAGATCCGCGTGAGGCTGGACAGCTATGCGATGACCGCGAACAACATCACCTATGCGCTGTTCGGCAAGCCCGCCGGCCTGTTCGGCAACGATCAGGGCTATTGGGATTTCTTCGCCGAGCCGGGCGAACCGGGGCGCCTGCCGGTCTGGGGCTTCGCGACCGTTACCGAAAGCGCCGCCGACGGCATCGCGCCCGGCGACCGCTTCTATGGCTATTATCCGATGGCGCGCGAAGCGGTGCTGACTGCGGGCAAGGCGGGTCCGGGCGGCTTCACCGACGTGACGCCGCGCCGCACGACGCTGCCGCCGATCTACAATCAATATCAACGGATCGAGGCGCTGGAGGGCTATCGCCCGGCCGATCATGATTATTGGCCGGTCTTCCGCCCGCTGTTCCTGACCGGCTGGCTGATCGCCGACCAGTTCGAGGATGAGGGCGATTATGGCGCCGAACAGATATTGATCGCGAGCGCGTCGAGCAAGACCGCGATCGGGCTCGGCTTTTCGCTCGCGCAGCGCCGGGGTCCGCGCCCGCGAACGATCGGCCTGACCTCGAAGGCGCATGTCGCGGCGCTGGCCGGGCAGGACATCTACGACCGGGTGATCGCCTATGACGACATTGCGGCGCTCGACCCCGGAACCCCCTCGGCGCTCGTCGACATGGCGGGCAACGGCGCGGTGACTGAGGCGGTGCACGGCCATTTCGGCGACAAGCTGAAAGCCTCGATCATCGTCGGCAAGTCGCATTGGGATGCCGATGCCGGCGAGGCGGCGCTTCCCGGTCCCGAGCGGCAGGGCTTCTTTGCCCCCGGCCGCAGCCAGAAGCGCATCACCGACTGGGGCGGCGCGGCGTTCGGGCAAAAGGTCGCCGCGGCGTGGCTTGCCTTCATGGACGTCGCGCCGCGCCTTGCGCGCATCGACAGGCGGAGCGGCAGCGAGGCCGCGCTCGCCGCCTATCGGGACATGCTGTCGGGCCGCGTCGATCCCAAGGCCGGAATCGTCGTCGAGCCCTGAGCGTCGGCGTAGTATCAAAAGAGACGCGGATTTTATTTCCTCGTCACCCCGGACTTGATCCGGGGTCCCGCTTTCCACCGTTGCTGAGCGGGACCCCGGATCAAGTCCGGGGTGACGAGGAAGGTAATTGACCCGGCTGAAGACGAACCATGCCCACTCCGCACCGGTTGACGTTAACGTCAATCTGCGCTCTAGCCGCGTCATGTCTCGCTATACCCATGTCATCTTCGATTTCGGCGGCGTCATCACCGCTTCGCCCTTCGAGGCCTTCAACCGGCTGGAGCAGGAACGCGGGCTGCCGCGCGACTTCGTCCGCCGCGTCAACAGCGCCGATCCCGACGGCAATGCCTGGGCGAAATTCGAGCGCGCCGAGATCGACGCGGCGGCGTTCGACGGCCTGTTCGCGCAAGAAGCGCGCGCGCTGGGGCACGAACTCGAAGGCGAAGCGGTGCTCGCGGTGCTCGCCGGCGCGGTGCGGCCCGCTATGGTCGCGGCGCTCGATACGCTGAAAGCCCGCGGCTTCACGATCGGCTGCATCACCAACAATGTGCCGAGCGGCAAAGGCGCGGGGATGGCACGCAGCGAAGCGATGGCAGCGGAGGTCGCGGCGATCATGGCGCGCTTCGACCATGTCATCGAATCGAGCAAGGTCGGGGTCCGCAAGCCCGACCCGCGTATCTACCGGATGATGTGCGAAGCGCTCGGCACCGAGCCCGCGACGTGCGTCTATCTCGACGACCTCGGCATCAACTGCAAACCGGCGAGCCAGCTCGGAATGCACGCGATCAAGGTGACGAGCGGCGAGCAGGCGCTCGCCGACCTGTCGGCGGCGCTGGAGATCGCGCTGCCCTAATGCGCCAGCAACAGCGGCACCCGGCCGCTGGTCAGCAGATAGCGCGTCACCCCGCCGAAGATCGTCTCGCGCAGCCGGCTGCGGCCGAAGGCGCCCATCACGATCAGCCCGGCGCCCAGCGCGAGCGCCTCCTTTTCGAGCCGTTCCTCGACCGTGTCGCCGTCGCGGGCGACCGTTTTCAGTTCGGCGTGGATGTCGTGGCGCGACAGATAGCGCAGCGCGTCGGTGGCGGGGACGTCGCCCTCTTCGTCGCCGACGGTGACGAGGACGACCGGCCGGCCGCCGAGCAGCGGGATCGCCGCGCGCAGCGCGTGCGCCGCCTGCGCGCTACCGTTCCACGCGACCATCGCCGGGGCATCGGCGTCGAACGCCTTCACCCCGTGCGGCAGCGCCAGCACCGGCGTCGTCACGGTCACGGCAAGATCGCCCGCGAGCATCGGCGGCGGACTGCCGCGCCGGTCCTCCTTTGCGGGCGGCAGGCTGACCACCGTCAGATCGGCGAAGGTCGCCGCCCCGGCGAGCGCGCCGACGATGTCGCCGTCGGCCATCGCGATGTCCCACGGCACATCCTCGCCCGCGAGCCGGTCGGCAAGCCGGCTTTCGAGCGCGATGTCGTCGGCCTGCGCCGCGGCGAGCGCTTCGGCGGCGAAATAGGTGCCGCCGAACGGATCGAAGCTGACGAATTGCTGGAGCGGCGTCGCGATCAGCAAGGTCGCATGGCCCTGAAAGCGACGCGCGAGATCGAGCGCGACCTGCAGCCGGTCTTCGCAGGCGGAATCATTGTCGGCGTGAACGAGTATCGAGCGCATGAGAGCCTCCTTTGGCCGTCCGATACGCATGATAATGCACCACGAGGCGCGACGGTTCATTGACCGGCGTCAATAGGAGGCGCGATGCGCAGGCGCGCGGCCTGTTCGAAGATGCGGACCAGCACCGGCTCGGTATCGGCGACGCGCATCGCGACGTGGAACTCGACCGGCACCGGCGGCGGCATTCCGGCGAGCTCGACGAGCGCGCCGCGCGCGACCTCGCCGCGCACCATCGGTTCGGGGAAGATGCCGACGCCGCCGCCCGCCAGCACGATGTCGATCATCATCCGCGCGTTGTTGCAGAGGTTGAGCGAGCGCGGCGCGATGCGCGAAGCGTCGATCGCATCGCGCATCCGGCCGTGGATCGGCGAATGGCTGGCGAGCGACCAGACCGGCACCGCTTCATCCCCCGCACCGAAGGCCGCGGCGACCGCGGGACTGGCGAGCCACACCAGCGCGACCTTGCCGATCGGACGCGACATCAGCGCCGGATGCGCGACCGGCCCCGCGGCGAAGGCCATGTCGGTGCGGCCGGTGAGCAATTGCTGGATCAGGTTCGCGGTCAGGTCGATCTCGATCTCCAGCCCGACCCCCGGCATCTCCTCCTTCAGCGCCGCGACGAAGGGCGGCAGGCAGCTTGCCGCCGCGATTTCGCCCGCGCCGATCCGCACCACCCCGCTCGCCTCGGCAAAGCCGCCGCTGCCGAGCAGCGCGCGCTCCATGTCGCGGAGCAGCGGCGCGCAGTCGCGCACCAGCTTGCGGCCCGCGGGGGTCAGCGACATGGTGCGCCCGTCGCGGCGGAAGAGCGCCGAGCCGAGCCGCTGCTCGAGTTCGCGCATCCGCGCCGACACCGCGGGCTGGGTCGTGTTGAGCCGCTCGGCAGCGGCCGAGAAGGTGCCGAGCCGGTCGATCCAGAGCAAAGTTTCGAGGTGATAGAAGGCGATTCTATTGATCGACATCACTTATGGATAAACTAAAAACACTATGATTAGAATTGATATGTCAGATGCGCCAATGTCGCGCCCGTTCACCCACCAAGGAGGCCGTTTCATGGGGACCAAGCGCTATTCCGACGCCGCTGCCGCGCTCGACGGACTACTCTTCGACGGAATGCATATCTGCGCGGGCGGTTTCGGCCTGTGCGGCATCCCCGAACGGCTGATCGACGCGGTGCGCGATTCGGGGGTCAAGGGGCTGACCATTGCCAGCAACAATGCCGGGATCGACGGCGAAGGGCTCGGCAAGCTGCTCCGCACCAAGCAGATCAAAAAGATGATCGCCTCCTACGTCGGCGAGAACAAGGAGTTCGAGCGGCAATATCTGGCGGGCGAACTCGAAGTCGAATTCTGCCCGCAGGGCACGCTCGCCGAGCGCTGCCGCGCCGGCGGTGCGGGCATTCCAGGCTTCTATACGAAGACCGGCGTCGGCACCCTCATCGCCGAGGGCAAGGAAGTGAAGAGCTTCGACGGGCAGGATTATATCCTCGAACGCGGCATCTTCGCCGACCTTGCGATCATCAAGGGATGGAAGGCCGACGAAAGCGGCAACCTGATCTTCCGCAAGACCGCGCGCAACTTCAACCAGCCGATGGCGACCGCCGCAAAGATCTGCGTTGCCGAGGTCGAGGAAATCGTGCCGACCGGCAGCCTCGACCCCGACTGCATCCACCTGCCCGGCATCTATGTGAAGCGGATGATCGTCGGCGCCCCCTACGACAAGAAGATCGAGTTCCGCACCGTGCGGCCGCGGGAAGCGGCATGATGCGCGGCCTTGCCTTCGCCGCCGGTCTGCTGCTCGCGGGCTGCGCCTCGACCACGGCGCAGACCTCTCCGAAGCCGCTGAGCGCCGACGTCATCGCCTCGCAGGTCGGCGAGAAGCCGACGCCGACGTCGCCGCCCCCCGGCCAGCAATGGCTGTACGGGTCGGCCGAGGGCGCGGTCGCGTCGGTGCAGGTCTATCGCGCGCTCGCCGCCTATGTGCGCGCGGTCGCCATCTCGGCCGCGCCGCACAAGCAGGTCGTGCTGGCCGAGGGATCGACGATCGCGGCGCCGCGCTTCGACGATTGCGGGCAAAAGCCGCTCGCGGCGGTGTTCGACGCCGACGAGACGCTGATCTGGAACATCGGCGCGATGCGCTACATGGCCGAGCAGCGCAAGGATTTCGACCCCGCGGTCTGGGACCAGTGGGAAAAGACTGGCGCGGGCAAGGCGGTGGCGATGCCCGGCGTGATCGACGCCGTGAACATCATGCGCGGCGCGGGGGTGACGGTGATCGTCAACACCAACCGCACGGCCGCCAATGCCAAGGGCACCGAAGACACGCTGCGCGCCGCCGGACTCGGCGACTTTAAGCATGGCGAGACGCTGTTCCTGATGGGCGACACCCCCGACGGCGCGAGCAAGGACGGGCGCCGCGCGCTGATCGCCTCGCGATATTGCGTGATCGCGATGGGCGGCGACCAGCTCGGCGATTTCGCGCAGGCATTCAACGCGCACGGTCTGTCGGTCGAGACCCGCAAGACGCTGGCGACCAGCGGCCCGATCGCCGACCTGTGGGGGCATGGCTGGTTCCTGCTCTCCAACCCCGTCTACGGCCCGTCGATTCGCGGCGGCTTTGCCGACATCTTCCCCTCCGACAAGCAATGGGAGCCGAAATAATGGCCTGGACGCGTGATGATATGGCGGCGCGGGCCGCGCAGGAGCTGGAGGACGGCTATTACGTCAATCTCGGCATCGGCATTCCGACGCTCGTCGCGAACCATGTCCCCGCGGGGATGACGGTGACGCTGCAGTCCGAGAACGGGATGCTCGGCATCGGCCCCTTCCCCCTCGAAGGCGACGAGGACCCCGACCTGATCAATGCCGGCAAGCAGACGATCAGCGAACTGCCGCAGACCGCCTATTTCGGATCCGAACAGAGCTTTGCGATGATCCGCGGCGGCCATATCGACCTCGCCGTGCTGGGCGGCATGGAGGTTGCCGAGAATGGCGATCTCGCCAACTGGATGGTGCCCGGCAAGATGATCAAGGGCATGGGCGGCGCGATGGACCTCGTCGCCGGGGTCAAGAAGATCATCGTCGTGATGGAACACACCGCCAAGGACGGGAGCGCGAAGTTCATCCCGGCGTGCACCCTGCCGCTGACCGGCAAGAATGTCATCGACATGATCATCACCGACCTCGCGGTGTTCAAGCGCGACGATCACGCCAGCCCGTTCCGGCTGATCGAACTCGCGCCGGGGGTGACGGCGGAGGAAGTCGCCGCTAAGACCACCGCCCAATATGAGGTCGCGATCCCATAACGAGTCGATGAAGCGGGTTTTCGTTTTTCTGGCCGCCGCCGCCGCGCTGGTGGCGGCCGGCTGGTTCGGCGTGCGCGCCTTTGGCGGCAGCAGTCCTCCGCTCGCCAGCGTCGCGATCCCGATCAAGGCCCCCGAAAAGCTGCCCGATACGCCCGATCAATGGCGCGGGCGGATCGACTATCGCGCGCTCGACAGTCAGCTTTCCGCGCTGGCGCAGCGTCCCGAAATGGCGGGGCTCGCGGTGGCAGTCGTGGAGGACGGAAAATTGCGCTTCGTGCGCACCTATGGCGTCGCCGACAAGGCAACCGGCGCGCCGGTCACGCCGCATACCTTGTTCCGCTGGGCCTCGGTCTCCAAGACCGCGACGGGGGCGATGGCGGCGGCACTCGCGAGCGACGGCGCCGTTGATCTCGACCGCCCGGTCGCCGACTGGCGCACCTCGCTGCGCCTGCCGGGCGGCGCCGAGGCGCATGTGACGGTCGCCGAACTGCTGTCGCAACGCACAGGCCTCACCAAGAACGCCTATGACGAGAAATTGGAGGAAGGGCAGGACCCCGCGCTGCTCCGCGCGAGCCTGGCAACCGCGCCGCTGCAATGCGAGCCGGGCACCTGCCACACCTATCAGAATGTCGCCTTCGACACCGCGAACGAGATATTGGGCAAGGCCGCGAACAAGCCCTTTCCCGACGCGGTCGAGGATCGATTCTTCCTGCCGCTGGGCATGGTCAGCGCGGGCTATGGGATGAAACGGCTGACCGGCGCCAACGACTGGGCGAGGCCGCACAACGGCGCGCATGTCCGGCCGGTCAAGGAAGCCTATTGGCGCGTTCCCGCCGCCGCGGGGGTCGAAAGCGATATCGTCGATTTCGCGACCTGGATGCAGGCGATGATGGGCAGCCGGCCCGACGTGCTGCCTCCCGCGGTGCTGCAAATCGCCCACCGCCCGCGCGTCGGCACCGCGCGGCTCTATGGCGGCGCGCTGCGGCAGGCGATCAGCGACGCGTCCTATGGGATGGGCTGGCGGAACTTCACTTATGACGGCCTGCGGCTGGAGGGCCATTCGGGCGCGGTGGCGGGCTATCGCGCGACGATGATTTTCGAACCCGCGACGCGGACCGGCGTCGTCGCGCTGTGGAACAGCGACTGGGGCTTCCCCTTTCGCATCCCCTTTGCGGCGATCGACAGCTATCATGGGCGCGCGGACGCGGGCTGGCTCGACCTCAGCAAATTGCCTCCCGCGCCGGGCAGCGCGGCGCGGACCGCCGCAGCCGTTCGCCCGCCGATCGGCTAACGCAAGACGAGGAGGCGACCGCATGTATGAGCTGATCACCGCCAACCGCAATTATTCGAGCTGGTCGCTGCGGCCGTGGGTGCTGATGCGCGCGCTCGGCATCGCGTTCGATGATCGGATCGAGCCGTTCGCCGCGCCGGTCAACTACGACGCCTTCCGTGGCTTTTCGCCGACCGGGCAGGTTCCCGCGCTGCTCCACGAGGGGCGGACGATCTACGACTCGCTGGGCATCACCCTCTATCTGGCGGACCGGCACGACGGCATCTGGCCGACCGATCCCGACGCGCGCGCCTGGGCGCAATGCGCGGCCGCCGAGATGCACAGCGGCTTTTCGGCGCTGCGCGGCGACTGCACGATGAACGTCGGGGTGCGGGTGACGCCGAAGCCGATGTCGGACGCCCTCACCGCTAACGTCGCGCGCGTCCGCGAATTGTTCGAACAGGGGCTCGCGAGGTTCGGCGGGCCGTGGCTCGCAGGCGCGGATTTCTCGGCGGTCGACGCCTTCTTCGCGCCCGTCGCCTTTCGCATCCGCACCTATGGCCTCGACGTCGGCGGCGGACAGGCATGGGTCGACCATATGCTGGCGCATCCGGCGATGATCGAATGGGAGCGGCAGGCGCTCGCCGAAAGCTGGCGCGAGGAAAGCCATGAGGCGGAACTGGCGGCGGCGGGGATGGTTACCGCGGATTACCGGACGGCGTAGCTATTCTGTCTCTGCGTTGTTTCGAGCGGAGCCAGAACATGATCATTTTTGACTAAATCGTCATCCCGGCGAAGGCCGGGATCTCGCCGGTGCGTCAGGTCGAGACGATGAGATCCCGGCCTTCGCCGGGATGACGGGATAAGAAAGGCGGTGTTTTGGTCTAACCCGATCTCGATCTATTCCGCCAACGCCTCGCGCACCATCGCAATCCCCGCTTCGCGTTGCGCTTTCAACTCGGCCTTCAGCTTCGCGGGATCGCGCGCGAACACGAAGCCGAAGCTGACCCCGCCCTCCTTGCCCGTCGTCGCATGGTGGAGCCTGTGCGCCTGCACCAACCGCTTGGCATAGCCGCGCCGCGGCACCCAGCGGAACCAGCGCTGGTGGACGAGTCCGTCGTGCACCAGCGTGTAGATGATCCCGTAGACGAGGATACCGAGGCCGATCCACGTCCCCGGCTCCCACGCCGCTGCGCCGCGGATCATCGGGCTGCCGGCGACGAACATCGCTATGCTCATCGCGGCGCCGACGAGCGCGAACCGATCGTTCTTTTCCAGCATCCCGTCGTGCGGTTCGTGATGGTCGCGGTGCCACGCCCAGCCGAAACCGTGCATGATATATTTGTGGCTCGCCCAGGCGACGCCCTCCATCGCCGCCACGGTGGCGAGGATGAGCGCGAGGATGGCGGGGGTGGGCATGAGGGATTTATAGGCCGGTCACAGCAGTCGCGCCATCATCTCCTCGTCACCCCGGACTTGATCCGGGGTCCCGCTTATCACCGCTGCAAAAGCGGGATGCCGGATCAAGTCCGGCATGACGAAGAAGGGGAGAAGCAAACACGACCGAAAATTGCGTTTTTCTTCGCCACCGACTTGCAAAGTTGTGCGGCTGATCTAAGTGAACCCGCATGACTCGGCCCCGCACCCTTTATGAGAAAATCTGGGACGCGCATGTCGTCGAACAGCGCCCCGACGGCACCGCTCTGATCTTCATCGACCGCCATCTCGTCCATGAAGTCACCAGCCCGCAGGCGTTCGCGGGGCTTCGCGCGAGCGGGCGCACGGTGCGCCGTCCCGACCTGACGCTCGCGGTGCCCGACCATAATGTGCCGACGACGGCGCGGCTCGACGCGGACGGCAACAAGCTGCCGATCGCCGACCCCGAAAGCGCGGCGCAGCTCGCGGCGCTGGAGAAGAATGCACCCGAATATGGCATCCGCTATATCGACGCGGTCGCGCCCGAACAGGGCATCGTCCATGTCGTCGGCCCCGAGCAGGGTTTCTCGCTGCCCGGCACGACGATCGTCTGCGGCGACAGCCACACCGCCTGCCACGGCGGCATCGGCGCGCTCGCCTTCGGCATCGGGACGAGTGAGGTCGAGCATGTGCTGGCGACGCAGACCTTGCTGCTCCAGCCGTCGAAGACGATGGAAGTGCGCGTCGAGGGCGAGGTCGGCCCCGGCGTCACCGCGAAGGACATCATCCTCCACATCACAGGCACGATCGGCGCCGCCGGCGGCACCGGCCATGTCATCGAATATACGGGCAGCGCGATCCGCGCGCTCAGCATCGAGGGGCGGCTGACGGTCAGCAACATGGCGATCGAGGGCGGCGCGCGCGCCGGGCTGATCGCGCCCGACGAAACGACCTTCGCCTATCTGAAGGGCCGTCCCTATGCGCCGAAGAGCGCCGACTGGGACGCCGCGGTCGCTTACTGGAAGAGCCTCGCGACCGACGCGGGGGCGACCTACGACAAGACCGTCGTCATCGACGCCGCCGCCATCGCGCCGAGCGTCACCTGGGGCACCAGCCCCGAAGATGTCGTGCCGATCACCGGCGTCGTCCCCGACCCCGCAAGCTTCGCCGATCCGTCGAAGCAGGCCGCCGCCGCCAAGAGCCTCGCCTATATGGGGCTCGAGCCTGGCACGCGGATGCAGGATGTGCCGATCGAAAATATCTTCATCGGCAGCTGCACCAACAGCCGCATCGAGGACATGCGCGCCGCCGCCGCGATCGTCAAAGGCCGCAGGAAGGCCGACAATGTCCGCTGGGCGATCGTCGTTCCCGGTTCCGGCCTCGTGAAGGCGCAGGCCGAGGCCGAGGGACTCGACCGCATCTTCACCGACGCGGGGCTCGAATGGCGCGAGCCGGGCTGCTCGGCGTGCCTCGCCATGAACCCCGACAAGGTGCCCGCGGGCGAGCGCTGCGCCTCGACCAGCAACCGCAATTTCGTCGGCCGCCAGGGGCCGGGCAGCCGCACGCATCTGGTCAGCCCCGCGATGGCGGCGGCGGCGGCGGTGACGGGCCGGCTCACCGACGTGCGGGAGTTGATGGCATGACCCCGCTGGAAAAGGTCGAAGGCCGCGCGATTCCGCTGGGGCTCAAGAATGTCGATACCGACGTCATCATCCCCGCGCACTGGCTGAAGACGACGACGCGCGAAGGCATGGGGCGCGGCGCGTTCGAGAGCCTGCGCGCCGATCCTGACAATCTGTTCGACAGCGCCGACTATAAGGGCGCGCCGATCCTGATCGCGGGTGACAATTTCGGCTGCGGGTCGAGCCGCGAACATGCCGCATGGGCGCTCGGCGACCTCGGCATCCGCGTCGTCATCGCGCCGTCCTACTCCGACATCTTCTCGGGCAATGCGGTCAAGAACGGCATTCTCCCCGTCGTGCTGCCCCAGGCGGCGATCGACCGGCTGATGGAGGTGGCGGCGACCGATCCCGTGCATGTCGATCTCGACACCCAGACGGTGACGACGCCCTTTCAGGACCGATTCGCCTTCGAGATCGATCCCTTCCGCAAGATGTGCCTGCTCGAAGGGCTCGACGAGATTTCGCTGACCGAAAAGAGCGACGCGGCGATCGGCGCCTATGAAGCGAAGCTCGACGCCGATCGCCCGTGGATGCGCCCGGTCGCAGCATGATATCCAATATGAGGAGAAGACGATGAAGGCTCTCTTGTCGACCGCAACCGGCGGCCCCGAAACGCTCGTCCTTGGCGAACTGCCGCGCCCGACGGCGGGCAAGGGCCAGATCGTGATCGACGTGAAGGCCTGCGCGGTCAACTTCCCCGACGTGCTGATTATCGAGGATAAATATCAGTTCCGCCCCGAACGCCCCTTCGCCCCGGGCGGCGAGGTCGCGGGGCTGGTCGCCGAGGTCGGCGAGGGCGTGACCGGGTTCAAGGTCGGCGACCGGGTGATAGCGGGCTGCGGCAACGGCGGCATGGCGGAGGCGGTCGCGGTCGGCGTCCACAATGTCTATCATTTGCCCGAGGGGCACGACTTCGCCGAGGGCGCCTCGCTGCTGATGACCTATGGCACCAGCATCCACGCGCTCGTCGATCGCGGCCATATCGCCGAGGGCGACACGTTGCTCGTGCTCGGCGCGTCGGGCGGGGTCGGCATCGCCGCGGTCGAGCTCGGCAAGGCGTTCGGCGCGCGCGTCGTCGCGGGGGTGTCGAGCGAGGAGAAGGCGGCGATCGCGCGCGACGCGGGCGCCGATGAGGTCGTCGTCTATGGCCGCCAGCCGTTCGACAAGGACCAGTCGAAGGCGCTCGCCAACACGTTCAAGGAAGCGGTCGGGCCGAACGGCGCGAACGTCATCTACGACGCGGTGGGCGGAGACTATGCCGAACCCGCGCTGCGTTCGATCGCGTGGGAGGGACGCTATCTGGTGGTCGGCTTCCCCGCGGGCATTCCGCGCCTGCCGCTCAACCTGACCCTGCTCAAGAGCTGCGACGTCGCGGGCGTCTTCTGGGGCGCCTTCGTCGCCCGCGAGCCCGAGCGCAACCGCGCCAGTATCGCGCGGCTGTTCCAGCTTTGGGAGCAGGGCAAGATCAAGCCGCGCGTGACCGGCACCTACGCGCTCGCCGACGGCGGCCAGGCCATCGCCAAGCTCGGCGACCGCAGCGCCGTCGGCAAACTCGTCGTCACACCCTGAAATACCGGCCCGATCCCGCGCTCACCGCGGCGCTGCGCGACCTCGCGGCGTCGGGTCGGCTCGAAGTGCGCGTGACGCCGGGCGCCAGCCGCGACGAGGTGAAGATCGCGGACGGCCGCGTGCAGCTCCGCGTCACCGCGCCGCCCGCCGACGGCGCCGCGAACGACGCGGTGCTGGCGCTGCTCGCCGCCGCGCTCGGCCGGCCGCGCCGTGATCTGACGCTGCTGCGCGGCGGCGCGGCGCGGATCAAGCTGATCGGCGTTGCGCTCGACTGATCGCATTCCCGGCGGCGGGTTAACCCTTTATCAGGGGCTGTCCCCTATGGCGAAATGCAGGACTGTAGGGACCGCAGGGACTGACGATGGCAACGCGCCGTTCGAACAATGATGGGCAGGCCGCGAGCCTCGCGAATATTTCGCGCACCCGCCGCGCGCAACTCGTCGCCGAGTTCGAAGGCGAGCTCGGCATCGACCACAAGGCCCGCGCGCTCGCGGCCTATGAGGCCAAGCGCTGGAAGGTCATCAAGACGATCATCGTCTGGACGATCGCGATCATGTTCTTCACCATCGCCTGCCACAAATTGTGGCTGATGGGCCAGGACGTCGACAAGCCCTTCACCGACCTCGACCCCGTGAAGAGCATCTTCGGCCGCAGCGAATAGGCGAAAGCGCACCGCTCGACAGAGATACCAAATTTTGGTAACATGCTCGATATGGCAGCGAAGAACACCTCGGTCGCCTTGGGCGAACCCTTCATCGAATTTGCCCGTCGCAAGGTCGAATCGGGCGAGTTCGCGACGACCAGCGAAGTCGTGCGAGAGGCGATGCGGCGCTATATTGAGGATGATGTGCAATTGCAGGCGCTCCGCGCCGCTATTCAGGAAGGCCTCGACAGCGGCCCGCCCCAGCCGTTCGATTTCGATGAGTTCCGAAAGGGAATGCGGGCGAATTACAAGGGCGCCGCGTGACGCATTATGCGCTGTCGCCGGCTGCGCGGCGCGATATTGCAGATATCTGGCTCTACACCGCTGACCGATGGGGCCTCGATCAGGCGGATGATTATGTCGCGCAAATCGAAGAGGATTTGCGCAAGGTCGCGACGGGTTTACGTATCGCGCAGCCCATCGACGAGCTGTGGAAAATCCGCTCGGGTCACCATCTCTGCATCTTTGCGACGGAGGATGAAGGCTTGGTCTGGGTTATCCGCATTCTGCACCAGCGGATGGACGTGCCCCGCCATCTCAGTGACTGAACCGCTATTCCCCGCGAACACCGAATTTGAACGGGCGCGTTTGCGGCCCTTCCGTCGGATCAGAACACTTCTGCCGTGCACGCTTTACTTGAGCGCGATTCTTGAGCGGCCTCGAGCCACCCAAATCGCGAACCCATTCCCAAATGTCATCGACGCTCTTATGCACGGCATTGGAATGCGAATTGCCTGCCTCATTTTCATCGCCGTAAAAATCCAAGCCGGCGGGGCTGACGTCCATCATGAACCATGAACCATCCTTTGCCCGCAGGCGCAGGCGCACGGATCGAGCAGAGACGTCCCTTAACTCGAAGTCGGATTTTCGCATCGCCCCGCCCTGCTCAATACACCCGCGCCTTCGGCTCGATATATTGGGCGTCGTCCGACAGCGTATATTCGTGGACGGGCCGGTAATCGAGCTTTACGCCGCCGCCCTTGCCGCCCCAGCCGTCGAACCAGCTGACCGTGTGCTTCATCCAGTTCGCATCGTCGCGGTTCGGGAAATCCTCGTGCGCGTGGGCGCCGCGGCTTTCCTTGCGGTTGAACGCCGAATGCATCGTCACCGTCGCCTGCGCGATCAGATTGTCGAGCTCGAGCGTTTCGACGAGGTCGGTGTTCCAGATCAGGCTGCGGTCGGTGACGTGAATGTCGTTCATCCGCGCGTAGGTCTGGGCGAGCTTTTCCTTGCCCTCCGCCATCAGCTCGTCGGTGCGGAACACCGCCGCGTGCTGCGACATCGCGCGCTGCATCTCCATGCGGACCTCGGCGGTCGGCGAGCCGCCGTTCGCACCCCGGAAATGATCGAGACGGCCGAGCGCAAGATCGGCGCTGTCCTTCGGCAGCGGCGCCTGCGCGGCGCCGGGGGTCAGCAACTCCTTGAGCCGGTGGCCGGTCGCGCGGCCGAAGACCACGAGATCGATCAGGCTGTTCGAGCCGAGGCGGTTCGCGCCATGGACCGACACGCAGGCGGCCTCGCCGACCGCGAACAGTCCGGGAACCACGGTATCGGGACCGTCCTTGCCGAGCGTGACGACCTCGCCATGATAGTTACAGGGGATGCCGCCCATATTGTAATGGACCGTCGGCACGACGGGAAGCGGCTGGCGCGTCAGGTCGACGCCCGCGAAGATCTTGCCGCTCTCGGTAATCCCCGGCAGCCGTTCGTGCAGCACCGCCGGATCGATATGGTCGAGGTGAAGGTAGATATGGTCCCTGTGCGGGCCGACGCCGCGGCCCTCGCGGATTTCGAGCGCCATCGACCGCGACACGACGTCGCGCGACGCGAGATCCTTTGCCGACGGGGCATAGCGTTCCATGAAACGCTCGCCCTCGGAGTTGGTGAGGTAGCCGCCCTCGCCGCGCGCGCCCTCGGTGATGAGGACGCCCGCGCCATAGATCCCGGTCGGGTGGAACTGGACGAATTCCATGTCCTGGAGCGGCAGTCCGGCGCGCAGCACCATGCCGCCGCCGTCGCCGGTGCAGGTGTGCGCCGAGGTCGCAGTGAAATAGCAGCGGCCATAGCCGCCGGTCGCCAGCACGACGGCCTGCGCGCGGAAACGGTGGATGCTGCCGTCCTCCAGGCACAGCGCGATCACACCGCGGCACGCGCCATTTTCCATGATCAGGTCGAGCGCGAAATATTCGACGAAGAAGTCCGCGTCATATTTCAGCGACTGCTGATAGAGCGCATGGAGCATCGCGTGGCCGGTGCGGTCGGCCGCGGCGCAGGTGCGCTGCACCGGCGGACCGGCGCCCATATTCTGCATATGGCCGCCGAACGGACGCTGGTAGATGGTGCCGTTGGCGTTGCGGCTGAACGGCACGCCGGCATGTTCGAGTTCGTAGACCGCGGCGGGCGCCTCGCGCACCATATATTCGATCGCGTCCTGGTCGCCGAGCCAGTCGGAGCCCTTGACGGTGTCGTACATATGCCATTGCCAATGGTCGGGCGTATTGTTGCCGAGGCTGGCGGCGATGCCGCCCTGCGCCGCGACGGTGTGGCTGCGGGTCGGGAACACCTTGGTGATGCAGGCGGTCTTGAGCCCCGCCTCGGCGCTGCCCATGGTGGCGCGCAGGCCCGAGCCGCCGGCGCCGACGACGACGGTGTCATAGATATGGTCGATGATCTTATAGGCTTCGGTCATGTCACATGCCCCCCGGAGCAAGCCCGGCGGCGGGCGCAAGCACGATACGGACAATGGCGAAGATACCGAAAGCGGCGCCGCCGATCGCGTAGAAATTCAGAATGACGAGCGACAGCAGCTTGGTCGCTTCGCCGTGGACATAATCCTCGATCATCACCTGAAGGCCGAGGCGGAAATGCCAGAAGACGCTGATAACGAGCAGGATCAGCGCGAGCGCGACGGTGGGGTTCGACGCCCAGCGATGGACCGCGCCATGATCGCCGAGCGGCAGGCGGATCAGCGAGACGAAGAACCAGGTGACGAGCAGGACGTTGCCGAGCGCGGTCAGGCGCTGCTGAAGCCAGTGGCCGGTGCCGTGATGCGACGGGCCGAGCCCGCGCACGCGGCCGAGGCGCGTACCGTTACCCATGGAGCGCCTCCTGCGCGATGGTGAGCCAGACGGCGGCGGTCACGAGGATCGCGCCGACGAAAACGAGGATCGACCAGAGCCGGTTGGTCCGGAGCTCATAACCCGCGCCGATATCGAGCACGAAATGGCGGAGGCCCGAGAAGAGATGCTGGAAAAAGGCCCAGGTCAGGCCAACGAGCACGACCTTGCCGAGGATGTTGGTGACCTGATGCAGCGCGCTGATTTCGGGGCTCGGGTCCTTCCAGACGCAGGCGACGAAGGCCGCATAAGCCTCCGGCCCCGCGGCGATCGCGCCGAGCCACCAGAGGAACATCAGGGCGCCGACGATCGCGAGGCCGTCGCCCGTGATGCGGTGGAAAATCGACACCGCCATCGAGGGCGCCCATTTATACACCTGCAGATGCGGTGAAAGCGGTCGCCCGCTCGTTTCCTTGCCAGCCATATCAGCCCCGTTTCCTGACTCTGTCGGTCGATGGCCGCCGGTTAAGCCTTCCTGCCGCGATATGCAATTGCTTAGCGCATGATGATGTCTGTTTAGGCGGGGGGAGGCGGCGCGGCCTTTGCAAGTAGATAGTGAGCCAGTTGGCTCAATCTCCTCATTTCGTCATCCCGGACTTGATCCGGGATGACGAGGAAAAGGAGGGATCGTCCCGCACGCGGACCGGCGATTGACTTGCTAGTATACGAATCATATATACTTCATATATCAACCATCTGCCAAGGACCGACCATGGGCATCGTGAAAATCGACGACGAACTCCACGAGGAAGCGCGCCGCGCCAGCGCCGTGATGTGCCGGTCGATCAACGCGCAGGCCGAATATTGGATGAAGATCGGCATGATGGCCGAGGCCAATCCGGCGCTGTCGTTCAACGAGATCGTGCGGATGCAGCTCGCCGCGGCGAACGTCGGCCTCGCCGACCGGGCGGCGGCCTGAGATGGTCAAGACCCCCGGCGAAATCGCGCTGATGCGCCAGTCGGGCCGCCTGCTGGCGTCGGTGTTCGAGATGCTCGACGGGCTCGATCTTGCCGGCCGCTCGACGATGGAGGTCAACGATCTGGTCGAGCGCTTCATCACCGTCGACCTCGCCGCGCGGCCGGCGAGCAAGGGGCAGTACGGCTTTAAATATGTCCTCAACTGCTCGATCAACCATGTCGTCTGCCACGGCGTCCCCGACGCCGACGCGATCATCCAGGGCGGCGACATCATCAACCTCGACATCACGCTCGAAAAGAACGGATTCATCGCCGATTCGAGCAAGACCTATCTCGTCGGCGCGGTCGCGCCCGCCGCGCGGCGGCTCGTCAAGGTGACCGAGGAGGCGATGTGGCAGGGCATCGCGCAGGTGCGCCCCGGCGCGCAGCTCGGCGATATCGGCTTCGCGATCGAGCGCCACGCGAAGCGGAACGGCTATTCGGTCGTGCGCGACTATTGCGGGCACGGCATCGGCCGCGAGATGCACGAGGAGCCGTCGGTGCTCCATTTCGGGCGCCGCGGGACCGGGATGCGGCTGCGCGAGGGCATGACCTTCACGATCGAGCCGATGATCAATCAGGGCAGCCGCAAGGTTTCGACCGAAGAGGACGGGTGGACGGTGGTGACCGACGACCGCAAGCTTTCCGCCCAGTTCGAGCATACGGTCGCGGTCACCGGCACCGGCGTCGAAGTCCTGACCCTGCGCCGCGACGAGAGGAATCGCATCGCGGCGTGACGTCCAGCGCATGTCATGACGACGGCGCCGAACGGGCGTTTCAGCGCTTTCGCGGCTTCTTCGCGATTTTGCGAAGTTCGACGACGCTATCCTTAATGCCGCTGCTGTAGAGGTCGGTTCCGCTGCTCGTCCGGGTCAGGATTTCATCGATCAGCCAATGCCCGCCATTGCGCTGAAAGCGGATCGTCTGGCTCAATCCCCAATATTCGCGGTCGGCGGGCGGGACATTTATCTCTACCTCGATCACATCGGGACCGACGCGCCGCAAGAGCGGGCGCGCCTTCGGGATGAAGGGCGCCGGATCGCCTCCAACGGGTTCGAGCAGGAAGGGAACGCCCGTGCACCCCTGATCGCCCAGCACCGCATAAGGCCCTTCGCCTCCATTGGCGTTTGTATCGGCATTATCGGCTGCCGTTCCGCACTCTGCCAGCAACCCCCGAATCCGCGGACTGAACAGTGCGTCCCACTCGTAGAGGACGTCCACCCGGCGCCCGTCGCGCCAGCCATAGATGCTGCCGACGACGGCCCGCACCGCCTCCTCATCCGAAGCACCCGGCGCCTGCGCGCCAGCACCGGCCTGCGGTGCGCCCGCGCCCGCCATTTGCGGCTGTTCGGCGCGGACGACGGCCTGCATCTTCGGCGAAAGCTGCGCGAAGGCGCATTTCCTGTAATGGCTCTGCCCGAACGAACCCATGCCGAGATGCGTGAACCGGCCCGGTCCCGTCGCTTTCAATGCCAGCGAGGGAAAGCCCTCACGCTCACCTTGCGCATCCCAGACCAGCGTGAAACCGCGCGACGCCCTGGCAAGATCGGCGGCAAGCGGCTTGCGCGCGGGGCCGACGCGCGAAATGCTGACGGCGTCGTTCGTCCAGTGACCCGACCCGTCCGAGCCGATTTCGCCGGTATGGGCGCCGTCATAGAAGAACAGGTCCGTGGCGCCCGCGCAGGCGCTTGCCAGATCAGGGCTGTCGTCAGCGGTGAAATAGATGCCGTCCGGCGTCCGATAGCCGGAGATGTAGAGTCCCTGCTCGATGGGCAGGGCTGTCGGCGACGCGGCAGCGGCCTGCGCCAAAGCGAGGGCGGGCGTGGCCGCGCCGTTCGCCGGTGCCGCCGCGGCGACGCTGTCGCTGGCGGCGGTCGATTGCGAACCGCATCCGGCAAGCAACGCCGCCATGGCAAGCAAGGATGCGCGGCAGCGGCTCCCGCACTGGCCTGTATCATGATGCATGGCTCTCTACCCCTTTTCCGTTCGACCGATGATCGCGATCGATAGGCCGGGGGCGCAGGCCAAGTCCTGATGCCGTTCTCAAGATTTTCTAAAGTCGCAAGACAGCGGATGCTTCCCAACCCTTGCCCCGAAACAATAATGGGCGGCTCAAGGCCGCCCCGAGTCCCGCATTTTCAACCCGCGCGACCTTGCCGCGCGGGCCATGCGTCACTTGATCTTGTCGCGGTTCGCGTAAAGCAAGGCCGCGATCACCGCGGCCGATCCGATGCCCAGGCTTGCGGCGGCCGCGGCCTTCCAGCCGGGACGCTTGGCCTTTCCGGCCTCCTTGTCGGCCGCTTCGGTCGCTTCGGCAGCTTCTTTCTGCGCCTGAAGCTCGCGCGCGGCGCGCAGCACTTCATTCTCTTCCTCTTCTTGCGGCGTCGGGTCCTGGTCGGTCATCGTCTCTCTTCTTCGTTCCTCAGGCAAGCGCCTGCTCGACAGGCACATAGTCGGTTCCGGTCGCTTCGGCTACGGCCTCGAACGTCACCTTACCATTCCAAACGTTCAAACCCTGCGCAAGATGCACGTCGCCTCGCAAAGCGTCCTTCCAGCCCAGATCGGCGATGCGCAGCGCGTGCGGCAGGGTGACGTTGTTGAGCGCATAGGTGCTGGTGCGCGCGACCGCGCCCGGCATGTTGGCGACCGCATAATGGACGATGCCGTCGACCACATAGGTCGGATCGGCGTGGGTCGTCGCATGGCTGGTCTCGAAGCAGCCGCCCTGGTCGATCGCGACGTCGACGAGCACCGAGCCGGGACGCATCGTCCCCAGCATGTCGCGCGTCACCAGCTTCGGCGCTTCGGCGCCGGGGATCAGCACCGCGCCGATGACGAGATCGGCCTCGGCCACGCATTCGGCAAGGTTGGCACGGTTCGAGAAGCGCGTCTTTGCCCGCGCCTCGAAAAAAGTGCCGACGCGCTCCAGCACTTCGGGATCGCGGTCGAGGATGGTGACGTCGGCGCCGAGCCCCGCCGCCATCTGCGCCGCGTTGAAGCCGACGACGCCGCCGCCGATGATGCAGATCTTGCCCGGCGCCACCCCCGGCACCCCGCCGAGCAGCACCCCGCGGCCGCCGTGCGCCTTTTCGAGCGCGGTCGCGCCGGCCTGGATCGACATGCGCCCCGCGACCTGGCTCATCGGCTTCAGCAGTGGCAGGCCGCCGTGCGGGCTGGTGACGGTCTCATAGGCGATGCACACCGCGCCCGATTTCATCAGGTTCAGCGTCTGCTCGGGATCGGGCGCGAGATGGAGATAGGTGTAGAGTATCTGGCCGGGGCGCAGCATCGCGCGTTCGGCCGGCTGCGGTTCCTTGACCTTCACCACCATCTCGCAGGTCGCGAAGATGTCCGCGGGCGTCCCGACGATCTCGGCCCCCGCCTGCTCATAGAAAAGGTCGTGCGCGCCGATCCCCTCGCCCGCGCCGGTCTCGACGAGGACGCGGTGCCCGTGCGCGACAAGCTCGCGCGCGCTTTCGGGGGTCAGGCCGACGCGATATTCGTGATTCTTGATTTCCCGGGGGGTGCCGATGATCATGGTCGCTCTCCATATCGGGCGCGCGGAGACGCGGACTCGCCTGCGCGTTCCGGCTTTCTTTGTGTCGCCCTGCGATTGTTTTGTTTTCGCACAAAGACACGAAGCCACAAAGAAGAGAGTTTCGGACGACGGCCCGGTTCAGGTCCGCGCCTTTCCGGCAAAATCGGCGCGGCTGGTTAACGGCGCTTTTACCAATTTTCTTCCATATCTGGCCCGCAAGTTTCCAGAGCACGGGCGGGGCTGACCCGCCTGTTCGGAAAAGCGCGGTTTTTGGGGATCGGGGAAACGGATCATGGTGAAGGAAAATCCCATTCATAAGCAGCAGATCGATCCCGTTCTGATGGCGGATCGCTTTCCCTATTACGATCTCGACGGGCATCTTGCCGCGCACTCGGCCGAAATCCAGGCGATGATCGCCGGGCACGAGGAGGAAATCGCGCGCGCCTATTGGGACGCCTTCAATGCGCTGCCCACGGTCGACCGCCCGGTCGAGGGCGAGCTTTACGAATCCTATGTCCGCGGCAGCGCGCGGCACACCGCGCTCAAATATAGCGACCCCACGGGGCAGGAGGTCGCGACGATCGCTTGCCAGAACACGCATATGGCACGGCGCGTCAAGCTGCCGCTCGCGTCGGTGATGTCGTGCATGGCCGAAAGCCAGCAGCTGACGATCGAATATGTCGTCGCGGCGTGCGGGGACGATGCGAACCGCATTGTCAGGCTGACCGGCGCGGTCAACCGGCTCGGGCTGCTCGAGTTCGACATCATGCAGCGCTATGCCGAAAAGCTGGACCGTGCGGTGATCTCGGGCGAGCGGCAGACGCTGGCGGGCGATTTCGACCGCTCGATCGCGTCGCTGGTGCAGGACACCGACACTGCGCGCCAGCAGCTCGCGAAGCAGGCGGCCTCGGCCGACCAGGCGGCGAAGGGCATGATCGCCAAGACCAGCGAAGTCGCCGCCGCGTCCGAGCAATCGGCGATGGCGATGCGCGAGGCGGCGTCGACCGCCGCCGGGCTGATCCGCGCGATCGAGGATGCGCGCAGCGAGGTCGAAGCCTCGGCCAGCGTCGCGACCCGCGCCTCCGAACAGGCGGGCGAAGCGGTCGCCATGTCCGAGGCGCTGTCGCGCCATGCCGAATCGATCGAGTCCATATTGGGGCTGATCCGCGAGATCGCGGGGCAGACCAACCTGCTCGCGCTCAACGCCACGATCGAGGCGGCGCGCGCGGGCGAATCGGGCCGCGGCTTCGCTGTGGTCGCGCAGGAGGTGAAGAGCCTCGCCAACGAAACCGCCCGCGCGACCGACGACATCGCGGGCAAGATCACCGCGATCCAGCAGGCGACGCGCGGATCGGTGTCGGCGAACCAGTCGATCCAGGCGACGATCGTCGAGGTCCAGACCTCGGCCCAGCGCATCCGCGACGCGATGGACGCGCAGGCGCAGACGGTCACATCGATCACCGCCGCGGTCGACGAGACCGCGCTCGCCGCCGACTCGATGTCGTCGACGATCGCCAGCATCCGCAACGATTCGGGCATGGTCGCGGGCGAGATCAGCACGCTGAGCAGCGAGTTCGCGAAGATGGGCGACCGGCTCCAGTCGCTCGAAAAGGCCGCCAGCGAGTTCAGCCGCCGCGTGGCGTGAGCTTGGCAAGCGGCCGTCCCCTGCCTTAAGGCAACGGGATGATATCCCTTCCCTCGATCGCCCACTCGGCACGCCGCGTGACCGTCCCCGCCGCGCTGGCACTCGCCGCCTGCGCGCCGCAAGCCTCGATTCCCGCGACCGCCGTCCCACCGACCGGCAAGGCGCTGGCAGCGGCTTGCGACGGGCGCACGGGGTGGAGCGACCCGGCACCGCCCGCAAAGATTTTCGGCAACAGCTATTATGTCGGCACCTGCGGAATCACCGTGATACTGATCGATGCGCCCGGCGGACTGGTGCTGATCGACGGCGCGACCGGGGAAGCGGTGCCATCGATCCTCGCGAACATTCGCGCGCTCGGCTTCGATCCGAAAAATATCCGCACCCTGCTCGCGACCCACGAGCATTATGATCATGTCGGCGGGCTGAAGGCGCTGCAGGACGCGACCGGGGCCAAGGTCTTTGCGCGCCGCGAGGCGGTCGCGACGCTGCGCAGCGGCGAGCCCGACGCGATCGATCCGCAGCGCGGCGCGATTCCGCCGTTCAAAGCCGTGACCGTGTCGGGCGAGTTGCACGACGGCGAGGCGTTGCCCATCGCGGACATCGACCTGACGCCCCACGCGACCCCGGGCCATACGCCGGGCAGCACGAGCTGGACGTGGAAAAGCTGCGAAGGCGCGGTTTGCCGCACCATCGCCTATGTGGACAGCCTGAGCGCGGTATCGGCGGACGATTATCGGTTCGGCGATCATCCCGACTATGTCGCCATGATGCGCGCGACCTTCACCAGGGTGGCGGCCTTGCCCTGCGATATATTGGTCACGCCGCATCCGTCCGCGAGCGACCTGTTCGCCCGGCTTGCGGACAGGCCGGAGGTCACGGTGAGCCAATGCCGGGGGTATGCCTTTGGCGCGGCGCGGCGTCTCGACGAGCGGCTGGCAAAGGAAAAGGCGGCGAAATGAGCTGGATCGTCTCCCTCCCCTGCACGCGCGCCGAAGCGGAAGCCCTGTCGGGCGAAATTCCCGAGCTCGACGCGCTGGCCGACGCGCCCGTCGTCGTCACGCGCGAGATCGAGGAGGATAGCGGGCGCTGGCAGCTCGACGCCTATGTCGACGCGCGGCCGGGACCGGCACTCCTCAAGCTGCTGCAAAGCCTGGTTCCGAGCGCCAGAGGCGCAAAGCCCCAGGTCGAGCTATTGCCCGAGGAGGATTGGGTCACGCTGTCGCAGCAGGGGCTCGAGCCCGTGCAGGCGGGCCGCTTCTTCGTCCATACCAGCAGCTATGCCGACCGGGTGCCGGCGGGCAGCACTTCCTTTCTGATCGACGCGAGCCAGGCGTTCGGCACCGGCGGGCACGACACGACCGCGGGCTGCCTCGCGATGCTCGACCGGCTGGCGCGCGCCGGGGCGAGCCCGCGCAACATCGCCGACATCGGCACCGGCACCGGACTGCTCGCCTTCGCCGGACATGCGCTGTGGCCGCGCGCGCGGGTGATCGCGTCCGACATCGACCCCGCGAGCATCGTCGTGACGCGCGACAATGCCGCGATCAACGGCGTGCCGCTCGGCCGCGGCGGCGGGCGGCTGGCGCTCGCGGTCGCGCCGGGCACCGACCATCCGGCGATCCGGCACCGGGCGCCCTATGACCTCGTCGTTGCGAACATTCTTGCGGGGCCGCTGATCACCCTCGCCCCCGATATCGCCAGCATCACGGCGCCCGGCGGCCATGCGATTCTCGCGGGGCTGATCGCGCGGCAGATGGAGCCGGTGCTCGCCGCCTATCGCGCCCAGGGCTTTCGTCTGGCGCAGCGCGGCGGCAGCGCGGAGTGGCCGTGCCTGCTGCTGGTCAAGCGGCGGCGCTATGGCTGGCGCCGCAAGGAACGCGCGTTGCATCGCGCGAGTCCATCGGATGCGACGTTCGGGAGCTGGTAGCCAAATAGTTGAATTTTCACTGGTGACTGGCTAATTTTTGGCCCGTTACCGGGAGAATCGGCCATGAGCCTGTTTGTCGCCCTCACCCTGCTCGCCGCAGCCCCGCCCCCCGGCGAAGATGCAGATTCGATCATCGTGACCGCCACCCCCGGCACCGAGCGGGAAAAGCGAAAGCGCGCCGTCGAATTCGTGCGCCGCACGGGCGTCGCCGAATTGCGGCCGATCGCGCGCTGGATCGACCCCGTCTGCCCGCGTGCGATGGAGGTTGACGACGCGGTTGCCGGGATCGTCGAAGAGCGGGTACGCGCGGTCGCCGCCGCGGCGGGCGCGCGCGTCGCTGCGCCCGGCTGTACGACCAACATCGTGATCGTCTTTGCCGCCAACGGCGAGGGTCTGGCCCGCACGATGCTCGAGAAGTCGCCGCAGCGTTTTTCCGAATTGTCGCCCGCCGCGCGCGAGCGGGCGGTGGACGGCGACGATGCGATCCGCTGGTGGTACAGCACCCGTCTGCAAAGCCGCGATGCCGTGTCGGCAAGCACCGCGCCGATGCCGTGGATCGGCGGCCACAGCGAAGGCGGGGGCTCGCCATTGCGCAGCACCGGAGCGCCAATGCTCTCGCATACCGGGTCGAGCCTCGTTGGAACGCAGGCCGTGCGCGCGCTGAGCGCCGCCACCGTCATTATCGACGTGGAAAAGGCTCACGGCTATCCGCTCGACGCGGTCGCCGCCTTTGCCGCGATGGTGGGCATGGCCGAAATGGACAGCGACCCGCCGCCACCCGACGATTCGATCCTCGGCCTGTTCGATGGCGAGCCAGGTTTGCGCGAGCTCTCGAAGCAGGATACCGCGCTGCTGCGCGCGATTTACAGCGTGCCGCCCGACCGCGAAGCGCATCAACATCGCCGCCAGCTCATATCGGCGGTGCGCAAGGAAGGTGAGTGAACGTCAGCCGCTCTTGGCGAGCGCATAATCCTGCGTGCCGCGGGTGATCACCGCATCGCCTTCCAAAATGTCGGCGATCGGGATCGGCGGCAGCGCGGCGTTGGCGGCGTAGAGCGGGGCGAAATCGGTGTTCACCGTCACGTCGAGCAATTGCCCCAGGCTGTCGACGACGAAATAATTCTGCTGGAAATCGTCGATCCGGTAATCGGTGCGCATCACGCGCGCGAGGTCGAAGCCGATGCGGTTCGGGCTGTCCGAATCGAGCGCGAAGACGCTTTCGGCAAAGGAGGAGACGATCCCCGCGCCATAGATGCGAAGCCCGCCCGCCTCGCGGATCAGGCCGAATTCGACCGTATACCAATAGAGGCGCGCAAGCTGCTTCAGCGCATCGAACTTGAGGCTGCGAAGCCCTCCCTCGCCATAAGCGACCATATAATCGGCGAACACCGGATCGGCGAGCATCGGGACGTGGCCGAAGACGTCGTGGAAGACGTCGGGTTCCTCGAGGTAATCGAGCTGTTCGGGGGTGCGGATGAAATTGCCCGCGGGAAAGCGCCGGTTCGCGAGATGATCGAAGAAGACGTCGTCGGGCACCAGCCCCGGCACCGCGACCACCCGCCACCCCGTCGCAGCCATCAGCCGCGCGTTGAGTTCGCGATAGTCGGGAATGCCGGGCTTTTCGAGCCGCAGCACGTCGATGCCGCGCAGAAAAGCCTCCGACGCGCGGCCGGGCAGCATGTCCGACTGGCGCGCGAACAGCCGGTCCCACATCGCATGATCGGCGGCGGTGAAGGCGTCCCAGTCCTGCGATATCGTCCAGTCGGCCGCAGCGCCCGGCGGCGGCGTGTCATGAACATGCGTATCGGGGTTCTTCATATCGTCATGCCTAGCATGGAATGGTTTCAGGTGAAACTTTATCGTCCGTTTCGGAGCATAGCCACCAAAAACAGGAAACGATTCCCCGAGCGAAGCCGCGGGGCCATGCCGAGCGAAGTCGAGGCGGTCACGGTATGGGTTCTCGCTCCGCTCGAACGAGCCCCTCGACTTCGCTCGGGGAATCGTGGGTTATTTTCGCAATTTTTCCGCAGACCTATCCGCGCAACTTGATCCGCCCATAGCCGGTTTCGACCAGCCCGCGCGCGGTCAGGTCGCGGAGCGCGGCGCCCAGCGTGACGCGCGACACGCCGAGCAGGTCGGCGAGCTGCTGCTGCGTCGCGCGCACGGTCGCACCGTCGCCGCCGTCCGCCGCCATCATGCCGAGCAGCCGCAACAGCCGGTCGGCGCTGCCGAGCCGCCGCTCGGCGTCGATGATGTCGAGCGTCCCCGCGAGTTGGCGACCGAGGCTGCGCAGCAGCAACTCGGCCCAGCCGACGTCGGCGGCCATCAGGCGGCGGAGCAGCGGACGATCGATCGCGACCAGCCGCGCCGGGCCGCTGGCGAACGCGTCTGCCTGCCGCGGCACGCCGGTGAAAAAGGCAAGCTCGCCGAACAGGTCGCCCGGTCCGAGCACGGCAAAGGCGGTGAAGCCGCCGTCCTCGGCATAGCGGCCGACGAGGACATGCCCCTCGACCACCGCCCAGAAGGCGTCGCCGGGATCGCCCTGCTGCTGCACGAACTGGCCGTCGGCGAACCGCCGCGCCGGGGCCATCGCCACGAGCCGCTCGCGCTCGGCGGGCGACAGCCGCGTCCGCTCGGCCAGATCGAAATGATAAGATCTTTGCATTTCTGCCATCCCGTCTGTGGCAAGGGCGGCGGAAAGGCAAGGCCCGCGAAGGCCGGAACGGGAGAATCGCGATGCCCCTCACCAATGCGCAATCGAGCCTGATCGTCGCGCTCATCTATCTGACCTTCTGCCTCGTCGAACTCGCGCGCACGCGCTTTTTCGCGAAGTCCGAGCAGACGCGGCACGACGGCATCGTCGAGGTCGTCAGCACCTTCACGCTGACGATCCTGACCCAGCCGACAATCCTGCTGACGGTCGGGATGCTCGGCCACCGTTTCTTTCCCGAATATGAGGGCGCGCTCGCGCACAGCCCCTGGTATGCCGCGCTCGCGCTGTTCCTCGTCTTCGAGGATATGATGCAATATTGGTGGCACCGCGCGTCGCACAGCACTGCCTGGCTCTACAATCTCCACCGCGCGCACCATAATGCCCGTTATATGAGCGTGCGGCTCGTCTACCGGAACAACCTCCTCTATTATGCGATGATGCCGAGCATCTGGCTGGCGGGCGCGCTCGTCTATCTCGGGCTCGGCTGGTTCTATGCCTTTTACCTGATCGTGAAGATGCTGGTGATCATCGGCGCGCACAGCGACGTCGCATGGGACGCGCCGCTCTATCGCATCAGGGCGCTCGCCCCCGTCATGTGGATCGTCGAGCGGACGATCAGCACCCCGGCGACGCACCACGCGCATCACGGCCGCCACGCCGACGACCCGGCGGTCCATTACAAGGGCAATTTCGGCAATCTCCTGTTCTTTTGGGACGTGCTGTTCGGCACCGCGAAGATCACCCGCCATTTTCCGCAAAGCTATGGCGTCGAGAATCTGCCGCCCGCGACATTGGGCCAGCAATTGCTATGGCCGATCCTGCCCGAGAACAAGGATATGGAGGCGGTGATCCCCGGCGCGACCCCCGCGTGCGCCGAGGCGCAGGCGGCGGTCGCGGCCGGGTGACGCCCCGCGCGGATCAGAAACGCGCGCGCAGCCCCATCGACATCGAGCGGCGCTCGACCGGATAATAGATCGCCGAGCCGTCGGTGACGTCGATCGCGGCGCTGATGTCACCGATCGCCTTCTTGCCCGCGATGTTGCGGACATCGACGAACGCGTCGACGCCTTCGGCGATGCGTGCGCCGCCGGTCACGCCGATCAGCGCATAGCCGGGGGTGCGGACGCGGCTGCGGTAATCGGCGAACGGTCCCTGCGGCACCCATTCGAGGTTCGGCGCGACGTGCAGCGCGTCGGTGCCGATGCGCGCCTCGGCGCGGTAGACGTGGCGCGGCACGACCGGCAGGCGGTTGTTGCCGAACTGGACGTCATCGCGGAACCGAAAGTTGCTGTAGGTGTAGACCTGCCGCAACCGGAGCCAGTTCGTCGGCGCGATCTCCAGCGCCGCCTCGATCCCTTCGTGCCGCGTCCGGCCAGCGTTGAAGGTCGAGGCGGGAATGTCCGCGGTCACACTATATTGCAGCAGTTCGCCCTTGATGTCGGCGCGATAGAGCGAGAGATCCCAACTCAGCATCCCCGTGCGGCCGCGCGTGCCGACCTCGGCCGTCCACGCGCGCTGTGCGTCGAGCGGAACGAAGGCCGACACCTGCGCCAGTTCGATGAAGCCGGGGAACTCGACCGAGCGGCTGACATTGCCATAGAATTGCACGCCCGGCGCGGGCTCGAACAGCAGGCCGAACTTGGGCGAGAAGGCGTCGAAATCGGCACGGCCAAAGTTATCGACCGGGCCGTTGTTGAACGCCTCATGCTGGCGCCGCGTCGCGTCGGCGTAGATGCCGCCGGCGATCAGCGAGAGGCTTTCGACCGGCTTCAGCCGCATCTCGCCATAGAGCGTCGCGGTGCGCGCGTCCTGCTGCGCGTCGAAGGTCTTGGCGCCGCGCCGCCCCGCCACATTGACGAAGCGCCGCGAATGGACGTCGCCGACGCGCAGCTCGCCGCCGAGCGTCGCCTCGAGCGGCCCCGCGGCATAGTCGAGGCGGAAGAAGGTGCCGCGATCGACGCTCTTCTGGTCGAGAAGCTGGTAAATGGGATGGTGCAGCGTCTTGGCGTTGACGAAGACGCCGAGGTCGAGCGTCGCGGCACCGAGATCGATGCTGGTGCGGTTCTGGAGCCGCAGCGATTCGATGTCGCGCGCCTGATCGCCCGCGACGGCCCCCGCATTGGCGACGCGCGGCGTCGTGAGCGCCTCGGCGCGGGTCAGCGCGCCCGGCAGCTCCTGATCGATATTGTTGTAGCTCGCATAAAGGCGCGTGGTGATGTTGCCGGTCAGCGCCAGCCCGACATTGCCGTGGAAGCGCAGGCTGCGCCGCTTCGCATGATCGCGGTCGCCGTCCGACGTGTCGGCGCTGACCGCGCCCCACGCATCGACGCGCTCGCCCGCGAAGCCCGCAGAGGCGAGGCCGCGCAGCATGTCGAAGCTGCCCGCATCGCCGCGGAGATACACGCCCTCTGCGGTGCGGCCGGTCGGCGTCACTCCGTTGATCGCGCCGCCGAGCGTGCCCGAGCCGAAGCGTAGCGCGTTGGCGCCGCGATAGACCTCCAGATGGTCGAAGAAGATCGGCTCCAGCTCCTGGAAATCGCCATTGTCGTCGGCGAGGTTGATCGGCACCCCGTCCTGCAGCAGCGTCAGCCCGCGCATATGATAGCCGCGCGACAGCCCCGAGCCGCGGATCGAAATCCGCACCTCCTGCCCGAAACGCGGCTGGAGATAGACGCCGGGCGAGAAAGCGAGCGTATCGCGCAGCGAGACAACGCTCTTGTCGGCATAATCGCGATAGGAGACCACGTCGGCGCCGCCGGGCGTGCGCGCGGCGCGGTCCTCGGCAGCGTCGGTCGCGGCCGGCGCGGTGACGATGATGGTGGAATCGGCTTCGTCGGCATGGGCGGGCGAAGCGGCAAGACAGATAGCGAGCGCCAGCAAGGGCGCGGCGCGGCAGGCAATAGTGGTCATCGAAAAATCTTCCCCGGATACAGGCATGGAACCGCGCCGCGCAGGCTGCTGCCGCGCAACGCTCCTTCAACCGTCATCCCGGCGAAGGCCGGGATCTCGACGCCGCGTCAGGGCGCAAGGGCGAGACCCCGGCCTTCGCCGGGGTGACGAACTTATGCCAAGGAAGGAGGTCCGGTGCTCGGCGGGAGAGGCGAAGCGACGCCCGGCGCGAAACCGAGCGACGGGAGCGCGACGGGCGCGGGTTCGGCCGCGGCGAGCTTTGCGGGCAGCGCCGGAGCCGCGGGCGTGATCGGGGCGACGGCGAGCGCGCCCCACGGGCAATGCTGCTGGCCCTCACCTGCCTGATGATCGCCGGTCTTTTCGAGCGCGATGGTCATCGTGCCGCCGGGATTGGCGGGGTCCGAACAGACGCGCACGGTGATCGTGCCGCCCGCGCTGTCGATCATCCAGCCCGGCGCGACGAGCACCCGCGCGGCGAGCGCGAGCAACAGCGGCAGAAGCAGCAGGATGCCCGGGCGGCGAAAGGCGGCGAGGATGCCCACGGCGGCGGCCTTATGGCGGGAAGAGCGGCGAGGCAAGCGGACATAATGTCCATGCAAGCTCCGCGCTTTGAGCCGACTTCTATACCCGCTCGTGTCGAGCGAAGTCGAGACACCCATCGGTGTAGCGCAAGGCCGATGGGTGTCTCGACTTCGCTCGACACGAACGGATTCAATCGGTGGTTTTGTGCCTGCGAGGGCTTACTCCGCCGCCGCCTCGTCGGTCTTCTTGCCGGTGCGCGTCCAGGGATAGAGGAACTGGCTCCAATAGGCTTTCGGCACATCCTCGGGGATGCCGTAATTTTCGGGCCAGCGGTCCTTCGGCAGGTGGAAGGTGCCGAACAATTTGTCGATCCACGGGAAATGGATCGCGAAATTGACGTCGAACGCCTCGCGTTCGAGCCCGTGATGCCAGTGATGGAAGCGCGGGGTGGCGATCCAGTGGCCGAGCCGGTTGAAATCGCCGCCGACATTGGCATGGAGCAGCGACGACCAGACATAGATGAAGCCGATATAGGCCTGCATCACCGACGGGCTGAAGCCGAGCGTGAACAGCGGCAGCGACGTCACCGAGCGCAGCAGGACGACCTCGACCAGATGCATCCGCGAGCCCGCGAGCCAGTCCATCGATTTCGCGCTGTGGTGGACTGCGTGAAAGCCCCACAGGAACGGCACTTTGTGGAACAGCCGGTGATACCAATATTGCGCGACGTCCGACGCCACGAGGACGATCAGGAACTGCACGATCCACGGCAGCGAAGCGACGGCGGCGCGAAAGGCGTCCCAATCGCTCGTATGCGCATTGACGAACTGCTGCGGCGCGAGCGCGAGAAAGCTCAATATCTGCACGAACATCGTGCTGACGAGGAAATAGAAGAGATCTTCGCGCCATTCGGTGCGGAACAGGCGCTGCGCGCGGCGATGCGGAAAGGCGCGTTCGAGCGGCGCGAACATGAAGCCGGTGACGAGCAGGTTCACGGCGAAGAAATCGAGTCCGAAGAAAATGCCCCAGTCGCGCGTCTCCTGCGGCTGGACGTTCGCCCCGCCGAGCAGCGCCGCAGCGAGCCCGATCATCAGCGCGGTCAGCCCCAGCACCTTGCGCGGGCGGAGCAGCAGGCTGAGCAGCGACAGGCCGTAGCCCGCGAGCAGCACCAGATGCACCGCCCCGCGAAAGCCGGTCCAGTTCTTGACGATCGCCAGCTCGGGAGTTGCGAACCAGTCGGGAAAGCGCAGCGCGATCACCATGAAGAAACCGCTGATCGCGAACAGCAACCCGAAGAAGCCTGACAACCAGCCGCTGCCGAATCGCCGCACCTCGGTATGCGATTCGAGATCGCGCATGAGGGTGTCCAGATAATCGCGTTTGGCCATTCATCCTCCGTCACGGCATTTCCGTCGCGCCGTCGATCCGATCCTCCCCCACCGGGGGAGGGGGACCACCCGAAGGGTGGTGGAGGGGCACACGCAGTCGAACGCAGCGTATGACCTCCCGTGCCCCTCCACCATGCTTCGCATGGTCCCCCTCCCCGTTCCGGGGAGGATCAGTTGGCCGCCTCCACGATCGCCGCCCATTCGGCTTCGTCGATCACGCGGATGCCAAGTGCGCTTGCCTGCTTGAGCTTCGATCCCGCGCCCGGTCCTGCGACGACCAGATCGGTCTTGGCGCTCACGCTGCCCGCGGCCTTGGCGCCGAGCGCTTCGGCCTGCGCCTTCGCTTCGTCGCGGCTCATCGTCTCGAGCTTGCCGGTGAAGACGACGGTCATCCCCGAGACCTCGCTGTCGCGCGTTTCGACCACATAAAGCGGCGGCGAAACCTCGCTCAGCAGATCGTCCCACAGCGCGCGATTGTGCGGTTCGTGGAAGAAATCACCGAGCGCCTCACCCACCGCGGCGCCAATGCCGTCGGCGCGCACCTCGAGGATCGCTTTGATCGCCTCGACCTTGCGCGTCATATATTTGCCAGCCGATTCCGCCTCGCCCTGCGGATGCTCGTCGAGATAGGCGTGGATTTCCGCCGCCTTGCCGGGGAGCCGCGACAGGTCGCCGAGCCCCTTGAGCAAGTCGCGCGCGGTCACCGCGCCGACGTGGCGGATGCCGAGCCCGAACAGCAACCGCGCGGCGTCGGGGGCGCGCTTGGCCTCGATCGCGGCGAAAAGATTGTCGACCGACTTTTCCTTCCACCCCTCGCGCCCGAGCAGGTCGTCGCGGTGCTTTTTCAGGCGGAAGATGTCGGCCGGCCCCTTGTCGAGCCAGCCCAGCTCCAGAAATTCCGCGATGCTCTTTTCGCCCAGCCCCTCGATGTCGAGCGCGCCGCGGCTGACGAAGTGGCGCAGGCGCTCGAACTTCTGGGCGTTGCAGATGAGGCCGCCGGTGCAGCGCACGTCGACCTCGCCCTCCTCGGCGACCGCCTCGCTGCCGCACACCGGGCAATAGTCGGGGAAGGCATAGGCGGGGCGGTCTTCGTCGCGGGTCAGATTGTCGACGACCTGCGGGATGACGTCGCCCGCGCGCTGGACGACGACGCGGTCGCCGGGGCGGACGCCGAGGCGACCGATCTCGTCGCGGTTGTGGAGCGTGACGTTCGAGACGACGACGCCGCCGACGGTGACGGGGGTCAGGCGCCCGACCGGGGTCAGCTTGCCGGTGCGGCCGACCTGGATGTCGATAGCTTCGAGGGTCGTCTGCGCGCGCTCGGCGGGGAATTTATGCGCGATGGCCCAGCGCGGCGCCTTGGCGACGAAGCCGAGCCTCGCCTGCCAGTCGAGCCGGTCGACCTTGTAGACGACGCCGTCGATGTCATAGGGCATGTCGGCGCGCCGCCGCTCGATCTCGGCATAATGAGCGAGCAGGTCGGCGACGCTGTCGCAACGCGCGAGCAGCGGCGACACCGGAACGCCCCAACCCGCGAGCGCCTGCATCACCCCGAACTGGGTGTCGGCGGGAAGCCCGCTCACCTCGCCCCAGCCGTGCGCGAGGAAGCGCAGCGGGCGCGACGCGGTGACGCTCGCGTCCTTCTGGCGCAGCGATCCCGCCGCGGCGTTGCGCGGGTTGGCGAACTGGCGGACGGTGGCGGGATCGAACGCCTGTTCGCGCTGTGCGGCGAGCGCCCTGCCCTCTTCCATCAACCGTTCGTTGAGCGCCGAAAAATCCGATTTCGACATATAGACTTCGCCGCGGATCTCGAAAACGTCGGGGGCGTCGCCCGCTAATTGCTGCGGAATATCGGCGATATGCCGCACATTGGCGGTAACGTCCTCGCCCACCGTCCCGTCGCCGCGCGTCGCGGCCTGCACCAGTCTGCCTTTCTCATAGCGCAGTGAGCAGGACAGGCCGTCGATCTTGTCCTCGGCGGTCATCGCGACCGCGGCATCGCCCGGCAGGTTGAGGAAGCGCCGCACGCGCGTGGCAAACTCCTCGACATCCTCGGCCGCGAAGGCGTTGTCGAGGCTCATCATCCGCACCGCATGGGCGACCTTGGCGAGCGGCGACGCCTCGACCGCCGCGCCGACCAGCCGGTTCGGGCTGTCGGCGCGGATCAGGTGCGGGAAGGCCGCCTCGATCGCATTGTTGCGGCGGACGAGCGCGTCGTAATCCGCATCCGAAATCTCGGGCGCATCCTCCGCATGGTAGCGCTTGTTGTGGTGGGCGATCTGCTTGGCGAGCCGCATCAGTTCGTTGGCGGCCTCAGCCTCGGAAAGCGATATAATCTCTGTCATGCGCGCGCTTGTGCCACCGGCGGGCGCCCGGCGCGAGCCTCAATTCGCCGCGATCGCCAGCACATGCACCTCGCGCCGGATACGAAAGCCGAGCGATTCATAGAGCGCGATCGCCCCCGCATTGTCGGCATAGCTGTGGAGAAAGGGCGTTTCGCCGCGCGCGGCCATCGCGCGCATGACATGGCCGATCAGCGCGCGCGCCAGCCCGCGGCCGCGGCAATCTTCCCACGTCGCGACGCCGCTGACCTCTGCCATGCCCGGCATCAGCATTCTCTGCCCCGCCATCGCGAGCAGGCGGCCGTCCTCGCGAACCCCGAAGAAGGGACCGTAACGATGCGTCGTGCTGCTCCATGGGCCGGGCCGGGCATGAGCGGCAAGCGCCGCCATTTCGGCCGCGTCGGCCTCGCCGAGCGCGACGATCGCGGGCTCGCCCGGCCGCGGCGCGGGCGGCGAATCTTCAGCGACCATCTGCGCGAGCACCGCGCGCTTCACTTCGCGCGTGCCGGGCGGCACGGGCCAGGGCTCGCCCTCGACGATCCACAATTCGCCGTCCGTCGGCACCAGCGCGGCGAGCGCCGCCTGCGCCGCATCGCTCCGGTCGGCGGCGGCACCGAACGGCCCATAGCCGCGATCGATCCGCACCGCGCGCGCATCGCCCTCGGCCAGATGCGCCTGCCGCCCGGTGAGCATCGACCAGACGGGGCGGTCGAGGGGGTGCGGCGCCATCATGCCGCGACGTCGAGCAGCCGCAACGCCTGCGCCCGCGCCTCCTCGGTCACCTCGGCGCCCGACAACATGCGCGCGATTTCTTCGCGGCGGCCGGCGGGGTCGAGGGCGCGGACGCCGGTGCGGGTCACGGTTCCTTCGCTCGACTTGGCGATGACGAAATGCGAGGCACCCTTGGCGGCGACCTGCGGGCTGTGCGTCACCGCGAGCAATTGCTTGCCCGCGCCCGCGAGCCTGGCCAGCCGTTCGCCGATCGCGCTGGCGACCGCGCCCCCGACGCCGCGGTCGATCTCGTCGAAGATGATCGTGTCGGCGCCCCCTTCCTCGGCCAGCGCGACCTTGAGCGCGAGGATGAAGCGCGACAATTCGCCGCCCGATGCGATCTTCGCCAGCGGCGCGAACGGCGCACCGGGGTTGGTGGCGATGAGAAATTCGACGCGGTCCATGCCGTCGGCGCCCCAGCGTTCGGCGGGAAGGCGGTCGATGCGCGTCTGGAAGCGCGCCGCGTCGAGCTTCAACGGCACGAGTTCGCCCGCAACCGCCGCGTCGAGCCGCGCCGCAGCCTTAGTGCGTAGGTCGGAGAGCGCGGTCGCGGCGTGGGTATAGGCAGCGGCGGTCTCCGCAACCACGGCTTCGAGCTTCGCGAGTCCCGCGCTTCCGCCCTCGATCGCGTCGAGCCGCGCCGCGAGTTCGCCCGTCAGTTCGGCGAGTTCATCGGGTTGAACCCCGTGCTTGCGCGCCATCGCGCGCAGTTCGAACAATCGCGTCTCGGCGGCTTCGAGGCGGTCGGGATCATATTCGAGCGCGCGCGCCGCCTCGTGCAATTTCGTCTCGGCCTCGTCGGCGTCGATGATCGCGCGGTCGAGGCTGGCGAGCGCCTCGGCGAGCAAAGGATGATCGCCCGCGAGCCGGTCGAGCCGCCGCGCCGCGCCGCGCAGCAGCGCCGGGCCGCCCGCGCTGCCGTCGAACGCCTCGAGGATCGTGCCGAGATCGCCGGCGATCCGCTCCCCCTTCTGCATCGTCGCGCGCGCCTCGGCGAGTTCGGCGTCCTCGCCCGGCCGCGGATCGAGCGCGCGCAGTTCGGCGACGCAATGCTCGAGCCATTCGCGGTCGCGCTCGGCCTCCGAAATCGCCGCCTTCGCCGCGTCGAGCCGCGCCTCGGCGGCGCGCCACGCGGCATGGGCGGCCGCGACCCCCGCCGTGTCGGCGCGCGCATAGGCGTCGAGCAGTGCGCGGTGCCCGGCGGGCGCGAGCAGGCCGCGGTCGTCGTGCTGGCCGTGGATTTCGACCAGATAGCCGCCGACCTCGCGCAGCAGCGCCGCCGAGCAGGGCTGATCGTTCAGGAAAGCACGGCTGCCGCCGTCGGCCTTGAGCGCGCGGCGGATCAGCAAAGGCTCGCCCAGCTCCAGCGCGATCTCGTTGGCGGCGAGCAGCGCGGCGAGCGGCGTATCGGGCGCGGGCGGCGTGAAGCTGGCGGTCACCTGCGCCTTGTCGGTGCCTTGCCGGACCAGCGCGCTGTCGGCGCGCATTCCGAGCACCAGCCCCAGCGCGTCGAGCAGAATCGACTTGCCCGCCCCCGTCTCGCCGGTGAGCACGCCGAGCCCGGCCTCGAAATCGAGGTCGAGCCGTTCGATCAGAACGATGTTCGCGATGGACAGCGCCGTCAGCATGGGCTGCTCTTAACGCAGAACAAAATGCGAATCTATTCGGGAGTGAGGCCGATGGGAGCAGGAAGAAAGGAGATTCGCGCAGAGGCGCAAAGAGCGCAGAGATTTTGGTTCACGCGGAGACGCGGAGAATCCGGCCGATAGGCCTCTCGATTTTTCCAGCTTCGATTGCATCGCAAAGGCGGATGGAGAACAGCCGCTTCGCGACTAGAGCATCGAGCCTTAAATCTGATCCACCGTCCCGTTCGTGTCGAGCGAAGTCGAGACACCCATCAGGGCAGCGCAAGTCCGATGGGTGTCTCGACTTCGGCCAAAGGCCGAAGTTTATCCTGAGCGCCTGCCAAGGCAGCCGAAGGGCTCGACACGAACGGACAAGGGGCGTTGCAGATTAAGCGCACGCCGCTCTAGGCACTTTCTCTCCGCGGCTCCGCGTGAACCCATCCAAAAACAACCATCGCCACCGCGCGGGCGGAGCGGCCGCTGGCATACGCAGCGATGAAAAACAAGACCCATGGCGACCCCGGCCTGCGCGGGGCGACGAGCATAGGCTTCAAGCGCTCGGCGCGTGCTTCTGCATCAGCTTGTAGGCGCGGTCATACCATTTGCTGCCGGGATAGTTGGCGCCGAGCACCGCGGCCGACTTCTTCGCTTCCTCGGGAATGCCGAGCGCGAGATAGCATTCGGTCAGGCGATAGAGCGCCTCGGGCGTGTGGCTCGTGGTCTGGAATTTCCGGGTCACTTCGCGGAAGCGGATCGACGCCGCGAGCCAGTTCGAGCTGCGCTCATAGAAGCGGCCGATTTCCATCTCCTTGCCCGCGAGATGGTCCTGCACCAGGTCGACCTTCAGCCGCGCGTCGGCGGCGTAGCGGCTGTCGGGATAGCGGCGGATCACCTCGCCGAGCGCATTCTGCGCCTGCTGGGTGATCTTCTGGTCGCGGGTGACGTCGCTGATCTGCTCATAATAGCTGAGCGCGATCAGATAATAGGCATAGGGCGCGTCCTTGTTGCCCGGATGGATCGAAAGGAAGCGCTGCGCCGCCTCGATCGCCGGGGTATATTCGCGGTCCATATAATAGGAAAAGCTGCTCATCAGCTGCGCGCGGCGTGCCCAGGGCGAATAGGGATGCTGGCGCTCGACCTCGTCGAACAGCGCGGCGGCGAGCTTATACTGTTTGCGGTCGAGGCGGTCCTGCGCGGCGCGATAGAGGGTGTTCACGTCGCGCGCGACGTAGCGCGTGTCCTTCTTCACGCCCGAGCCCCCGGCGCAGGCCGCCAGCAGCGGCGAAATCACGAGGGCGGCGGCGGCGAGGCGCGCGGCGGCGCGAAGGGAGATGCGCTGAGTCATGGGCGCGGTATAGCCACAGCGTGGATGAACGCAAAATAAATGATCATGCGTTTCGTCGGCTTCGGGCGGGCGGCCCGGAACGCCGTCACGCGCCCTTCACCACGCAGCCCTTTGGCGCGTCGGCGGGCGCGGGGATGCGGCGCGCCGAGACGATCTTATACTCCGGATCGAGCATCTGGCCGACCATCACCCCCTCGCCCTTGGTCGGCGAGACCGGCGCGGCATAGATTTTCTCGGCGACGTCGAAACCCGAAACCAGCTCGCCGAACACCGCGAAGCCCGCATTGTCGCCGCCCGCCGCAGGATCGGCGTCGAAGCCCGGGATGTCGGAGAGGAGGATGAAGAAATCGCTCGTCGCATCGCCCGGCGCGAGCCGCGCCATCGCGAGCGCGCCCTTGCAGTGGGTCAGGCCGGTGACGGTCGTCGGCTCGTGCGCGATCGGCGGATAGTTCAGCCGCGCGTCGCCGCGATTGCCGCCCTGGACCAGCGCATTCCCCTCCCCCCAGCTTCGCGTCGTGCGATAGAATTTGAAGGCCGTCGCCATCCGCTTGCTGTCGACATAGCGCAGGAAGTTCGCGGTCGTAATGGGCGCACGCTTCGTCTCCAGCCGCACCACCATCTTTCCCGCGTCGGTGACGAGTTCGACATAGGGCCGCGCGTCGACCTCGACCGGCGCGGTGACGGGTGCAGGCACCGTGGGCGGCGGCGGCGGCAATTGCGTCGCCTGCGGCGGAACGGCCTGCACCGCGACGGCGAGGGACAGGAACAGGGTGTCGAATATCATGGGCTTCCTCTGGGCGGTCTCTGGTTTCGGCAAGGCTAGCCGCTGTCGGCGGCCGCGCCAAGCCGCCGCTTGCGAAGGGCACGCCATGCGCCCCGGCCTGATGTCGGAAATCTACAATGCCGCGCCGCCGGGCGGTGGCAGGGAGGGCCTTTCTTCCGGGGAGTTTGATTGGATGGTTCGGATTGGAAATACGGCCTTGCGGGCGGCGGCGATGCTGATGCTGGCGGGGGCGGCGATGCCGGCGGCGGCGGCCGACAAGGCCGCGGGGTGGCATAATTGGGCCGACCGCGGCGAGCGGATCGTCGCGGCGATCGGCGCCGTGAACCCCGCGCAATTGGGCAGCGCGTGCGACGGGGTGACCGGAACGGTGGTCGGCCAGGGCTTTCAATTCCCCTATTGGGGACAGCAGCTGATCGGCGTGTGCCATGTGTATCGCAGTCTGTTCAGCCACCTTCGGGACGGCACCACGACCCGCAGCGCCAAAAAGGGCGAGTGCAAGCAACTAAAGCAGGTCGGCGGCAATCTGGCGAAGGCGACCGACGTCGCCGAAGAGCCGCGCGCGCTGCCCGTCGCGCAGCAGCTCGTCGTGCTGATCGACGCCATGCGCGAGGTTTATTGCACCTGATCCGCGAAGGCGGCTTTGATATGGATTCGCGCAGAAGTGAGACACTTTCTCCTCTGCGCCAATTTTATGGAATGGCGAGTTTCGACCGGAAGCGGACCTAACTTGTATCGTCATCCCGGATCAAGTCCGGGATGACGAGAGTCTGAAAGTCGCGCGCAGCATCTCTTATCTTCGTCATTCCCGCGAAAGCGGGAACCCAGAGCGTGCATCGGCTGACCCCACTCTGGGTTCCCGCTTTCGCGGGAATGACGAAAGTTGGGAAGGGGCCGCTCCCTACCCCATAGCCGCCTAAAAAAAGGGGCCGCCTTACGGCAGCCCCTTTCTTTTTCGATCGGTGAAGGCGCTTAGTCCTTCAGGAAATCGGGCACATGGCCCTGATCTTCGGGACCGTCGTTGCGCTCGCGGCGCCCTTCACCACGGGGACCGCGATCACCGCCGTCGCGGCGCGGGCCACGGTCGCGGCCGCCGCGGCCACGGTCGCCGCCGTCGCGGCGCGGGCCGCGATCACCGCGCGGTTCGCGCGGCGGGCGGGTGTCTTCGAGTTCGGCGCCGGTTTCCTGATCGACGACGCGCATCGACAGGCGAACCTTGCCGCGCGGGTCGATCTCGAGCACCTTGACCTTGACCTCCTGGCCTTCGCTCAGCACGTCGGACACTTTTTCGACGCGCTCGTTGGCGATTTCGCTGACGTGGACAAGCCCGTCCTTGCCGCCCATGAAATTCACGAACGCCCCGAAATCGACGAGATTGACGACCTTGCCGTCATAGATCTTGCCGACTTCGGCTTCCTCGACGATCCCGGCGATCCACTTACGCGCCGCCTCGATCTGGCTGAGGTCGCTCGACGAAATCTTGATCAGGCCCTCATCGTCGATGTCGACCTTGGCGCCGGTGGTCGCGACGATCTCGCGGATCACCTTGCCGCCGGTGCCGATGACGTCGCGGATCTTCGCCTTGTCGATCTGCATCGTTTCGATGCGCGGCGCATAATCCGAAAGCTCGGTGCGGGTTTCGCCGAGCGCCTTGGCCATCTCGCCGAGGATGTGCGCGCGGCCTTCCTTGGCCTGGGTCAGCGCGGCCTCGAAAATTTCCTTCGTGATGCCCGCGATCTTGATGTCCATCTGCATCGTGGTGATGCCTTCGGACGTCCCCGCGACCTTGAAGTCCATGTCGCCGAGGTGATCCTCGTCGCCGAGGATGTCGGACAGGATCGCATAATCCTTGCCTTCGAGGATCAGGCCCATCGCGATGCCCGAGACGGGGCGCTTGATCGGCACGCCCGCGTCCATCATCGACAGCGAACCGCCGCACACCGACGCCATCGACGACGAGCCGTTCGACTCGGTGATGTCGCTGGTCAGGCGGATCGTGTAGGGGAAGTCGTCCTTGGTCGGCAGCACGGGGTGCAGCGCGCGCCATGCCAGCTTGCCGTGGCCGACTTCGCGGCGGCCCGGCGCGCCGAAGCGGCCGACTTCACCGACCGAATAGGGCGGGAAGTTATAGTGGAGCATGAAATTCTGATACGACAGGCCGTTGAGTCCGTCGATCATCTGCTCGCTTTCCTTGGTGCCGAGCGTGCAGGTCGCGATCGTCTGCGTCTCGCCGCGGGTGAACAGCGCCGAGCCGTGCGCGCGCGGCAGGAAGTGCGTTTCGGCGACGATCGGACGAATCTGCGTCGTCGTGCGGCCGTCGATGCGCTTGCCGTCCTTGAGGATGGCGGTGCGGACGATTTCCGCCTCCAGCTTCTTGACCAGCTTGATACCGGCCATGACGCTCTGCGGGTCGAGACCGTCGGCGACGAACTGTTCCTTCGCCTTCGCGCGCGCTTCGTTCAAAGCGTTCGAGCGCGCCGACTTGTCGGTCAGCTTGTAGGCCGCGGCAATGTCCTTGCCGATCAGCTTCTTGAGCTTGTCCTTGATCGCGGCATTGTCGTCCGACGCAGCCATTTCCCAGGGGTCCTTGGCGGCCTGTTCGGCGAGCTTGACGATCGCCTTGACGATTTCCTTGCACGCGTCGTGCGCGAACAGAACGGCGCCGAGCATGACCTCTTCCGACAGCTCGTTCGCTTCGGATTCGACCATCATCACCGCATCGTAAGTGGCGGCGACGACGAGGTCGAGGTCGCCCTCGGCGACCTGCTCGTCGGTCGGGTTGAGGATATATTCGCCGTTGAGGTAACCGACGCGCGCGGCGCCGATCGGGCCCATAAAGGGGACGCCCGAAATGGTGAGCGCGGCCGACGCCGCGACCATCGCCAGGATGTCGGGCTCGTTGTGGCCGTCATAGCTCAGCACCTGAGCGATGGCGTTGATCTCGTTGTAGAAGCCTTCGGGGAAGAGCGGGCGGATCGGGCGGTCGATCAGGCGGGAAACCAGCGTTTCCTTTTCGGTCGCGCCGCGTTCACGCTTGAAGAAGCCGCCCGGGATGCGCCCGGCGGCCGAATATTTTTCCTGATAATGGACGGTGAGCGGGAAGAAGTCCTGCCCGTCCTTCACCGACTTGGCGGCGGTCACGGCGCACAGGACGACCGTTTCGCCCAGCGTCGCCATCACGGCGCCGTCGGCCTGGCGGGCGACCTTGCCCGTTTCGAGAGTGAGCGTTTCACCGCCCCACTCGATCGATACTTTTTTCACGTCAAACATGGATTTTCCTTCGCCCGCCGGGCCCTATGCCGGGCGGGGCCTCTGATGTCCGGGCAGTCCGGCCCGGGGCGGTGTGGGGCGTCTGTCTGCCCCGATGGCGGTCCCGCCGGATGCGGGAGCGGCCCTGGCGGTTCGCGACTTTACCGCGAACCAAAATGAAAGCGGCCCCGAACCCGGAGCCGCCCTCGCATTCTTATTTACGCAGACCCAGCTTCGCGATGAGGGCCTGATAGCGGCCCTCGTCCTTCTTGCGGAGATAGTCGAGCAGGCTGCGGCGCTTGTTGACCATCATCAGCAGCCCGCGGCGGCTGTGATTGTCCTTGTGGTGCGCCTTGAAGTGGCTCGTCAGCGTATTGATGCGGTCGGTCAGGATCGCGACCTGGACTTCCGGCGAACCGGTGTCGCCCTTGGCACGGGCATTGTCGCTGATGACTTCGGCTTTGCGCTCGGCGGTAATCGACATATTTTTCTTCCTCGAACATCGTGACTTATAGATTGAAGCCCCGCACGACTTTCAGCGTTCCCGCCAAAGCCTCGATCAGGGCAACGGGCCGATTTTCGGCATCGCGTCCCCAATAGAGCCCGTCGTGCGTGCTTACCCCGGTCCAGACGCGACCCTGACGGATCGCCCCTGCCGCTTCCGGGGAAAGGTTCAGAGCCGGGATGTCGACCAGCCCTGCCTCGAGCGGCAGAATGACATCTGATTGCGCGGCCCCTTGGCCGAAAGCGTTCAATTTGTCCAGCGAAATCGCTTGGGACAGGTCGAACGGCCCCGCTTTCGTGCGGCGGAGCATGGTGACGTGGCCGACGGTGCCGACCGCGCGGGCGATATCGCGCGCGAGGCTGCGAATATAGGTGCCCTTCGAGACGTGGGCGGTGAGAGTGAGAGATTCAAGCCGATCCCTTTCCGCCACCTCGTCACCCCCCGCGCCTTCATCGCCACATCTTCGCCCGCGCGGGCACGGTCATAGGCGCGCTGTCCATCGATCTTGATCGCCGAATAGGCGGGCGGCACCTGCTCGATCGGACCAGTAAAGCGCGGCAGCACCGCCTCCACCTCCGCCAGCGTCGGCCGCGCGTCGCTCGCGGCGACGACGTCGCCCTCGGCATCCAGCCCGGCGGTTTCCACCCCGAACGCCACGGTGAAATCATAGGTCTTGCTCGCATCGAGCATCCGGCCGCAGAGCTTGGTCGCCTCCCCCAGCGCGATCGGCAGCACCCCCGACGCGAGCGGGTCGAGCGTGCCGCCATGGCCGACCTTGACCTTGCCGAGTCCTGCCTCGCGGCAGACGCGCTTCACCGCGCCGACCGCCTGGGTCGAGCCGAGCCCCACGGGCTTGTCGAGGATGATCCAGCCGTTCATCCCGCGCCCCTGCGGACGCGCGGCGCGCTTGTCAATTCGACTTGGCGGCCTTCGCGGCTTCCCGAGCTGCCTTGCGTTCCGCCTTGGTCGGCGGCGGCGCCGAGGCCACGAAGGAGGAGAGCGCGCAGCGATCGCCGCGCACGAGGAGCGTCGCATATTTGTCCAGCCGCGACGAACCCCGCGTGTCGACGCCGATCGCGTGCGCGAAATCGATGTTGCGGCACGGGCCGAAGAATTGGGCGTAATACCAGTTGCGGCGGCTGTCCTGTATCCAGACGCCGTCTTCATCATCGGCCTGAAAGGTGCGGATCGTCGCGTCGCTCGGGAAACTGATCCCGGTTTCGACGCCGAGCGGGCGCGGCGCGGCGGCGGGCTCGTCGGCCGCCGCAGTTGCCGAAAGGGAAAGCAAGGCGGCGGCCAGGGAGAGCGCGAGTTTCTGTTTCATGTCGAGTCCTTCGGAGAAGATGTCCCCGACCTGATGCGGACGATAGCAGATCGAGTCTGAACCCGCGCTGACCCTATCCTCCCCATTCCCCGGCCAGCAGCGACCAGAGCCCGGTATCGCGCACGAAGCCCGTCCAGGTGATCCGTTCGGCGCGCAGCACGCCCTCCTTGACGCAGCCGAGCTTTGCCACCGCCGCCTGGCTGCGCTTGTTACGCTCATCGATACGGAACTCGATGCGGCGGATGCCGGCGGCGAAGGCGTGGTCGATCATCAGCCGCTTCAGGCGCCCGTTGAGCCCGGTGCCGCGCATGTCGGGATAGATATAGCTGCTGCCGATCTCGACCGTTTGCGCCGACCAGTCGGGACGGAGCCACGCGGTCATGCCGACGAGCCGGCCGCCCGCGAACACCGCATAGGGCATACGCACCGGATTGCCGAGCAGCGCGTCGAAGGCGGCGTCGAAATGCTCGGGATCGAAGCTCGACGAATAGATCGGCCAGATGTCGGCATCGGCCGCGCACGCCGCGCCCAGCGCCGCGCGATGCGCCTCGGCGAGCTTGACGAGCCGGAGGTCGCCGTCCGCAAGTTCGACATAGAGCGCGTCACGCATCGGCGCCCACCTCCCTTGGCCCCTCCGCCGCGACGCGCCGCTTTTCCATGAAATGCCGCCGGCACATCGCGACATAGCGGTCGTTGCCGCCGATCTCGGTCTGCGCGCCCTCGACCACCGCGCAGCCGCGCGCGTCGACGCGCAGGTTCATCGTCGCCTTGCGCCCGCACTCGCACACCGCCTTCAATTCGACGAGCGCGTCGGCAAGGCCGAGCAGCGCCGCCGAACCGGGAAACAGGTTCGCGGCGAAATCGGTGCGCAGGCCATAGCAGAGCACGGGAATATTCGCCTCGTCGGCGAGCCGCGCGAGCGCGAGCACCTGTTCGCGCGACAGGAATTGCGCTTCGTCGACGAGCACGCAGGCGAGCGGACGCCCGGCATTCTCGGCCCGCACCGCCGCCCACAGGTCACTGTCGGGGTCGAACTTATGCGCTTCGGCGAGCAGGCCGATGCGGCTGGTGATCTGCCCCGCGTCATAGCGGTCGTCGAGCGCCGCGGTCCACAGCATCGTCTCCATGCCGCGCTCGCGATAGTTGAAATCCGCCTGCAGCAGCGTCGTCGACTTACCAGCGTTCATGCTGGCATAATAGAAATAGAGCTTGGCCATGGCGGCAGCGATACCGCCTCGGCCGCGCCGCGCAAATCGAAAATCAGGGAACCCCGAGCAGTTCGCGAAATCGCCCCGGCTGCGGCACCAGATCGGTGAGCCGATAGCCGTCGAGATGCGCCAGAAAGGCCGCGAGCGCCCCGCCGAGCGCGCCTTGCAGGCCGCAACCGCCGCACACCGGGCAGGTCGAGGTCGCGGGGTCCATGCACTCGACCAGCCCCTCCAGATTCTCGAACTCGCGCACCACCGTGCCGACGATCACCGTATCGGCCGCGCGCGCCAGCGTCAGCCCGCCGCCGCGCCCGCGCTGCGCGCTGACATAGCCGAGCGCCTGTAACCGCTGCGCGACCTTGGCGAGGTGATTGCGCGAAATGCCATATTGGCCGGCGATCTCCTCGACCGACATCTGCCGGCCGGTCGCGGACAGCGCCATCAGGATGCGCAGGGCATAATCGCTATGGAGACTGAGCCGCATAAAAGTGGTATATTAGATATTGCTTTTTGCGGCAACCCGCTTAAAGAGGTATTTCAGATACTCAATATAGAGTCGGAACGATATGACGACGAAAACGGTCCAGGCCCATCCCCACGCCATCGCCGCCCGCGAGGAGCGGCGCGCCGAGGCCTATGCCATGGGCATCGACGAAGCCTTCATCGCCGAACTGGTCGACCGCTTCTATGCCTCGGTGCGCGAGGATGCGATGCTCGGCCCGATCTTCGACGCGCGCATCGACGACTGGCCCAAGCATCTCGGCCAGATGAACCGCTTCTGGCAGTCGATCCTGCTTAGCGCCGGCAATTTCACCGGCAATCCGATGATGAAGCATCTGGCGATCCCAACGATCGGGCAGGAGCATTTCCAGCAATGGCTGCGGCTCTTTTACCAGACGCTGCACGATATCGCCCCGACCCCCGAGGCCGTCCCGCATGTCGGCGCCAAGGCGCGGATGATCGCCGAGAGCCTGCTCACCGGCATCTGGGTTCACCGCGACCAGGGCGATCCCCTCGCGAAGAAAGTGGAGTTGCCCGATGTCTGACCTGCCTGTCTTGCCGCCGCCGCCCTATCGCTCCAACGATCCCTATGAAACGAGCGGGGTCCAGGCGGGCTTCCAGTTGCCGCGGTCGATCTGGCACGCGATGTTCGCCTGCTATGCGATCTTCTTCCTCGGCATCTTCATCGCCACCGGGCGCGATGCGGCGACGGTGATGATGCTCGTCATCTCGGGCCTTTATATGCTGATGTTCTTCGGCACGACGAAGCTGCTCAATGCGCAGAAGGGCCGCGAGCATGATTCGCCGCTCGACCGGACGGACGGCGTGCTCGACACCTGGACCGGACCGATGGACCGCCACACCGTCGCGGCGCAGATTCTCGCGGTGCCCGCGGGCTTTGCCTTCCTCGGCGTCACCTTCGTCATCGTCCGGGCGACGGCGGGTTTTTAGGGCCATGAGCCCGCCGATCGCCGAGCGCGGGCCGCCGCTTCCCTCCGGCGCCCGCGCTTACCGGCGGATCGGTCCGTTCGGCGCCGACACGATTCCCGCCGGACTGCTGCGCCGGCACGACCTCAAGGACGGCGCCTGGGGCCTGCTGTCGGTCCTCGCCGGATCGATCCACTTCCATTGGGACGATGAGGAAGGCGGCGCCCGCCTGCTGAAATCGGGCGACACGATGCTGATTCCGCCGCAAGTTCCGCATCATCTGGAACGACGGGGATCGGTGACGATCGAGATTGCCTTCTGCGCGCCCTGACCATCGCTTGACACGCTCGCCGCCGCTGTCATGCTGCGCAGCAAAGGTCGCAACATAAGTGGGGAGAGCGGCGGATGCGGCTGATGCCGGTGAGCGATGCGATGTTCCTCTGGGGCGAGAGCCGCGAGATGCCGATGCATATCGGCGGCATCAACCTCTACACGCTGCCCGACGATGTCGACGAGACCGAATGGCTGAACGAACAGCTTGCCCTGCTCCGGCAGCCGGAAGGCCTGAGGCGGCCATTCAGCGAAATATTGAAACTCACCCCGTTCGGCCAGTACGGCCCGATCCGGCTCGAGCCCGACCGCGACATCGACATGCATTACCATGTCCGCGCCGCCGCGCTGCCGAAGCCGGGGCGTTACCGCGAGATGTTCGAGCTCGCCTCACGGCTCCATTCGGGGCTGCTCGACCGCACCCGGCCCCTGTGGGAAATCACCTTGATCTCGGGCCTGCCGAACCGGCAGATCGCGACCTTCAAGAAGGTCCACCACGCGCTGATGGACGGCGCGGCGAGCATCCATTTCTACAATTCGATGCTGACCCCCGATCCCAAGGAACGGCGCGCCTACTCGCCGCTGTCGGTCGAAGCCTATGAGGCGTATAAGCGCAAGTTCCCGACCCCGAAGAAGCCGCCGCTCCCGAATCTCACCGACATCAAGGCGATCGGCGATTTCCTGAAGGAGCAATGGGGCAACAGCGTCGGGGTGACGAAGGCGCTCAACCAGTATCTCGCGGCGATGTTCGGGGTCGGCGGCGACGGGCTGGTCACCCCCTTCGCCGGGGTGCCGCGCACCAGCTTCAACCGCAACATCACCGGCGCGCGCCGCTTCGTCGCGCAAAGCTGGTCGCTCGAGCGCGTCCGCGCGCTGGGCAAGGCCTATGACGGGACGATCAACGACGCGGTGCTCGGCATGTGCGCGGGGGCGATGCGCAAATATCTGCAGTCGTTGAACGAACTGCCGGACAAGCCGCTCAAAGCCATGGCGCCGGTCTCGATCCGGCCCAAGGACGACATCGATTCGGGCAATTCGGTCGCCTCGGTCACCGCCAATCTCGCGACGCATATCGACGACCCGGCCGAACGGATGGCGGCGATCCAGGAATCGATGAACTCGGCCAAGGCGCAGCTCCGCGCGATGACCGCGTCGCAGATCCAGCTTTACACCGCGATCACCAGCTTCCCGATGATGCTGACCGCGCTCACCCGCACCGCCGACAAATTCCCCGCCTATTCGGCGACGATCTCGAACGTCCCCGGCCCGCGCGAGCAGATGTACTGGAACGGCGCGCGGCTCGACGGCATGTATCCCGCGAGCATCCCGGTCGACGGCATGGCGATGAACATCACCCAGGTGTCGAACTTCAAGAATATCGACTTCGGCATCACCGCCTGCCGCCGCAGCGTGCCCCATGCGCAGCGGATGATCGACTATCTGGAGGAAGCGCTGGTCGAACTGGAAGTGGCGGCGGGGATCAAAAAGGGGAAGTAGGAAGGCTGCGCGTCAAAAATTCGCATAGGGGCCATCAGTCGGAAAATTCCATTCTCCGTCGTCGGGCAGCAGACGAACCGACCCGTCGATAATAGCGCCACTTTCGACATCAGAGATCATCATGAACGGCTTCCACTGTTTGTCGGGTGGGATCGAGCCGGTCATATCGCCATAGAAAACGCACATGTCGGGACGCGTCGCATAGACCCAGGCAAGCTGTCGTCCATCCCGCGACCATCTGACGCCGCTGCCGGATGCTTCCATCTTGTCGATGGGAAGGCAGGGCGAAATGCGGTGCGCTTGCGCAAGCCCGGCGTCGAGATGACGCCGATGTTCTACGACTCTCGACGGCGTAACCTGAAAAACACGCGGCTGTTCCAGACCCGACCCCAGCCAATGATTGATCAGAAACCAGTCGCGGCGCGGCGACCATCGCAGAACGAACGGCATGTGGTCATTAAGGGCAGGGATCGAACCAATGAGACGCCCGCTCGCGTTTTCGATCCGAACATCGTAGATTTCTTGTTCGCCGCCCGTGGCTCGCGTCTGAATGATCTTCCAGCGTCCGTCGGGTGACGTGGCCGATCGCGGGCACATGGGCATGAATTGTATGCTGCCCTCGGGATTGGCGCCGCTATTCCCGCAATCGGCATCAAGCGCGCCGCGCACGACATGCCATTTCTGCTCGCCGCCGACAAAGGAAACGCCAAGAGCCACCGCGATCGCGATCAGCGTCGCGCTGACCACAGCGATCCAGCGGCCGGTCATTCTGTGTCTCTGTCCCCAAGATCCCGCGCCACCTTCGGATCGCGCAGCAGCGCATCGATATGACTCGCCTCGTCGAAGCTCTCGTCGGGCAGGAATTTCAGCTTCGCGGCATATTTCATGCGGATGCGGTGCGCGACCTCGCGCTGGAGGTAGGCGGTGTTGGTGCGCAGCGCCTTGATCACCGCTTCCTCGTCGCGGCCGAGCAGCGGCTTCACGAAGACGGTGGCGTGGCGGAGGTCGGGCGACATGCGGACCTCGGTCACGCTGACCGGATGGCTCGCGAGCACATCGTCGTGGACGTCGCCGCGCGCGAGGATTTCGCTCAGCACATGGCGCACCTGCTCGCCGACGCGCAGGACGCGGACCGAGGGGCCTTCGGATGGCTCCTTATGCCGCATCAAATCCTCCATGTTCCCCCGCGAAGCCTGTCCTGAGCGCCTGCAAGGCAGTCGAAGGGGCGGGGGTCCAGAGCGTCAGGGCGTCAACGTCGGATATAAATCGTGCCACAGCGGATTCATCTCTTCGATCGCGCGGAGTTTCCAGGCGCGATTCCATTTCTTCATACGCAGTTCGTAAGCGCGCGCGTCCTGAATGTCATCAAACACCACATACCAGACGAGCAGCTTGCAGCCATAATCGCGCGTGAAGCCCGGAACGACGCCCGTGCGATGTTCCCATGCACGCTTCGCGAGGTTGTTGGTCACGCCGATATAGATGGTGCCATTGCGAGCACTGGCCATGATGTAGACATAGCCCGGCCTTGACCCCATCCATAGCTCCGTGCCGCTCTGGGCCCCCGCCTTCGCGGGGGCACAAAGACATTACAGCGTGCGTTCGCGCAGTTCGACTTCGAAGACTTCGAGGTGGTCGCCCGCCTTGATGTCGTTGGTGTCCGCCAGCACGACACCGCATTCGAGGCCGGCGCGCACTTCGGCGACGTCGTCCTTGAAGCGGCGGAGCGAGGCGATCGTCGTTGCCGAGACGATGACGTCGTCGCGGGTAAGACGCGCGTGGAGCCCCTTGCGGATCGAGCCTTCGAGCACCAGCAGGCCCGCGGCCTTGTCGCGCTTGCCGGCCGGGAAGACCTCCTTGACCTCGGCGCGGCCGACGACGGTTTCGACGCGTTCCGGCCCCAGCTCACCCGCCATCTCCTTCGCGATGGCGTCAGTCAGATGATAGATGACGTCATAGTAAAGGAAGCGGACCTTCTCGCGGTTCGCGATCTCGCGCGCCTTCGCGTTCGGGCGGACGTTGAAGCCGATGATCGGCGCGCGCGAGGCGGCCGCCAGCGTCACGTCGCTTTCGGTGATCGCACCGGCGCCCGACTGGAGCACGCGGACGCGAATCTCGTCGGTCGACAGGTGGTTCAAGGCGTTGACGATCGCTTCGACCGAGCCCTGGACGTCGGCCTTGATGACCACCGGATATTCGATGACCTTGGCCTTGTCGGCGAGCGCCGAGAACATGCCCTCAAGGCTGACCGGCGCCTGCGCCGTCCGCTTCTTGAGCGCCTGTTCCTGACGATAGGCCGCGACCTCGCGGGCGCGCGCCTCATTCTCGACGACGGTCAGCGTGTCGCCCGCCATCGGCACCCCGCCGAGGCCGAGGACCTCGACCGGCATCGACGGACCAGCTTGCTTGATCTGCTTGCCCTGATCGTCGACCAGCGCGCGGACGCGGCCGCTTTCGGCGCCGCAGACGAAGATGTCGCCGACCTTGAGCGTGCCGCGGCGGACGAGGATCGTCGCCACCGGCCCGCGGCCCTTGTCGAGCTTTGCCTCGACCACCGTGCCTTCGGCGGCGCGGTCGGGGTTGGCCTTCAGCTCCATGATCTCGGCCTGCACCGCGATCGCTTCGAGCAGCTTGTCGAGGCCGGTCTTCTTCAGCGCCGACACTTCGACATTCTGGACGTCGCCGCCCATTTCCTCGACCACCAGCTCATGTTCGAGCAGGCGTTCGCGGACGCGCTGCGGATTGGCGCCTTCCTTGTCGACCTTGTTGATCGCGACGATGATCGGCACCCCGGCCGCCTTCGCGTGATTGATCGCCTCGATCGACTGCGGCTTGAGGCCGTCGTCGGCCGCCACCACCAGGATGACGATGTCGGTGACGTTCGCCCCGCGCTGACGCATCTCGGTAAAGGCCTCGTGGCCCGGCGTGTCGAGGAAGGTGACGAGCGATCCGTCGGGGGTCTTCACCTGATAGGCGCCGATATGCTGGGTGATGCCGCCGGCTTCGCCCGCCTGCACATTCGCGCCGCGCAGCGCGTCGAGCAGGCTGGTCTTGCCATGATCGACATGCCCCATGATCGTGACCACCGGCGCGCGCGGCTTCAGGTGCGCGGCGTCGTCGACATCCTCGTCGTGGCGGATGTCGATGTCGGCTTCGCTGACGCGCTTGATCTCGTGCCCGAATTCGGTGACGAGCAGCTCGGCGGTGTCCTGGTCGATCGTCTGGTTGACGGTGACGGGCATCCCCATCTTGAACAGCGCCTTCACCAGGTCGGCGCCCTTTTCGGCCATACGGTTGGCGAGTTCCTGCACCGTGATCGTGTCGGGCACGACGACTTCGCGGACCTGCTTCTCGCGCGGGCCGCTCGACACCATGTGCGAGCGCTTTTCCTTCTCGCGGGCGCGCTTCAGCGCCGCGAGGCTGCGCGCGCGCGCGCCCTCGTCGTCGTTGAGCGCGCGGGTGACGGTCAGCTTGCCCGACTGGCGGCGATTGTCGGCGCCGCGGTTGGCTTTCGGTTCGGGGCGCTTCGGTTCGGGACGCTTCGGCGCCTCGACCGGAGTGAAGCGGCGCGGTGCGGGCGCGGCGCTGGTCGTCGCGGGCCGCGGCGCGGCCTCTCCGCTCGCCTCCTTGGCCGCGGGCGCTTCGGCCGCGACAGGCGCCTCCGGCTCGACCGCAACGGGCGCAGCCGGGGCGGGCGCCGGGGTCGCTTCGGCCGCCTTCGCCTTTTCCTCGGCGCGCGCCTTTTCTTCCTCGGCGGCGCGGGCACGCGCGGCCTCTTCGCGGCGGCGATTTTCCTCGAGCGCGGCCATGCGCGCTTCCTCCGCCTCACGCAGCAGCTGCGCCTGGCGCTCCTGCCGCGACATCAGGCTGTCGACGGGCGGCTTGGGCGCAGCGGGCTTCGGGGCCGGAGCGGGCGCCGGGGCCGGAGCGGCAGGCGCGGCCGCGACTTCTTCGGGCTCGGGGGCCGGGGCGGCTTCGCCCGGACGGCCAAGGACGCGGCGACGCTTCACCTCGACCACCACCGTATTGCGGCGCCCGTGGCTGAACTGCTGCTGCACCTGCCCGGCCTCGACTGTCCGCTTCAGCCCCAGGGGCTTGCGGGTAAGGGTCGGTTTGTCCTGTTCGTCACTCATCGAAAGCCATCATTCCTTCAAAACGCGTCCGAAGCGGCGGAGCCGTCTGGCGCCGCCCCAATTTTTTCCTCGCCAGAGGCTGGCGCGGCAAGCGGGTCGGAATCGCGGTTGGCCGCGTCCCTACTCCATCCTGTGAAAAACTGCCAGCGGCTCAAATGCGCCAGCACCCGATCCGCGGCGCGGGCATCGGTCAGCGCCAGATGCACCGCATTTTCGCGGCCCAATGCCATAGATAGGGTGCCGCGGTCCACCGGCAAGACCTGCCCCTCGCGGCCCGACCCTTCGTCGTCCTCGCCGACGCGCCACGCCTGCGCGAGTTTTTTGCGCCCATCCTCGCCCGCGTCGCGCGCATGGAGAAGCAGGCGAACCTGTCCGCGCCGCGCCGCCTGCTCGATCTTGTCGCTTCCCGAAATCAGCGTCCCCGATCGCGCTTCGAGGCCGAGCCGGTCGAGCGTCGCGCGCATCAACTGCGCCTCGATCCGCTCGCCGAGATCGTCGGGAATGGCGATATGGCCTTCGTGAAGCGCGCGCGCGAGCCCGCCCTTCAACTTGCCTTTGGCGTGGGCGGCCTCAAGGTCGGCGCGATTGACGCCGATCCACGCGCCGCGCCCCGGCGCCCGGCCATGGACGTCGGGGGCAATGCTGTTGTCGGGGCCGAGCGCCAGACGCACGAGCTGCCCGGCCGGCGAAACCTCGCCGGTCACGACGCAGCGCCGCTCGGGCACATGCTGGCCGCGCCCCTTTGCGCGGTCGGTTTCGGTCAGCTGATCATTGCGCGGGGTCCGCATCGGCGGCCTCCCCGACTTCGGGCTCGTCCGCAAACCAGTGCGCGCGCGCCGCCATGATGATCTCGTTACCCTGCTCTTCGCTGAGGCCATATTCGCCCAGCACGCCGCCCTTGTCCTCGGCGCGCTCGCTGCGCTCGCGCGACGGGCCGCGGCGGTTGTCCTGGCGCTTCTTGGCGATCAGTTCGTCGGTGGCGAGGTCGGCGAGATCGTCGAGCGTCTTGATCCCCGCCTTGCCGAGCGTGACGAGCATCGCCTCGGTCAGGTGCGGCAGTTCGGCGAGATCGTCCTCGACGCCCAGGCCGCGGCGCTCCTGCCGCGCGGCTTCCTCGCGGCGGTCGAGCGCTTCGGTCGCGCGGCTCTGCAGCTCCTGCGCCAGTTCCTCGTCGAACCCCTCGATGCCCGCGAGTTCGTCGAGCGGCACATAGGCCACTTCCTCGAGCTCGCCGAAGCCCTCGGCGACCAGAAGCTGCGCGAGCGTCTCGTCGACGTCGAGTTCTTCCTGGAACATCGTCGAGCGTTCGACGAATTCGCGCTGGCGCTTCTCGCTCGCGTCGGCCTCGGTCATGATGTCGATCTGGCTGCCGGTAAGCTGGCTGGCGAGACGGACGTTCTGGCCGCGGCGGCCAATGGCGAGCGAAAGTTGGTCGTCGGGAACGACGACTTCGATGCGGCCGTCATCCTCGTCGATGACGACGCGCTGCACCGTCGCGGGCTGGAGCGCGTTGACGACGAAGGTCGCGGTGTCTTCGGACCAGGGAATGATGTCGATCTTTTCGCCCTGCATTTCCTGGACGACCGCCTGAACGCGGCTGCCCTTCATGCCGACGCAGGCGCCGACGGGGTCGATCGAGCCGTCATAGCTGATCACGCCGATCTTCGCGCGCGAACCGGGGTCGCGGGCGGCGGCCTTGATCTCGATGATCCCGTCGTAGATTTCGGGCACTTCCTGCGCGAACAGCTTCTTCATGAAATCGGGGTGCGCGCGGCTGAGGAAAATCTGCGGGCCACGGTTCTCGCGGCGCACCGACAGGATGATCGCGCGGACGCGGTCGCCGACGCGCATCAACTCGCGCGGAATCTGCTGGTCGCGGCGGATCACGCCTTCGGCGCGGCCGAGGTTGACGACGATATGGCCGAACTCGACCGATTTCACGACGCCGGTGATGATCTCGTTGCCGCGATCCTTGAATTCTTCATACTGGCGCTCGCGATCGGCTTCGCGGACCTTCTGGAAGATGACCTGCTTCGCCGACTGGGCATCGATGCGGCCGAGGTCGACCGCGGGCAGCGGGTCGACGATGAAGTCGCCGAGCTTGGCGTCCTTCTGCAGCTTCTGGCCGGCGGCGAGGTCGACCTGCTTGAAATAATCCTCGACCTGCTCGACCACCTCGACGACGCGCCACAGGCGAAGGTCGCCGGTCTGCGGATCGAGCTTGGCGCGAATGTCGTTCTCGGCGCCGTAGCGCGCGCGCGCGGCGCGCTGGATCGCTTCCTCGATCGCCTCGATGACGATGCCCTTGTCGATCATCTTCTCGCTGGCGACGCTGTTGGCGATCGCGAGCAGCTCGGCCTTGTTGGCGGAAATGGCAGTGGCCATCAGTCCTGTCCTTCTTCTTCCATGTCGTCGGCGCCCTCGGTCGAGAGCGGGACGGTTGCGGCAATCAATTTGTCGGTGAGGACCAGCTTCGCTGTGTCGATCGCGTCGAACGGCAGCTTGTGCTCCACCCCTTCCTTATCCGAAATCGTGACGACATCGCCGTCGATGCCGACCAGTTCGCCGTTGAAGCGCTGACGCCCGTCGCGCTTCTCTTTCAGCGCGATCTTCGCCTCGTGCCCCGCCCAGTCGGCGAAGTCGGCGCGGCGCGTCAGCGGCCGGTCGATGCCGGGCGACGAGACTTCGAGCCGGTAAGCGCCGTCGATCGGGTCTTTCCCCGTCTCTTCCAGCGCATCGAGCCGTTCGGAGATACGGCGCGACAGGTCGGCGCAATCGTCGATGGTGAGTTGGCGCGTATCGGGCCGCTCGGCCATCACCTGCAAGGTCGGATCGCTGTCGCCGCCGAAAAAGGCGACGCGCACGAGCGCGAGGCCCATTGCCTCGGCTTCGGGCGCGATGATCGCGTTGAGGGCGTCGAAATCGACCAAATGCGTTTCCCAAATCGGATGACCGGAAACCATGCGGGAATTGCCGCCGCGGCCCGCGGCCCCGACGTCCCAACTGGCTCACCATGTCAAGAAGTAGGGCGCATATAGGCGTGTTGCGGGGAGTCGGCAAGGGGAGAATGAGCAGGCGGATTTCGTCCGAATGCCGACCTATCCTGCGTCGGCATCCCGGACTTGATCCGGGATCCACTCGCTCAGCGCTGAATGAATGGATCCCGGATCAAGTCCGGGATGACCAGAGTTTGCAGGCGGCAGGAAAGCGACAATCTTCATCCCTTCGCTTCGTCATTCCCGCGAAAGCGGGAACCCAGTGTGGGGTCAGCCGACGCGCGCTCTGGGTTCCCGCTTTCGCGGGAATGACGAAAATGGGGAATGTTCGCTTCCCACCCCGAAGCCTCCACTCGCCAATTCCCCGCTTGCTCTCTCACGTCCTCCCATGCTCAACGCGCCGCCATGACAAACGACTCTCCCCTGCTCGCCCTGTCCAACGTCCGCGTCATGGCCGACGAGACGTGCATCCTCGACCTGCCTGCGCTGACTATTGCCGACGGCGAAAGCACCGCGATCCTCGGTGCCAACGGGTCGGGCAAGTCGACGCTGGTCAAGCTGATCACGCGCCAGCTCTATCCCGTCTGGGGCGCCGATGTCCGTATCTTCGGGCAGGACAGCTGGAACGTCTTCGAGCTTCGCAAGCTGCTCGGCATCGTCTCCTCCACCGAACAGCTCGATTTCGACGCCGAGCCGCCGCTCGAGGTGCTCGACTGCGTCGTCTCGGGCTTCTTCGCCTCGCGCGGCCTCTGGAAGCATCAGCATTATACGCAGGAGATGATCGACGTCTCGCGCGCCGCGCTCGAAGAGGTCGGCGCGAGCCGCCTGATCGGGCGCAGCATGGCGAGCCTGTCGACCGGCGAGGCGCGCCGCGTTCTGATCGCCCGCGCCCTCGCGCACCGGCCGCGCGCGCTGCTGCTCGACGAGCCCTGCGCGGGGCTCGACCCCGCGGCGCGGCACCATTTCCTCGACATGCTGCGCGGCGTCGCGCGCGGCGGCACGACGCTGATCCTCGTCACGCATCATATCGAGGAGATATTGCCCGAAATCGGCCGTATCGTGATGCTGCAGGGCGGGCGCGTGCTGCACGACGGCGTCAAGGCGGGCCTGCTCACCAGCGACGCACTGACCGGCCTCTTCGGCCTGCCGATCGCGGTCACGCCGCGCGGCGACTGGTACGACGCGGCGATCGTCCACTGATCGCTTGCCGGATTGCTGCAATATAGGATAGGGGGGTATCCTATGTCGCACACGCGCGCCAACAAGGATCAGCTCCTCGCCCGCACCCGGCGCATCGCGGGGCAGATCGCCGCGATCGAGCGCGCGATCGGCGACGAGGCGGGCTGCGCGGCCATCCTGCATCAGGTCGCGGGGGTGCGCGGCGCCGTCGCGGGACTGATGGACGAACTCGTCGCCGACCATCTGCAATCGCATGTCGCCGCGCCCGGCCTGTCGGACGCCGAGCGCGCGCAAGGCGGCGAGGACCTGCTCGCGGCGATCCGCCGCTATGCGAAATAGGGGGAGCCGCATGTCGCTGGACGACGACATCGACGCGTTGACGCACAGCCATGTCTATCTCGGCACGCGGCACGACGAAAATGCGCGCCGCACCCTCTGGGTCGTGCTGCTGACCGCGGCGATGATGGTCGGCGAGATCGCCGCGGGAATCGCCTTTAACTCGATGGCCTTGCTCGCCGACGGCTTTCACATGGCGACCCACGCCGGCGCGCTCAGCGTCGCGGCGCTCGCCTATCGCTATGCGCGGCACCACGCGACGAGCGGGCGCTACAGCTTCGGCACCGGCAAGGTCGGCGACCTCGCGGGCTTCGCCTCGGCGCTGGTGCTCGGCATCGTCGCGATCGGCATCGCGTGGGAATCGGCGATCCGCCTCGTCGACCCCAGCCCCGTCGCCTTCGGCGAAGCGGCGGTCATCGCCGTGATCGGCCTCGGCGTGAATATCGTCAGCGCGCTGCTGCTCGGCCACGGTCACGGTCATGGGCACGATCATGGGCACGACCATCATCACGACCACGCGCATGATCATCACCATGGGCATGAGACCGATAACAACATGCGCTCGGCCTATCTGCACGTCCTCGCCGACGCGCTGACCTCGGTGCTCGCGATCGCGGCGCTGCTCGGCGGGCGCTATTTCGGCTGGGTGTGGCTCGATCCCGCAATGGGCGTCGTCGGCGCGATCGTCATCGCCATCTGGTCCTGGTCGCTGATGCGCGACACCGCCGCGGTGCTGCTCGACGCGACCGACACCGAACTGGAAGCTGAAATCCGCGCGCTGGTCGAGGGACCGGGCGACGCGCGAATCCGCGACCTCCACGTCTGGCGCGTCGGCCCCGCCGCCCACGCCGCGATCGTCAGCGTCACCGGCACAACGCGCGCGGCGGTCTGCGAGCGGCTGCGCCCGGTGCACGAAATCGAGCATCTGACGGTCGAGATCGGCTGACGCATCACCTGTCCTCCTGCGGCACAGGACATCGGCGGCGAAACACTTTATTGGCGTTTCGGGGCATAAGGCAGGATGAGAGCGGCTGCGCGAATCGGCCGCGGAGATTGTAACGCGACGCATGAAGCCCGAACTCCATCTTGCCGCCCGCTCGACGTGGCGCGACCCGGCGCCGGAAAAACCGGCGGGGCCGGGGCGCGAATATTGGGGGATGCTGGCCGCGATCACGATCGTCGCCTGCCTCGCGCTCATGCTGTCGACGGGGCAATACCGGCCGCGCGGCTTCGGTCCCTATAGCGTCAGCGTGCCGCTGACCTTCAAACCTTATGATCCGGCGCGCTGGGCGGTGATGAATTCGGACAGCTATGAGGATGCGCTCAAGATCGATCCGACGCTGCCCGACCCCGCCAGCGTCGGCTACGCCGATGCGACCGCGCTGCCCCCGGCGTCACCGGCCGAACTGCAGCAGGAAGCGTTCGTCGGCCCGCCCGCCAAACCCTACGTCTTTCGCGGCCTGACCGCGCTCGACCGCGAGCGCGCGCATTATTGCCTGACCTCGGCGCTCTATTACGAGGCGGCGTCCGAAAGCGACGACGGGATGCGCGGCGTCGCGCAGGTGATCGTCAACCGCGCCCGCCACCCGAGCTTTCCCAACACCATCTGCGGCGTCGTCTTTCAGGGGTCCGAACGCGCGGGCGTGTGCCAGTTCACCTTCGCCTGCGACGGCGCGATGGCGCGCGCGCCCGAGAAGCGCAACTGGCTGCGCGCGAGCCGCATCGCCTCGGCAGCGCTGAACGGCTATGTTTTCCCGGGCGTCGGCCTCGCGACCCACTATCACACCACCGCGATCTGGCCGCGCTGGGGCAAGAGTCTGGTGATGACCAACATCGTCGGCGCGCATATCTTTCACCGCTGGCGCGGGCGCTGGGGGATGCCCGACGCGTTTCGCGCGCCCTATATGGGGCGCGAGCCGGTCCCCGGCCCCTATCTGCCGCTCGCACAGCAACTCGCGATCCTGAAAGGCAAGGGTCTGCCGCCGGGCGCCGGGCCGGTGCCGGGACTGACCGGCGCGGCAGCGCCGCTGCCCGATGCCGCACCCGCGCCTTTGCCCGGCACGATGGGGGCAGCACCGTCCGCCGCGGCCGCTCCCGCCCCCACCGCGGCGCCCGCGCCGACCTACACCGATCCGCGGCTCAATCAGTCGGGGCAGATCAAGGAAGAGTTCAGCAAGAGCGGGGAGTGGATTCGCTGACGTTGCGGGCTTAAACGTCTCGCTCCATATCGTCATCCCGGCGAAGGCCGGGATCTCGACGGTGAGATCCCGGCCTTCGCCGGGATGACGGAGTTGGGGGAGTGATATGGGACATGTCAAAGGCATCGGCGGCCTCTTCTTTCGCGCCCGCGATCCCGAGGCGCTGTCGGCCTGGTATCGCGACCGGCTCGGCGTCGGCGGCGGGATCAGCGCCGACGGCAGCGCGCCGGTCAATCAATGGGTGTGGACGGTCACCGGCGGGCCGCTGGTCTTTTCGCCCTTCAAGGCCGACACCGACTATTTCCCCGCCGACCGGCAGTTCATGATCAATTTGCGCGTCGACGACCTCGACGCTGTCCTCGCGCCGTTCCGCGCAGCGGGCGACGCGGTGATCACCAAGACGGAGTGGGACGACCCGAGCGTCGGCCGCTTCGCGCGGGTCCACGACCCCGAGGGCAACCCGATCGAGCTTTGGGAGCCGCCGGCGAAATAAAGCCGTCGTCATTGCGAGCGCAGCGAAGCAATCCAGAGCGGTTTACGCACACTCTGGATTGCTTCGCTACGCTCGCAATGACGAGGCTTGTTACCTACCCTGGCTGCGCCAGCGCTTGACGACGCGCTCCAATATTTCCGCCTCGCCGCCGGTCTCGCGCCACAGTTTCGAGAACATCGGATCGCTCGACGCGGGCCTCTTGTCCTCGTCGAGCGTGTCGAGATAGACGCGGATCGGGATCGACACGCCCTCGCCGCAGACGATGCATTCGCGGTTGCGAAGCGCCGGGATCGAATCGATGAAGCCGCGCGCGCCTTCGGGCATCGCGGCCTTGACGAAATGCTGGTCGCGCTCGTTGTTGAGGCGCATCGAGATGATCGTGCCGCACTGGGACAGCACGCCCTCGGCCAGATCCGACGGGCGCTGGGTGATCAGGCCCAGCGACACGCCATATTTGCGGCCTTCCTTGGCGATCCGTTCGAGAATCTTGCGCACCGCCTGGCCCTGGCCGATGTCCTTCGACGGGATATAGCGGTGCGCTTCCTCGCAGACGAGCAGGATCGGACGCTGCGGCTCGCCGCGCGACCAGATCGCATAGTCGAAGGTCAGGCGCGACAGCACCGCGACGACGACGCTGGTGATATCGCTGGGAACCCCCGACACGTCGATGATCGAGATCGGGCGGCCGTCCGACGGCAGGCGAAAGATCTTGCCGATGAAATTCGCCATCGTGTCGGCGACGAGCATCCCTGAGAACATGAAATTATAGCGCGGGTCGGCGCGCATTTCCTCGATCTTGCCCTTGATCCGCATGAAGGGCGCCGACGAGGTCGCCTTGTCGAGCTTGCCCATCTCGTTCGTGAGGATGTTGAGCAGGTCGGAGAGCAGATAGGGGATCGGCGAATCGACCGTGAGCTTGGTCATCCCTTCAGCCATGCGGTTCTTCTGCCGCGCCTGAAGCAGGCATTTGGCAAGCACGTCGCAATCGCTCTGGCGGTCGCGGCCCTCGCTGGTGACGAAGACCTCGCAATGTTCCTCGAAGTTCATCAGCCAATAGGGCATCGCAAGATTGTCGACATCGAACAGCGCGCCGGTGCCCTTGAAGGCGGCCGAATATTCGCCGTGCGGGTCGATCATCACGATATGGCCCTGCGGCGAAAGCTCGCAGATCTTGTGAAGGATCAGCGCGGCGCTGGTCGACTTGCCGGTGCCGGTCGATCCGAGCAGCGCGAAATGCTTGCCGAGCATCGCATCGACATAAAGCGAGCCGCGAATATCGCGCGTCGGATAGATGGTCCCGATCTCGACATGGGCACGGTCGTCGGCGGCGTAGATCTGCTTGAGGTCGTGGCTGGTCGCCGCATAGACCTGCCCGCCCGGAATCGGATAGCGCGTCACGCCGCGGCGGAAATTATGAATGCGGCCGGTGATCTTTTCCTCTTCGCCTTCGCCGAGGAAATCGATCGTCGCGACGATCAGCCCCTCGCCGCGCTCGTGCATCTGCTGGTCGCGGATGCTGGCGACGAGCCAGACATTGCCGACGCGAATCTTGACCTGCGCGCCGACCTGCCCCGCCATCGCGACCGCCGCGTCGCTCGACGCCGTCAATTGGCCGATCGTCGCGGCATCGAGCAGAATCCGCGAATCCGACCCCGAGATATCGATCACTTCGCCGATCAGCAGGTCGTCGCGATGATGGGGGGTGACCGGCGCCACGGCCGCGGCGGTCCCGCCGCCCGCGAGCCGGACATGCTGCGCCGCCGTCACATCCCCGGCGCCGAACCCGCCACCCTGCATATCCATATCAAGCCCCCGCCTTATATCGTTCCGCCGCTGCTTATCGCAGGTGAGGGTAAATAAAGCGCTTATGCTGAATCGGCGGAAAAGCGCTCAGCGGCGGCGGAAAAGCGCCGACGCGCCATAGCCGAGGACCAGCGAGAGCATGACCGCGGTCAGTCCGTAGAGAAAGCCGTGCCGCTCGGCGGCGAGCGCGACGAACCGCTCGAACCCCGCCTTGCGGATCTGGACATCGCGCGAGGCGACCGCGATCACGCGGCCGCGGCTGATCAGATAGGTTTCGGCGCGATAGGTGCCGACGGGAACGCGCGCCGGGACCGGGATGCGCGCGCGATAGAGCACGCCCTCGCTGATCTCGACCGCCCGCGGATTCTCGTAGAACAGGCCGATACGGCGATACAGATCGATCAATCCCGCCTCGAAGCGCGCGAGCTTCTTCGCTTCGGAAAAGCCCGCAGGCGACATCGACAGATTGTCGAGGCCAAGCTCGAAGATCGCCGCGGTGCGTTCGTCGACCAGCTTGTCGATCGGCCGCGACGATCCGATCGCGTAAAATCCGGGCGAGGTGCGCAGCCGGATGCTGCTCGCATTGACCCAGATTCCCGCGACACGCTGCTTCTCGCGCAGGATGATCGGCCGCACCGGCCCCTTCAGCACGACGACGATATCGGTGCGGTCGTCGGGGAGCCGCTGGCCCGGATAGAGGATCGCGCCGAACAGCAGCAATTCCTCGCCGGTGAAGCTATACTGAATCTCGATCGCGCGGCTCGACACGTCGGGCACGAGGCGCGGATCATCGGCGCGCGCCGCACCCGCGGTCAGCAGCAGCGCCGATGCGCAGGCGAGAGCGCCGAGCCGCCTCATTGCACGGTGTAAATCTCTTCGGGGCGGATGAAGAGGTCGACCGCCATGCGCAGCGCGACGATCAGCACGATCACCGCCAGCGCCATCCGCAGATATTCGGGCTTCACGCTCTGCGCGAAGCGCGCGCCGATCTGCGCGCCGGTAACGCTGCCGACCAGCAGCAAGGCCGCGAGCACCAGATCGACCGCGCCGGTCGTCATCGCGTGGACCATCGTCGTCGCGATCGTCACGAACAGGATCTGGAACAGCGAGGTGCCGACCACCACCTGCGTCCCCATGCCAAGCAGATAGATCATCGCGGGCACCATGATGAAGCCGCCGCCGACGCCGAGCAGCATCGTCAGCACGCCGACCATCATGCCGAGCAGCAGCGGCGCGAGCGGCGAGATATACAGGCCCGAGCGATAGAAGCGCCAGCGCAGCGGCAGGTTGGCGACCATCGGATGGTGCCGCCGCTTGCGCGCCGCCGCGGGAAGCCCCGCGCGCATCCGCCTGAGCGCGCCCCACGCCTCGCGCGCCATGATCCCGCCGACCGAGCCGAGCAGCACGACATAGAGGATGTTGATCGTCGTATCGATCTGGCCCCACGCGGTCAGCAATTCGAACAATCCCGCACCGATCAGCGAGCCGAACAGGCCGCCCACGATCAGCACCCCGCCCATGCGCACGTCGACGCCGTCGCGCTCGAAATGCGCGAGCGCGCCCGAAACGCTGGCCCCCGTCACCTGCGTGGCCGCCGAAGCCGCGGCGACCGTCGGCGGAATCCCGTAGAAGATGAGGAGCGGCGTCGTCAGAAAGCCGCCGCCGACCCCGAACATACCCGACAGGAAGCCGACGCCGCCGCCGAGCAGGATGATGACCAGCGCGTTGACCGACAGATTGGCGACGGGAAGGTAAAGATCCATGGGCCCCGAATAACGTTCACGGCACGGGAAATGCGCCGAGTCCGGCGACCCTAGAGCATTTTTCGGAGCCGGGGAATCGGCTGCGGCACCTAAATTTCGCCGCCGCTTAGAAGTCGCTGGCAAGGGTCAGCGCGAGACCGCTTTCGGGACGCGCATTGCCCACCACCCGCTGTCGCCAGTCGAGCGCGATACGGCTTCCCCGGCCGACATCGGGAAGCCGCAGGGTGAGCCGGGGACCGACGTCGATCCGCGACACGCCCGGCTGAACCGCGCCGGCGGCAAGCGCGCCGAGCCGCAGCGGCGAGCGCTCATCGTCGCCGAGCCGCCGGTCGACGACCAGCGCACCGTCAGCGAAACCGTCGCGCCGCCGCGCACCGACGATTCCCGCCTGCACATAGGCATCGAGCCGGAACCCGGCGGGAAGCGGGACGCCGCTGACGCCGCCGGTCGCCATCATCGCAAGCGCGGTGCGCCCCTCGCGGCCGATCGCGACGCGCTGCTCGACGGCGACATCGATCGGAAGGCGCGGCACGGGCGCGAACGCCGCGCCAAAGGCCAGCTCGCGTTGCGCGGATCGGCGCACCGCCATCGTCGCGCGACCATAGGCGCGCAGCCGCCCGTCGTCGCCGAAGCCGTAGGCGAGGCGAAGGCCCGCCTGCGAACCCCCGAGCTGGCCGCCGGCGGCGATCGCATCCGACGCGCCGGCCGATCCCTCGCGCAGATAGAGCCAACCGCCGAGCGACCAGCGGGCCAGCGGACGCTGCATCCAGAAGGGCTCGCCTCGGCCCGGATTGGCAGCGGGGCGGGGCAGCGCAGCGCGCCACGGCAGCGATTCGCCTCGCAGCGCGCCGCCCGCCGGAACGTCGGGCAGGAACCGTGCGATCAGTGCGAACCGCAAGGCATGGCGATCGTTACCGCCGCCGCCCCCCTCGTCCCCGGCTGTGCCCCGGATCGAAGGAGCGGTCGCGGGCGGATAGCGAGCGGCAAAGATCGCAGCAACGCGTTCGGCACGAAGCGGCGCCATCGCCGGGAGGGCCACATCCGCCCGGTCGCGGGGAGCCGGCAGGATGAACGGAGAAGGAATATTCCACAAGGGCCGCACGTCGGCGGGCGGCGCCGGCATCGCCGGGTTCCACAGCATCGCCGCGCGGAGCAGCACCCAGCCGCCGAGGCAGAGCGCCAGAAAGCGCAGCGACGCGGCATCGTGCCCCGGCCGGGGGCCGGTCGCGGAGATCATCATGACCGGATCTCCCGGCGCCGGGGCACCGCCTCCCCGTCCTGATGCTCGGTCTTTTCCCAAAGCACCTGCCCCGACCGCAGCATCCGCCAGTAAAGAATAACCGCCCGGCGTGCCGCCAGTATCGCGATGACATTGGCGACGAAGGCGCGCGGCATCGCCAGCAGCGCCTGGCCCGTGCCATACCAGCGCGCGGTGAAATGAACCCGCATCGCGAGACGCCAAAGGACCAGCGCCGCGTTCAGCGCAAAGAGCAATCGCATTTCCGGCCCGAGCGGCCTGCTTTCCCAACCCAGCAACGCGTCCCCCGCGAGCGCCAGGCCGGTGACGATCAGGCCCAGATAGGCGGCGAGCAGGATCAGCGCGGCAAGCGGCGACCGTCGGTCGCGCCACAGCATCCAGCGCGCCAGCCAGACCTGGCCGGACGAAGCGCCGCCGCCCGCGAAACGCGCGCCGAGCCAGCCGAGATGATCCCAGCCCGCCAGCGCGATGCCCGCGATCCAGCGCGATTTCTGCCGCACCGCGCGCTCGAGCGATCCCGGAAAGCCGCCGCGCGAGACGATGCGATCGCCCGCCGCGCTCAGGCTGTCGACGAAACAGGCGCGCAGGCCATAAGCGCCGATCAGCATTCCGACCTCATAATCCTCGGTCAGGCTGTCGGCACGAAAGGGCTGTCCGCCGCGCTCGATCGCGAGCAGGGCCAGAGCGCCCCGCGTCAGGGCGCAGCCGACCCCCGCCGACGGGATCGGAACCCCGAGGCGCGAGCGCAGCGCCAGTTCCTTGCCGTGCGCTTCCGCAAACTCGTCGCCATAATGGCCGCCGATCCACCGCGACCCGCTGGTCACCATCGGCACGACGGGTATCTGGACCATCGCATGATCGCCCAGATGGCGGCGATACAGCGCGAGTTCGTCGGCGTGGACATGATCTTCCGCATCGTGAAGCACCACCGCCGCGAAGCGCCGCCCCTCCATCCGTTCATCCTCGCCGAGCGCGGCCCATAGGCGATTGAGATTGTCGCCCTTGGTCGTCGGTCCGTCGGCCTCCCCGACGACGAGACGCAGCCGCGGATGGCGCGCGACGAGCGTCGAGACCGAAAAGAGCGTCGCGACGTCGTTGGGATAGCAGCCGACATAAAGGCGGACATCTTCGCCCGCCCAGGCCGCGAGCATCCGGCCGAGCGTCGCCGGCAGCACCTCTGCCTCGTCCCATGCCGGAATGAAGACGGCGATCCGCCCGTCGAGCGGCCTGCTTTCCGCACCCGGCGGCAGCGCCGCCTTGCGCGGCATCGCGAGCCACAGCAGGTCGAACAGCAGATCGTCGATTCCGATCAGCAGAATCCCGACCGATGCGAACAGCATCAGTTCGTGGCCCGCCCCCGCGACCAGCCATTGCAACCATGCGGACGACAGCTCCACCCGCTTGCCCCGCTCCCCCGCGCGGCGCTTGCCGCGATCCCGCATGGGGTAACCGGCTGTTAATTTTTGTAAAGGGTGACGCCCGGCCACCCCGGCGCTAGTAAAGCGGCTCTCTTCCGGGTCGAGCAGGGTCGCAGCATCGCAAATGTCCAGCAATTCAGCCTCTCGCTCCGTCCTGCGCGCCTTTCTCGCGAGCGAAAGCGCGGGCGGGATGCTGCTGATTTTCGCAGCCATATTGGCGATGATCGTCGCAAACTCGGCGCTGGGCGAAGCCTATCACCATCTCGTCCACACAGAGACCGGCCCGGTGCTCAGCGACAAGCTGGGGCCGATGACGGTCCATCTGTGGATCAACGACGGGCTGATGGCGATCTTCTTCCTCCTCGTCGGGCTGGAGATCAAGCGCGAGTTCGTCGACGGCCGCCTCGCGAGCTGGGACCGGCGGCGACTTCCCTTCATCGCCGCCGCCGCGGGGATGGCGGTGCCCGCGCTGCTCTATATGATCTTCGCGGGGAACACGCCCGGCCTCGCGCAGGGCTGGGCGATCCCCGCCGCGACCGACATCGCCTTTGCCATGGGGGTGCTCGCGCTGCTCGGCCGGCGCGCGCCGACCTCGCTCAAGCTGTTCCTCGTCACCGTCGCGATCGTCGACGACATGGGCGCGGTGGCGATCATCGCGCTTTTCTATACCGCGACGATCGACCTCGCCGCGCTCGGCGCCGCGGCGGCGCTGCTCGGGGTGATGGCGGCCTGCAATCGCGGCGGGGTCCGGCATCTGTCCGTCTATCTGCTGCTCTTCGCCTGCCTCTGGTATGCGATGCTGCTGTCGGGGGTTCATGCGACGATCGCGGGCGTGCTCGCGGCGATGACGATCCCGCTCGACCGCACGCCCGGCGCGCCCGACAGCGCCGCCTCGCCGCTCCACCGGCTTGAGCATGGACTCCATCCGTGGGTCGCCTTCGCGATCGTGCCCGTCTTCGGCTTCGTCAACGCCGGGGTCGACATCCGCGGCCTCGGCAGCGAGCAATTGCTGTCACCGCTGCCGCTCGGCATCGCCGCCGGGCTGTTCCTCGGCAAGCAGATCGGTATTTTCGGCAGCGTCTGGCTGTCGGTGAAGCTGGGCATCGCGGGCCGGCTGCGCGGCGCAACGTGGCGGCAGGTCCATGCGGTCGCGGTGCTGTGCGGGATCGGCTTCACGATGAGCCTGTTCATCGGCGGTCTCGCCTTTCCGGGTGCGCCCGAATTGGTCGACGAGGCCAAGATCGGCGTGCTGGCGGGATCGCTCGCCGCCGCGCTCGTCGGCTATGCGCTGCTTCGCCTCGCGCCGCTGCACCCCGATCACGGCGTGATCGAAGCCGCGAGCGAGGGCGAGATCGCCGCCGACGGCGACGTCCGCGACACGTCGGAGGCGGCCGGATGAAGCGCGCTTCAGCCCTATTTCTCGCGCTGATGCTCGCCGGCTGCGCGGCCGCGGACAGCAAACCCGCCGCCGGCGTCGCGTCGATCGACGTCCGCCGCGCGCCGGTGCCGTCGCAGGCGATGAACGCCATCGCCGCCGCCTATGTGAGGCTCAGTCTGGAAATCGGCACGCACGAGGACGGCTATATCGACGCCTATTACGGCCCGGCGGACGTCAAGGCCGCCGCCGAAGCCGCGCCGCGCGACAAGGCTGCCTTGCTCGCCGCGACGCGCGCGCTGGCGGCGCGGCTCGATCTCGCCGCGCGCCGCCTGTCCGATCCGATGGAGCGGCGCCGCGCTGCTTTTCTGCGCGCGCAGCTTCGCGCCGCCGAAACGCGCCTGCTGATGATGCAGGGAACGCGCTTCGCCTTCGCCGACGAGGCCGAGCGGCTGTTCGGCGTGCGGCCGCGCCTGCTGCCGCTCGCGAGTTACGACGCCGCGCTGGCGAAGGTCGCGGCGCTCGTTCCCGGCGACGGCGACCTCGCGACGCGCGTCGAGACCTATCTCGACCACTTCACCATCCCGAAGCCGCGGCTGCAAAAAACCCTCGACGCCGCGATCGCGCGCTGCCGCGGACGCAGCGCCGCGCATATCGCGATGCCCGAGGGCGAGAGCTTTCGCCTGGAGTTCGTCACCGGCAAGAGCTGGAGCGGCTATAATTATTATCAGGGCGGCTATCACAGCCTGATCCAGGCGAACACCGACCTGCCGATCCCCCTGTCGCACGCGCTGATTCTCGGCTGTCACGAAGGGTATCCCGGCCACCACCTCCTCAACATGAAGCTGGAGGAGCAGCTGGTGAAAGGGCGCGGCTGGGCGGAATATAGCCTTTATCCGCTGTTCAGTCCGCAAAGCCTGATCGCCGAGGGCAGCGCCAGCTACGGCGTCGATCTGGCCTTTCCCGGCGACAGCAAAGCCGGGACCGAGCGCGACATATTGATGCCGATCGCCGAAATCGCGGTGCCGGCCGACGACCGCTATTGGCAGCTCCTCAAGGCGATCGACGCGCTGTCCGGGGCGCGGCTGACGATCGCACAGCAATATCTCGACGGCGCGATCGACCGCGCCACGGCGGTCGCGCTGACGCGCAAATATCTGCTGATGTCCCCCGAACGCGCCGACCAGTCGGTGCGCTTCACCGAACAATATCGCAGCTATGTGATCAATTACGGACTCGGCGAAGCGATGGTTCGCGGCTATGTCGAACGCGGCAATCCGGACCGGGACGAAATGTGGCGGCGCATGGCGAAGATCATCGGTGAACCCACGCTGCCGGCGGACCTGCTCCGCCGATGAAGGCGGTGGCGCGCCTCTTGTGGCTCGGCCAGGCGGGATCGCCCCGCCGTCCCCCGGCGGGCGTCGCGCCGCGCGGCTGACCGATCCGGCGCGCACCCTTGCGCGCCGTCCGTCATTCCCGTGCCAAAGGCCAAGCCCAAAAGGAGCAGATCATGCTCGACAAAGAAGATATTCATCGCCGTATCGAGACGCCCGATATGAAGGATTATGGCGTCTACCTCGCGGTGGACCGCCTGCTCGAGTGCCAGAAACCGCTCGCCGACCTCTGCACCCCGGACGAATTGCAGTTCCAGATCGTCCATCAGGTCGAGGAATTGTGGATGAAGCTGATGGCCTTCACCCTCGCCGAGATCGATGGTCATATGGCGGCGGGCGAGACGATGCGCGTCCTCTCGCTCTTCGACCGCGTCAACCGCATCATGCGGCTGATGACCGATCAGCTTTCGCTGCTCGAGACGATGAGCCCGTTCGACTATCAGGCGATCCGCCTGTTGCTCGGCAACGGGTCGGGGCAGGAAAGCCCGGGTTTTCAGCTTCTTCTCACCCTGCCCCAGCCGCTCTGGGCGCGCTACAAGGCCGTCTATCTCGACGCCGCGGGGCGGACGGTGGCCGACGTCTACGACACCGGCTATAAACACGACGACGCCTATATGGTCGCCGAGGCGATGGTCGAATATGACGAGCTGTTCCAGCTTTTCCGCGCCCATCATATTCAGCTTATCTACCGCTCGATCGGCATGGGGTCGAAGTCGCTCAAAGGGCGGCCGGTCGAATTGCTCAATGCCGGGATGCGCCACCGCTTCTTCCCCGAACTGTGGGACGTCCGCTGCGACATGACCGACCGCTGGGGCGCCGAATATGGCGTCAAGCGCGACAGCATCAGCGGCGCGTCGGCGGCCGGGCACGGCAGCGGGCTGTGAGCGGCGCGCTGCTGCCGGAAGCGGTCGCGGGCCGCTTCCACCTGCCCCCAGGCGCCACCTATCTCAAGAGCCACAGCGTCGGTTGCCAGCCGCGCACAGCCGAAGCGGCGCTCCGCGAAAGGCTGCTGGCGCCGTGGCGCGAGACGGGCGAGGCGTGGCCCGACTGGCTCGGCGCGATCGACGCATGGCGCGCGGCGCTGGCCGCATTGATCGGGGTCGAGGCGCGCGACCTCTGCCCGGCGACCAACATCAGCGCGGGCCTGTCGCGCTATCTCTCGGCGCTGGGGTCGGCGACCGGGCGGCGCACGATCCTGCTCGCACCGAGCGCCTTTCCGACGATCGGCTATGTCGCAAGCGGGCTCGAAGCGGCGGGGTGGGGGGTGCGCTACCTGCCCGGCGACGCCGACGTTCGCGACCCTGCGAACTGGGTCGCGGCGCTCGATGACGATGTCGCGCTCGTCGTTGCGATGCACGTCAGCTCGAACAGCGGCGCGCTCACCGACATCGCGGCGGTCGCAGCGGCGGCAAAGGCCGCGGGCGCGCGCTGCATCGCCGACTGCGCGCAGTCGGTCGGGGTGGTGCCGGTGACGCCCGCCGCGTGGGGCATCGACGCGGTGCTCGGCACCAGCGTCAAATGGCTGTGCGGCGGCCCCGGCGCGGCGTGGCTGTGGGTCGCCCCGCACGACCGCACCGCGCTTTCGCCCATGGAGCGCGGCTGGTGGAGCCACGAAAATCCGTTCGAGATGGACATAAGCGCCTTCCGCTACGCCCCCGACGCGCGGCGCTGGTGGGGCGGCACCCCCAACGTCGCGCCATTCATCCTGTCGGCCGCGGGCATTGCCGAGATCGCGGCGATCGGGGTGGAGCGCATCCGTGCGCATAACCAGGCGTTGCAGGCAATGCTGCGCGACGCACTCGAACGCCGGACGCCGCTGTGGCGCTGGCCGGCAGGCGACATCGGCGGGACGCTGTGCATCGACACCGGCGCCGACCAGCCGCGCGTCGCCGCGGCGCTGGAAGCCGATGCCATCCGGGCCGATTTTCGCGGCACAGTGCTGCGATTGTCTTTCCACGCTTACAGCGGTGTGGACGATGCCGAGAAAACGGTGGCGGCCCTTATCAAATAATCCGTTCGCATCGAGCGAAGTCGAGATGCCCTTCGGCTGGGCGCGCCTTCACGGTGTCTCGGCTTCGCTCGACACGAACGGGGAATAGAGGCCGTCCTATTCCGCCGCGATCGCCAGTTCGACGCGCTGCGGGCCGCGGATCACGCCGCCGGGGGTCGGACCCTGCATCGCGCCGTCCCTGAAGGTGACGACGCCCGACTTGATCGTCGCGACATAGCCTTCCGCCTTTTGCAGCAGCCGCTTGCCACCCGCGGGCAGGTCGAAGGCGAGCCACGGCTTGCCGAGCTTCAGCGCCTCCATGTCGATGATGTTGAGGTCGGCGAGATAGCCCGGCGCGAGGACGCCGCGATCTTCCAGCCCATAGAGGATCGCGGTGTCGCGGCACTGACGCTTGATCGCCGCTTCGAGCGCGATGCGGTTCCCTTTGCGATCACGCACCCAATGCTGGAGCATGAAGGTCGGCGAAGCGGCGTCGCAGATCGTCCCGCAATGCGCGCCGCCGTCGGACAGGCTGTTCACCGTGTCGTCCGACGCCTGCAGATCCTCAAGGAAATTGAGGTTGCCGTCGCGGTAGTTCAAAATCGGGAAATAGATGAAGCCCTTGCCGTCATCCTTCATCAGCAGGTCATAGGCATATTCGGAGGGCGAGACGCCCGCCGCCGCGGCGCGATGCGCGACGCTTTCGTCCATGCGCGGTTCGTAGTTGAAGTCGGGGTCCATCTCGAAATGCACCGGCCAGCCCTCTGCAACGACCATCAGGAAGTCGAGAATATCGCTTTCGGGATAGACGTTCGCTTCCTCCACCATGCGCGTCCTGAACGCCGGGTCTTTCAGCTTCGCGAGCTGCTGCTCCCACGGCAGCCCTTCGATCTCGGCCCACGCCGGCTTGAAGCGGAAGGGGTGGACGGTGCCCTGCCACGCCATGATCACGCCGTTGCCGCGCAGCGCGATCTGCGCGACGATGTTGGCGCCGGCCCTGTTCTGCTTGCGCATCTCCGAAATCTGTTCCTCGAGCGGCAGTTCCTTGGCGATCGACTGGAGCGCGGCAAAGGTCACCGGCAGGCCGGTTTCGCGGCTCAAATCGCCCATCCACTGAAACTCGTTCCACTCGCGCTTCATATCGCTCGCCATTTCGAAGACGCCATAGCCGACGCGGCCCATCGCGCGGCCGATCGCCACCAGCTCCTCGGCGGTCGCGGTGGTGCCGGGGACAAGTTCGCCGTCGACCGATTTGTGGAGCACGGTGCGGCTGGTCGAGAAGCCGAGCGCCCCCGCGCGCACGCCTTCCTCGACGATCCGCGACATTTCGGCGATGTCGTCGTCGGTCGGAACCGCGCCGGGCTTTTCGCGGTCGCCGAGCACATAGGCGCGCACCGCGCCGTGCGGGACGTGGCACGCGACGTCGACGGTGCGCGGCAGCTTTTCGAGCGCGTCCATATATTCGGGGAAGGTTTCCCATTCCCACGACATACCCTCGGCGAGCGCGGTGCCGGGAATATCCTCGACGCCTTCCATCAGCGAAATCAGCCAGTCGTGGCGATCGGGCTTGGCGGGGGCGAAGCCGACGCCGCAATTGCCCATGACGACGGTGGTGACGCCGTGCCAGCTCGACGGCGCCATTTCGGCGTCCCACGTCGCCTGCCCGTCATAATGGGTGTGGACATCGACGAAGCCAGGGGTGACGATCCGGCCGCCGGCATCGATCTCCTCGCGGCCCGCACCGAGGTTTTGACCGACCGCGACGATGCGGTCGCCCTCGATCGCGACATCCGCGACGAAGGGCTTGCCGCCCGACCCATCGACGACCGTGCCGCCGCGAATCACCAGATCATGCATGTCCGCTCTCCCGATTTTCGTTTCAGGACGAAACCTATCATGGATTGCCGATATGCCAAGAGCTTTGGCCAAGGATCTTAAGGCGACAAAAGATACGGACGGACGCATCCTTTTTGTCTCCTTTGTCGCTTTAGGCCTCCGTATCGTCATTGCGAGCGAAGCGAAGCAATCCAGGGCAGTCTCGCGCAACTCTGGATTGCTTCGCTTCGCTCGCAATGACGAATGGGTGATAGATGCTGGCACGGCGGGATAATGTAGGAAAGCACAAAACGAATATGCGCGCGAACGGCATCGCAAGACGCTAAGGTGGCGCGTCAAACAATTGGGAGTCGATGCCATGATCCGCCCGCTGACCCTTGCCCTGCTCCTCGCCGTCGCCGCGCCGTCGGCCATCGCACAGCCTTCGCCCGCTCCCGATTACAGCGCCGCGCTCGCCGATCCGGCGCGCCCCGCCGCCGACCGCGCGCGCGACGCCGCGCGCAAGCCCGCCGAACTGCTCGCCTTCGCGGGCGTGCAGCCGGGGCAGGCCGTCGGCGACTTTGTGATGGGCGGCGGCTATCTGACCCGCATTCTCGCCGGCGCGGTCGGGCCGGAGGGCAAGGTTTACGCCTTCCAACCCGCCGAGTTCATTGCCTTCAAGAAGCAATATGGCGACGATCAGGCCGCGATCGACGCCGCCTATGTCAATGTCGATGCGGTCGCGGGGCCGTTCGCGGCGCCTGCTTTCCCGGTGCCGCTCGACACGATCATCACCGTGCAGAATTTCCACGACCTCTATCTGAAGCCTTTCCCCGAAGGCACCGGCGACAAGGCGAGCGCGGCGCTGTTCGCGGCGCTGAAGCCCGGCGGAACGCTCGTCGTCGTCGATCACAGCGCGGCGGACGGCAGCGGCACGACGCTGTCCGACAGCCTGCACCGCATCGACAAGGCGGCGGTCGTCGCCGCACTCACCAAGGCGGGGTTCCGGCTTGAGGCGGAGAGCGACCTCTACAAGCGTCCCGACGACCCGCGCACCGCCAACGTCTTCGATCCTTCCATTCGCGGCAAGACCGACCAGTTCACGCTGCGCTTCCGCAAGCCCGCATGAGGCGCTAGGGCGGCGCGATGAGCAACGACGACGAAGACTATGTCTATGACGAGGCGAGCGGCGAATGGCTGCCCGCAAGCGAAGCGCGCGAACGGGCGGCCGCCGCCAATGCGCTGCCGCAAGCGAAGGATGCGGTCGGCAATGTGCTGAGCGACGGCGACTCGGTCGTCCTGATCAAGGATCTGCCGGTGAAGGGCGCGGGGCAGACGCTGAAGGTCGGCACCGTGATCAAGTCGATCCGGCTGACCGCCGATCCCGAAGAGATCGATTGCCGCTACGAGGGGATCAAGGGGCTGGTGCTGCGAACCGAGTTCGTGCGCAAGCGTTAGGCGATCACGCATTTGATCAGGATCGCCCCCAGCCGTTCGTGTGGAGCAGGACTATAGTCCGGGCCTGACGCGCATCGGTTTGGAACGTGATCATAATTGATGGAATCGTCATCCCGGCGAAGGCCGGGATCTCATCGTATCGGCCATCCGCACCGGCGAGATCCCGGCCTTCGCCGGGATGACGAGATGGAAACCGCGTTTCAGTCCGCCCCAATCAAGCCCTAAGCCCGCGCCGAAGGCGGCCGTTCCGTGTCCCAGCGGGGCCGCGCGGCGTCCATTCCCGCGACGACCTTGTCCCAATAGGCCTCGGTCCGCCCCTGAAACTTCATGTCGAAGCGTTCGACCGTGCGGAATTCCAGCACTTCGACGCCTTCGGGGCCCGGCTTGTAGCTATAGGGCACGTCGCTACCGACGAAAAAGCCGTCGCCCGCGCCAAGCTCCTCGGTCCCGAGCTTCAGCGAACCCGCGATGATATAATAGAGACAGTCGGCATCATGGCTGTGCAGCGGCAGCGCGAAGCCGCTTTTGAACCAGGCGTAGGTCAGACTCATATGCGGGAGCGAGAACAGCACTTTGGTGACGTTCCCTTCGCCGACGCCCGCCGCGACCCAGCGACCGATGCCGGCTTCGACGATCGGGGTCAGCCCGGCGAGCGTCATCTTGTCGGTTTCGTTGAGGTCGGGCGCGTCGCCGGCCCGGAAAATCCGGAACGGCGCCGCATCCCGCGCGCGATCGGCTTCGGCCATGGCTGTCTCCTCTTCCTTCGTTGCGACGATCATGCCGCAACGAAGCGAAGAGTCCAGCCCGGTCAGATCTTGCCCAGCGTCTCCCTGCGCGGCCCCATATAGCCGAAGAGATAGGCCGCGACCTTGCGCATCTGGATTTCCTCCGCCCCCTCGGTGATGCGATAGCGGCGGTGGTGGCGATAGATGTGCTCGAACGGCTTGTGACGCGAATAGCCGATGCCACCGTGCACCTGCATCGCACGGTCGGCGGCTTCGCAGCACAAGCGGTTCGCCCAGTAATTGCACATGCTGACCTTGTCCGACAGCGTGCGCTCGATCTCCTTGTGCGGGGTATTGTCCATGTCCCACGCGGTCTTGCGGATCAGCAGGCGCAGCATTTCGGCCTGCGTCGCGAGCTCGACGAGCGGGAACTGGATCGCCTGATTCTTCGCCAGCGCCTCGCCGAAGGGCTTCCTCTCCCGCGCGTAATGGACGCTTTCCTCGATGCAATAGACTGCGGCGCCGAGCGACGATGCCGCCTGGCGGATGCGGTTCTGGTGGACGAAGCTCTGCGCGATCGACAGGCCGCCGCCCTCCGCCCCCAGCCGCGCGCTGTCGGGCACCCAGACGTCGGTGAAGGTCATGCGCGGATGGTCGGTCGGCATGTTGAAGGTCCACATATATTCGTCGACCGTCATCCCCGGCGTGCCCGTCGGCACGAGCAGGCAGGTGATGCCCTTCGCATCGCCGTCCTCGCCGCTGGTGCGGCAGAAGGCGGCGCAATGCGTCGCGACATGCATCCCGGTGATCCACATCTTGCGCCCGTTGATCAGCCAGCCGTCGACGCCGTCGCGGGTCTCGCGCACCGCGCGCGTTTCCATATGCGTCGCGTCGCTGCCGTGATCGGGCTCGGTCAGGCCGAAGGCGGTGCGGCGCTTGCCCTCGAACCCGCCGAGGATGAACTCCTGCTTCTGCTCCTCGCTCGTCGCGAACTGTTCGAACATCGCGACGAAGGGGAAATTGCCGACGATGCTATGCTCATTCTGGAGGTCGTTGTGGAGGCCGAGGCCCTTCGCCGCGAAATGCTCGCGGATCACCGCCATCCACAGGTTCGACCCATCCTTGCCGCCATATTTCTTCGGCGCCGAAAAGCGCCAGTGCCCCGCCGCGTCGGCCTTGCGCGTCGCCTGCTTCAAAAGCTGTTCCCACTCGTGACGCGGCAGCCCCTGATTGTCCCAGTCGGTGCGGCTGTGCTCGCGGCGATGGTCGAAGAAGCGGATATTGTCGTCCGCCAGTTCGAGCGGCCTGATCTCCGCCTCGATGAAGGCGTCGAGTTCGCCCAGATAAGCCTTCAGGTCGGCGGGTATCGCAAAATCCATGTCTCTCTCCCTATGGTCTATCCGCGCCATTCTGCGCGCGCCGCGGCGAGCGCGGCATATTTGGGACTATCGACCGCACATTTGTCGAGCACCGCGCGGCGCAGCCTCGCCAGCAGGCCGGGCTCGGCGAGCGTCGTCTTCCCCGCCAGCAGTGCCTCGGCCAGCGCCCGGTCCTCGGCGCGCACGCCGGTATCGAGATCGCGCATCACGATGCCGAGCGCGTTCATCGCGACGACCGCCTCGAACTTGGCGTGACCTTCGGCTTTTGGCTTGATCGCGCTTTCGATCCAGTCGCGCACCGCCTGCACCATCTCGCGGCTCCTCGGCTCGCCCGTCGGGGCGAGCGCGGGATCGGCGGGCGGCGGCAAGGCGCGTTGCCGCTCCGCCGCGGGCGCTTCTTCTTCAAGCAGCCGGATGAGATCGAGTTCCTGTTCGGCGGTGCGCCGCCCGACGACGACGCGCTCGACCGTCGTGTCGGCGCCGCTCCGCCACGCCTGCCCCATCTGAAGGCAGCCGAGCGCCCACCACAGGGTGCGGTAGACGAGCCAATATTTGAACCGCGCGGGGTCGACCTTGGCGCCGCCTGCGGCTTCATAGGCCGCGAAATAATCGGCGAGACTGCCGACGCCGAAGGCCGGCTTGTCAAGCTGACCGAAGCGCCAGACGGTCATGCAGCCGAAGGCGAGATCCTCGTGCGCGTCGCCGAGATGCGCAAGCTCCCAGTCGAGCACGACCGCCAGCCCCGCGCCGTCGACCATGACATTGCCCATCCGGTAATCGCCGTGGACGAGCACCGGCTCGGCGGGTTCGGGTAGATGATCCTCGCACCATTTGACCGCGAGCGCGATCACCGGGCGGTCGCCGCCATAGGAGAGAAAGCGCGCCTTGAGTTCGGCAAGCGCCGCCGCGGTATCCATCACCGTTATGCCTTCGGGAATCGCGGCGCGCGGCAGGGCGTGAATATGCGCGAGTTCGCGGCCGAGGTCGGCGACGAGCGAGGGTGGCGGGTTCGGCAATATCTTCGCAGGAGCGACCTCGGCGATGACCCGGCGCATCACATAGCCGGTTCCCATGCCGTCGCCATCGGCCAGCACACCGACGACCTCGGGCGCCTTGACCCCGCCCGCATGGGCCGCCCGCACCAGCGCGGCCTCGACCGGGTGCCCATAGGGACGCCCTGCCATATATTCGGCCGACGGCGCGCGGCGCAGCACATAGGCCATCCCCGCCCAGTCGAACGCCCAACTTTCCATATTCGCGCCGCCCGACAGGCGCGCGAGCCCCGACAGCGTGCCGGGTCCGGCGATGCGCGTCATGAAGGCGGAAAGCGGTTCGGAGAGATCGGCCATTACTTAACCATGCTAAGTATTTTCGGGCGCCGCAAGCCCGTAATCGTGCCAGGGCGGAGCGCGCGCAAGAAAGCGCAAGATTCGCAGCAACGGACGATGGATGCGCGGCAAGCCGAACGGCGCATCATCCCACGCGCGCGCGGCCCCGCTCCATCACCGCGAGGCGGCGTGCTTCGACCTCTTCGGCGCGCACGGCGCCGTTCGCGGCTTTCGAACGCTGCTGTTCGAGCGCGAGTCCGTCGGCGAAAGGCAGCGCATAGCCATCGTCGATCAGCCGCTTGTAGCCTCGAACCATCGCGGGGTCGGCGCTGGCGATATCGCGTGCGAGCGCATGGACAACCGGAAGCAGCGCCTCGGGCGCGACGACGCGGTTGACGAGGCCCCAGTCGCGCGCCGCCTCGGCGCCCAGGAAATTGCCGGTCAGCGACAATTCCTTCGCGCGGCCGAGCCCGACGATGCGCGACAATTTCTGCGACAGGCCCCAGCCGGGCATGATGCCGACGCGGGCATGGGTGTCGGCGAAGCGCGCGTTCGTCGAGGCGATCAAGATGTCGCACGCCAGCGCGACCTCGAACCCGCCGGTGATCGCGACGCCGTTGATCGCGCCGATCACCGGCTGCGGACACAGCTCGATCGCCCGCACCGGATTTTCGTCGGCCCCCTCGGCATTGGCGGCGCCGAGGTTACTGGTGTCGGCGCCGAGTTCCTTGAGGTCGAGCCCCGCGGTGAAGGCGCGCGTCCCCGCCCCGGTCAGCACGATCGCACGGATGCTGTCGTCGGCGGCAAGCCCTCGCATCGCCGCCGCCAGTTCGGCGCGGAGCGCACGCGACGGCGCATTCATCGCCTCGAGGCGATTGAGGGTGACGGTGGCGACGGGGCCGTCGCGTTGGACAAGAACCGGCGCCGTCAAAACTGGAATTTCACTGAGCTGATATAAAAGGAGGTCAGCGGCTTGCCGTCGGCGTCGAGCGCAGGCTCGAAGCTCGCCCGCTTCATCAGCGCGTCGCACACCGCCTTGTTGAATCCTTCGGGATTGGTCGATTGCTGGATATGGCATGCGGTCGGCTTTCCATCCTCTCCGACCGTCAGCCGGAATTGGACTAGTCCCGGCTGCCATTTCTCCAGCATCGCGCGCGGATAGTCGTCCGACCGCAGCCATGTCGCGGGAGAATCGACCGGTTTGGGCCAGCGCGTCAGGCTGCCATGCCGTTTGACGTCGATACCCCAATGACCGACCAGTTCGACGGTGCAGCGGTGCAGCGCATCGAACGCATCGCTCATCGGCCCGGTGTCGAGCACGCGCACCCGGCTGAACGGTTTGCCGATGCGGACGGCGGTGACCGACGCCCATTCCTCATCGCTGATCCAGCCATCGGCGGCGACGGCGGCGACATCCTTGGGATCGGGATAGGGCCGGATGCGGACATTGTTCGCGAAGACCCAGGCCGGAACATTGTTTGCGAAACTGCCGGGAAAAAAGTCGAGCTTCTGTTCGGGCAGCATGTTGCCGAAGCGGATGCTGGCCGCGCTACGCGATTTAGGCCCACCCATCGGCTGGCCGGCGAGCGTCAGGCGGAAAGAGTCGCTCGGCTGGAAGCGGTCGAGGACGAGCGTGATCTGGTCGCGGCCTTCGCCGAAGCTCCGCCACAGGCGGCAGAAGTCATCGGCATAATGGACATTCCATTTCGACGATGGTTCGAGCAGGAGCGCGCCCTCCTTCGCCGACGCGGCGCCTGGCGTCAGCAACGATAGCAGCAGCGCCGAAGCGGTGACTTTCCCGTCATATTTCATGGCGCTGGAAGCTATGCGCCGCGCCGCACCGCGACAAGGGCTTTCATCGCGAATTTGGCGACAAAGGCGGCCGCCTCCCCGCGCACGGGGGAAGCGCCCGTGGCGGCCTCCCCCTGAACGCCTTTCGATTCGCAGCGCCTTCTCAGATCTTGCCGGTCAGTTCCGGCACGGCGTTGAACAGATCGGCGACGAGGCCGAAGTCGGCGACCTGGAAGATCGGCGCGTCCTCATCCTTGTTGATCGCGACGATGGTCTTCGAATCCTTCATCCCGGCGAGGTGCTGGATCGCGCCCGAGATGCCGATCGCGAAGTAGACCTCCGGCGCGACGATCTTGCCGGTCTGGCCGACCTGATAGTCGTTGGGGACATAGCCCGCGTCGACCGCGGCGCGCGATGCGCCGAGCGCGGCGCCGAGCTTGTCGGCGAGCGGGACGATGACTTCCTGATATTTCTCTGAGGAACCCAGCGCGCGGCCGCCCGAGACGATGATCTTCGCCGAGGTCAGCTCGGGACGGTCCTGCTTGGCGATCTCGGCGCCGACGAAGCTGGAGATTCCAGCGTCGCCGCCCGCCGAGACGGCTTCCACCGTGCCCGAACCGCCGGTGCTGGCGGCCTTTTCGAAGGCGGTGCCGCGGATGGTCAGGACCAGCTTCGCGTCCGAGCTTTCGACGGTCGCGATCGCGTTGCCGGCATAGATCGGGCGGGTGAAGGTCTTCGGACCCTCGACCGACAGGATTTCGCTGATCTGCATCACGTCGAGCAAGGCTGCGACGCGCGGCGCGATATTCTTGCCGGTGGTGGTCGCAGGCGCAACGAACGCGTCATGGCTCGCCATCAATTCGGCGACGAGCGGCGCGATATTCTCGGGCAGATTATGACCGAAGGCGGCGTTGTCAGCGACATGCACCTTGCCGACGCCTGCGATTTCCGATGCCGCCTTGGCGACGCCGTCGACGCCGGCACCGGCGACGAGCAGGTGGACTTCGCCAAGCTTCGAGGCGGCGGTCACCGCGGCGAGCGTGGCATCCTTGACGGCGCTGCCGTCATGTTCGACCCAAACGAGCGTTTTCATGAGTGCACTCCCATCGCCTTGAGCTTGGCAACCAGTTCATCAACATCGGCGACCTTGACACCGGCCGAGCGGACGGGCGGTTCCGAAACCTTGACCGTCTTGACGCGCGGCGCCGTGTCGACGCCGTAGTCGGCGGGCGACTTGGTATCGAGCGGCTTCGACTTCGCCTTCATGATGTTCGGCAAGCTGGCATAGCGCGGCTCGTTCAGGCGAAGGTCGGTGGTGACGATCGCGGGCAGCTTGAGCTTCACCGTTTCCAGACCGCCGTCGACTTCGCGCGTCACGCTGACATGATCGCCCTCGACGTTCACCGCGCTGGCGAAGGTGCCCTGCGCCCAGCCGGTGAGCGCGGCGAGCATCTGGCCGGTCTGGTTGTTGTCGTCGTCGATCGCCTGCTTGCCAAGGATCACCAGACCCGGCTGTTCGGCGTCAGCGATCGCCTTGAAGATCTTGGCGAGCGCCAGCGGCTCGACGGCATCGTCGGTCTGCACCAGGATCGCGCGGTCGGCGCCCATCGCGAGCGCGGTGCGCAGCGTTTCCTGCGCCTTCGCCGGGCCGACGCTGACCGCGACGATCTCGGTCGCGACACCCTTTTCCTTGAGGCGAATCGCTTCCTCGACGCCGATCTCGTCGAACGGGTTCATCGACATCTTCACATTCGCCAAATCAACGCCGGTGCCGTCGGCCTTCACCCGCGGCTTTACGTTGTAATCGAGCACCCGCTTCACGGGGACGAGGATTTTCATGGGCTCAAAGCTCCTCTCGAAAAATTGTGCACTGCGCCATAATTGGCGTTTACGTAAACGTCAACCTTGCAGTCCCTAGCCCTCTCCCCTTCAGGGGAGAGGATAGTGTAGCTTGCTCCGAAGGAGCTAGCGAAGCTTGGAGAGGGGGAACGCAACATGCCCCTCTCCAACTCCGGCTAGGCAGCAAGCTGCCAAGCCTTCATATCCTCTCCCCTGAAGGGGAGAGGGCAGAAACATGTCACGCCGCCTTGGCGACCTCGGCAACGATCTTCTTCGCCGCGTCGCCCAAGTCGTTCGCCGCGACGATCGGCAGACCCGAGTTCGCGAGGATGTCCTTGCCCTGCTGGACGTTCGTGCCTTCGAGGCGGACGACGAGCGGGACCGACAGATTCACTTCCTTCGCCGCAGCGACGATGCCCTCGGCGATGATGTCGCACTTCATGATGCCGCCGAAGATGTTGACGAGGATGCCCTCGACCGCCGGGTCCTTGAGGATGATCTTGAACGCCGCGGTCACCTTTTCCTTATTGGCGCCGCCGCCGACGTCGAGGAAGTTCGCCGGGAAGGCGCCATTGAGCTTGATGATGTCCATCGTCGCCATCGCCAACCCTGCCCCATTGACCATGCACCCGATATTGCCATCGAGCTTGATGTAGGCGAGGTCATATTCCGACGCCTCGACCTCGGCCGGGTCTTCCTCGGTCAGGTCGCGCAGCTCGGCGATGTCCTTGTGGCGGAACATGGCATTGCCGTCGAAGCCGAGCTTGGCGTCGAGGACGAGCAGTTCGTCGCCGTTCGCGCCCTCGCAGACCGCGAGCGGGTTGATCTCGATCTGCTCGGCATCGGTCGCGAGGAAAGCGTTGTAGAGACCCGCGAGCGTCTTCGCCGCCTGCTTCGCGAGGTCGCCTTCAAGCTCGAGCGCCGCGGCGACGCTGCGGCCGTGGTGCGGCATGAGGCCGGTCGCGGGGTCGATGACGATGGTGTGGATCTTGTCGGGCGTGTTGTGCGCGACGGTTTCGATGTCCATCCCGCCCTCGGTCGAGGCGACCACCGCGATGCGGCTGGTGGCGCGGTCGACGAGCAGCGCGAGATAATATTCCTTTTTGATGTCGGCGCCGTCGGTGATGTAGAGGCGGTTGACCTGCTTGCCATGCTCGCCGGTCTGGATCGTCACCAGCGTGTTACCCAGCATGTCCTTCGCGTGCGCTTCGACCTCTTCGAGCGTCTTGGCGAGGCGAACGCCGCCCTTGGCGTCGGGGCCGAGTTCCTTGAACTTGCCCTTGCCGCGGCCGCCGGCGTGGATCTGCGCCTTCACGACATAGAGCGGCCCGGGAAGCTGCTTCGCCGCGGCGACGGCTTCCTCGACGCTCATCGCGGCAATGCCCTTGGGCACCGCAACGCCAAATTTCGCGAGCAGTTCTTTCGCCTGATATTCGTGGATGTTCATGAGGTCTGCCGGGCCTTTCGACTCTGGAAGGGGAGAAGAATGGCGCCGCATAAGCACAAGTTGCGCGGCAAGGCTACCCCTGCGGCGTCCAGAAAAACTTGGGCTGTCGAAACTGGGAGCTAAGTCGTTAGCGCAGCGCGCAAAGCGCGGCGGAGCTTGTCGACACCGTCAATATCTCGGGATCCTTGAGCGCGCGCACCTTGCGAAGGAACTGGTCGAGCGTCAGGTCGGTGATCCGTTTGTCCTTGAGGCTGCCGAGCGCCGAGAGGCGCCGGAGCTGAACGAGCGACAGGCGGTCGACCATCCGCTCGGCCATGCACGCCGACATCGCCCGCGACAAACCGGCGTTGTGCAGGCCATTGCGGAGCCGCGTCTCGGGCGTCGCGCAACTCGCGAGCGCGAGGCACGCGGCGATCAGGGGAAAAGCGAGACGGGTCTTCATGCGCAGGGCCTATAGCGCAAGAATCCGATCCCCCAAATGACGTTTGTGCTGCGGGGGGGGGGGCTCGAACATTCTCGATAGAAGCATTTGTGTGTCCCCGCGAAGGCGGGGACCCATCTCCGGCCGGCTCCATCTTGCGCCGACCGGAGATGGCCCCCCGCCTTCGCGGGGGAACACAGCTTTTTCAGCAAAGATTGCTCTACCGCAGCACGAGCAGCCTCCGGCTATAGCTCATTTCCCGTGGAATTCGGCGACGGCGCCCGACACCGCCTGCATCAGCGCCATGCGCTGCGGGATCGACGCGGTCGTGGTGCCCAGCATCACGACGATCGCATAGCGGGTGCCGTCGGGCGCAGTGGCGATGCCGATGTCGTTATAGCCCGCGGTCATGCCATTGAGATCCTGGCCGGTGCCGGTCTTGTGGAGAAATTGCCAGCCGGCGGGCAGACCGGCCTTCAGCCGTTTCGGCCCGCTGTGCGTCCGCGTCATCACGCCGAGCAGATAGTCAGTCGATTCGGGCGACAACAAGGTGCCGCGCGCGAGGCGGGTCAACGCGCTCGCGATCGCCGCGGGGCTCGCGCCGTCGACCGGATCGGCGAGATATTTGTCCATCGCCGCCTGGCGCGTCGCCATCGGCAACGCCGCACGCGCGGTATAGAAGTTGCGGCCGATCGAATAGCTCTGCTGCCAGGTCAGCCCCGCGGTGCCGCTTTGCAGCAGCCGCTCGCCGGGGCCGAAGCGAATCGACCCCAGATCTTTCTTCGCGATGAAGGCGCGCACCGCACCGGGTCCGCCGACGGTGCGCAGCAGGCTGTCGTTCGCCAGATTGTCGCTGTGGGTGATCGCGGTTTCGATCAGGTCGCGCACACTCATCGTCACGCTGCCTTCCGAGCGCACGCGCGCGGCGAGCGGCTGGTGGAAGACCACCAGATCCTCGGGCCCGATGCGGACCTTCTGGTCGAGGCTGATCCGGCCATTATCGACCGCGTCGAGGATGCTCATCGCCACCCACAGCTTCGACACGCTCTGCTGCGGGAACAGGTCGGTGCCGCGCTCGGCGATCGCCCATTCGCCATCGATGCGCTGGACCGCGATGCCGGTCTTGCCGGGGAAAGCGCGCCAGAGCGACGCGATGCGATCGGCAAGGCCGGGCGCGGGACGGCGGAAGCCGGGATCGAGCGTGCCGCGCGGCGGCGGGGCCGGCGAGCGAACCGGCTCCCCGATCGGAACGGTGACCGCGCCCGGAGCATGGTGGGCAGGCTGCGCCTGGCGCGGCGGCGGCACCAGCGCCGCGCCGCTGACGCATCCTGCGAGCAACGTCGCGCCGATGGTCATGCCGAGCAGCGACCTGCCCGAAAACTGTAGCTTCATTCCAACCCCGCGGCTGCGACCGTCTCTGTCGTCCCGACCCCTTGTGGCCGGCTTCGTTGGTCCCGCAGCCACGCGTGGCGGACCAGCGATTTGCGACGAACGATTCCGCAGGCGCGATGAGCGGCGGGGCGGCGAGGATTCAGGGGGCGGGAGTCCCGCGGACGAGGCCGGGAAACAGCCGCTTCAGCGCCGCGAGCTTCGGCGCGTCCCAGCGGACGATATAGGGATTCGCCGGGTGGAGCCGCATGAAATTCTGGTGCCAGGATTCGGCCGGATAGAAGCGCTTATAGGCCTCGATCGGGACGACGAGCCGCTTGGCATAATATCCGCCCTTGCCGATCTGCGCGAGATAGGCCGCCGCAACCTGCCGCTGCGCCGCGTCCATCGGCACGATCGCGGCGCGGTATTGGGGCCCGGCGTCGGGGCCCTGCCGATTCTTCAGCGTCGGGTCGGCAACGACCGAGAACAGCACGCGCAGCAAGGTGCCATAGCTGACCCTGGTCGGATCATAGACGATCCGCACCGCCTCGGCATGGCCCGAGGTGCCATCATGGGTCAGTTCATATTTCGCCGTCGCCGCGCTGCCGCCGTGATAGCCCGCATCGACCGAGATCACGCCCCTGACGTTGGAAAAGACGCCCTCGACGCCCCAGAAGCAGCCGCCCGCGAGCACCGCGGTCGCGCGCTTCGCGTTCACCGCGGGGTCATAGGCGGCGGCGGGCAGCTTGACGACATTCTCGGCCTGCGCGGGCGCGCATTGCGCGAGAAGCGGCGCCGCGAGCAGCGCGGCGAACGCGCGCCGCATTGCCATTACAGGGGAAGCGCGAGCCCCGGATGCTGGAGCATCACGATCAGCCCGCCGATGGCGAAGCCGGCAAGCATGGTCGGAAACCAGTCGGAGCGAATCATGGTGAGCATGGGAGCCTCTTGTCATATTGATCGTTTCGCGGGCGATGCCGCTCTGGTTACACCGAACGATATGGCGCGCCCCTTGCCGCCGTGCAGTGATGGCGATCACCTATAGGGACCAGGGCTTACCGAAGGGTGAACCGGATCGTTGTGCTGGGTTCAGCTTGCCCCCTCCCGCCTGCGGGAGGGGAGAAGGGTCAGCTCAGCGCCGCACAGGCCTGCTGGATGCGCACGCACGCTTCCTTGAGCGCCGCTTCGGACGTCGCATAGGAGACGCGGAACGCCGGGGACAGGCCGAAGGCGCCGCCGTGCACCGCCGCGACGCGCGCGGCGTCGAGGAAATAGTCGATCAGCATCTCGTCATTCTCGATTGTCTGGCCGGAAGGCGTCTTCTTGCCGATGCAGCCGCTCGCGTCGGGATAGACATAGAAGGCGCCGTCGGGAACCGGGCACGACAGGCCGGGCGCATCGTTGAGCATCGCGACCACCATGTCGCGCCGCTTCCGGAACGCCGCATTGCGGTCGTCGAGAAACTGCTGCGGCCCGCCGAGCGCCGCCGCCGCCGCCGCCTGCGCGATCGAGCAGGGGTTCGAGGTCGACTGCGACTGGAGCTTGCCCATCGCCTTGATGATCCAGGCCGGACCGCCGGCATAGCCGATCCGCCAGCCGGTCATCGCATAAGCCTTCGAACAACCGTTGACGGTCAGAATGCGGTCGGCGAGGTCGGGGCAGCGCTGCGCGAGCGTCGAGAAGGCGAAATCGGCGTACCAGACATGCTCGTACATATCGTCGGTCATCACCATCACATGGCTGTGACGGCGGATCACCTCGCCGATCGCATCGAGCTCCTCGGGCGCGTAAGCGGCGCCCGACGGGTTGGACGGCGAGTTGAACATCACCCAGCGCGTCTTCTTCGTGATCGCCTGGTCGAGCTGCGCCGGGGTGATCTTGTAATTCTGCGCCGCGGTTCCCTCGACGATCACGGGCGTCCCGCCGCAGAAGGCGACGATGTCGGGATAGCTGACCCAATAAGGCGCGGGGATGATCACCTCGTCGCCCGCATCGACCGTCGCGACGAGCGCGTTGAAGAGCGTATGCTTGCCGCCGACGTTGACCGTGATCTGGTCGAGGCCGTAGTCGAGGCCGTTGTCGCGGCGGAACTTGCCGCGGATCGCTTCCTTGAGCGCGATCGTGCCGTCGACCAGCGTATATTTGGTCTGGCCGTTGCGGATCGCCTCGATCGCCGCTTCCTTGACGAAATCGGGGGTGTCGAAATCGGGCTCGCCCGCCGAAAGGCCGATGACATCGACGCCTTCGGCTTTCAGCTTGGTCACGCGTGCGGTCATCGCGAGCGTCGCCGAGGGCTGGATGCGTTGGAGGGCGGCGGAGATATGCGGCTTCAGCGACATGGAGAGGCGGTCCTTCGCGAGCAAATGGACAGGAAATTGCGCGGGGCCGCGCCTAGAGCTTCCATCCGCAATTCGCAAGCGCGGCATGGGATAATTTACCTATGCAGGGCGAAGCTCAGCCTATCGCGGCGGCGGCGCCGTCCGCCAGCCGCGCCGGGATCAGGCCGCGCAGCGAATTGCCGAGATAGAAGCCGCCGGCAAGATCGGCGAGGCGCAGGTGCGATTCGACCGCGCGGCCTTTCTCGATCAGTTCGGCGCGCAGCACGCCCGGCAGCAGGCCGAGCGCCAGCGGCGGCGTCAGCAACAGCCCGCCGCGCTCGACGAAGATGTTGCTCCAGCTTCCCTCGGTGACGAAACCCGGCTCGTCGACGAACACCACCTCTGCGGCGCCACTCCCGGTCCGCGCGACGTCATAGGGTGCGCGCAAGCTCGTCTTGTGCAGGGCGCGGAAATCGCCCGGCGCCATCGGCGCGGGGCAGACCGCGACCGGCACCGGCAGCTCGACGAGCCGCGGCAGCGGCGACACCTCGACCGCGAGCGCGCCCGAGCGCGCGAGCCGCATCCGCACCCGCGCCGCGCTGCGCAGGCGGAAGGTCGCCGATTGCAGGCTGTTGCGCGCGCCGTGCCGGTCGAACAGGAAATCAAGCGCCGCCGCGCTCGCCTTCATCCGCGCCAGATGGCCTTCGAGCCGCTGGACGCCCTCGACGGGATCGAAGAACATCGTTTCGATCAGGTCGAAGCTTTCGCCCGCTACGCTCACAAATTCCCCCTTGGCCAGACATTCGCGCCATTCCTCCGCCGGCTGGCTGTCGGCGACGATTCCGGACCCCAGGCCCAGCGTGGCGCAAGCCACGCTTTCCTGCAAGGGGCGCGTGGCGCAAGCGGCGCCGTCCCGCAAGTCCCCGTGCGGAAACACCAATGTCCGGATCGCGACGTTGAAGGCGGCATCGCCCCCCGCTTCGATGAAGCCGATCGAGCCGGTGTAGAACCCGCGCGGCTCCGTTTCCAGCGCGTCGATGATCTCCATCGCGCGCACCTTCGGCGCCCCCGTGATCGACCCGCAGGGAAAGGCGGCGCGCAGCACATCGACCGCTCCCGTCCCATCAGGGAGCGCCGCCGACACGTCGGAGACGAGCTGGTGGATCGTCGGAAAGCTCTCGACGCGAAAAAGCTCGGGCACCGCGACCGTTCCCGGCGCCGCGACGCGCGACAGGTCGTTGCGGATCAGGTCGACGATCATCAGATTCTCGGCGCGCTGCTTGGGGTCCTCGGCCAATTCGCGCGCCGCCGCGGCATCGGCGTCGGGGTCGGCGCGCCGTTCGGCGGTTCCCTTCATCGGCCGCGCCATCACCTGCCCTTCGCGCAAGGCGAAGAAAAGCTCGGGCGACAGCGAGGCGATCGCGCGCTCGCCGGTCCACAGGAAACCGCCATAGCCCGCCCGCGCGGTGCGCCGCAGCCGCGCATAGACGGCGAGCGGATCGCCGAGCAGCGGCACGTCGGCGCGGAAGGTCAGATTCGCCTGATAGATGTCGCCCGCGCGGATATAGGCGAGCACCTGCTCGACCGCCCCCAGATAATCAGCGCGCGCGATCCGTGGACGCGGCGTGCCCACCCATGCGGCGGCGGGATCGGGAAGCCATTCGGCGACGGCGTCGGGCGCGATCCGCTCGACCGTCTCGAACAGGCCGAACCAGCCGAGCGGCAGGTCGCCGTCCCGTGCGGCACCCGGCGCACCGCGCCACGCGGGCGCCAGCCCCTTCCCGGCCTCATAGGCAAGAAAGCCCGCAGCGTGCAGCCCGCGCCTCCGCGCTGCCTCCAATGTCGTCAGCAAGGCGGGTATTTCACGCGCCGAATGCGCCGCGACGATCTCCACCGGACCGCGAAACAGCCGCGCCGGGGCCGCGCCTTCGGCGCGCGCGTCGTCGAGCAGCACGAAGGGCGGACCATCGAGACCCGGCGCCGGAATCGCGCTTTCGCCTGCCATCATCGACCCCCGAGGGGCAGGCTCCGATCAGCGGTCGCGTTTCAGGCGGATCGCGCGGCCGCCCTCGATCGTCGCGAAATAGCTGCCCATCGTCGCGGTCTTGATGTGGATCTTCTGGCCCGGTTTGGGCTGGCGCGGCAAGGCGGTGGTATCGATCTGCGTCCACACCGCGTCATCCTCCATCACCAGCGTATATTTGCCCGAACGGTCGACGCTGACCGACCGGATCACCGTGTCGATTTCCTTGATCTCGTCATCGTCGCCGCCGAAAATCCCGCCGAGCTTGGGAAAGGAAAAGCCGAACAGGCCGCGGCGCGTCTTCTTCGCGGTTTCCTTGTCGGTGAAGACGATTTCGCGCGCCTGATCGGCCTGCGACAATTCGCCGACCTCGCGGTCGAAGCAGGCCAGACGCGCCGCCGGGTCGGCGATGTCGCGGCAGGCGTAAAGCTCCTGAATCTGCGCGGGACGCGCGGGCGGCTCCTTGTCCTTTGCGGTTGCGGGAGCGGCAACGAGCATCGAGACGAGGACGAGCGGTGCGGCGAAGCGCGAAATCTGCTGCGGCATGGAACAACCCCTGGCGAGAAAGACGATCCTGCCTAGCCGCCACGCCGCCGCGCCGCAAGCGCGGGTCCCCCGATTGCGATATGCGGCGGCGTTGCTTAAAGTGATGTCAGTAACGAGCACGAAAAGGACGAATCCCGGCAATGAACAGCCCCCATGACTGGTCGCACGATTATCGCCATCCGACCCCATGGGACCAGCCCTTCGCTCCGCTCTCGCTTCCCGACATGCTCGCGGCGAGCGCCGCGCGCAAAGGCGATGCGCCGATGCTCGATTTCATGGGTCGGCGCTTTTCCTATGCCGAGGTCGCCGATGGCGTCGCGCGCGTCGCGCGCGGGTTGCAGCAGCACGGGATCGGCAAGGGAAGCCGCGTCGGGCTCTTCCTGCCCAATGTTCCGCATTATGTCGCGGCCTATTATGGCGCGCTCGCCGCCGGGGCGACGGTGGTCAATTTCTCGCCGCTCTACACCGTCGCCGAGCTGGAGGCGCAGGTCGAGGATTCGGGCACCGACACGCTGGTGACGCTCAGCGCAGCGGCGCTGCTGCCGACCGCGCTCGCGGTCCTCGACGGATCGAGCCTCAAGCATCTTGTCGTCGGATCGATCGCGGGCGGGCTGCCGCCCGCGAAGTCGGTTCTCTATCGATTGTTCAAGACGAAAGAGGTCGCCGCGCTACCCGACGATCCGCGCATCATCCGCTTTTCGGCGCTCATCGCCAACGACGGGCACCCCGATCCGGCCCCGATCGACGCCGAAAAGGACGTCGCGCTGATCCAATACACCGGCGGCACGACCGGAACGCCGAAGGGCGCGAAGCTGACCCACCAGAACCTCACCGCCAACGCGCGGCAGGTCAACGCGATCGACCCCGATCACGATGCCGGCGACCGCATCCTGGGAGTGCTGCCCTTCTTCCACGTCTTCGCGAACACCTGCGTCCTCAATCGCACGGTCCTCAACGGCGGGATGATCACGATGCTGCCGCGCTTCGACGCCAAGGCGGCGCTCGCGGCGATCACGCGGACCAAGGCGACCGCGCTGCCCGGCGTCCCGACCATGTATCAGGCGCTGCTCGATCATCCCGACCTCGCGAAGGCCGATTTCTCTTCGCTGCGCGTCTGCATCTCGGGCGGCGCGCCGATGCCCGCCGAGCTGCGCGAGAAATTCATCGCCGCGACCGGCGCGTCGCTCGTCGAAGGCTATGGCCTTACCGAAAGCTCGGGGGTGGTCGCGACCAACCCCTATGACGGTCCGGTCAAGCCCGGCACGATCGGCCAGCCGATCCCCGCGACGCGCATCCGCCTGCTGGGCCGCGACGACCCCACCAGCGACGCCGCGCCGGGCGAAGCGGGCGAACTCGCGGTCAAGGGGCCGCAGATCATGCAGGGCTATTGGAACCGGCCCGAAGCGGATCGGGACAGCTTCACCGAAGACGGCTGGCTGCGCACCGGCGACGTCGCGGCGATCGACGCCGACGGCTATATCCGCATCGTCGACCGGCTGAAGGACATGATCGCGGTCGGCGGCTTCAAAGTCTATCCGAGCGTGATCGAAGCGCATCTCCACGAGCATCCCGCGGTCAAGGAAGCGATCGTGCTCGGCGTCCCCGACGCCTATCGCGGCGAGACACCCAAGGCGTTCGTGACGCTGGAGGAGGGCTATGAGATGTCGGGCGAAGCGCTCGCCGCCTGGCTCAACGCCCGGCTCGGCAAGCATGAGCGGGTGAGCGCGGTCGAGGTGCGGGCGAGCCTGCCCAAGACGATGATCGGCAAGCTCGACCGGAAGGCGCTGCGGGCGGAACAGCCCAACTGACCTCCTCTTTCGTCATTCCCGCGAAAGCGGGAACCCAGTGCGTGCGTCGGCTGACCCCACCCTGGGTTCCCGCTTTCGCGGGAATGACGGAGCGGGGATGTGAAATGCCATAATGAGACATTGTAACCTCTGTCATGTTATGCCATATCAAGCCCCGCAGTCGGACCAACGGAGAATCGGGTGACCCAAGTCGCCAGTCACAGCCATGCATGGCCGCGCCTCGGCGTGATGATGCGGGCTGCGCGCGATTCGCGGCCGCTGACCTCGCTGTCGGGCGACCAGCTTGCGATGGGCCTGTCGGGGCTCTGCCTCGTCCATTGTCTCGCGACGACGATTTTCTTCGCGTCGATCGCCTCGGTCGGCGGAGTGTTTCTCGAAAACCATCTCTTCCACGAGGTCGGCCTGGCCATCGCGATCGGTTTCGCGCTGGTGACGCTGGTTTCGGGGGTGCTCAGCCACGGCTATATGATGCCCTTCGGCGTCGGCTGCTTCGGGCTCGGCATGATGGCGGGCGCGCTGGCGCGGCCGCACGACGGCAGCGAAGTGCTGGCGACGATGATCGGCGTCGCGATCGTCGCGCTCGGTCACGATCTCAACCGCCGCGCGCGCCACTGATACACATTGCCCGCAGCTTGCGGGCCGCACCCAAAGCGCCTACATTATCGCCATGGGCAAGCATGATCATGCGCATATCGAGGCCAGCGGCGCCTCGCTCGCCAGCGCGGCGCAGACCGCGCTCGAGGGCGCGGGCGAAGCCTGGACCGACATGCGCGCGCAGATCTTCGACGCGGTCGCCGAAATCGGCAAGCCCGCGAGCGCCTATGAGATCGCCGACATCGTGTCGCAGAAGCGCGGCAAGCGCGTCGCGCCGAACAGCGTCTATCGCATCCTCGACCTGTTCGTCGCGAACAACCTCGTCCGCCGGGTCGAGAGCGCCAACGCTTTCGTCGCGAACAGCCATCCGGGCTGCCTTCACGATTGCATCTTCCTGATCTGCGACAATTGCGGCAGCGCGGTGCATATCGACAACGACAAGATTTCCGACGGTGTCCGCGCCGCCGCCGACGCGACGGGCTTTGCCGCCGAACGCCCGGTGATCGAAGTGCGCGGCAAATGCGCCGAGTGCCAATAGGTTGAGCGCAGGGGCGCTGCCGGCGGCACGCTGGTGGCACGCGGCGCTGTTCCTCGGTTTCGGCGTCATTCTGGTCGGCTTGTGGCTCGGCCAGACCTTTCCGCAGGATAGTTTCGCTGCCGAGCCGGGCTACGGCGCGCCCGTCCTCGCCTTCGAATTCGCGGGCAGTCAGGACGATCTGATCGCCATATTCGGTCCCGATCACGACGCGCGGCAAGTCGGTCGCCTCGCGATGATGCGGACGGGCAACGAGCGCGACTATCTCTATATGCTGCTCTACGCGGGCTTTCTCGGCTGCGGGTTGATCGCGCTGGCGCGTGAGACCGGGCTGAAGATCATCTCGTTCGCCGCAGCGCTACCCGTCCTTGCGATGCTCTGCGATGCGAGGGAGAATTGGCTTCTCTTCGACATCCAGGCGGCTTTCACCGCCGGCGATTATTCGCCCGCAATGGCCAGCCTGCCCTATCCGGTCGCTGCGAAATTCATCCTGCTCGCGCTCACCAATGTCGCGATCGGGCTGGCGCTGGCACGGCTCGGCGGGCGCTGGTGGACGCTCGCGGGAACGCTCGTGATCGTCGCCTGCGTGCCCGCGCTGATGGCGATCGCCCTCCCCGCGCGCTACGGCTGGACGCTGCTCGCGGCGACCGGCGGCGGCTGGATCGCGCTGCTCGGCACCGCGGCGATCGCAGGCTGGCGCGCCGTCGCGCAAAAGCGGCCGTTGGTCGAAGCCGAACCGCCCGAGATGCTTCAGCAACCCGTTCCGGCCCGGCCCGCGCCAAGGCGCCCGACCTTCGGCCGGCGCCGGTCCTGACCCCCCTTCCCGTCGCGGCGATGCGGGTCTAGGGAGACCGGCGAATCCTGCCACAAGGGGGAAAGGCTGCACCCATGAACACCGTCATCATCCGCGAGGACGACCTCGTCGAAACGATCGCCGACGCGCTCCAGTACATCAGCTATTTCCACCCGATGGACTATATCCGCGCGCTCGGCGCGGCCTATGAGCGCGAAGTGTCGCCCGCCGCGAAGGACGCGATGGCGCAGATCCTCTCGAACAGCCGCATGTGCGCGGAGGGGCATCGGCCGATCTGTCAGGACACCGGCATCGTCACCGTCTTCATCAAATGGGGCATGGACTGCCGCCTCGACAGCGCCCGCAGCCTGCAACAGGTCGTCGATGAAGGCGTGCGCCGCGCCTATCTCCACCCCGACAACAAGCTGCGCGCCTCGATCCTCGCCGATCCGGCGTTCAGCCGCGTCAATACGAAGGACAACACGCCCTCGGTCCTCAATGTCGAGATGGTGCCGGGCGACAAGGTGCACATCGACGTCGCCGCGAAGGGCGGCGGCAGCGAGAACAAGTCCAAGTTCAAGATGCTCAATCCCAGCGACTCGATCGTCGACTGGGTGCTCGACATGGTGCCGCAGATGGGCGCCGGCTGGTGCCCGCCGGGGATGCTCGGCATCGGCATCGGCGGCACCGCGGAAAAGGCGATGCTGCTCGCCAAGCAGTCGCTGATGGACCCGATCGACATGACCGAATTGCTCGCGCGCGGGCCGTCGTCGCCGATCGAGGAACTGCGCGTCGAGCTGTATGAAAAGGTCAACGCGCTCGGCATCGGCGCGCAGGGGCTCGGCGGCCTCGCCACCGTGCTCGACATCAAGATCAAGGACTGGCCGACCCATGCGGCGTCGAAGCCGGTCGCGATGATCCCGAACTGCGCCGCGACGCGCCACGCGCATGTCACGCTCGACGGCAGCGGACCCGCCTTCCTCGAGGCGCCGGTGCTCGCCGATTATCCGCAGATCGACTGGACGCCCGACAAGGCGGCGATCCGCGTCGATCTCGACACGCTGACGCCCGAGGTCGTCGCAAGCTGGAAGCAGGGCGACCGCATCCTGCTCAATGGCAAGATGCTCACCGGCCGCGACGCCGCGCACAAGCGCATAGCCGACATGCTCGCCAAGGGCGAGGAACTGCCCGTCGAATTCAAGGGCCGCGTCATCTATTATGTCGGCCCGGTCGACCCGGTCGGCGAGGAGATCGTCGGCCCCGCGGGCCCGACGACCGCGACGCGCATGGACAAGTTCATGGATATGATGCTGGAGCAGGGCCTGCTCGCCTGCGTCGGCAAGGCCGAGCGCGGCCCCGCCGCGACCCAGGCGATCGCGAAGCACAAGAGCGCCTATCTGATGGCGGTCGGCGGCGCCGCCTATCTGGTCGCGCGGGCGATCAAGGGCAGCAAGGTCGTCGGCTTCGCCGACCTCGGCATGGAGGCGATCTACGAATTCGAGGTCAAGGACTTCCCCGTCACCGTCGCGGTCGATAGCGAAGGCCAGAACGTCCACGTCAACGCGCCGCTGCTATGGCAGAAACGGATCAAGGACGAGGGGTTGCTGGAGAAGGCGTAAGATTCCTCTCATCCCTCCCTTCCCCGTCACCCCGGATCAAGTCCGGGGTGACGAGGAAGCTATGCGGGCCTGCAAAAGCGAGTTAGGCACCGGGCGACAAGGGAGAGCGCCATGGCAAAGAGCGAAGCGGTCGATCTTCACTCCCCTCTCTCGCCCGAGGCGATCGCGCACAAGCTGAAGGCGATCATGGCCGACCCGATGGACGGCGCGAAGGCGCGCGTGTTCGGGAGCGGCGATCAATATGTGATGCGGCTGCGCTATGCGCGCCGCAATGTGCAGAATGCGATGGCGCCCGAACTCGAAGCCTCGATGGAGCCCTATGCGGGCGGGACACGCATCACCGGCACGCTCGGGCGATCGACCGCGGGGCGGCTGTTTCCTTACATCTGGTTCGGTTTCCTCTCGATCTTCGTGATCGTCGGCGCGGCGATCGTCTGGTTCGTTCCCGGCACGCTGCTGTTCGGCGCGATCTTTACCGGCATTCCGATGCTGATGATGGTGATGGGCGCCGCCGCGATGCGCGTCGGCGGCGACGGATCGAAGGATCGCGAGGAAATCTTGGCCTTTCTGCGCCGCGAACTCAATGCCCGGCCGATCTGAGCCCGCTAGAATCCATAGACCAAGGTGAAGCGCGTCAGCGTGTCGACCGTCTCGATCCCCGGCGGAGGGCGGGTGTCGATGTCCGCCGAATAGGAAAAGCGCGCCGACAGCGCGCCGGTCAGCTTTGCATTGAGCGCGGTCAGCGAACTGGTGACGATATTGTGCTGGCCGACGATCGTCGAGGCAGTCTGGGTCAGGCGCAGGGTCGGCGACAGGTTCCAGCCGAAATCGAGCCCCGCGAGCCCGGTCAGCTCGCTTTCGCTCTGTCCGCGGCCGGGCAGATAGTCGGTCTCGCGCCACGCCGGCCCCGCCTTCAGGTTCAGCGTCATCGCCTTGTTCGCGATCACCTTGTAGCCCATGCCCGCCGATGCGTTCCAGCGGTTGCCGAAACCGAGCACCCGGTCGCGCTCCCAGCGGCCCAGACCATAAGCGAAGGCGCGGTCGCTGACCTTTATCTGCGGCTCATATTCGACCAGATAGCGCTCCATCGACGTGCTGCCGTTCGTCCGCTGATAATCGGCCTGGGCGCGAAAGCGCTGGTCCCAGTCGATCCCCTTGCGATTGAGCGCCAGCCCCAGGCTGAGTCCCGTCGAGCTGGTGTTGCCGCTGCTCTGCGACGCCCCGATCTGCCCTTCGCCCTTCCAGTTCTGCCAGAATTTCGCGGCGGCGAGCTTGGCGCGCGCCGCGTCGGCCGCCGCCTTCTTTTCCGCGGTCCGCCTGGCGCGATAATCGACGAGCATGGCGTCGATGTCGGCCGTCCGCTCGGGACTGGTCTTCTTCGCGAGCGCGCCCACCGCCTCGACGTCGCCGTCCTTTTTGGTCGCCATCGCCGCGGCGAGCATCTGCCGGATCGGGTCGGGCTCCGGCTTGCTCTCGTGCTGCGCCTGCCAGGCGGCCAGGATCGCCTCGATCTCGTTCACCGATTTGGGGTTGGTCGCCTTGGCCAGCGACACGACGATTTCGATGTCCTTGCGCTCGCCGCTCGCGAGCGCGGCGTCGATCATCGCGCGCACCGGATCGGGCAAGGGCCGCGGCAGTTCCTCCAGCAAGCCCGCGGTCAGCGGGACAACCAGCGACGGCAGCGCCGGATCGGGCACGGAGGCATGGGCCGGCGGCATCGCGGCGGTCATCAGGAGAGAAGCGGCCGCGAGGCGCGCGGATTGTCTCATCGAACGGGTCCTTCTCTGGGGGGCCTTTTCTGGAGGGCGGGGAGCCGGTTTCTGGTCCAGTGGGAGGGTTTCGCTGCCCTCGCCCCTTCCCTTAACCGCAAAGCCGCTGGCATTTCCACCCATTAGGTCCCATTTGCAAAGCCATGTGGATCGCGATCATCGCCATTTTCTGCGCCGGGGTCGGCAATTTCGCGATGCACCGCGCCTTCGTGGAAAGCGACGATCCGCTGATCCAGCAGATGGTCCGGCCGCTCGCCGAGCGCGCGGGGCCGAACATCACCTATGTCTTCGAATATCTGCTGCTCGTCGGCGCGATGGCGATCGCGACGCGCAACTGGTTCACCGGCCTTCTGCTCTATGGCCTCTATACCATCTTCAACGCGATGGCGTTCAGTTGGGTCATGCACCGGCCGCGTTAGGCGGAAAAAGCTGACGAGATTTACCCAATCCCGTCATCCCGGCGAAGGCCGGGATCTCGCCGTTGCGTCAGGTCGATACGGCGAGATCCCGGCCTTCGCCGGGATGACGGGAG